>Ga0126369_10002769_pt1 | contig 12564 bp, 13 predicted proteins | sample PanSoiMetaPlot_1_FD_109646 | JGI IMG/M metagenome (GOLD analysis project Ga0126369, IMG submission 109646) | Tropical forest soil microbial communities from Panama - MetaG Plot_1 | ecosystem: Environmental > Terrestrial > Soil > Tropical forest > Bulk soil | place: Panama | collected 2016-02-17 | reverse complement strand
CCTTTGTGGCGCTCAAATCGTCGCCAGCATTCTATCGTTGCTGTTGCTTGTCTTGCTCGTCGTCAGTCTCGGGCTAGTCGTCGCCATCTCCGGGCTCGTGGGCGCTCCGGCCGCAATTGGCGTCGTCGCGCTGTGGCATTTTTTTCGGGGGTACCACACACCGGCATCCTCCGCATCGCGTGGCATCCGGCTTTGCAGAAAAACCTCCTATCTTATGGGGCAGTGATGGCATCTGCGGTCACAGCCGTACCGGTTGCCCAGCTTCTTATCCGCATCGATATGAGCGAACGCCTCGGATGAGTAGCAGTCGGGTACTGGCAAGCCATTGCAAAGTTATCCGACGCATACATGCAGTTCGTCGGCGTGCTTATCATCAACTTGTTGCTGCCACAGCTCTCCAAACGGCACAACTCTTCGGACGCGCTTCGCATGCTCTTGCGCTTGGGGGGCTGCAGCTCGGTATGTTTATCGTCGCCAGCGGAACGATTTATTCCGTACGCGATCACGTCCTCCTAGCCGTCTATTCGAAGCAATTTCTCGTTGCGTCAGACCTCGTGCTCCCGCAACTCATCGGTGACTCGCTCAAGGTCACTTTCTTGTTGTTGCAATGTTATTTCGTATCGTGCCAGCAAACATTCGTTGTCTTTGTTTCTGAACTGATACTCGGTCTCGCTCTTTACACGCTGTATCTTGTGCTAGTCCCGGCCTACGGGGTAATCGCGCCAATCTATGCCTACGCGGCGGTCTATGCGGCGCTGGTTCTCCTGATGATCGCGCTGCTTCCCGTCACGAAAGGACGCGCCAATTTCCTTACATCATAGCCGTCCTCCCCCATGCATCGTCATGTCCGATTGCCGCGCCTTTGCAATCTATCCTCCGACCGCAGAGCATGCTCAACGATCGCCGCAAGATCGGCATACCTGGGCGACCACCCGAACTCGGCACAGATAAGCTTTGCCTCGGCCACCACTTCCGGCGCGTCGCCGCGTCGTCGGGGTCCAATCCGTCGCTCGAAGTTTGACCCGGAAACGCTCTGGACCGTATCTAACACTTGCTTAACGGAGTAGCCTCGTCCGTAGCCGCAGTTGGCGGTGAAATTCGGACCCGCGTTGCGAAGGTGGCGTAATGCTGCGAGGTGGACATCGACGAGGTCGGCGACGTGGATGTAGTCGCGAACGCAAGTGCCATCCGCGGTGGGGTAGTTGTCGCCGTAGATTTCGATATACGGACGAATGCCAAGCGCTGCCTGGACCGCGATCTGGACGAGCAGGCTCGTGTCGGTTGTAGATTGGCCGTATCGGCCCTTGGGATCGACGCCCGCTACATTGAAATACCGTAGCGTAACATATTTCAGATCGCACACCGCAGCGACGTCGCACAGCATCCACTCGGCCATGAGCTTGGACCTGCCATAGACCGAGATCGGGACAAGGGGCGCTGTCTCCGAGACCGGGTTAATGGAGGGGTTGCCGTATACGGCGGCTGTCGACGACAATATGAAATACCTGATTCCGCGGCTCCGAACGGCGGATAGGAGTGCGCGGTCTTGACGGCATTGGCGTGATAATACTCGAGCGGGTCGTCCTCGAACTGCGGCGCGATTAATAGCGCGGCGAGATGGATCACCGCGTCAATACGGTGATCTTCGATTGTGCGCGCAACGGTCTCGTAGTCGCCAATATCACCCTGGACGAAATGCACTCCCTGCGGTATTGTCCTTGGCACGCCGTTTGACATGTCGTCGATGACAATCGGCTCCTCGCCAGCATCGAGGAGCCCGAGTACCATATGCCCGCCGATATATCCCGCACCTCCCGTCACCAGGACTGCCATTGGCTTCTCGCTCCGAATGGTTGCCGGGCGAAGTCGTCAACACGCCCCGAAAATGTCCGCAGTCTTGCGTTGAGGTCCGCTGCTATCTGACGAGCGCGGGCTCGACTGCATCCATAAGGCGCCTCACGGCCGTCTTCACATCGAACACCTCTTCAAGGCATGCGCGGGCGCTTCGCGCGATATTCGCGGTGATCTCATGATCGTTGATGACGCGCACGGTGGTCCGGAAAAGGGCCGTCGCATCGCCGGCCGGGATCGAAACGCCGACGTTCCAGCGCTGGAGAAACTCTCGATAGTCGCTGTCTTGCTCAACTGCTGCGACGATCGGCAGTCCCGCGCGCAGGTAGTCAATGGTTTTCGAGGGAAAGCTTGACGAATCCACGCCGGCGACCGTGCACACAAGCCCACAATCGCAAGCCGAGATCAAAGCGAGATAGTCTGAGCGTGGGAGACGCTGGCGGTAGATCACATTGTCACCCCCCGAGTCAATGCGATTTTGCACCAGCTGCGCTAATCGCCCCTCTCCAACAAAAAGAAACGCAAGGTCAGGCCGCGGCTCTCTTGCCATCGCCGCCGCGGCGAGCATCTCCTCAACTCCACGCCCCTCGGTTATCTGTCCGCCAAAAACCAGGATCTTTCGATCCAACGGCAAGCCATGCTCTGCCCGAATGGCTTCTTTCGGTCGAGGCGGTGGGGGAGCGATCTCGCCCCAGATGGGCATCCAAGTGACGCGCTGCTCGGAGCGAATGCGATAATGGTTCTTGAGATACACGATGTTGTCCGGCCAGATACAGCCGATTACATCAAAAACTCGGATCAGGTGCCCCTCGAGCCACCGCGCCACCTCGAATGCTGGTCCTTTGGGTACGAGACCGATGCTGCGATGATGGTACGGAAAGAAGTCGTGCACAAACAGCACATTGCACATTCGCCAGCGCTTCGTTGCCCAAAGCAGCTGTGCAGCGACCGTGGCGCAAGGTGTAAAGCAGATAAGCAGATCAAAACTCTCCTTGCTGAGCGCTTTTCGCATCTCGCGCAGGGCGAACAGAGAGGAGAGGGTCCACTTGCTAGCTCTCTCTACGAAGCGCCCGAGACTGCCGACCCCGTGCGGCGAGATAACGAGGGCGTCGACGCCATCATCGGAACGAACGGAGGATGGCGCAGATCCGAAAGGGGCAGCCCAGTCAATTACGACCACCTGAACGCAATGCCCATCAGCGACCAGAGCGCCCGCGAGCTCGTTGGTCATGAACCGATCCTTCGGATCGAGCGGATACTTTGTGCACAACATGAGGATGCGCATCGTGGGCTTTCGAAAGCTTCTCCTGCGACCAGGACTCACCTTAGGGTTGATTGAAGCCTCAGGGATTCTTCGGTTCGCTCGGTACGTTGGGCGAGTCGAGCTTCCCGCGGAACTCCGGCATGGTTTCGTGCCCGGCCGCGGAAATGCCCTGGCGGCGTAACACCCGCACCATCGTCATCACGAGAATTTTTAGATCGAGGGCGAAGCAGCAATTATTCACGTACCATACGTCCATAGCCAGCTTCTCGTCCCAAGAAACGGCGTTGCGGCCGTTAACCTGGGCCCATCCGGTGATCCCCGGTCTGACCTCGTGACGGCGGGCCTGCTCCTGGGTGTAACGGTCGAGATATGCCATTAGCAAAGGTCGCGGGCCAACAAGGCTCATGTCACCGCGCAGGACGTTCCACAGCTGCGGGAGCTCGTCTAGGCTCAACTGACGAAGAATCCTCGTGAGCGGCGTCAGCCTTTCCGCGTCGGGCAGCCGGTTTCCGGTGAGGTCGCGCAATTCTCGCATCGTTCGAAATTTGTAGATGACATAGGGCCGAGCATCGAGACCGGGGCGGATCTGCCTGAAAATAACGGGAAACCCGAGATCCAACGCAAGCACAACGGCCGTGACAAGGATAGCCGGGCTCAGAAGGACAAGTGCAACAGCCGCCATCATCATATCGAAGCCGCGTTTGGCACCGTAACCTCGCCTACGCGCCCGGACGGCAGAATCGAGGACGGCGAGCGTAGCTAAGATACCCTTAGTAGCGCTCAGTTGCTTCTGATAGAACGCGCACCCGTGCGCTCCCATCGCAGCGAGCTCTTCTTTGGGCAGCCGGGCAAGGTCCACTGCGGCCGCAGCTAGCGCTCGCACATCTTCCGGCTTCACAACAATCCCAGCTTTCGCCCTCTCAACTAGGTCAGCAGCATCACCGCTCCCACCCATGAGAATGGGTTTTCCCATTGCAAGATAGAATTGTGTTTTCGCCGGGATAGTGTGGTGGAACAGAGGGTCGTCTTTTAGATGCACGAGGAGAACATCGGCAGCGGCGAGCAGATTACCAATCTCAGACCGCGGCATGCGCGGCATAATGCGAACGGACTGGGCGGCAATCGCAGCCGCATACCGACGAAGGTGATCCGCGTCGATACCGTCGCCAACGAGAATGAACTGCACCTCGGGTGCCGTGTGCTCAACAATTTTCGCAGCCCGCACCACCGCCTCCAGGCCCTGAGCGGCTCCCATATTTCCAGCGAAGACAATATTGAACCGCCCTTCCAGCGCAAAAGCGGTAAGATTGCTACCAGTTTCGGACTTTGCATCGGCGTCATTCGCCCAGTTGTAAATCAGCTCGATCTTGGAATCTGGAATCTCTCTCTCACAAAGAAGACGTTTGAAACCCGGCGATACCACCACGATCCGATCCGCTCTACCATAGACCCAATGGCACAGCCGGCCGACAATCCGCAGCACGATTCGGTTGGAGATCATCCCAGTAGATGCGAGCGTGTCGGGCCAAATGTCATGAATCGCTAAGACAAGCGGGATGCGGCGGATAGCCCCAACAACTGCGGCGGCTAGCCCGACGGTCAGCGGCGGGTGATAGACATACATGACGTCAGGTCGCTTCAAGACGACGAGGCCGTAGACTGTCAACGACATGGCAAAGGAGACGTAGTTCAATATTCGACCGACTACGGATCGACTATGGCTTGGATAGAGCGGCACCCGGTCGATAGGAATGCCATCCATAAATTCCCGGCGGATCAGCTTGAGCCCGTATCCAGGATACAGCTTACCGTCGGGATAATTCGGAAACCCGGTGACCACGCGGACATCATGACCATGCGTGTGCAGCAACTTCGCGAACTCAATTCCCTTTAGGATGGGTTCGGGCTCGAACCACTGTGTCGCGTAGAGAATTCGCATCGCTGCGCCTAGTACTGCTTCCACACCGTGCGTTTCACGTAGTCCGTGTAGCTGTGAATAATTCGAACAACCTTGTCGGATACGTTCGGCACCGAATAATCCTGAACCATCTGAAGACTACGCGGCTCGCCCCGGGGCTGATGATCGAGGATTCGGAGCCCCTGGAGGATGCGATCAACACTGAAACCGGTCATCATAACCGCCCCTTCTTCCATGCCTTCCGGGCGCTCCTGAGCCTCGCGAATGTTGAGCGCCGGAAAATTGAGGATCGACGATTCTTCTGTGATCGTCCCGCTATCGGAAAGCACCACGCGCGCATGCATCTGCAGACTGATGTAATCAAGAAAGCCGAACGGCTTGTGCAGTTGCACAAGGGAATTGAAGGAAGGCTTGTACGTCTCAATGCGCTTGCGCGTGCGCGGGTGCGTGCTCACGATCACTGGTTGCTCGGACCACTCCGCAACGGCGTTCAATGCACCGATGAGAAGGCGGAGGTTGCCCTCATCATCGACATTTTCTTCGCGATGGGCGCTGACCACGAAATAACCGTGCTTTTGCAGCCCGAGGCGGGCGAGTGCGTCCGACTGCGCGATCTTCTGACTGTAATATGACAGCACCTCATACATCGGGCTGCCGGTCTTGATGACCTGGTCGGCTGGCAGTCCCTCCGCCAGGAGGTACTCACGGGCGATCGACGAGTAAGGGAGATTGATGTCGGCGACGTGATCGACGATCCGACGGTTGATCTCTTCGGGTACCCGCTGGTCAAAGCAGCGGTTGCCAGCCTCCATGTGGAAGATCGGCACCCTGCGGCGCTTGGCTGGGATCACCGCGAGGCAGCTATTAGTGTCGCCGAGCGTGAGCATAGCATCGACTCTGCCACCGGCAAGAATACGATCGACTTCGATAATGATCTTCCCGATCGTTTCCGCGGCGCTCTCGCCGGCGGCACCGAGAAACCGGTCGGGCGCCCTGATCTCGAGGTCCCGAAAGAATATATCATTGAGCTCCGTGTCGTAATTCTGCCCGCTATGAACCAGCAGATGATCACAATACTGATCGAGCTTCGCGATCACTCGGGACAAACGAATGATCTCGGGCCGTGTTCCGACGATCGTCATTACTTTCAGGCGAGCCACGTCACTGCTCCCGTGCGACATCCACCCGCCAATTCACGGTCGGCAACGATCAAGCGCGTATACCGGAGCCGACTTCGATCCGGCAAGACGGAAGCGGCTTCAAGCTCTTCGACCCCAGTGTTCATTGGATTACTCTTCACCGATGACAGCCTCGCCCGCAAGCAGCCTCTGTATGAATCTGAGCTTGAACAACGCCTCTCTCATCTGCTCAACGTTTAAGCGCTCGGTGTTATTCGAATTGTAATCCTCGAATTGCGAAATTCTCGCCTCCCCTTGCTCTACGAACTTGCTGTAGTTCAAATCACGTAAATCGGGAGGAACTCGAAAATATCGGCCCAAATCTTCCGCCGCGGCCATCTCTTCCCGGCTCAGCAGGGCCTCGAACTTCTTCTCTCCGTGGCGCGTTCCGATGATCTCGATCTTATGGTTGGGTTTCCCCAGCACCACACGCAGGGCTTCCGCGACGGTTTGCAGCGTGGCCGCTGGCGCCTTCTGCACGAAAATGTCACCCGTCTTGCCGTATTGAAATGCAAACGAAACAAGCTCGACCGCCTCCTCCAGCGTCATCATGAAGCGCGTCATGGTCGGATCGGTGACCGTGATGGGTTGGCCGCGTCGAACCTGATCGGCGAATAGCGGGATGACAGATCCGCGAGAAGCCATCACGTTGCCATAGCGCGTGCAGCAGATCACAGTTCGCTCCGGATCGACATTTCGAGATTTCGCGACCGTGACCTTCTCCATCATGGCCTTGGATATACCCATCGCATTAATGGGATAGACAGCCTTGTCCGTGCTTAGACATACCACGCGCCGCACGCCATTGACGATGGCAGCCTCAAGCACATTTTCAGTTCCATGGATGTTCGTCTTAACCGCCTCCATAGGGTGAAATTCGCATGAAGGCACCTGCTTAAGCGCCGCCGCATGAAAGATGTAGTCCACGCCTCGCGTCGCGGTGAGCACGCTCGTGTAATCGCGAACGTCGCCAACATAATATTTCAACTTATTGCTACGATAGAATTTGCGCTGATCGTCTTGCTTCTTCTCATCGCGGCTAAAAATACGAATCTCTCCGATGTTGGAGTTAAGGAATGCGCGCAAGATCGCGTTGCCGAATGAGCCGGTTCCCCCAGTAATGAGCAAGACGTCGCCTTGAAACATTTACGATTCTCTTGCGAAGACCCCTTTCGAATTTCTTTGGCAGGGCAACAGTTCGCCTCGGAAAGGCGCAACTGTCGACGGTGAGACGATCTTGGGTTCCAATGCAATGAAACCGTCTCGCCGAATAAAGCAGCGAATTGGTCACTCTAGCCCTTAGGAAGGCCTGCGCCGAACGCGATCGCGACAGCCCTCGATTTTCTTGGCAAGTGAATACGGCGAAAATAATTCAGCTTAAGGACAGAGTCTCTCTCCGTTACGCCCAACTCTTGGCATCATTACGGCGCGTGGCCGGACCAACGGGCGTCGATAACAGTGATGTCTGGCAGAAGGCAAAAGGGCCAAATTGGCAATTACCTCCTTGAGCTCACGATTCCGACTTTGCGCCACTCCTTCTGCGAATGGGCTTCGCCGGATTGCCCGCGACGGTTTCTCCGTCCGAGACGGAGTTAAGCACCACCGCACCCATCCCGACGACCGCCTCGCGCCCGATGACGGTTGGCCGTCCGTAGTCTCCTTGACGGATCGCTGCAGCTGCCCCGATATAGGCAAGGTCCCTAATCATGACATTTCCGTTGCAATTGACGCGCGGCGCAAACGTTACATAGTCGCCGATGACAGCATCGTGCTCAACATAGGAATAGATGTTAGCGTGATAGAAACGTCCTATGCGAATGTTAGTCGTTATGGTACAAAACGCGCAGATGATTGCTCCCTCGCCGATCTCGGCGGGTCCGATCAAGAATGCCTGGCGGCTCACGATCGACACCGGTTTGAAGCCCGCACCGAGGAGGCGCTCGCATACCGCCATGCGGGCATGTGGTTTCGCGAGAGCGACATTGAAGAAGGTCGTAGCGCGCGGCGCGGAAAGAAAGGCGTCCGTGCTCATGACACGGACGCCGTTGATCTGCTCCGTGGCGGGTACATCTTCGATGAAGACAACCTCGGCGTCATCGCCATGACGTGCGCGAGCCGTTTCTCGTAAGATATGCATGACGGGTCGGCCGAATCCACCGGACCCGAAGAGACCATAAAGGGGCCGATCTGGCATTTCGCTTCCCCGCGTAACCGGCTGACCCACACTTGTTTGAGAAACTGACGACGTTTCTTTCGGCGGCGTTGTTTTGACAAAAACCAGTGGCCTTACTCATAGTCAAGGGTAGGTCTTGCAGACCCGAGCAGACGGCGCACGACGAGGGAAAACATGAGAGTCACGTGGCCGAAGAGGTGCAGGACTGTCGCGTGGGCAACACCACGACGTCCATCGGAATGCGACTCGCGTTCTGGAAGAAATCGATCGAATTCATTGCCGCTGCGCCTCTACTCGGACCTGGAACGGGAACGATCAAAGCACTGTTCCAACGAAAGGCGAGTAACGAAAGCGGCACGTCGGCAGTGATCACGGGCAACCCGCACAATCAGATTCTTGCCGTAGCGATCCCGCTCGGCACCAACGGGGCTGTTGTGCTGATTGCGATGTGGATCGCACATCTGGCGTTGTTTCGTGACGCCACATCGATGTCGTGGTTTGGGGTGATCGTCGTGGTCTCGAACGTCGTGTCATCTCTTTTCAATACCCACCTGTTTGACTTCACACAGGGCTGGCTCTACGTCTTCAGGGTGGGCATAATTGGAGGTGCGGTCCTTCGGCAAAGGAACGACATTAACGTCGGCGTGCAACACTATGTGGCTCCAGCCGAGATTGATCATACCGCTCGTGGATCGGCGACATAGCTCGCTTCGTCGAGATACATTTCCGTGATCATCTCTTCCCAGGGGCGCGGTCGCCAGCCAGTACGTTTCCGAAACCGTGTACTATCGAGTCGACGGTCACATACGAACGCCTCGTCGGTCGCAATATCGATATCAAGGTGATACACGCGTTTGACGATTTGCAGTAGCTCGAACTTGCTGATTGGTTCTCCTGACACGTGCCAGAGCCCGTCGAGCATCGGATGCGCCTTGATCAGCCAAGCAACTAAATCGGTTGTGGCAATCGTTGTCAATCCACTGTAGAGCGCGCGAGCGTAGCCATTGACGCGGCCTCCGCGCTGAGAAAGAAACCACTCGATCAGCCCCAAATGTGTACGCAGCTCGCGGCCGATGATTGACGTGCGCAGCGTCAACACATTTCGCGCCACGACCTCGCCAAGTAGCTTGCTGCGACCGTAAAGGTCCATAGGATCCGGCAGGTCATCCTCGGCATAATTGCCACGCCGGCCACTGAAGACGCAATCTGTACTGAAGTGGATAAGCCTCGCGCCGCGAGCTGCCGTTACGTGCGCAAGTTGGTGCGGGAACAACGAATTGATCGCGATCGACGTCAGCGGATCACTGGCCGCCCTGGACTGCTTGACGATTCCGATGCAATTCACGACCACTTGCGCCCTCCAGTCCTTTATCGCCTCTTCGAGTGATACAAGATCGTGTGCCTGCACACCCGCATAGAGCTTTACACCGGGAAGTACCCGGCACAGTCTGGCCTCCGCCACTGATTCCCTCACCGTTCCGGCAAGCTCGAAGTTCCACTGCAGCCGTTGCAATAATTTGTGGCCCAACATCCCGGTCGCTCCGAGTACGATGACTCGCATTGTCCTCTCCTCAAGCCCTCGATTGCTTGCCTGATGCTATTGAGCCAGCAAGTCGCAGGCGATCCGTCAAATGAGCTTCGGTTTAGCATATGAGAGCCGAGGTCGGTCTCGGAAGCACGAAAATCGATGCCGTGATCAGAATCAAGCGGGACGCTGACATGGAGGAACATTTAGAGTAGTTGTTTCAAGCTCACGTATGATCTTCTGACGCAGGACTGGACGCGGTAATGACGCCCTATATTTCAGTTGCCGGCGCACTTTTCATGCTCGCCCTCGTCGAAGCCGGCGCCCCTCCCAAGCGGCGGCTTTGGGGGGTGATCGCGCTCCTAATTGTTCTGGCATTCGGAACGCTTCGCTTTGAAACCGGGTTCGACTGGGTGGCCTATGCTGAGGAATTCAAGGACATACCCTCGATCGTGGCCGCGATTGAGGACGGTATCCAGGAACCGCATATACCCATGGAGACGCTTTTTATCTGGCTGAACGTCGTCATCAAGACCTTTACGGAGGATGTCACGGTCCTGTTCGCGGTGGCCGCATTATTCGGGATTGTCTCAATTCACGAAGTTACAGGAAAAATATCACGCTCCCAATGCCTGATGTGGCTCGTTTATTTCTGCTTGACGTTTTTGCCGGCGCAAATGTCGTCGATCCGGGCCGCAATCACCGCCTCGCTGGTGCTGATCGGCCTCGCGTTGGCTGCTAGAGAAAAACCCGGCAGAGGACTTGCGCTCATCTTAACCGCAAACGGATTTCATACGTTTTCGGCGGCATTTCTTGTGCTGCCGCTGCTGCGGAAAACGAGCCCCTCAATTCGATGGCTTCTCGTACCCCTCCTGACGTTAGGCTTTATTTGTCTACTTGTGGGCGTGCAGGCGGCTGATCGATTGATTGATCTCACGTCGCCGTTCCTTCCTGGATTTGCGTCGGAAAAACTGGCCCTCTTCTATCAGGGGGTTAACGCACCCCTCTCGAAGGCTACGCTCGTGCTGATCGCAGGACATCTAACGATGCTATATCTGCTATGTACCGACCGAAACGCGACGCACGACCCATTCATCGTTATCGGAATTTGGCTTACGTTCATGATACTTATGGCTCATCTTTTCCTGTCCGGCCTGCCCGCGATCTGGAACCGCATCATGTACGTGTCGCTTCCCTGGGAGATAGCTTGCTTAGGAAGAATCGACATCTTTGTCCGCGCCGGCGTGGCAATGAAACGAACGATTATTCTCGGAATTGGGTCAATGAGCGTGGTCGGGCTCGTCTATTTTCTGCTCAGCCCCGCTTCTTTGCCCTTCGTTCCGTACCAGTCCATCATCGAAGTTTGGTTGACTGGAAACTATGGCGACGGGCCTCAGCGCTCGTGGGAATGGTATACGATTTATCAAGAAGGGCTTAGGGACTGAACTTGTTCTGTAATCATGGGCGCACGCGGGCACGGTCGAGATGCAAAGCTTGGGACGGTCAAGGTGGCCGGCCTAGCTCATGTTTCCTTTTCTGGCGAACAGTCAAATAGCTCTCGCGTCGGATCGCTTGTTCGCGGTGATCACGTGGACTTACGCTCAGCGCCGTACTCGGCGGAACGCCAGGCAAGCGGCCACACTAGCGCGTCGGCGGCACATGAAAAACTTGTGACAACGCCCTGATGGATCCTTGATGATGTCGTCGCGGCGCCGTCGGCCAAGTGATCTACCATGCGGGCCGGTAGGAATGGACGATCATAGTAAGTCTCGATCTGTGTCGGAAAGGCGCGGGCTTTGGTTCTGATCTCCACCAACGCTCCAGATGAGGTAGAATGACCACGTTGCGCAGCGGCCACCCCTTTTGCAAGGAGAGGTCCGCTGCACCAAGGTCACCGGGACATACTCTAGCCCTTCATCCGAACGAAATTTGCGAGCCCTCGCGATAGTGGGCAGAAGGCGTTGCAATTGCACGGTTAAGGCTTGGCCGGGTTAGGGAGGTGGAGTCTTCGCTGCTCGACCGCTTGGACAAAATGCAACGGACCGGTGCAATGTAGTGTTGTTGTCGCAGATGGCTTAGCCCGCCCACTCGGTTCGATATGATCGAACTACGCATCAGACTCAAACCGATAAACTTTAGCCAAACTGCCCCATCTCCTGACGAATGTCGCGATGAGTTCGGTCATCGCTTTGTCGTGGTCCACGATCACGTAAAGGCACGATGTCACGAGGCGCAGGCAAACGATTTCGACAACATTGCAGCCAAGGGATTTCATCTGATCGGCAAGGTATTTGACCTCGGCTTTGCGGCCAGATTGGTGGTGGGCAATGACGAGCGCCCTGTCCTTCTGCCGTAGCGCCGCAATCTCGGCGAGCGCAACATGTCTCTTGGTCAAGCGCAGCCCCTCGATCCCGTTGTCCGGATCGAGAAATACGAGGTCGGCACTGCTGACCGCATTGACAAGCTCCTCGGCCCATTCCGGGCGCGAGGACGCTTTTTTCGGGACCTCCAACCGGGTGAATACTGCGTTTTCCGTATCCGTCCGCTAAAGGCCGCCTTGTCGAGCAGCTGGGTGTGTGAAGTCACGTGACTATTCACAGGAGTAGTCACATGGCAAAGACCCAGATCGAGGTGATCACATCGGTTGAGCGTCGG
>Ga0126369_10002768_pt1 | contig 12568 bp, 10 predicted proteins | sample PanSoiMetaPlot_1_FD_109646 | JGI IMG/M metagenome (GOLD analysis project Ga0126369, IMG submission 109646) | Tropical forest soil microbial communities from Panama - MetaG Plot_1 | ecosystem: Environmental > Terrestrial > Soil > Tropical forest > Bulk soil | place: Panama | collected 2016-02-17 | reverse complement strand
GGGCTCGGGAGAAGCGCGGAGCCCTCGAACTCGATCTCAGGGAGGATCGGGTCGTGCTCGACGCAGAAGGACGGCCCGCAGACATTGTGCGTGCCGTCCGGCTCGATAGCCATCGTTTGATCGAAGAATTCATGATCCTGGCAAATGTTGCCGCGGCCGAAGAATTGGAAGCGAGGCGGCAACCCTGCGTGTACCGGGTCCATGACGCGCCCGATCCGGAAAAAATCGAATCGTTGCGAGTGTTTCTTGAAGACATGGGCATTCCCGGTCTCGCATTGAGGAGAGGACAGGCCTTGAAGCCCGAGCTCTTCAACCGCGTGTTGCGTCGCGCGGCGGAAACTCCGGAGGCCGCTCTCGTCAACGACCTCGTTCTGCGGTGTCAGGCGCAGGCCGGCTACAGCCCGAACAATATTGGGCATTTCGGCCTGGCGTTGCGCCGTTACGCCCACTTCACGTCACCGATCCGCCGCTATGCCGATCTCCTCGTCCATCGCGCGTTGATTGCCGCGGCATCCGCGGGAGGGCACGCCAGCACCGACCAAGCGCGTCTGGCGGCGGTCGGCGAACACATATCGGCGACGGAGCGACGCGCGGCTGCGGCCGAACGGGCGGCGATCGAGCGGTATCGTGCGACGTTTCTCGCGCGCTCGGTCGGTGGCGTTTTGGAGGCCCGGATCAGTGGCGTCGCCGATTTCGGTCTCTTTGTGAGGTTGAAAGAGAGCGGCGCCGACGGCCTCGTCCCAATCGCAACCCTGCCCGGCGATTATTACGTCCGAGACCAGCGAGGCCACCGATTAACGGGGCGCACTTCCGGCCGTGTCTACCGGCTCGGCGACGAGCTATTGGCACGGCTCGTCGAAGCAGACGGTATTGGCGGCCGACTGGTCTTCCGCATTGACGGTGGAGAGCCGAATTTCGGCTCTGGCGGCCGGTTACAGAGGGGCAAGGGTGCAAGACGGCTGCCGGCTCCGCAGGGCCGGCGGCGTTGATTGCGGAGCACCCGGTTTTACTGTAGTCATATCAACGAGGGAGATTTTCGCCGAGGCTATCGGATCGCCAAAAGTGCGTCGCTGCGGGGGAAATCGAGGGTTCCTTCTGTGGAGTGAGTGCCCGTGTCGTTGCGTCCGGCCACAGTGCTCGTGCGGGCGAGTAACATCATCGTCCTCGTCGCGCTGGCCGCCTGCGCCGAGCATCAGGCGTTGCCTACTGATCCGACGGCGCGGCTGTTTGCGCGCGGGCTCGACGAGATTTCCGACCTTTACATCTCTCCCGTATCCAGCCGAAAGCTCGTTCTCGCCGGCGCATCGCGGTTTTCGCGGTTAGATGACAAATTCTCCATTGTGGAGACCGCCGGGTCGGACAAGACACAGATCGTGCTCTCCTATGGTGGGCAAGAAGTTGCGGGATTTTCGGTGCCGTCCCACGACGATCCTCACGACTGGGGCGCGGTGATGGGGCACCTGATTGCTGCCGCCAAGGAGGCCTCCCCGACCGTCGCAGTCCTCCCCGAGGACCAGATCGACAAGGCTTTGTTCGACGGCATCACCGCATCGCTCGATCGCTTCTCGCGGTATTCTGCGCCGGACGTCGCCCGCGACCAACGAGCCGTACGGGACGGGTTCGGCGGGATCGGAGTGACCCTCGACGTACTGAACGAGGGGTTTCAGATCACAGCAGTCACGCCGCGGGGCCCCGCGGACCTCGCAGGGATTAAACCGGACGACCGGCTTGTTGCGATCGACAAGGCGCCGACGGCCGGGCGATCGCAAGCCGATGTCGTGCACGCGCTTCGCGGCCCAATCCTGAGCCCTATCGAGATCACCGTTTATCGGCCGAGCGTTGGCCAGAATCGCACCTACCGGCTGCTGCGCGAATTGGTGGTTCTCCCGACCGTGACTGTCTCTCAGGAGAGCGGTATTGCGACTTTCCATGTGGCGAGCTTCAACCAAAACACGACGCAGCAAGTTGTCGAAGTGCTGAGGGCCGTAAAACGCGACCTAGGTGCGCAGCTTCGTGGGATAATTCTAGATTTGCGTAGTAACCCCGGTGGACTTCTCGATCAGGCCGTTAGTCTCTCGGATGTGTTCATCGCCAAAGGACCGATCGTTTCGACCGTCGGCCGGCACCCTGCCAGCCGTCAATATTTCGAGGCCTCCGGTGACAGTATTGCTCCACAGGTACCGATCGTCGTTCTGATTAACGGCGGTTCGGCTTCGTCTTCCGAAATCGTCGCTGCGGCGCTGCAGGATACTGGGCGCGCGGTCGTCGTCGGCAGCACCTCCTATGGGAAGGGCACAGTGCAAACGGTGTTGCGATTGCCGAACGACGGCGAATTGACGCTAACCTGGGCCCAACTGGTCGCGCCATCGGGCTATCTTTTGCACGAACACGGCGTCGTTCCGACCCTGTGCACGAGCGATCTCGGCGACGATGACAATTCGGTGCAAATTGCGCTGCAGCGAGCTGCCACGTTCGTGGCGGTCTCGCCGCTTGTGGTCGAGCAACGCGCCTCACTCGATGAAGGCGCTTGGTTGCAACTACGCCGCGCATGCCCGGCGCGGCAGGGTGAGCATGAGATCGACCTCAGAGTGGCAAAACGTCTCCTTTCGGACCCGACGCTCTACAGTGAAGCGGTGCACGCGCTTGGCGGCGGGCAAAACCTGGCTTCCGTTCCGATCGCGGCTACACCGTCCCGCGACTCCGGCTTGACAGGGGTGGGGGGATCGCTATCTTCAAGCCCACATTAGCCCGAAGCGTGAAAGTAACCCCCCGATGGCCAAGACCAATACTGTTCTTATCAAGCTGGTGAGCAGTGCCGATACCGGCTATTACTATGTCACGAAAAAGAATCCGCGTGCCAAGACCGACAAGCTTGAGCTAAAGAAGTTCGATCCCGTCGCACGCAAACACGTCATATTTAAAGAGGCGAAAATCAAGTAAGAGGTGTGAGGCTAGGCTGGTCTCGCCGGTTAGGGTTTTACGGCGTCAGCGCCGCGTCCTTTAGCGGGGAGGCAGGCGCGGAGGCCGTTGCTGGTTTGGACACGGCAATCACGCAATTTCGCCCACGGCTTTTTGCGGCGTAAAGGGCCTCATCGGCGCGCCTAAGCATCCCCTCGCGATCATCGCCTCGTTCGGCAGCGGCAGTGACGCCGATGCTGATCGTCACCGGCCGGTTTTCGCCGCCGCCCAACGTGAACGGCTCCCGCGCGACCGCCGCGCGCAGGCGCTCGGCGACTGCGGTGGCGATCGTGATGTCGGTTTCCGGCATTACGACAACAAATTCTTCTCCCCCCAGTCGGGCAACGAGATCAACGCTGCGGACGCTGTTCACGGTTCGTCCGGCGAGCTCTCTCAATACCTCATCTCCTGCGGCGTGCCCGTAGGTGTCGTTGACGGTTTTGAAATGATCGATATCGAACAACAACACGACGACGCTGATCGCGTCGCGGTGGACGCGCTCCATGAGTTCGTCGAGATGGGCGAATAGATATCGCCGATTGTAAAGGCCGGTCAGTTCGTCGGTCAGTGCAAGGGCAAGGCTGCGGTGATAACTCTCCTGCAGTCTGTCCTGCAGCCTTTTGCGGCGGATCTGGATGGCCGTCCGCGCCAGCAATTCGTTCCGGTCTGCAGAGCGTATCAGGTAATCGTTGGCCCCCAGATCGAGACCCTTGGCGGGCAGAGACGGATTTCTGTCCTCGGCGATCAGCAGGATCGGAAGTTGGCGAAAGGCCTCGTTGGCACGGCAGTGAGTGACAAGCCGCAATGCGTCTCCACCGGACGTCGATAGGCTTGCGATCATCAGTTCGGTATCGGCCGCGAGCAGTCGTTGCGCCTCCGCATAACCGGACGCGCGGCTCACCGAACGGGCGAGCGGCGACAAGGTTTCGATCATTCGAGCCGCCGCGAATTCATCGTCATCGACAATCAGAATCCGAGCCGGGCTCGTATCTTCCGCGACGGGAAGATCGCGACCGCCAAACCGACCGCAGATCCCTTCGCGGAGGCGCAACTCCTCCATCATTCTCTTAAGGCGGACAAGCGAGCGCACGCGTGCGAACAGCGCAACGTCGTTCACCGGTTTTGTCAAGAAATCGTCGGCACCCGCTTCGAGACCGCACAGGCGATTGGCGACATCGGATAGCGCCGTCACCATGACGACCGGCACGTCGGCGGTGCGGGGAGTGGCCTTTAGCGTGCGACAAACTTTGAAGCCGTCCATTCCCGGCATCATCACGTCGAGCAGAATGACGTCCGGCAGCTCTCTGTCAGCGATTTCCAGAGCAGCAGGGCCGTTGTAGGCCGTCAAGACATCGAAATATTCGCTCGAGAGCTTGGCCTCGAGCAATTTTACATTTGCCTCGATGTCATCGACGACTAGAACGCGACCAGACATGAGCGGCTCACACCTGAGGGGGGGAGGTCGAGTGCTCGCGTCACGAGAGGAAGCGCTCGACGGTTCTCATGAAGCTGGCGATGGAGATCGGCTTAGCGATATACGCCTCGCAACCGCCGTCACGGATCTTCTCCTCATCGCCTTTCATAGCGAACGCCGTTACCGCGATAATCGGAATCGTGCGCAGATCGTCGTCTTCCTTGATCCATTGGGTGACTTGCAGACCGGATACTTCGGGAAGCTGAATGTCCATTAGAATCAGGTCAGGGCGATGCTGGCGGGCCAGCGCAAGGGCTTCCTTCCCATCCTTGGTCTGCAGGGTATCGTAACCATGCGCCACCAGGAGATCGTTGAAGAGCTTCATATTGAGATCGTTATCCTCAACGATCAACACTTTCTTCTGCCTGGGAGAGCGGCCATTCACCTGGAATTTTGCGCCTTCGATCGTCATGCTCCCCGCCTCGAAAAGTCGTCGGACCGAATGGAGCGGCCGGCGGCTAGGGCGACATAGACCGCTGTTCCCGTTCTGCAGACGGTCATCGCGGCAGGGTATATAGGGATAAGCTTAACTGTCCGTAACTGATGTTCTACGATTGAAGATCACGCTATGCCATTGCGTTTTCGGATCGGCATCGATCTTGGCGACACCAAAATAGAGGGTGCCGCCATCGGTATCTCGGGCTCAGTGCATCTCCGCCGGCGAATTCCGACACCGGTGCAAGACTATCCCCGGACAATCGATGCGATCATCGCTCTGGTCGAGGGCATGGAACAGGAAATTGGCCGCAAGGCCTCCGTCGGCATCGGCATTCCAGGGGCTGTCTCGCCGACGACTGGCCTCGTAAAAAACGCCAATTCCATCTGGCTGATCGGCCGCCCTTTGCAGCGCGATATCGAGGCGGCTCTCGGACGGCCGGTACGTCTGGCTAATGACGCCAATTGCTTTGCATTGTCGGAGGCCACCGACGGCGCCGGAGCAGGGATGGAGACGGTGTTCGGCGTCATCCTCGGCACCGGCGTCGGCGGCGGCATCACGATCGGCGGCCGCATTCAGGTCGGCGCCAATGCGATTGCAGGGGAATGGGGACACAACCCGCTGCCCTGGCCGGGTCCAGACGAGGCGCCTGGGCAGACCTGCTATTGCGGCCGCTCCGGCTGCATTGAAACCTTTCTCTCTGGGCCGGCGCTCGCCGCGGATCACCGGCGACAGAGCGGAAAGGTTCTAGAGGCGCGGGGCATTGTGCGTGCGGCGGAGAGGGGGGATCCAGAGTGTGCAGCGACGCTTGCGCGCTACACGGAGCGTCTCGCCCGGGGTCTGGCCTCTGTCATCAATCTGATGGATCCGGCCGCCATCGTGCTGGGCGGTGGCCTCTCCGGCATTTCCTCGCTCTACGAGGAAGTCCCGCGGCTGTGGACGCGTTATGTCTTCTCGGATCACGTGGTTACGCGCCTGCTGCCGCCGGTTCACGGCGACTCCAGCGGTGTGCGGGGCGCGGCATGGCTTTGGTAGCCGGAGGAAGGGCCGTGACGACGCTGTGCCGCGACTGCGCCGCCTCGGCGCCGCGCCCGATTGTGCCGAACGTTGCGAGGCCTGCGTTTCGCCGCGGCTCGTACGCATCGGGAGCCAACTGGATTGTCTGTCGCTCACGTGGATTGCGACGCGCTTTTTGCGACGGTTGAAAAGCGCGGCAGGCCCGAACTGACCGATAGCCACGCGGCCGATCCGCCGACGCTGTTCGACGGGTCGCACCGGCTCGAACACGCGATCGATCAAATCCGTACAAAGCTCGGCCAGGACACGCTGCAATTCGGTCGCGGCCTGCCGCATGGGGTTTAGCAACTCGGCTTCGGGAGCGGCTCTATATCGTCGAGCTTTGCACGGATCGCGTAGTCGCCATAGTCAATCACCATCTCCTGCGAGACGCCGTTGTCGAGCAGGCGCATGCCGAGTTCGTAATCCGGTTTCTCGGCGCTTGCATCGGCCGGAAAAAAAGCGAGCCGCATGCGCCAGCCGGGCCGCTCAAGCAGCGAGCTGCGGACGGCCGCCGCCGGATCGGCTGTCACTTTGATGCCGATCGCAGCGGAGACTTGCACCGCGTTCTCGTCTGTCGCTCCGTCGAATACCAGACGCGACAGGAAATTCTGTCCCTCCCGCGCGGCATCGATCAGCGTGATTGTGTGTGCGCTGGGAAACAACACGCCCGGTTCGAGCCTTAGCGTCTGCGGCTGCGGTTTTGTGAACTCCGCAACTCCGCCTTTCCCCGGCGCGTCCAGCCGCGCTTCGCCACGGATCTCCTGATCGACCTCGCCGTTTCGTGTTTGCTTCTGATTAAACCGGTATCGCGTACCGTCCTTTGCTTCCCAGGTCACGAAGCTCGAGATAATGTCGACATCTGCACTTTCCGCGTAGCGCATCTTCAATCGATAACGCTGCTCTATCGTCCACCCGTCGCAGGTTTCGCCCCACTCGTAATCCATCGTACCGCGCGCATCCACGACGCCTGAGTCATTGCGGGCGCTTCCCAGTGTCATCGAATAGAGCGCACGATGCGGGGCAACCTCAGCCCCGCTCGCGGATGGCGCGTATGCCGCGATCGTGACGACCGCCGCGCCGAGAAGGGCCCTTAACCTCCATTCTTTCATCGGCGAAAACTCCTGCGTCGCTGCCGCCGGCGGTCGTGCCAACAGCAAATTATATGCCGAATTCGCTCCGTCGCGCCCGCGACGTTAGAGAAGTTGACAGCCTAAGATTTTGTGCCTCTCGCAGGCGGCAGATCGAGGCGGATGTGGAGTTCCCGCAACCGCTCCGCCGGAACCGGCGCCGGTGCTCCCATAAGCAGGTCGCGCGCCTGCTGGTTCATCGGAAACGCGACGACCTCGCGAATGTTCGGCGTGCCCGCCAGCAGCATGACGATCCGGTCGATGCCGGGCGCCATACCGCCATGCGGCGGGGCGCCGTATTTGAAGGCGTTGAGCACCCCGGAAAAGCGCGACTCGACCTCGGCGGCGGAATAGCCGGCGATCGCGAAGGCCTTGTACATCATGTCGGGCCGATGATTGCGGATCGCGCCCGACGCCAACTCGACGCCGTTGCACACGATGTCGTACTGGTGTGCCCTGACCGTCAGCGGATCCTGCGTCTCAAGCGCTGTTAGTCCGCCTTGCGGCATTGAAAACGGGTTGTGGCCGAACTCGATCTGGCCGGTTTCCTCATTGAGTTCGTACATCGGGAAATCGGTTATCCAGCAAAACTCGAAGCGCCCCTCCTTCACGAGCCCCAGTTCGTGTCCGATTTTGAGCCGCGCGGTGCCGGCAAAGACAGCGAAATCCCTTGGTACGCCGCAAACAAAAAACACTGCGTCGGCCTCTTCGAGGCCGAGCTGGGTTCGCAAGGACTCGGTCGGTTCCGGCCCGAGGCTTCTGGCGACCGGTCCGGCGCCCTCTTGGTCACGAAAGAAGATGTAGGCGAGACCGGGCTGTCCCTCGGATTGGGCCCACGAATTCATCCGGTCGCAAAAGGCCCGATTGCCGCCGGTCGGCGCCGGGATCGCCCAGACCCGTACGTTGGCGTCTTCCTCGATCCGGTGCGCGAATACCTTGAAACCGGAGCCGCGGAACTGCGCCGTCACGTCCTGCATTTCGAGCGGGTTGCGGAGGTCGGGTTTGTCGGTGCCGTATTTGCGCATCGCCTCGGAATACGCAATGCGCGGGAACGGCGGAGCGCTAACGGCCCGGTCGCCGCCAAACTCTTCGAAGATGCCGTGCAGCACCGGCTCCATCGCAGCAAAGACGTCCTCCTGCGTCACAAACGACATCTCGACATCGAGTTGGTAATGCTCCCCCGGCGAACGATCCGCACGGCCGGCCTCGTCGCGGAAGCATGGAGCGATCTGAAAATAGCGGTCGAACCCGGCGACCATAACCAACTGCTTGAATTGCTGCGGCGACTGCGGCAGCGCGTAGAATTCGCCGGGATGAAGGCGGCTCGGGACGTAATAGGGCCGCGCGCCTTCGGGCGAATCGGCGGTCAGGATCGGCGTCTGGAACTCGGCGAAACCCTGCTCGATCATCCGCCGCCGGATCGAGGCGATGACCTTCGAGCGCAGCATGATGTTGGCGTGCATGCTCTCGCGCCGCAAATCGAGGAAGCGGTAGGCAAGGCGCATTTCCTCGGGATATTCGGCTTCGCTATTGACCGGAAATGGCAGCACCTCTGCCTCCGACAGCATTGTGATCTCCGCGATGACGAGCTCGACCTCACCGGTGGCCAGCTTCGGGTTGACCGTCTCCGGCGAGCGGGCGGCGATCCGGCCGGTCATTGTGACAACCGTCTCCAGCCGCAGCGCATCGGCCGTCATGAAGAGCGGTGAAGAAATATCGATCACGCACTGAGTAATGCCGTAGTGATCGCGCAAATCGATAAACAGAAGCTGTCCGTGATCGCGCTTGCGATGCACCCATCCCGACAGCCGGGCCATCTGCCCCGTATCGGTCAAGCGCAAGGCGCCGCAGGTGTGGGTTCGATAAGCATGCATTCAGGTCAAATCCCGTTCCAAGGGGTGGAACGCGCCTATAGCCGATGCTTAAACCCACAGCCGGGCCAGATCGAGCATCGACGCGTCCCCGAAGCGCAACGGTCACTGAAATGGGGCGCGAGCCTCACTAAACGTCCGGTCATTCCGGCTTGGCAGTTAGATAGCGTCGCGGGCGGCGTTGATCCAGCATCGCCTTGCCGGGATCGGGGCGATAACCAACGGCCCGGTGGTTTTCGCTGCCTGGGTTTCGATGTATAGCCTCGATCATGACCATCATCACCGACACGGAAGCATTGGCGCAATTTTGCACGCGACAGAGAGGTGTCGATTTTATTGCGGTCGACACCGAATTCATGCGCGAGCGGACCTACTGGCCGATCTTGTGTCTCGTGCAAATAGCTGGGCCCAACGAGGCGGCGGCGATCGATACACTTGCGCCCGGGATCGACTTGGCGCCGCTGCTCGATCTCATGGCCGATCAGGGCACGCATAAAGTGTTCCACGCGGCGCGCCAGGACATCGAGATCTTCTTCAATCTCTCCGGCGGGTCGGTGCCGACACCGATTTTTGACACGCAGATCGCCGCGATGGTTTGCGGTTTTGGCGATGCGGTGAGCTACGAGACGCTGGTCAGCCGCCTGGCGCGGGCCACGCTCGACAAATCCTCGCGGTTCACCGACTGGTCACGCCGGCCGTTGACCGAGCGGCAGGTTCGCTATGCGCTCGCCGATGTCGTGCATCTGCGGACCGTCTATGAGAAGCTGCAGCAGCGCCTCGCCTCCAATGGGCGGGCCGGCTGGTTTGCCGAGGAAATGGCGGAAATCTCCAATCCCGACGCCTACCGCAGCGACCCCGCCGAGGCTTGGCGCCGTTTTCGCTTGCGCGGCCGCGTCGACGCCCGGTTCTTCGGCATCCTGCGCGAGGTGGCGGCATGGCGCGAGACGGCGGCCCGCCAACGCAACCTGCCACGCGGCCGGATCATGCGCGACGAGGCGGTGCTCGAGATCGCCGCGCACGCACCCAAAGCGATCGAGGTGCTGGCGCGCACCCGCAGCCTCGGCAAGGGTGTGGCCGAAGGCAAGCTCGGCGGCGAGATCATTGAGGCGGTCGCGCGCGGACTTGCCGCCGCGGGCTCGCTCGAGCCGCCGCCATCCGCCAGAGCCGAGCCGCCGCCCGGCGTCGGGCCCGTCGTCGAGCTGCTGCGGGTACTGTTGAAACAACGCTGCGAGGAGCATCAGGTCGCGCAAAAGCTGCTGGCCAGCGCTGAGGATCTGGAGGCGATTGCCGCCGCGGACGACGCTCCGGTGCCGGCGCTATCGGGGTGGCGCCGCGAGATCTTCGGCAAGGACGCGCTCGCGTTGAAACACGGCGAACTGGCGCTAACGGTTCACCAAAACCGGATCGCATGCGTCGCGCTGCAGGACCGCGAGCGTGACATTCCCGGGCATTCCCGTTAAACCGGGAATATTTTCGATTCCGCCCGAAAAGTGCCGTTTCGGCACTGAAGAACGCAAGGCGAATCAACGCATTACGGGCGAATTCCCGTGACAAATAAACGGGAATTTTATTCCCGTTTATTGCGCCGAACCGGGATTGTCGGGAAATGCGGCGGGCGCGACAGCCGCACACCAAAATAGCATCACAAAAAAGACCCATCGCTCCGTCCCGTTGGGACAAACGACGTGAGCCTACCCCGAAACTTCGCCTTTTTTGCGGTCGACCTGCGGGACCTCCCCCACCCATTCCCTCCCCCGCAAGCGGGGGAGGGTCAGGCTGGGGCCACGAGCGCACCCCGTCAGGGGGCGCAGGAAAGATTGGTGCCGGTGAGGAACGGCTCGTTGCCGGAGGCGCCGGCTGGCGGGCACATCACCCACGTTGGTGCGTTGCTCGAGGACGTGCCGGTGGCGCTCCCCGCCGAGCCGGCCGAGCTCGTCGCAGCGGCGGGGCTCGACCGCGCGCCGCTGCGCGTTGTCAAGGCTGGAGACGATGTATTCGTAGTCCCACCGCCGGAGGCCGGCGCCGCCGCAGTCGCGGCGGCAGCGGGGGCGACCCCGGACGAACCCGCAGTGGTGGTTCCGGTCGCGGTGGAGGCTGTCGATGGCGCCGTCGTCACGTTTGTCGGGTTCGCGCCGGTCGTTGCCGGCACAGCGGCCGCGTTGTTGCCGAGCGTGACGGCGCCGCGGTTGGTCACGGCGTACGGGTTCGCCGCGGTCTGCGCCGCTGCCGGGACGATGGCCGCAAAAAACAACAGCGCCGCGCAGCGCAATAGCCGTGTCATAATGCAGAGACATTCCTGAGATCGGCTGCTCAAGTCAACGCCGATGGCCGCGTACTGCAGCGGGGATGAGCATACCCGCACGGGTTGCGCCCTCGCCCCGTGCCTCGCGAGCGAGGGCGTTTGCTTTTTGCGGCCGCTAAGGGACGCACAACGGCTCGGAATCGGCGTAGAGCCGGCGTTCTCCACTTTCGACGCGAACAACCGCCCAAGCCATCGGGCGTTCAGGCAGCCGAAAGCTGTTGTGGCCGCTGGTGCCGAGCCCTTCGGCTAGCGGCAGCGGAGGCAGACCGTCGCAATCGACCAGGAGGAGGTTAGCCGTTCTGACCACGGGCGAGTGGTACCGGCAGCGCCATTCGACGAACAGCTCCTCGCCCCGCAGCGATGCCGCTACCTCGAACGGGCCGAGCACCGCACGCCTGAGGTTGAGGCGGCTCTCGGTGCGGCAAATGCCCTTGAGACCCTCAACCGGATCGGCCGAAGCGATGAGGTGCTCGCGAATTTCTTCTGGCCCCCAGCGATCGTCAATGGATAGCAGGAGCGCCGCCGCGCCGGAGACGTGCGCCGCCGCCGCCGATGTTCCGCTGTAGCTGCGGTAAGCCGGATTACTCAGGCGCGATGGTCGGGGCGGCGGCGGACACAGATAGGGCGACGTAGTGACGATATCGACTCCCGGAGCGGCGAGATCGACATTTTCGCCGTAATTCGAAAAGCCGGGCTTTTGGTCGCGCCGGTCCGTCGCCATTGCGACGATCGTGTTGGGCACCCCGAAGCCGGCGGGAAAGGCGCGATACCGGCTATTGTCGCTGCCGTTGTTTCCGGCAGCGATCACCAGTAGACATCCCTTTCCGGCAGCATATTCAAAGGCCCGCCGCAGCTCGTGGCTATCCAGTCCGACGTCCCAGCTCACATTGATGACCCGAGCCCCGTGATCAACCGCGCATCTGATCCCCGCCGCAGCATTTTCCGACAACGGGGGAGTATGCACATCAATGAATTTTATTGCCTTTAGCCGCGCTGACGGAACCGCACCCCGGCCGCCCCGGTCATTGCCGGCGCGTGCGGCAATGGTCCCGGCGAGCATCGTGCCATGGCCGTAATCGTCGCTGAAATCGCCATTATAAGGCGGGATTACGCGGACACCCGACACCAGTTCGGGGTTCAGGTCTTCATGATCGCGCTGAATACCCCAGTCGACGATTGCAACGGTCGGTTGGGCCTGCCCGACGTCGCCGAGGCGGGCCCACGCCGCCTCCGCTTCCATCTTCTTCCACGCCCATTGCTCGCCATAGAGCGGATCGCTATGGGCTATTGCGCCCCGCGAAACCGCGACACTTCTCGAATAGCGCATGGCTTTGGCACTCC
>Ga0126369_10002767_pt1 | contig 12569 bp, 9 predicted proteins | sample PanSoiMetaPlot_1_FD_109646 | JGI IMG/M metagenome (GOLD analysis project Ga0126369, IMG submission 109646) | Tropical forest soil microbial communities from Panama - MetaG Plot_1 | ecosystem: Environmental > Terrestrial > Soil > Tropical forest > Bulk soil | place: Panama | collected 2016-02-17 | reverse complement strand
CTCTGTGGCAGTTGCAAAACGAAAGGAAAGGCTGAGTCCAACTCATCAAAGGTCAGGTATTTGATGAGTTTGTGGTCGGAATTACGGGTGCGGCATGGCAGATGTTACCCATCTGCACAAACTCGTCCGCAAGGCTAACAGACTCCAGGATTTCCAGCGTGCGGGCCTGAATGCTAGCGGCACGGCTGTCGTGGGTAGGGCCGTCGTTCTTATCGACAATCCGGCAGGAAACGCCATGCCGATTCAGCTCAGCCGCCATGAACAGGCCCACTGGACCTGCGCCCACCACCAATACTTGGGTGTCAGCGGCCATCAGGTATCCTCTCGTTCCTGCTTGTGCCGATCCAACGCAATCGAGACGATAGTCAACGAGCGTCTTAGATATTCGTGCTTCAGTTCCACATGCCGTCGATACTGAATTTGAGTTGGCTCTCGCCGATCGTCGCGCAGGCTTCCGAGCGACTCAGCCTCGGCGAGCTTGCCGGCAGCGCGACGGTCGCCCTCGCCGTGACGGGCTTGAGCCGCTCCGGCAAAACCGTGTTCGTGACGAGCCTGATCCACAATCTGCTGAGCTGCGCGCACAATCCCAACCGTATGCCGCTGCTCGGCGTCGTCGGCGAGCGCCGGCTGATCGCGGCAACCATCGCGGGCGCCAGCGCCAACCGACTGCCGCCATTTCCCTATCGCGACAATATCGAGAAGATGGCAGTTCCGGACTGGCCGGCGCCGACCGAGGGTTTAAGCGAGATCGGCATCGAAGTGCGTTTTGCGCCGACCAGCGTGCTGGGAAGACTCGTGAGCGAGATTACCGGAAGCCCCGCGAGTCTCACGATCCGGATCGTCGATTATCCGGGCGAGTGGCTGCTCGACTTGCCGCTCATGGCGCTGAGCTATGCCGAGTGGTCGCGCGCGACGCTGCGCTTGCTGCGCAAAGGCACACGCGCCGAGATCGCGCGCGACTTTCTCGCACTGCTCGCACAGCGCCGGCCCGAGGAGACTGCGCGCGAGGACGCTGCCAAAGAACTGCACGATCGCTATTGCGCCTATCTCATCGACGCGCGCGACCGGCATGGCCTGAGCTTTCTCCAGCCCGGGCGCTTTCTATGCCGGGGAGCACTCGGCGAGGCGCCCTATTTTTGGTTTGCCCCGCTCGACGTCGCCGACGGCATCGACGCGTTTGCGGCTGGCACGCTCGGCGCGCTGATGGCCGAGCGATTCGACGCCTACAAGCGGGAGGTGGTGGCGCGCTTCTATGAGGACCACTTCCAGCACTACACCCGGCAGATCGTGCTCGTCGACGTGCTGCGCGCGCTGTTGGCGGGGCGCGACGCCTTCGACGACACGCGGCTCGCGCTCGACGCCATCCTGGAGAGTTTTCGCTACGGCCACGGCGGGATCCTTTCCAGGCTGGTCTTCGGGCCGCGCATCGATAAAGTTTTGTTCGCGGCGACGAAGGCGGACCATGTTCCCGATATCCAGCGCGACCACCTTGCCGCGTTGTTGCGCAACATGGCGGCGTTTCCCGCGCTCGAAGTCAGAAGCAGCAACGCGCAACTCGACGTGACGGCGCTAGCGTCGGTGATCTCGACCGCAGAGGAGAGCCAGGAGATTAACGGGCAGCGCGTGCAGGTCGTGGTCGGCCGGCCGGTCGGCAGCAACAAGCAGTCGAAGTTTTTCGTCGGCAACGTTCCAATCCGGCCGCCGCGCGCCGATGCCTGGGGGTCGCCCTTTCTCAACGTGCCGGTGTTCGAGCCGCCCGCCATCGACCCTTCGCCGGTCGACGGCATTGCCCATATCAACCTTGACCTGGCGCTCGAATTTCTGCTCGGGGACCGCTTGCGATGAGCGATCAAAGCGAAGACCGCGCTCCGCTCGGCGCGCGCGTAATCGAAGTCGACGCGGCCGCCGCCGCAGCGGCGCCGCAACCATTGGCGCCGCAAATCATCCCGACCGAGCGCACCGAGCCCATCACGCCGAGCGAGCCCGCGCTCCCCGCGGTTGCGCGCGCGGCGCCGCGCCGGCGCGATCGTGTCATGACCTTCGGCGTGGCGGGCGTGGCGCTGCTCTTGGTCGGTTGGCTTGCGGTCGACGCCGTCGGCTGGATCGTCGCTGCATTCGAGCGCAGCGCGGCGTTGGGCGTGCTCGCGGCAACCGCGGTGGCGGCGGGCATCGCAGGCGGCGGCGCCGTCATCGCGCGCGAATTGGGCAGTCTGCTGCGGCTCAGAAATGTCGAGGCGATCCACCGGCGGCTCGCGGATGGACGCCTGTTGCCGAACGAAGGCCGAAAGGCGATCGCCGACGTGCTCGCCGTCGTCCCGCGTGAACACGAGGTCGAAGCCGCGATCGAAAGCTTCCAGCGCCAGGCCAAGCTCCACCATGCCACGGTTCAGCAGATCGAGATTCTCTCGCGCACGGTCATGAAACCCCTCGACCGCCGCGCCGAGGCGTACGTGCGCACCGCCGTGCTGCGCGCCTTCGGCATCACGGCGATCAGTCCCACCGGCTTGACCGACGCGGTTTTCTTTCTTGCCTGCGGTATTCGCATGGTGCGTGCCATTGCCGCCTCGTACGGGCACCGGCCGACCGCCGTCACGACTGTCCATCTCCTGCGACGGCTCGTGATCGAGGCCGGCAAGCTGGGGGCCGTCGACATCGCGAGTTCATCACTCGTGCAGCATCTGGGCGGCGCGCTGACCGAACGGTTGGCGAGCAGCGCCGCCGACGCGCTCTACGCCGCCTATCGCATGGCGCGGCTCGGTATCATTGTGATGGATCTGTGCCGTCCGGTTCCGTTCCGGGATGACGAGGCCCCCAGCGTCACATCGCTCGTCGCCAATGTGCTGCGCCGCCGTTCCGAATCTCGGTCGCAGTAAAATTTCCCCGCCTGCTCCCGTGTTCCGCTTTAACTGTTGCGGCGGAAACACGTCGCTTTCACGGCTCTTTGATCGGGCGGATCTCTTGCAACTTTTTTTCTGCACCCGAGTTAGTTGGGCGGGACGTGATGACAAGGGGATTACCCATGACAATCGCTCTCACCGACGCAAAATCCGCCGCCGCTGCGTCTGCGCGGACGGCGGCGCGCGATGGTTTCTTCGACGATGCAGCATCGGATGATGCGTTGATCAGGCGGATCGCTGCCGGGGATCAGCTCGCGATGCGCACGCTGTTTGCACGCCATCGCATACCATTGTACCGCTGGCTGTTGCGCATCGTGCGTGACGAGACGGTGGCAGAAGATCTCTTGAGCGACGTGTTTCTCGACGTCTGGCGTCAGGCCGCCTCGTTCAAGGGCCGCGCTTCGGTGTCCACCTGGCTGCTAGCGATCGCCCGCTACAAGGCCTTGTCGGCCCGACGCGCTCGCACCAATGCGGAACTGGATGCGCGCATCGCCTCGACGGTCGCCGATCCCGCGGACGACCCGGAAGCCGCGCTGGCGAAGAAGAACCGCAGCCAAGTGCTGCGCGATTCCTTGGCCAGCCTCTCGCCGGAGCATGGCGAGGTGATCGACCTCGTCTACTACCACGGCAAGTCGGTCAAAGAGGTCGCCGACATCGTTGGCGTCGGCGAGGCCACGGTGAAGACGCGCATGTTCTACGCGCGGCGCAAGCTCGCGAGCTTGGTTGCGGCGGCGGCCTAGCACGACCCTCGCCCCGCGAAGCGGGGAGAGCGCAGCGAGGACCGGGTGAGGGGCAGTAGTGTCGCGAACACCCGCGTCGCTGCTTCGCAGCTCGGCACCCTCTCCCCGCTTCGCGGGGCGAGGGAAATGCGCCCGCGACACATTCGTTATTCCGTTGCGGCAGTGCCTTACCGGTGCCGTTGCGTTAACATGCGCCGCTCACGTGAGTTGGCGATGGCACTGGCGCAACAAAAGCCCGATCCGACGGCGCGACGCGATCCCGCCGCGGTCAAGGTCGTCGTCGCCGCGCTCGCGGCAAAGTTCGGCAACCGCCTCGTCACGTCGCAGGCGGTGCGCGAGCAGCACGCCAACACCACGACTTGGATCGCCAACGAGCCGCCCGATGCGGTGGTCTTCCCGCAAGCGACCGCCGACGTGCAGGACATCGTGCGCATCTGTGCCGAGCGCCGCGTACCGGTCATTCCTTTCGGAACCGGCACGTCGCTCGAGGGCCACGTCAATGCGCCCTATGGCGGCGTGTCGATCGATTTTCGCGACATGAACCGTGTGCTGGCGGTGAACGCACAGGACCTCGATTGCGTCGTCGAGCCGGGGATCGCGCGCAAAGAGCTCAACGAGCACCTGCGCGACCAGGGCCTATTCTTTCCGATCGATCCCGGCGCCGACGCTTCCATCGGCGGCATGGCCTCGACGCGTTGCTCCGGCACCAATGCCGTGCGCTACGGCACGATGAAGGACAACGTGCTCGCGCTCAAAGTCGTGCTGGCGAACGGCGAGCTGATGACCACCGCGCGGCGCGCAAAGAAGTCGTCGGCCGGCTACGATCTCACGCGGCTGATCGTCGGCGCCGAAGGCACGCTCGGCATCATCACCGAGCTCACGCTCAAGCTCTCTGGCATTCCCGAGGCGATCTCGGCCGGCGTGTGCCCGTTCCCCTCGCTCGAGGCGGCGTGCAATGCCGCGATTGCCACGATCCAGTTCGGCGTGCCGGTGGCGCGCATCGAACTGCTCGACCAGCTGCAGGTGAAAGCGACCAATCTCTATTCCAAGCTCAGCTTGCCGGAAGTGCCGATGCTGTTCGTCGAGTTTCACGGCTCGCCAGCGGGTGTCGCCGAGCAGGCCGAGCGCTTCGGCGAGATCGCGCGCGATCTTGGCGGCGGCCCGTTCGAATGGGCGACCAAGCCCGAGGACCGCTCGCGCCTGTGGCAGGCGCGGCACGATGCCTACTGGGCGGGCCGCGTCCTGCGCCCCGGCGCGCAGGCGCTCGCGACCGATGTGTGCGTCCCGATCTCGCGGCTGGCAGAGTGCGTCACCGCAACCCAACGCGACGTCGCCGAACTGGGCCTCGTCGCACCGATTCTCGGTCATGTCGGCGACGGAAATTTCCACCTCAGTTTGCTGGTCGACATGGCCGACGAGGCGGAGGTCAAGCGGGTCAAAGCCTTGTGCGAGCGGCTGATCGAGCGCGCGCTCGCCATGGAGGGCACGTGTACGGGCGAGCACGGGGTCGGGCAGGGGAAGATGAAATATCTCGCGGGCGAACTGGGAGGCCCCGCCCTCGCGGCCATGGCGGCGATCAAGCGCGCGCTCGATCCCGACGACATCATGAATCCGGGAAAGATCGTGGCGCTGCCGTGAGGCGGCCAGGTGTGTGGTCCCTGCGCGGCCCCGCTGCGGTGGGCGGCGCTGTGCGAAATCACCTAAGCCATTGGCGGCCGACATAGATTTGCCGTCAAGGCGCCCGATATTACCGCATCCGCTGGGGGCGCAGCGGAGCAGGGAACGGGGACCGCCGGCGCCAGCGCATGGCCCGGCAATATAAATCGCGCTCAACGCATTGGTGATCGGGCGTTAAGGCCCGCGCGCACGCCCAGTGCGAGGGTCGAGAACCCGGGATGGAGACCGGTGCAGACGACGCTGCTCGGTGTCGCGATTGCCATCATTCTGGCGCTGGTGACGGCGCTGGTTGGCCCGCTTTTCATCGATTGGAACAACTATCGCGGCGAGTTCGAGACGAGAGCCAGCCGGCTGACCGGGCTCGACTTTCGCGTCATTGGCGCGATCGATGCTCGCCTCTTGCCGACCCCCACCGTCACCCTGCAAGGCGTCGAATTCGGCCGCGCGGACGAGAAAAGCAAGGTACACGCGCGGCTCTTGCGCATCGAATTCGCGCTGGGTGCGTTCGCACGGGGCGAATGGCGCCTTGCCGATGCTCGACTCGAGGGGGCCGAATTCTCAGCCGGGCTCGATGACTCCGGCCGCATCGCCTGGCCTCTTCCCAAGCTCGGCTTCGGCTTGGAAGGGGTGTCGATCGCACGCCTGCACGTCCAGGATGCGCGCGCGAATCTCACCGATGCTGCGAACGACAGCCGCCTCGTGCTGGAGAATCTCGAGTTCACCGGCGAATTGCGTTCGCTGGCGGGGCCCATCAAAGGCGAGGGGTCGTTCGTCATTGCCGGGCAACGTTATCCTTATCGCATCGCGAGCAGCCGCATCGCCGCGGAAGCGGGCACCAAGCTGCGCTTCACGATCGATCCGATCGGCCAACCGCTCAGCGCCGAAGCGGATCTGTCGATCTGGATCGAGCGCGGCGTGCCGCGCTTCGACGGCAATGTTCAATTGGCGCGCGCCGTCGGCCGCGCGCCCGCCGGCGCCGGCTCGCTCATCGTCGAGCCCTGGCGCGTGACCAGCCGGCTCAAGGGAGACAGCACCGCGGCGGTCTTCGAGCAGATCGAATTCCAATATGGCCCGGACGACCGGGCGATCAGGCTCCGAGGGGGCGCCGACCTGCGATTGGGGCGGCAGCCCGAGTTCAACGGCACGCTCTCGTCACCGCAGATCGATCTCGACCGCGTGCTGGCGCTGCCCGAAACCATGCGCCGCCGACCGCTCGCTGCCGTCAAAACGTTTGCCGAATCCCTTCTTGCGGCGGCACGGCTTCCCATTCCTGCGGCTCTGAACCTGAGCGTCGACAGCGTGACGCTTGGTGGCGGGACGCTGGCGCGCCTGGCTGTCGAAGTGAAGTCCGACGCCGGTGGCCTCGACATCAAGGCTTTGGAGTTGCGGGGGCCGGGCATGAGCCAGCTGCGGCTGAGCGGGCATCTCGGCGCGGCGGCGACAGGCGCGCAGTTCACGGGATCGGCCAAGCTCGAGGCCAACGACCCGCGCGCGTTTGCCGCTTGGTTGGGCGAACGAAGCGATGAGCAAACCGCATCCGCCGGTCCGCTGCGCTTCGCCGGCCATATAGCGGTGGGCGCCGAGACCATCACGGTCGAGCAACTCAAGCTCGACGTCGATCGCATGATCGTCGCCGGGCGCCTGGCCTACACCTGGGCGCGTGATGACCGGCCGGCGCGACTCGAGGCCGCGCTCACCGCGCCTGAAATCGATTTCGACCGCATTCAGGCCGTTGCAAAGGCGGTGCTCGGCGATACCGCGTTCGACTGGCCGCGCGAGGGCGCGCTCTCGCTGAAAATTGCGCGCGCGCTCATCGCCGGGGTCGAGGCGAAACAGGCTGAGGTCGACATGCGCGGCGACGCGAATGGCTTTGAGATTGCACGGCTCGCCGTCGCCGACTTCGGCGGAGCCACGCTGGCGGTCAAGGGGCGGATCGATGCCACGCCGGACTCGCGGCGCGGCGCGCTCACGCTCGACGTTGATGCGCGGGCGTTGGACGGCGTCCTGATGCTGTTGGAGAAAATCGCTCCGGCGGCCAGCGAGCAGCTGCGCCGCTCGGCGTCGCGTCTGACGCCGCTTACGTTGCGCGCCGTGCTTGGTCTCGATCCGGCTGCAGCGGACAATACCGCGGCGAAGCTCAAGATCGATGGTCGTGCCGGCATATTGCGCGTGCAAGCCGAGGGGAGTGCGACGGGCGAAACCGTCACGCGCGGCATCCTTGCGGCGCTCGCGGCAGCCAAATTGGAGTTCAATGCCCGGTTGGATGGTGACGATGGGGGAGCGCTGATCGAACTTGCCGGGCTCGACCGTGTCCTCACGGCCGAGAAGCGGCCGGCACGGTTTTCGCTGGCGGCGAAAGGACCGCTCGACGGCGATCTCGCTGTTGAAGTCCAATTCGCGGCCGGCGCGGCCAATATAGCAGGCAAGGGTACCGTCCGCGTTGGCGACGGTGCAAAGGCGGCCGCCGAACTCAATCTCAAGCTCACCAACGCAAACCTCCGCGTGCCGCGGCCGACGCCGGCAGGCCGTCCTGCCGAGCCGTTGCCCGCGTCGCTCACCGCGCGGCTCGCTTTGCGCGAAGGAATGCTGCGGCTCACCGACGTGACGGGAACGGTCGCGGGTGCAAGCGTGCGCGGACGACTCGCGTTCGGTCTCCAACAACAACCGGTCTCGATCGACGGCGACATCGAGGTGGGGGCCCTCGATCTGCCGGCTGCGATCGGCGCGGCGATCGGGATGCCGGCGCCGGGCGAAGGCACGGTCGCGAGCGGCGCCAGCGCAAATGCGTCGGCACTTTGGCCGGCCGAGCCGTTCGAGCAGCCGCTGCCCTCCTTCACCGGCGAAGTCGCGGTCAAAGCGGCGCGCGTCGCGCTCACGCCCAAGCTTTCCGCGCGTGATGTGCGCGGCACGGTCCATTTCGGCCAAGCGCAGCTGTCATTGCAGGATGTCGACGGCAGCATTGCCGGCGGCCGGCTCAGCGGCGAGCTGACACTTCTGCGGCGCGCCGATGGGCTCAGCGCACGCACGCGCGTGCGCTTGGTCGACGCCAACGCCGCCGAACTGCTTCCCGGCGATGGATCGCTGTCGGGCCGCCTGAGGATAGATATCACCGCCGAAGGCTCGGGCATGAGTCCAGTTGCGCTTATGGGCTCGCTTGCCGGGAGCGGCAGTTTCAGCCTCGAAAGTGCCCGGCTGCCACGGCTCGACCCGGCGGCTTTCGACAATGTCGTCCGTGCGGTCGATCAAGGCTTGCCGATCGACGCGATCAGGATACGCGAGCGCATGGATGCGGCGCTCGCGCGCGGCAGCCTCGGCATTACCTCCGCCGAGGGTGAGATCACGATCAGCGAGGGCCAGGCACGGCTGAGCAATCCCACGGTGCGCGCGCAGCGCGCCGACCTCGGCGCAAACGGGAGCGTCAATCTGATCGACCGCGCGCTGGACGCGCGGCTCACCTTGTTCGCAGCTGGCGGTGCGGCAGGTGCGGCGGACACGCGGCCAGAAGTTGGCATCATGCTGAGGGGGCCGATCGATACCCCTAAGCGCACGATCGACGTTGCCGCGTTCGCGAGCTGGCTCGCGCTGCGTGCAGTCGAGCAGCAGTCTAAGAAATTGGACGTGCTTGAGGGGCGCACGACCGTGCCTCCGGCGCAACCTACGTCTGCTACGCCGAGCGCGAGCGATTCGCCTGCGGCAAAGGCGCCGAGCGCCGCCAAGCCGAAAGCTGCGGCCCCGGCGTCGGCCGAAAGGCTTTCGCCGCTGCCAGCGCCGATCGACATCCATCCGGCGCCCACGCCGCGCGCGCCGCGCGGGCAGTCCGGAGCGGCGGCGCCGGCGCCGAGCCAAGCGCAGAGCCCGCCGCCCGCGCCCGCGCGGCCGCGCACGCTGTTCGATATATTGTTTGGAAATTAGCGCGGTGGAGCGCGCACGCTCCTAGGCGCTCGAGGCGGCACGGACAGCCATCACGTCCCGCGCTGGCTCGCGCTCGTCTTTGTGGTCCGAAAACCGGTTGCGATAAAAGTCGAGCACGAACAGGCGGATGGCGGACGACAGATTGCCGTGTTGCCGCTCCGTGTCGATCGCGGCGACCAGGTCCGACAAGGTCATGTCGCGTGCGGTGGCAATCTCTTTAAGCCCTTTCCAGAACGCATCCTCGAGGCTGACACTGGTCTTGTGGCCGGCAATGACGATGGAGCGTTTGACGACCGGAGATTTCATCGCTCGTCTCCCGTTTCGATCCGGTGGCGATCGAGGTCGCGGCGGGCTTCGAGGTTGCGTTTAGCTTCGAGTTCGCGCTCGGCTTTGCTGCGTCCGTAGCGCAGTCGATTGGCAGATGCCGTTCGTTCAGCAAGCCGCCGCTCGGCCTTTTTGCGCGCCCTGCGAAAGCTAACAATCTCGCCCATCCCGCACCCGATGAGCCTCTCCGGGGGTGACCCTCGCCCGTGGCTTCGCGGGCAAATGCGCCGATAGCGTGGCGGCGGGATCTGCTGTGAGTTCCCGTCCGACCGGGTCATGCAGTAAAATTTTGAGGCATGCACGCTTCGGTGGAAGCTTTCAGCGTAAACACAGAACTTCATAGGTTTTTACTAAGGCACTCCCAATCCATCCCGGCCTTTAGTCGCAAGGCATTGAAACTCGGGGCAAATTTTCTCCCCCTCTGATTGTAATCAGCAACGAAATTGCAGGAATTTCGTGGTGAATATTTTTGTATTCGCGGTGAGCAGGGCGTGGAAACTCGCAGCGCGAGCCCTGCGCGATCAACCGCCGCGCCCTCACAAAAGGTTTACCGGAAGCGCCGCGTGCCGCCGTTTCGCGCGTGCCTTGGATCCCGTCGCTGAAGGCGCGAATGGGACCCTTTCTCGTCAGAGCGCGCGTCGTCCTATTTCTTGCGGAAACGGTCGAGCGGTACGACCTCGCCACCGCCGGGCTTGTCAGGCCCTGCGTGCGAAGTGGTCTTCGCCGGCTCAGGATTGGCCACGGCCGGCACCGCTGCGATCGCCGGCGCGATGGCCTTATGCTCGGACGGCGCTCGCATCGATTCGCTCGCTGCGGCCGTACTCTCCTCCGGTTGCCGCGATTCCTCGGCGCGGGTGCCCTCTTGGAATTGCAAGCCGAACTGGACCGACGGATCGAAGAAACCTTTGATGGCGGCAAACGGCACGGCCACTCGTTCGGGTACGCCGCCGAAGGACACGCCGACGTCGAAACCGGTCTCGGTCACTTCAAGATCCCAGAACTGGTGCTGCAGGACCACCGTCATCTCCTCGGGATATTGCGCGCGCATGCGCGGCGACAAGCGCACGCCCTCGGCGCGGGTATCGAAGGAGATATAGAAGTGATGATCCCCCGGAAGGCCGTTCTTGGCGGTATCCATGAGCACCCGGCGCACGACGCCGCGCAAGGCGTCTTGCGCCAAGATGTCGTAGCGGATGTGATCGACGGCCATGGGCGAACCGACTGTCTTGAGCGCGGCGCAATCCGCGCAGTCTCAACGCACGGTGGACTCACCGCTTGGATCCTAGCGCGCCCCTGCATGTGCGCGCCAGCGTTCCATTCGAACTCGAAATATGGAGGTGGAGGCTTCTGTTGCCAGGTGCCTCCGAACCCCGCCTGAAGCTGCTAAGACCTCAGGACTTTAGTTCGGTATTCCAAACCGCATTACGCGGCCTGGGCAACCGGAGCATAGTTGTCGTTGGCAACTATGAATGCGGCCCGATAACGGTGGAACCATGCCGAGCAAAAGCGCGCCCTTTACGCCCTCGTCGATCCTATTTCGCCCCCGTCTCGAGAACCAATAATCAGCGGTCTTCAATCACTGACCACTGCCTCTTTGATGGTGGAGGCGCCGGGTACTGCCCCCGGGTCCGATAGGTTTATTGCGACGGCCGTTTATTGCCATAGCCGGCTCGCGCCGGCACCTGACAATATAGGAGCAGAAGGTTTCTGAAAAAAGAGCACGGAATGGCGGGGCTGGCACAGACCGGCTCGTGCGGTGGTTGCGTCACGTCGGCTCGCCGGGCCGTAATATGCGCCTCTATTGAATCTGTTTGGCTTTTGCCAAGCCGCCCGGCGCGGGCGATGGCCTCGCTTTGAGCTAAATCTGCCGGCGGTTGCTTCCCGTCACCCACGGGAATGTGCTACCCATCATGTTGTGCCTACCGAATGGGAGGTTCGGGGGCACGCACCGCGGGGCGGTCCAGGAGGGAATATGTCAGAGGGCCTTTCACCGTCCCCACGGGGGACGCGTCCGGGCTTTGCGATCAACACGCACAATTGGCTTGGCGGATCGATCGTTGCGGTTCTCGCCGTTTTCTTCCTCGCTTTCGCATTTTACATACCGAACGCGCTCACCGCGCGGTTCTTAGCCGCGGCCCTGCTTGTGATCGGGATTGGCGCGGCTGTCGGCTTGCTGCCCGTCCATGCGCCGCGTGACCTCTATGGCGGGCTCGCACTCGTCATGTTGGCGACGTTCGCTTTGATCGCTTCCGCCGACTTGCCGGGGCAACGCGGTTTTGCCTTTGGACCCGGCACGGCGCCGAGGCTGTTCTCGTTCGTTCTTGCGGCTCTCGGTGCCGCCGTTGCGGTCGGTGGCGTCTTTGCCGAGGGGCCGCCGATCGAAAAGTACAAAATTCGCGGTCCAACGTTCGTCATCGTCGCTATTCTCGCGTTCGCCGCCATGATCCGTCCGCTTGGTCTGGTCCCTGCGACATTTCTGGCCTTCATCATCTCGATCCTCGGATCGACCGAGATGCGGTGGATCGAAAGCTTGATCGCGGCGGCGGCAATGACGTTGTTCTGCGTGTTGCTGTTCGTGTACTTGCTCAATCTGCCGTTCCAGCTTTGGCCGCGTTTCTGACCCGGTAGGCACGTCATGTCGGACCTTCTGTCGAACCTATGGATGGGATTCCACGTCGCCGCCAACCCCTTCAATATCTTCTTCTGCCTGCTCGGCGCCCTGGTCGGAACCCTGGTCGGCGTGCTGCCGGGAATCGGTACGGTCGCGACGATCGCAATGTTGTTGCCGATCACGTTTGGCTTGCCGCCGGTCGGCGCGCTGATCATGCTCGCGGGCATCTACTACGGCGCGCAGTACGGCGGCTCGACCACCTCGGTGCTGGTGAACATTCCGGGTGAAGCCACGTCCGTCATCACCTGCCTCGATGGCCATCAGATGGCGCGGCAGGGCCGCGCCGGGCCGGCGCTCTCGATCGCCGCCATCGGCTCGTTCTTCGCGGGTTGCGTGGCCACGGTGCTG
>Ga0126369_10002766_pt1 | contig 12572 bp, 12 predicted proteins | sample PanSoiMetaPlot_1_FD_109646 | JGI IMG/M metagenome (GOLD analysis project Ga0126369, IMG submission 109646) | Tropical forest soil microbial communities from Panama - MetaG Plot_1 | ecosystem: Environmental > Terrestrial > Soil > Tropical forest > Bulk soil | place: Panama | collected 2016-02-17 | reverse complement strand
TACGCATCGACCCCGAGCGCGCCATGCCGCTTGGACAATTTCGAGCCGTCAGGCCCATGAATGAGCGGGATGTGCGCCATCACGGGAACGGCCCAACCGAGCGCATTGTAGATTTGGGTCTGGCGCGCGGCATTTGTCAGGTGGTCGTCGCCGCGAATGATATGCGTTACGCCCATGTCGTGATCGTCCACGACGACGGCGAGCATGTAAGTCGAAGTGCCATCCGAACGAAGCAGTACGAGATCGTCGAGGTTCTCATTCTGCCAAACGACGCGCCCCTGCACCTGGTCCTCGATCACTGTCTCGCCGGTCAGCGGAGCCTTGAGCCGGATAACCGGCTGGACCCCGGATGGGGCCTCCGATGGATCGCGGTCGCGCCAGCGGCCGTCATAAAGCTTGGCACGTCCCTCGCTGCGCGCCTTCTCGCGCATCTGCGCGAGTTCCTCTGGCGAGGCGTAGCAAGGATAGGCGCGACCCGCCTCCAGCAGCGTTCGCGCAACCTCGCGATGGCGCTCGGAGCGTGAGAATTGGTAGACAGCCTCGCCATGCCAATCGAGCCCGAGCCAAGCGAGCCCGTCGAGGATCGCGTCGATGGCGGCCTGGGTAGAGCGCTCGCGGTCGGTGTCCTCGATCCGCAATAGCATTTTTCCGCCGCGCCCGCGGGCATAGAGCCAATTGAACAACGCGGTGCGCGCTCCCCCGATATGCAGGAAGCCTGTAGGCGAGGGAGCAAAGCGTGTGACGATGGTCTCGCTCATAGCGCTTGATTTTGCGACGGCTTCATCGTCGCGAGAGAGGCACACGAGGCCTTCGCAACCGAGCTAAGGCGCGGATGCGCGCTCACCGGCGTTCGTGTAGCACAGAAATGGCATAGGTCATCAAAGGTTTTGCAGGTTAACGGTCTTGGCGCGTGCGCACGGATTTGGCACATAGACGCGACTTCGAGCGGGTCATGCAGCATGACGGAAATACCGGTCGTCGAGACGGACACAGGGCGTGACTTCATCCGCGATATCATCGCGGCTGATCTTGCCGCCAAGCGCCACATGAACGTGGTGACGCGCTTTCCGCCGGAGCCGAATGGATACCTGCACATTGGTCACGCCAAGTCGATCTGCCTCAATTTCGGTGTCGCGCAGGAGTTCGGCGGCCGTTGTCATCTTCGCTTCGATGATACCAATCCGACTAAGGAGGAGCAGGAATATATCGATGCGATTGAGGAGGACGTGCGCTGGCTCGGCTTCGATTGGGGATCGCACCTCTACCACGCATCCGATTATTTCGAGCAGCTCTACGAGTGGGCCGAGCACCTGATCCGTACGGGTACTGCCTATGTCGACGACCAGTCGCAGGAGGAGATGCGGGCGAGCCGCGGCACCTTAACCGAGCGCGGACGCAATAGCCCGTGGCGCGAACGCACAATCGAAGAGAACCTCCACCTCTTCCGGCGCATGCGGGCGGGCGAATTTCTCAATGGTGCGCGAGTCCTGCGCGCCAAGATCGATATGGCCTCGGGCAACATCAACCTGCGCGATCCGGTGCTCTATCGCATTTTGCATGCGAGCCATCCACGCACCGGCACGGCATGGTGCATCTATCCAAGCTACGATTTCGCCCATGGCCAATCGGATGCGATCGAGCACGTCACGCACTCGCTGTGCACGCTCGAATTCGAGGATCATCGACCCCTCTACGACTGGCTTATCGAACACCTTCCGGTTCCATCCCGGCCGCGCCAGTACGAGTTCGCGCGGCTCAATCTCACCCATACGGTACTGTCCAAGCGCGCACTCACCGAATTGGTGCGTGGCGGGTACGTCATCGGCTGGGACGACCCGCGCATGCCGACGCTCGCAGGGTTGCGCCGGCGGGGTGTGCCGCCTGAGGCAATTCGCGATTTCGTCAAGCGGGTCGGGGTCGCCAAGGCCAACAGCGTGGTCGATGTGGCGATGTTCGACTTTTCCGTACGCGAGGTTCTCAACAGAACGGCCTTGCGGCGGATGGCTGTCCTACGTCCGCTGAAGCTCGTCATCGAAAACTATCCGGAAGGCCAATTCGATGAGATCGACGCCGTCAACCATCCCGACAACCCAGCCGCGGGGACGCGCCGCCTGCGCTTTGGCCGCGAACTCTATGTCGAGCGTGACGACTTCATGGAGAACCCGCCGAAGAAGTTCTATCGGCTGTCCCCGGGACGCGAGGTTCGGCTGCGCTACGCGTATTTCATCACCTGCCGCGAAGTGGTGAAAACGCCCGCCGGCGAGGTGGTGGAGCTTCGCTGCACCTATGATCCGCAAACTCGGGGCGGTAACTCGCCGGATGGCCGCAAGGTGCAGGCCACTCTGCATTGGGTCTCGGCTGCCGATGCCATTACGGCCGAAATCCGGCTCTATAACCAGCTGTTCGCGCGACCAGACCCCGACGTCGCCAATTTCGCCGCCGATCTCAACCCCGATTCAGTTGAGGTCCTGACCGGCTGCAAGCTCGAGCCCGCGCTTGCCGCGACCAATTCCGCGGAGCCTGTTCAGTTCGAACGGCAAGGTTATTTCTGCCCCGATCCGGACTCAACGCCCAATCATATCGTGTTCAACCGCACGGTCGGCTTGCGCGACACGTGGGCGAAGGTAAGCGCCGGGACTACCGCTCAACGCGGAGCGTAGTGGCGTAATTCGTTGCGCAGAAAATTGCCGATCCGTTTGCCGCGATTGCGCAGCACGCGCAACAGGCCCGCGTCGACGAAATAAGTGTGGAGGATGCTGTCGCGGGTCGTCACTTCAGGGCCCACCCGATCGGCGGAGTGCCAGGTATCGTCGCCTACGGCGAAGGCGTAGCCGGAATTGGGAGCAAATTTCATTTGAGTACGCTTCGGCAAGCTGCCATCGGCAAGTTTTTCATGAAAGATCGTCCCGATATGGGGATGCGATGCATCGCGCGGTAAAAACAGTTGCACCGTAATTCCCTTCCAGCGCGTGTCGGTGTGCGGGTCGATCTTGTAGCCGGGCACGTCTCTGGTGAGGATGGCGATCGGATACATGCCAACTTTGGCGTAGTGGGGCCCGAAGCGACGTCCAAGCGCGGGGGCGAGCCTGCGCACGAAAGCGGCCTTCACCGGCTCTGAGCAGAGCGCGCGACCAACGAGGTCCCAGATCGTCCGTTTTTCCGGCGGCAGATGCCGGATGTATTCAGGGAACAGATCGATCTTCACCCGGGTAGGCGTGCCGTCCGCCAGCACGTTGCATTGATTTTGGCCATAGAGCGGCCGGTAATCGGAAGCTTCTGGCATCGCCGCCAGCATCGACGCATAGACGTCGTCGGGAAAGACTCGCTCCAATTGAAGATGGTAGAACGGCGCCTCGACCGCGCGCGCACCATCGATCGATGTGACGATGAAGTCGCACAGACGCACGACCGCTCGCGCGCGATCCGCGCGCCTGAGTTCAACGCCTTGGTCCATGTCCGCCTCGGGCTGCCATATCTGGTGCGCATGCGAGCGCAGCGTAATCCGGAATGCGTTTGCCGTACTTGCCACCCTCTCTGCGCTTGCGCGGTTACCACAACCGAACGCCCGGGATCAACCTGGCAACGTGCGGGTCAATTTTGCCGAAAAGGACCGGATACTGACGATGCCGGCTTCATCGACGATGAGCGCTGTGGATGCGCGCCCGAGGCCATGTCAAGACCGGCTGCAGTGTGTACCATGCGCGGGTAAGACGTGAGCGGGACCGTCGAGGACGCGCGCGATGATCGGGTAGGGCAGGTCGCGCGGACGGGCCGAGGCATGGCGGCCTTGGATTGCGAGCGGGCGCAGGCCCGCGCTGGCTTGGCCGCAGGGCCTCACTGATTTTGCGCGCCGGGCTGCTCAGCGCGTCCAAGAATGGGGGGCCGCAGAACTCGCCCCTGGCCGGCTGGTGCCATGGCTGGCGATCGCCTTCGGCTGCGGAACTATCATCTATTTCGCCGCAGAGCGTGAACCTGCGCCGTGGGCGGCAGCTGTGCTGCTTGGCGCAACGGTGCTTGCGGCAATCCTGTGCCGTCATCGTCCGTTTGCATTCGCGACAACTGTAGGTATTGCCGCCGTGGCGGCCGGATTTGCAACTGCCACCGTCAAGCGCGAGATTATCGCCCATCCGGTGCTATCGGCCATTGTGTGGAACGCTGAGCTCGCAGGCTTTGTCGAGGCGCGGGAAGAGCGCGAGCGCTCCGACCGTAGTCGTTCGCCTTGAGCGCAGCCAGGGGGCGCGCGTGAGCGAAAAGCTCGAGCGTGTGCGGGTATCGGTGCGCAAGGGGACGGCACCGCCGGTGGGCAGTTTCATCGAGTTCAAGGCCCGCTTGTCTCCGCCGCTCGAACCGTTGCGCCCCGGCGGCTATGACTTCGCGCGCGACATGTACTTTCAGCGCCTCGGAGCCTCGGGCTTCGTACTTGGCGCGTTTCGCACGGTTGAGGCACCGCACGCTGCGGGGCTATGGCTGCGCTATGCGGCCTTCGTCGAAGGCATGCGGGAGGCCATCGACAAGCGAATCCGCACGATACTGCCCGGCGACAAGGGCGCGATTGCCTCGGCCTTAATTACCGGCAAACGGGACGCAATCTCGACGCCGGTGAATGAGGCCATGTACGTGTCCGGCCTCGCCCATGTGCTCTCGATCTCCGGCTATCACAAGGCAGTCGTGGCCGGGATCATCTTCTTTGTGCTGCGTGCGCTGTTTGCGCTCATGCTGGCCTTCAGCAGCCGTCATCCCATCAAAAAATGGGCGGCGCTCGCCGCGTTTGGCGCAGCGGCATTCTACCTCGTGCTGTGGGGGCGGAGGTCGCGACCCAGCGCTCGTTCATCATGATCAGTATCGTGCTCGTCGGGGTCATGATCGATCGCCCGACGCTCACGTTTCGCACGCTGAAGGCCGCGGCCTTCGGCGTGCTCCTGCTTGCACCCGAAGCCGTCGTCCATCCGAGCTTCCAGATGTCGTTTGCAGCGACACTCGCGCTCGTCGCCGGTTACCAGCAGGGTCTACCCTGGATGAGCCAAGGCGGCGACACGCCGCTCGCCGCCAAGGTCGCGCTCTGGGGCGGCCGCGAGATCGTCGGCCTGGTCATCGTCTCGTTGCTCGCCGGCACTGCCACAATCCCCTACATCGCTTATCACTTCCACCGCATTTCCCCCTATGGGGTGGTCGCAAATCTGCTTGCAATGCCCATCGTATCCGCGTGGGTCATGCCGGTTGGAATTCTCGGATTGATGAGCATGCCACTCGGCCTCGACGGCTGGTGCTGGCGGCTCATGGGGGAGGGCATCGAATGGATGATGCGCGTTGACCGCTGGGTGACGAGTTTTCCAGGAGCGCTTGGGCGCGTTGCGGCCCGGGCCCGGTCCGCTTCTCCTGTGTACGAGCGGACTCATTGTGCTCTGTCTCTTGCGGACGCCCTTGCGCTTCATCGGGGCGTTGATGATGGGCGGCGCCATTATTCTGATGATTCGAGCGCCCCAGCCTGATGTGCTGATTGCAGCTGACGGCAGCGCGGTTGCGCTGCGTGGCGCGAACGGCCGGCTTTCCATGATCAAATCCGGCAACGACGTTTTTGCGTTCCGGGAGTGGCTTGCGGCCGACGCCGATGCGCGCACGCCGAAAGACGATACGCTGGGCGAGGGAATTAGATGCGATGCGACGGGTTGTGTCGGCAAGCTGCGCGACGGCTCACTCGTCGCCATCGCGAAGACCATCCAAGCGTTCGAGGAGGACTGCCGTCGCGCCGTGTTGGTGGTGAGCAACCGCGATGCGCCACCCGCATGTGCTGCCTTAGTGATCGATCGCGACGTTTGGCGACGCTCGGGACCGATGGCATTGCGCCGCCGCGGCGAACAATTTGAGATCACAGCGGCGCGGCCGAGGGGCTATGACCGTCCATGGGCACGCGCGGTTGCGCCGGACGGCGACGCGCTCCCGCCGAGCCGCGCGGCGCCACAGCCCCGCGACGCCACCCCACGCACAGACGATCTAGAACCGGGAGATTGAGCTTCCGGGCTTCCTCTCTGGGGGGAGGAACGCGAGACTTAATATCGCCGGAACAATCCGACCAGCTTGCCCTGGATGCGCACCCGGTTGGGCGGAAGGATCCGGACCTCGTAGGAGGCGTTTGCTGGCTCGAGTGCAATCGAGGCGCCGCGGCGACGGAAACGCTTGAGGGTGGCTTCTTCGTCGTCGATCAGCGCGACCACGATGTCGCCTGTATCCGCGCCCTCCGTCTTCTTGAGTAGCGCAATGTCGCCGTCCAGAATGCCGGCCTCGATCATGCTGTCGCCCTTGACCTCGAGCGCGAAGTGCTCGCCGCTCGAGAGCACGTCGGGCGGCATGTTGATCACATGGCTTTTGGTCTGAATGGCCTCGATCGGCGTGCCTGCAGCGATGCGTCCCATGACCGGTACGGCCACGGGGCGGCCGCCTTCCTCCTCAGAAGCGGTGCGCACCCGGCCTAGATTGCCCTCGATTACGCTCGGCGTGAATCCGCGCGCGCGGCCCGTCCCGATGCCTTGAGCGATTGTTTCGGGCAGTTTGATCACCTCGATGGCGCGGGCCCGATTCGGCAGCCGGCGGATGAAGCCGCGCTCCTCCAGCGCCGTGATGAGACGATGGATGCCGGATTTCGAGCGCAAATCCAGCGCGTCCTTCATTTCGTCGAACGACGGCGGCACGCCTTTTTCCTTCAGCCGCTCGTGAATGAAGCGCAGCAGTTCGAACTGTTTCCGGGTCAACATCTTTGTTCCCCCATTGCCGAAGCGACTCGAAACAAATCATGAACAGAAGGTATATGTTCGATATGTGTTCCGCAACCCTTTAATTTGAGGTGAACAGCGGCGCGGAAATTGCGGGAACCTCGCCCGCAATGGCCGACCTGATCGGGCACTGCGCGTGCAAGCGGAAGTCGGCCTCTGGACGACTCGGTCCGCTCTGTTCCGCACCCCGCAGCGGCTACTTGCGCTTTCGTGCCAGAATCGCCCTTGTGTGCGCGAACCGGAACGCTTGGCGCAGCATCGGGACGAACGTCAGCGGCACGGCCAAGTGTCTTGACCGGCCCGGGCTGTGACGGATGTAGGCGTCCTCGACGTACTCGAACGCGCCGAAAATCCGGCGCAGCAGCGCTGCGATCTGCTGCCCGGACAAATAGTTGACGCCGTAGGTCGCGAACACGCGATTGAGCTCGACGACCTCATCTGCCGTGCACATCTCCTGGTTAAGGCCGCGGATCCCCAGGACTGCGCAAAGCTTGAGATAGGGCCGCCACGTAAAGACGCCGCCGAAAGGAATATTGATATGCGCTTCGATAGGGCGCCATTTCGAGGGGAAAATATTGAGAAAGGCGCCGCCGGGTTTGAGCACGCGGTGGATTTCCGCATACGCCAATTCCTGCTCCGCCACGTGCTCGAACACCGATGTGGCGAAGATGAAGTCGAACGTATCGGCAGGCCAGGGAACCTCGCTCATCCTCGGGTAGCCGCCGGCGCTGCCGGGAAGTGGGTCGAAGCGGAAGCGTTCGCGGTCTGTCGGTGTGCGGAGTGCCACATAATTTTGCACGTCATAGCCGAACGCATTGCAATATCCGGCGTCGAGGTACTCGTAGGTGTGACGGCCGGATCCGCATCCGTAATCAAGAATCACGCTGTCGGGGGTAAGCTGTATGCCTCGGGATTTGAGCATCGCATCGTAGAACGCAACGACCTGCTGCGCGCCCTCGTCTTCGATCATCGCTCGCCTTCCCGCCGCCGTGGCGCTACGGCACCAGGCGGATGATGGAGCAGCTCTCGCCCGCCTTGGCGGCTGGGGCGAACGGTGGGCGTAGGAGAAGACAGTCGGCGCGCGCCAGCGGCATGAGCATGGAGCTATCCTGCACCGACGCCGGCCTCGCAACCGGAACGCCGTCGGGACCGGTCGCCAGCGTGGCGCGCAGATAGTCGGCGCGCTCGTCGTTTGCCGGCAGATCGCAGCCCAGTCGTGCGGTCTCGGGCGAGGGGGCGACATCGCTGCGCCCCGCGAGCCGCCGAATGAGCGGAAGCAGGAACAGAACCGTACAGACATAAGCGGAGACTGGATTTCCCGGCAGTCCCAAGACGTGCATGCGGCCGAGCCGACCATGCATCATGGGCCGTCCCGGACGCAGCGCCACCTTCCAGAACGACAGCGCGAGCCCTTCGCTCGCCAGTGCCTCGCGAACGAGGTCGTAATCGCCGACCGAAGCGCCGCCCGACGTGACGAGAATATCGGCGCCAAGATCGTGTGCGCGACGCACCGCAGCGGCGGTCTCGGCGAGGCGATCCGGCACGATGCCGAGATCGACGACCTCGCACCCTTCCCGGCGCGTGGCCGCCATGGTGGCATAGCCGTTTGAATAGACGATTTGGCCGAAACCAGGCGTGGCGCCGGGCATCACCAATTCGTCACCGGTTGCCAGCAGCGCGATCTTGGGACAGCGATGCACCAGCACGGTGGGATGGTTCATCGCGGCCGCGAGCGCAAGATCGCGGTCGGTGAGGCGATCGCCCTTGGCGAGCAGCACTGCGCCGCGTTTGAAATCGAGGCCCTCGACCCGGACGTGCTTGCCTTTGCCGGCGGGCCTGGTGACCATGACGGCGTCGCCCTCGCGCGAGGTGTTTTCCTGGATAACGATGGTGTCGGCGCCAGGTGGCAGGACACCGCCGGTGAAGATGCGCGCGGCTTCTCCAGCACCGAGCGTACCGTGAAACGGATGTCCGGCTGCGACTTCGCCGATGACTTTGAGCCTGACCGGCACTTTGGCGACATCCCCCGAACGCACCGCGTAACCGTCCATCGCGGAGACGTTAGCCGGCGGCTGCGTGCGCAGCGCTGCGACATCGGTGGCGAGCACCCGCCCGTGGGCCTGCGCGAGTGGCGTATGCTCGGCCGCCAGCGGCTTCGCATTCGCGAGCACACGGGCGAGCGCCTCTGCGACCGGCATCAGCGCCACTAGGCTACTCCTTAGCTCGATAATGTCCCGATTTACCGCCGCGCTTCTCCAAGAGGCGGATGCCCTCGATGCGCATGCCACGCTCGAGTGCCTTCACCATGTCGTAGATGGTGAGGCAGGCGACCGCGACTGCGGTCAAGGCCTCCATCTCCACTCCGGTCCGGCCAGTCACTTTGACGCGTGCGCGCACGCTAAGGCCGGGCAGTTCGGGCTCGGGCGCAATATCGACGGTGATGTTCGAGACGGGGAGGGGATGGCACAGCGGGATCAACTCGTGCGTGCGTTTTGCCGCCAGAATGCCGGCGAGGCGCGCAACCCCGAGCACGTCGCCCTTCTTCGCGTTGCCGGCAAGCACGACGTCCAGCGTCTTTGCCGTCATCACCACACGGCCTTCAGCGACGGCCACGCGTTCGGTCGCGGCTTTTTCCGACACGTCGACCATACGTGCCTCGCCGCCACGGTTGAGATGGGTGAGTTGAGACACGCGCGCCACCGCTCACCCCGCGGCGCCCACGCGGCGCTGCTTGCGAATTAGCGCACGTGTCGCGGCTTCGACGTCGCGCTCGCGCATGAGGCTTTCGCCGACGAGAAAGGTCGAGACGCCCACTGACGCGAGGTATTCGAGGTCGGCAGGGGAGAAAATTCCGCTCTCGCCGATGGCGATACGGCCGGCAGGGATTCTTGGCGCCAGACGCTTGCTGACCTCGAGCGTCGTGTCGAACGTCTTGAGGTTTCGATTGTTGATCCCAATCAGCGGCGAGCGCATCCGAAGCGCCCGTTCGAGCTCGGCTTCGTCGTGGACTTCCAACAGGGCATCCATGCCAAATGCCTGCGCGGCGTCCTCGAGCTCGCGCGCGGCGTCCTCGTCGACCGCGGCCAAGATGATCAAGATGCAGTCGGCGCCCCATAGTCGCGCCTGGGCGACTTGATAAACGTCATACATGAAATCCTTGCGCAGGACCGGGAGCTTGGTCGCGGCGCGCGCTGCGGCAAGGTGTTCCGGCTTTCCTTGAAAGGAGGGCGCGTCGGTGAGCACCGAGAGGCACGTCGCGCCCCCGCTTTCGTAGGCGCGGGCCAAGGCAGCAGGATCGAACTCCGCCCGGATCAGGCCTTTGGAGGGGCTCGCTTTCTTGATCTCGGCGATCAAGGCATAGTTGCCCGCCGCAAGTTCGCGCCCGATCGCGGCGGCAAATCCGCGCGCAGCAGGAGCCGATCTGGCATCGGCTTCGATCGCGGCCATGGAGCGGGCGCGCTTGGCCGCCGCAATCTCTTCGCGTTTGTAGGCCTCGATCTCGGTGAGAATGTCCGCCATCGTTGCCCTACTCGGACCTTGAGTTGGTGTCGCGTACGAGAGAAGCCATCGTGCGATTCTTAGGCATTCGAGATCGTAACCAGACGTTGGAGCCGGTTCGCGGCTTCGCCGGAATCAATTGACGCCTGTGCCAGCGCAAGCGCTTCTTTGAGTTCCTTGGCGCGCCCCGCGACCATCAGCGCCGCGGCTGCATTGAGGATGGAAATGTCGTGGAAAGCGCCGCCCTTGCCCTTGAGCACGTCGCGGAGTGCCTGCGCGTTCTCCTTGGCGCTCCCGCCGCGCAGCGTCTCGGGCTTGACTCGCTGCAATCCCAACTCCTCGGGTGTGATCTCGAACGTGCGCACCGTGCCCTTCTCGAGGGCGGCCACGTAAGTCGGCCCCGCCGTGGTAATCTCGTCGAGGCCATCCGAGCCGTGCACGACCCAGGCCGAGTCGGAGCCTAGATTTTTCAGCACCAGCGCGAGCGGTTCGATCCATTGGCGCGAGAACACGCCGACCATTTGTCGCTTCACTCCGGCAGGATTGGAGAGCGGGCCGAGGAGATTGAAGATGGTACGGGTGCCGAGCTCGACCCGTGTAGGCCCGACGTTTTTCATGGCCGGATGATGCGCGGGCGCGAACATGAAACCGATGCCCGCTTCTTTGATGCAGCGGGTAACGCCTTGCGGCGTCAACTCGATATTCACGCCGAGCGCCGCCAGCACATCGGCCGCGCCCGAGCGCGACGAGAGGGCCCGGTTGCCGTGCTTGGCCACCGGGACGCCGGCGCCGGCCACGATCAAGGCGGCGCAGGTCGAGATGTTGAACGAGCCGGAGGCGTCGCCGCCAGTGCCGACCACGTCGATCGCGTCGGGTGGCGCTGCGACCCGCAGCATCTTTTCGCGCATTGCGGTTACTGCGCCGGTGATCTCGTCGACCGTTTCGCCGCGCACGCGCAATGCCATGAGGAGCGCGCCCATTTGTGAGGGCGTCGCCTCGCCCGACATCATGGTGTCAAAACCATGGGCGGCTTCCTCGCGGCTCAGCGTAGCGCCGGTCGCAGCCTTGGCGATCAATCCCTTGAGTTCGTCGGTCACTTTGACGTCTCACGAAACACGGCGGCTCGCCCGAGCGCCGGTCGGCTCGCGGCCCCGCGCGGTGTTCCAGGCGCCGGCGATGTCGAGAAAGTTCCGCAGCATGAGATGGCCGTACTCGGAGGCAATGCTCTCAGGATGAAACTGAACGCCGTGCACCGGCAATGTGCGATGTGCCAATCCCATGATGAGACGGTCACCGGTTTCCGCCGTGATCGTAAGCTCGTGCGGCAAGCTTGCCCGCTCGACCACGAGGGAATGGTAGCGCGTTGCCTTGAACGGGCCGTTGATGCCGCGGAATATGCCGCTGCCCCGGTGGGTAATCTGCGAAAGCTTGCCGTGAACCTGCATCGGAGCGCGGACCACTGCGCCGCCATAGGCTTGCCCGATCGCCTGGTGGCCCAGGCACACCCCCAGCAGGGGAATCGCGGGCGCCGCCTTGGCGATGAGCTCGAGGCAGATGCCGGCGTCGCGGGGGTGCGCGGACCAGGAGACAGCACGATCGCCTCCGGCTCCATCGCCACGACCTGATCGGCTGCGATTTTGTCGTTGCGATAGACCACCACTTCCGCCCCTAGTCCGCCCAGATAGTGGAACAGGTTGAACGTGAAGCTGTCGTAATTGTCGATCAGGACGATCATGCTTTCCGTGCCCGGTCAGGGTCTTAGACGCGGGTCTTGAGGGAATCAAGGCGCTGGGGGCTTGGCCTCCTGCTGCTTTCGCGCAGCGCGCAAGGCAACCAAAGCGGCCGCCGTTCTCGCTGGCATTTCCGCACAAGGAGGGAGACGGTCTCATGACGATCAGGCGCACTTGGCTTGCCCTGGGACGGCAGGCGTTTGGTTTGGCCATTGCGGCCGCATTGCTCGTCTCGGCGGTGGTCATCGATCGAGCCGCGGGGGAAGAGACCAGCGAGCCGCCCTCGCTCGAGTCGATCAAGTCCTCCCTGGACGAGATCGAATCCGGCGTCGACAGCGAAGATGTCTTGCCGGAAACGTTGGTGCGTTTTCGACAAACCCTCAATACGACGACCGAAACACTTCGCGGCCAGATCGAGGAGCTCGAACCTCGCGTTCGCGAGCTGGAGGAGCGCGTGAAGCAGCTCGGCCCCGCGCCCGCGAAGGATGCGCCGCCCGAGAGCGCCGACATCGCCAACCAGCGCGAGGAGCTGACGAAGCAATTCGGCGAGCTGGACGGTGAATTGAAGCAGGCCAAG
>Ga0126369_10002765_pt1 | contig 12573 bp, 11 predicted proteins | sample PanSoiMetaPlot_1_FD_109646 | JGI IMG/M metagenome (GOLD analysis project Ga0126369, IMG submission 109646) | Tropical forest soil microbial communities from Panama - MetaG Plot_1 | ecosystem: Environmental > Terrestrial > Soil > Tropical forest > Bulk soil | place: Panama | collected 2016-02-17 | reverse complement strand
GTGCCGAAGAACGCATCCATCACCTTCTTGCGATCGTCGCGGTTCGCTACCTCCCGATACCTGGTGTAGCCCGTAGCGTCGAGTCGAGCTTCCTCTCCCGTCGACAGCTTGAGCGTCGGCCACGGGATATCGGAGTTGGTCAGGATCTGATTGACCGAGGAGCCGGTCCGCCGCATCAGGCCGAACTGGGCGATCAACTCTTCGCCCTCGTCGTTCAGCGTGTGTGGCGCGGCGCGCAGTATCTCGTCGAGGGGATGACGGTAGATCGCCAGCGACTTGTCCTCGGCGAGGAATCGGCTGACCTTGTCGCTACCGGTGCGCAGGACCTCCGGATTCATGAAGGCAGCGGCTTCGTCGACTTTCGAGTCGAGGACCAGGACCCTTTGCTGGAGTTCGAGGTTGGCAGGGCTTCCGGTGTCGGCTGCGAGTTGCTCGAACGCATACACGGCCATTCGGTCCAGCCGCTTTGCCATGTCCGCGCGCAGATCGAGGCATTGCTTGAAGCGCGCCGCGCTGTCGCCCAGGTGTCCCTTGCACCCTGCGAGCTCCGTCATCTGCGCTTCGAGCTTGGTCGCGTCGGCGTTCCACTCCGCAACCGAAGGATAGAGGTCGGCCAAGTTCCATCGATCCTCGAGCGATTCGGCGAGGGCTGGATTCAGCACCGCGGCGGCCAACAGAAAGACAACGAGACGACCGATCATGTCCAACCTCCACTGAAACGAGCTTCGGCAGGTGAGCAGAGTGCCCGGATCCGACCTCACGCGCGCAAGCGCTCGAAGCCGGCGGCAAGATCCGCCATCAGGTCCTGTGCATCTTCCAACCCGACGTGAAGCCGCAGGTACGGACCGCGCGCATCCCAGCGCGTGGCGGTCCGGATGCGTTCGGGATGCGCTGGAATGATAAGGCTTTCGAAGCCGCCCCAGCTCACACCCATCCGAAAGAGCTTGAGTCCGTCGAGCATGGCATCGACGCCCGTCTTCGACGCGGGCTTGAGCATCACGCCGAAAAGTCCGCAGGCTCCCGTGAAGTCGCGCGTCCACAACTCGTGGTCGCGGGCGCCTTCGAGCGCGGGGAAGATGACTTCGTCGACCTCCGGCCGCTCGCGCAGCCAGCGCGCGATCGTAAGCGCGCTTTGCGTGTGCCTCTGCAAGCGGACCGCGAGCGTGCGCAGGCCGCGCAGCGCGAGGAAGGCATCGTCGCTGGACAGCGTGACCCCCATGTCGGTCCACAGCCGGTGCAGCCGGGGATGCGTCGCCTCGCTGCAGACGATGACTCCCACCAGGACGTCCGAGTGCCCGCCGATGTATTTCGTCCCCGCGTGAAGCGAGATGTCGACGCCGTGCGAAAAGGCCCGAAATCCGAGCGGTGTGGCCCAGGTGTTGTCGAGCATGAGCAGCGCGCCGCGCCGATGTGCGGCTTCCGCGATCGCAGGGACATCCTGGACCTCGAAGGACAGCGAACCGGGCGACTCGGCGAACACCACGCGCGTATTCGGGCGCAGCTCGCGCTCGATGCCGCCGCCGATGCGCGGATCGTAGTAGCTCACCTCGATGCCGAAGCGCTTGAGCTGGTTGCTGCAGAAGCGCCGTGTCGGCCCGTACGCGGAGTCGGTTACGAGAACGTGATCGCCGGCCTGGGTCGTGCCAAGCAGCGCCAGCGTGATCGCCGCAAGACCGGACGGAACGGCGAGCGCGGCATGACCACCTTCGAGCTCGGCCATCGCGGCCTGCAGATCGGTGACGGTCGGCAATCCGTGCAGCCCGTAGGTCACGCCCGGATATTCGCCGCGCTCCGCGGCCTCCATGTCGGCGACGGTGTCGAACAGGATCGTTGTCGCGTGATAGACCGGCGTGTTGACGGCCCCGAGATGCTGACGCGGATCGCGGCCGCGGTGCGCGACCTCGGTGTCGGGCCGCATGCGGGGCCCGCCCTTCTTCTCCCCGCTCATGCCGGCAACTCGTGCCGCAGTGCGCGGGCGATGGTCTCAACCTGCGCGGCGAGCGGTCGCGTCACGTCGACGACGATCGCGTCACGCGGCTCCTCCAGCGTTGCGAACTGGCTGGCGAGAAGCGAAGCCGGCATGAAATGCCCGCGGCGCGACACGAGCCTCGGCTCGATGGCCGCTGCATCTCCTTTCAGATACACGACGCGTAGATTCCCGGCGCGCGCGAGCCGGTCGCGATACGACTGCCTGAGCGCCGAGCATGCAAGCACGACGTGATGGCCGGATGCGCTCAAGCGCTTCGACTCGGCCACGATGCGGTCGTACCAAGGCCAGCGATCATCGTCGGTCAATGGGACCCCGCTGGCCATCTTCTCGACGTTGGCCGCCGGATGCAGATCGTCGGCATCGAGGAAGCGCCAGCCCAGCTCCTCCGCCAGCGCGCGGCCCACCGTGCTCTTGCCGCAGCCACACACGCCCATCAGCACTACGATCATGCGCTGCCGCCTGCCTGACCGTGAACCACCTTGTGGCCGCCGAAGCCCTTGCGCATCATGGCCAGCAAGCGGTCGGCGTAGTCGTCCTTGCCCTGGCTCGCGTAGCGCATGAACAGGGCCAGTGTCAGCACCGGAGCGGGCACGCCGAGGTCGACCGCTTCGGCGACCGTCCAGCGCCCCTCGCCCGAGTCGGCGACGATGGGCGCGATCGCGTCCAGATCGGCGTCGTCGCGCAGGAAATCCGCCGTGAGATCGAGCAGCCACGAGCGCACGACGCTGCCGTGACGCCACATCTCTGCAACCGCGGCCACGTCGAGCGCGAACGCTTCCTTGCCGCGCAGCAGCGCAAGGCCCTCGGCGAGCGATTGCATCATTCCGTATTCAATACCGTTGTGGATCATCTTCACGAAGTGGCCGGATCCGCTCGCGCCGCAGTGCAGCCACCCGCGATCCGGCGCGGGTGCGAGCAGGCGGATGATGGGCTCGATCGCGCGCGCCGCCGCGGGCGAGCCGCCGAACATCAGCGCGTAGCCGTTCTCGAGGCCCCACACGCCGCCTGACACCCCGCAGTCGACGAAGCGAATGCCGTAGCTCGCGAGCTCGACGGCTCTTCGCACCGAATCCTTGTAGTAGGCGTTGCCGCCGTCGACGATGACGTCCTCGGCGGCGAGCCGCGGCGCGAGCTCGGCGATCACCGCCTCGGTGCGCTCGCCTGCCGGCACCATTAGCCACACGATGCGCGGCGCGGGCAATGCATGCACCATCGCCTCGATGCTGTCGGCGGCGGTGCAGCCCGGTACGGCCGCGAAGGCAGCGGCCGCCGCTGCATCAGGGTCAACGCCGATCACCCGCACGCCCCCGCGGGTGAGGCGATGCGCCATGTTGGCGCCCATGCGGCCCAATCCAACCATGCCGATTTGAAGACTCACGATGCTTTCTCTTTCCAGGCGACGTACATCGACGATGCTACCTAAAAGGGGACTCCAGAGCCAACCTGCATGCGGCTACGGCGAGGCGCGAGCGGTCGCGTAGAAAGCTCCGGCGAGGATCAGGACTCCGCCCGCCAGGATTCGCAGCGACGGCATCTCGCCGAGCAGCAGGAACGCGAAGACGATGCCGTAGACGGGTTCCAGCGCCGCGACGACGCTCGCCGTGTGGGCGGAGAGAACGCGCAAGCTGGAGACGAACAAGGTGTGTGCAATCGCAGTGCAAGCGATGCCGAGCACGAGGAGCAGCGCGATGTCATGTGCGTTGGGCACCGCAAGTGTCGTGGCGGCTAACGGAAAAGACAAGATTGCCGCCGAAGCGTTCTGCCACAACGCGATCGCGCCCGCGGAATGCCGCGCCGCGAGCGCACGGTTGCCGACCGCAAGCAGCGCAAAGGTGAAGCCGGACAGCAGCCCCCACGCCAGACCCTGCACGACGCGGTTCTCCAGACTGAACGCGGGGACGACGAGAACGAGGCCGGCCGTGACGACGACGGCGGTCAGCCCGTCAGCGGCTTGAAACGATCGCTGTCGCATTGCCCACTCCAGCAGCAAGACAAACAGCGGGAAGCTCGCGTAGCCAAGCAAGCCGACAGCCACGTTGGCAATCTGGATCGCCTGGAAGAACGCGCCCCAGTGAACGGCGAGGACGGCTCCCCCGGCCACGAGGCGCCAATCGAACCCGGCGCGCAATGTGGCTGACTCATCGCGAAGCAAGCGCAGGAGCAGCGCGAGGGCGAGACTCGCGATGAGTGTGCGGCCGAACACGATCGAGACCGGCGGCAGCGCAAGCCACTTCCCGAACAAGCCGGCAAAGCCGAAAAGGAGCACGGCCGCATGGAGCGCCAAGAGCGCACGCGCGTGATGTGCATGCGCGACGGCGGGCGGATCGCTCATCGTCGTGATTGTGCCATCTTCGACTCTCGGAGCCCTCGGGTAGAATGTCGGCCACCGGCAAGACAAGGGGGAAAGCGGTTCATGCCGAAAGATCTGCCCGCCAGGAAAGTGCTCGACGCCGTGCGCAGCGCCGCCGGCGCCCGCGTCAAGGTAGCCGTCTCCGACATCGACGGCGTGCTTCGCGGCAAGTATCTCCACAAGGACAAGTTCTTCTCTGCAGCCGACGGCGGCTTCGGCTTCTGCGACGTCGTGTTCGGCTGGGACATGAACGATCAGTGCTACGACAACACGACGCTGACCGGCTGGCACAAGGGCTTTCCCGACGCGCTCGCGAAGATCGATCTGGGCACGCATCGCTCCGTGCCCTGGGACGAAAACGTCCCGTTTTTCCTCGGCGACTTCGTGCTGGATAAGAACGGCAGACAGGTGCCGCACCCGATCTGCCCGCGACAGCTCCTGAAGCGCGTGCTCAAGCGCGCGGAGAAGCTCGGGCTTCAGCCGATGTGCGGCATGGAGTTCGAATGGTTCAACTTCGCCGAGACGCCGCAGTCGTGGGCGGCCAAGGGCTACGTGCGGCCGGAGCCGATCACGCCCGGGATGTTCGGTTACTCGCTGCTGCGCGCAAATCAGAACCGCGAGTTCTTCAAGGCGCTGATGACGGAGATGGCGGACTTCGGAGTTCCCATCGAAGGCCTGCACACGGAGACGGGACCCGGCGTCTACGAAGCCGCGATCCTGTTCTCGGAAGCTCTGGAAGCCGCTGACCGTGCGATCCTGTTCAAGACCGGCGCCAAGGAGATAGGGGCACGCTTCGGCATCATGCCGAGCTTCATGGCCAAGTGGAACCCGCAGTATCCAGGTTGCTCCGGGCATATTCATCAATCGCTTTCCGACGGCAAGACGAACCTCTTCGCGGACGCACGCAACAAGTTGGGCATGAGCAAGCTCTTCGAGAGCTATGTGGCCGGGCAGCTCGCCTGCCTGATGGAATTCGCGCCAATGTATTGGCCGACGATCAACAGCTACAAGCGCCTGGTCGACGGCTTCTGGGCGCCGGTGAAGCCAACCTGGGGCCTCGACAATCGCACCGCGAGCTTTCGCGTCATCGCCGCCTCGCCGAAATCCACCCGGCTCGAGACGCGCTGCCCGGGCGCGGACATGAATCCCTATCTCGCGGCCGCGGCGTGCCTCGCCGCCGGCCTGCACGGGGTCGAGAAGAACCTGAAGCTCACCACGAAGCCGATCCATGGGACCAATGTCGGTGCCGAGAACGTGCCGCGCGCGCCACGGACGCTGATCGAGACCACCCGCAATTTCAAGGCATCCCGGCTCGCCCGCGACTGGTTCGGCGACGATTTCGTCGATCACTTCGCAGCCACGCGTGAATGGGAGTGGCGGCAGTGGCTCGACGGCGTGACAGACTGGGAGCTCAAGCGTTACTTCGAGATCATCTGAGACTCGCGGGATGAATTCGGCGCGACGGGCAGTTTCAGCCGCACGCGGTCGAAAGAGCTCCGTTCTGCTGGCCCGCGCGAATGCCGTCAACGCCAAGCTTGGGATCGACGCGTCGGTCATCCGCAAGCGCAAACTGCCGCTGTACGCCGACGCGCAGAGCTTGGTCGTGGTGGAGATCGGCAAGCGCCGCCGCAGGCACCGGCTGACGCCACCCGCTGCCCGGGCCTGGAAGCGGATGAAAGCGGCGGCCCACAAGGACGGCATCGGACTTGCCATCGTGTCCGCGTATCGCGGCTTCGACCGTCAGGTCGCCATCATTCGGCGTAAGATCGCGGAGGGCCAGGGCATCCGGCGGATACTCGCCTACAGCGCGCCGCCCGGCTACAGCGAGCATCACACCGGTTGCGCAGTAGACATCGGAACCGAAGGCTGCGACGAGCTGGAGGAGATCTTCGAGCTGTCGGCTGCGTTCGCCTGGCTCAGGAAGCATGCGTCGAAGTACGGCTATTTCATGTCGTATCCGCGCGGGAACAAGTACGGTTATCGCTATGAACCGTGGCACTGGATGTACCGGAAGCGCTGACATGATCCGCCGCCTGCCATCGACCGCCGTCCTGCTGCTGGCAGCGTGCTTGACGGCATCCTCCGCCCTCGCCGCTACGCTGCGCTTCGCGAGCGGCTTCGACCCGCAGTCGCTCGACCCGCATGCCCTGGCGCTGCAGTATCAGACGCGCGTAGTCAGCCAGATCTATGAGTCGCTCGTCTATCGGGACCGCAATTTCGCCGTCGAACCATCGTTGGCCGTGTCCTGGCAGCAGCTCGAGCCAACGCGCTGGCGCTTCAAGCTTCGGTCGAACGTGAAATTCCACGATGGGACGCCGTTCACGGCCGACGACGTCGTCTTCTCGATCCAGCGCGCGCTGCACAAGCTCTCGCAGCGCTCGTTCCAGCTCCGTGGCGTGAACGAAGCACGCAAGGTCGACGATCTGACGGTGGATTTCATGCTCGCCGCTCCTGATGCCGTATTGCCCGAGAAGCTGATCAACGTCGGGATGATGAGCAAGGCGTGGTGTGCCGCCCACGGTGTGCTCGAGCCCCAGAACTACAACGCGAAGCAGGAAACCTTCGCGGTGCGCAATACCAACGGCACCGGACCGTATCGACTCAAGAGCTACGAATCGGATACGAGAACGGTGCTGGTGGCCAACGCGAGCTGGTGGGGTAAGCGCGGCAACGTCGACGAAGCCGTTTACGTGGTCATCCAGTCCGATGCGACGCGGCTCGCCGCGCTCGTATCAGGCGACGTGGACTTCGTCATCGATCCTCCGTTTCAGGACGTGCCGCGGCTCAAGCAGGAGGGACGCTTCAAGCTCGCGCAGACGTCCGACATCGGCATGCAGTATCTCGGCTTCGATCAGAGTCGCAACGAGCTGGAATTCTCCGATGTGAAGGGACGCAACCCCTTCAAGGACCTGCGTGTGCGGCGCGCGGTCTATCAGGCGATCGACATCGACGCGATTGTCTCGAAGGTGCTCCGCGGACAGGCCACCGCCACCGGAACGTATCTCTCGCCTCTGGTGGACGGTTCGCTCAAGGAGCTCGATCACCGATTGCCCTACGATCCCGGAACAGCGCGGAAGCTCTTGAAGGAAGCCGGCTATCCCGACGGCTTCGCCGTGACCCTCGATTGCGTCAACGCCGCCTATCGCGCTGCAGTCTGCCAGGCGATCGTCGGCATGCTGGCGCAGGTCGGCATCCGCACGACGTTCCAGCCCTGGCCGACGGCGACTTTCTTTCCCAAGCTGACTCAGGCGACGACGAGCTTTTTCGAATTCGGCTGGTCGCCGCTCACCGATGCCTGGCCCACGCTCAACGCGATCGTGCACACCTACGGCACGGAAGGCGCCGGGACCTTCAACGGCGGGCGCTATTCCAACCCGAAGCTCGATCAGATCATCGATGCAATGCGAGTAGACCCTGATATCAAGCACCGACGGCAGCTCGTCGCCGACGCCCTGCAATCGATGCAGTCGGATCTGGCTTTGATTCCGCTCTATCGGCGCACGCTAACCTGGGTGATGCGCCCGGATATCGAGGTCGCGCAGTGGCCCAACGACATCCTCGAACTGCGCTTCGTGCAGATCGGTAACGGGCGGTTTTGAAGCCTCCCTCTGATCGTCCCATTCCCGAGGAAGGCAGCAGCCAAAATGACCATCCATCGCTTCGCATTTCCGACGACCATCCACTTCGGCCCTGGCGCGCGCAAGCTCGTCGCAGAGCATCTCGCATCGCAAGGTGTGAAGCGCCCGATCATCGTCACCGACCGAGGCATCGCGCCTCTGCCCATGCTGAAGGCGTTTCTCGCCGACCTGTCCGGGTTGGACGTGGCGGTGTACTCGGAAATCTGGGGCAACCCGGTGAAGAGCCAGGTTGCGAACGGCGTGGCAGCGCTCAAGTCGCATCGTGCCGATGCCATCATCGGCCTCGGCGGTGGCGCGGCCGTCGATGTCGCGAAGGCCATTGCGCTGATGACGAATCATCCGGGCGACGTGCTCGAGTACGCCTGGGACCATCCTCGCGTGCGCCCGATCGAGCGCGATCTGCCGTACTTTGTCGCGTTGCCGACAACCGCGGGAACCGGCTCCGAGGTTGGTCGCTCCAGTGTGATTTCGGATGACGCGACGCACATCAAGAAGATCATTTTTTCGCCGAAGCTGCTGGCGAAAGCCGTCTTCGCCGACCCTGAGCTGACGATCGACCTGCCTGCGCACATCACGGCTGCGACCGGCATGGATGCGCTCACGCACAATGTCGAGTCGTATCTTTCGCCGGCGTATCACCCGCTCTGCGACGGCATCGCGCTCGAAGGCACGCGGATGGCGGCGAAGGCGCTGCGCACGGCGGTACGCGAGCCGCACAATATCGAGGCCCGCTCGGACATGTTGATGGCCTCGATGATGGGCGCCATCGCGTTCCAGAAAGACGTCGGCGCGGTGCACTCCTACGCCCATGCGCTCTCCACCGTCGCAGACCTGCACCACGGGCTGGCCAACGGCATCATGATCGATCACGTGATGCGCTTCAATCTGCCCGCGGCGACGGCAAAGATGGCGGAACTGGCCCACGTCGTCGGCGTCGCCAGGCACACGCCCGATGCGAGCGGCCAGGCATTCATCGACTGGCTCACGGCGTTGAAGCGCGAGCTGGCGATTCCGGCGACGCTCGGCGCGTATGCGGCCAAGCGCCCCGTCACACGCGCCGACATTCCGGCATTGGTGAACGTGGCGATCGACGACACCTGCCATCAGACCAACCCGAGGCCGTGCACTCGCGCCGATTTCGAGCGCATTTTCGGCGAGGCGATGTAGATGCTGAAGATCGGCATCTCGGCCTGCTTCTTCCACGCCGACCCGCAGCGGGCGATCTTCAAGGGCATGACGCTGCAGTACATCGAGCAGAACGTCGCGCACTGGGTGATGCAGCGCGACGCGATGGCGCTCATGATTCCCTCGCCCGACGGCGACACGCGGCGGTCGGCGAGCCGCATCGACGTGTCGGACTACGCGCGGGAGCTCGACGGCTTGCTGCTCATGGGAGGCTCCGACGTGTGCCCCGAGACCTACGGGGAGAAGGCGCTCAAGCCGGAGTGGAACGGGGATCGCATCCGCGACGACTACGAGATCGCGCTGATGCGCGCCTTCAAGGCCGAGGGCAAGCCCGTGCTCGGCGTGTGCCGCGGCGCCCAGGTAATCAACGTGGCCTTCGGCGGCACCCTCTACCAGGACCTCGGCACCCAGCTTGCGGGCGCGCTGAACCACCGCAACTGGGACATCTATCACCAGAACACGCACGCGACATCGATCGTTCGCGGCTCCGGCCTCGCGAAGCTCTATCCGGACGCAACGCTGGTCAAGACCAACTCGGTCCATCACCAGGCGGTCAAGGAGCTCGGCCGCGAGCTGACGGCCGAGGCCTGGTCGGAGCCCGACCACGTGGTCGAAGCGCTGCGCTGGAACGGGCCCTCCTATGTCTTCGCGGTGCAGTGGCACCCGGAGTTCCACGATCGCGAGGACGGTTCTCTCATCGACGACACCCCGATCCTCGACGACTTCCTCCTCCGGGCGGAGCGCGCGCGAGCATGAAGATCGTCAATCCGGGCACGGGTTCGGTCGTTGCCGAGGTCGCCGAGGACGGTCCGGCCGCCGTGCGCGCGAAATATGCTCGCGCCCGGGCCGCGCAACCGGGATGGGCCGCGACACCGATCCGCAAGCGCATTGCCGCAATGAGCGCCTTTCGCGAGCGCATTACGGGCATGCACGAGACGCTGGCGCGCACGCTCACGCAGGAGGTCGGCAAGCCGATCCGCCAGTCGCGCAACGAGCTCAAGGCCTTGCTGCCGCGGCTCGACTTCTTCATCGCCGAGGCCGAGCGCGTGCTGCAGGAGGAAAAGGTCTACGCCGACGAGAAGCAGAAGCTGGAAGAGCGCATCTCGCACGAGCCGCTGGGCGTGATCGCCAACATCTCGGCGTGGAATTATCCGTACTTCGTCGGCAGCAACGTGTTCGTTCCTGCGCTGCTGGCCGGGAACGCGGTGCTCTATAAGCCCTCCGAGTACGCCACGCTCACCGGCTTGCACATCGAGAAGATGATGCACGATGCGGGCGTTCCGAAGGATGTTTTCATCGCAGTGCTCGGCGGGCGCGCTGCGGGCGCAAGCCTGCTGGGACAACCGATCGACGGCGTATTCTTCACCGGATCCTTCGCGACCGGCGCCAGGATCGGCGCGATCGCCGGCCGCAAGATGATCAAAGTGCAGCTCGAACTCGGCGGCAAGGATCCGGTGTACGTCTGCGATGACGTCGACGTAGCTGCAGCGGCTGAAGCGGTCGCCGATGGCGCGTTCTACAATACCGGCCAGTCGTGCTGCTCGGTGGAGCGTATCTACGTCCACGAGAAAATTCACGATGCATTCATCGAGGCCTTCGTTGCCAACGTGAAGGCCTTCAGGCTCGGCGATCCGATGGATGAGGCGACCTACATCGGGGCCATCACACGCAAGCCGCAGCTCGATGTACTCACGAAGCAGGTCGCCGACGCGAAGAAGAAGGGCGCGAAGCTACTCACCGGCGGCAAGGCCATCAAGCGCAAGGGCAACTGGTTCGAAGCGACCGTGTTCAGCAATGTCGATCACCGCATGGCATTGATGAACGACGAGAGCTTCGGACCGATCATCGGCATTCAGAAGGTGAAGGACGACGCCGAAGCGGTGCGGCTCATGAACGACACCGAATACGGGCTCACCGCGGGGGTGTACACCGTTGACGAGAGACGGGCGCGCGCCATTCTCGCCCAGATCCGAGCGGGCTCCGCCTACTGGAACTGTTGCGACCGGGTCAGCCCTCGGCTGCCATGGTCGGGCGTTGGCCACTCCGGCATCGGCCTCACCCTGTCGACGTACGGCATCCAGACCTTCACGCGGCCGAAGGCATGGCACCTGAGGCACGCGTGAACGCGCGAGAAGCGATCGTGCGCGCCGCGGTCGTGCAGGCCGGCTCCGTGCCCTACGCCACCGATGCCTGCGTCGAGAAAGCGGTTCGGTTGATCGGCGAAGCCGCAGCCATGGGAGCGAAGGTCATCGTCTTTCCCGAGGCATTCGTCGCAGGATATCCCAAGGGACAAAACTACGGCCTCGTGGTCGGTGCACGCGATCCGATCGGCCGCGAAGAGTTTCGACTCTACATGGACGCGGCGATCGACGTGCCCGGGGCGCACACGGATCGGCTGGGCGAAGCCGCGGCGGCTCACGGCGCCTACGTCGTGATCGGAGTCATCGAGCGCGAAGGCGGCACCTGCTACTGCACCGTCCTGTTCTTCGCTCCGGATGGGCGATTGGCCGGAAAGCACCGCAAGCTCATGCCGACGGCGCTCGAGCGAATGATCTGGGGCTTCGGCGATGGGTCGACGCTGACCGTCGTGGACAGTCCCTATGGCAGGATCGGCTCCGTGATCTGCTGGGAAAACTACATGCCGATGCTCCGGATGGCGATGTACTCGAAGAACGTCGCGCTGTACTGTGCGCCGACCGCCGACGATCGGGATACGTGGCTGCCATCCATGCAGCACGTCGCGCTCGAGGGACGCTGCTTCGTGCTCTCGGCCTGTCAGTTCATTCGCAAGAGCGCGTTTCCCGCGGCGCCCCGGATAGCGCTCGGGGATGGTCCGGAATCAGTCCTCATGCGCGGCGGCAGCGCGATCATCAGTCCTCTCGGCAAAGTACTGGCGGGCCCGAATTTCGAGGGTGAGACCATTTTGACGGCCGACCTCGATCTCAACGAAATCGGCCGCGGCAAGTTCGATTTCGATGTGGCCGGCCACTACGCGCGCCCGGATGTGTTTCAATTGATCGTGAACGAGGCTCCGACGCCGGCCGTCGTCGTGAAGGGCAATAAATAGGGGAGGAAAAATAAAAATGTCTGTAGATCAAATCGAAAGGAAAACCCTATGCGACACCCCAGAACCACTCTTGGCTTTTCGATAGCCGCCGCATTCGTTGCTGGAAACCTGGTCGCGCCATTCACGCATTGGGCAATGCCGCATGCGCATGCCGCGGCCGCGCCGCTGGCTCCTCAGCTGATCGATCTCACGGCGCTCAAGCACGACGACCTTCCCAAGACCCCCTACCCGGAGCAGACCAGCAAAACGCTGGTTGTCACCGACAACGCCACGATCGCGGTTCAGTCCGGCAACGTCGGCAAGCACATCCATCCGAAGACCAACGAAATCCAGTACATCATCG
>Ga0126369_10002763_pt1 | contig 12575 bp, 12 predicted proteins | sample PanSoiMetaPlot_1_FD_109646 | JGI IMG/M metagenome (GOLD analysis project Ga0126369, IMG submission 109646) | Tropical forest soil microbial communities from Panama - MetaG Plot_1 | ecosystem: Environmental > Terrestrial > Soil > Tropical forest > Bulk soil | place: Panama | collected 2016-02-17 | reverse complement strand
GAGACTGTTGTGATGTGTCTTGTCGCGCCGGCCACGGTTCCGGTCGGACCGCGGGCAGGCCGCCAACGGCGGCGTTCCGGCCCCTTGGCCGCATTGCGCTTGCGTATGACATATCGTTCCACGATACATCCGCGAGTCAAATCCGCCTTTGGTCGAAGGTTCGCAAAAATTCGTCACATAGTATCGTGGGACGATATATTGGAGGGGATGTAACGCCTTCGCCGTCTTCGAGTTCGGGACTGGAAAATGCCTGTACAGGAAGGCGCGGGCCGCGGCCGTGCGCCGGGATCCGCGATGCCGGGCGACAATGTCGCGCCCGTCTACATTATCAATACCTGCTTCGGCGCGGCGGGTGACGCCCCTGCCGGCACAGCGGACAAGGCCGATGCGGTCGAGCGCACGCATGACTGCGGGCTCAGCATGCGGGCAATGAATGTTCTGAAATTGCTGGCGGGCGAAATCACGGGCGAAACGCCACCGCGTGAGCAATGGGTCCCGCCCGACGCGTTGCTGCGAAAGATTACCGTCGAGCGCCTGTCGATTGCCCGCAACTGCGGCCCGCGAACCGTGGACGAGATCGTGCGCTGGGCCGAGGCGCGTGGCGTGACCATACAGCCGCCGTTCCGTACGGGCCGGTCGCTTGCGGATACGTGGCGGAGTCTGAACGCCCGACACGAGGCGGGCGAACTGACCCGTGTCGAGATTGCGGCGGCCCTGGAAAAATCAGTTCGCCGCAAGAGCACAAAGATACCTGTTGTGGTTCAGCGAATCCTTCTGCAGTTCCTGGGCATGATGGGAGACGGCGGCCGGCGGCCCTGAAGCGAAAGAGCCGCATGGGCAGGGCTCCACAGATATTGTACCGCTGCATGTGGCGGCGATCGGCGCTTGGTGCGAAGTTGGCGCAACCGCAACCTGGAAATCAGGAATGCCTGCCTCGACCATATACAAGCGGCGTCCGACCAAAGCTCGCGCGTCTCGCCACGATGCGCGCGGCGGATCTGTGGACTACGAAGCTCTGGCCCATTTCCGCTACGAGCTGCGGAGGTTCCAGGCCTTCAGCGAGGCGGAGGCCAACCGCGCCGGCCTCACGGCGCGACAGCATCAGGCGCTTCTGGCGATCTGGGGCTTTTCCAGCCGCGAGCCGGTCTCCGTGGGCGCCCTGGCCGGCTATTTGCTGATCCGCCATCATACGGCGGTCGAACTCGTCGACCGAATGGTAAGGCTTAAACTGCTGCGCCGCCGCGTCGACGCGGCCGACGCCCGCCGTGTCTTGGTCACCTTGACAAAGGAGGGACAGCGGCGGCTGCTAAAGCTCTCCAGGATCCATCTGGCGGAGCTGCGCTCGATCGAGCCGACGTTAACGAACATGCTGAAGATGTTCCGGAAGAAGTAACCGCAGGCCGCGCTGCCTTTAACTCTGCCGGTTAACACCTGGTCAGGACGATCGGCCTATAGAGGTGGCATGACCACCGGCCTTATCGACCGACCAACCGAAAGCCTGCGCAAGCCATCGGCCGCCAAGACATGGCTGAAGGCGATCGAGCTGACCTCGCGCATTGAGGCCGCACCGTCGCGGCTGTTCGCCGATGCGGTGGAGGATTGGGCCGCACGCCAGCCGGACCGGCCCGCGCTGGTTTCGGATGTCGAGAGGCTGAGCTATCGGGAGCTTGCTGCGCGCATCAACCGCTATGCGCGCTGGACGCTGTCGGCAGGGATCAAGCGTGGCGACACCGTATGCCTGATCATGCCGACGCGTCCCGATTATGTCGCGGCGTGGCTCGGCATCAGCAAGGTCGGCGGCGTGGTGGCGCTGATCAATACGAAGCTCGTCGGCCAGTCGCTGGCGCATTGCGTCAATGTCGCGCGCGCCGATCATATCATTCTCGCAGGCGAGCTTGCGGATGCCTTCGAGACCGCGCGGCCGCACCTTGATGGTACGCCGAAAGTCTGGACCGATTGCGATCTGGACAGGGCATTGGCGCGGCTCGATGGCGGTCCGCTGCCGCCGCCCGAACGTCGCGGCGTGACCATCAATGACCGCGCGCTGCTGATCTATACGTCGGGTACAACCGGTCTGCCGAAGGCTGCTGGCATCAGCCATCGCCGTATCCTGAACTGGGGCGGCTGGTTCGCCGGCCTGACCGGCGCCTCTCCGGATGATCGACTCTATGATTGCCTGCCGGTCTATCATTCCGTCGGCGGTATCGTCGCGCCCTGCAGCATGCTGTTTGCGGGTGCCTCCGTTGTCCTTGCCGAAAAATTCTCCGCCACCAATTTCTGGCAGGATGTCGCGCGCTTTGATTGCACGCTGTTCCAGTATATCGGCGAGCTCTGCCGTTATCTCCTGAAGGCGCCGACGTCCGGGTTCGAGCGCCAGCACCGGCTGCGGCTTGCGTGCGGCAACGGGCTGCGTGGCGACATCTGGGAGGAATTTCAGGCGCGGTTCGCGATCCCGCAAATCCTCGAATTCTATGCGGCGACCGAGGGCAATTTCTCGCTCTACAACGTCGAGGGCAAGGTCGGCGCGATCGGGCGCATTCCGCCGTTGCTCGCGCATCGTTTTCCGGCCGCGATCGTCAAGGTTGGGCCTGAAGACAACACGCCGCTACGCGGCGACGATGGCCTGTGCATCGCCTGCGCGCGCAATGAGGCCGGCGAAGCCATCGGCCGCATTGGCACCGCGGACGAGGGTGGGGGTCGCTTCGAAGGCTACACCGACGCTGGAGAGACCGAAAAGAAGATCCTGCGCGGTGTCTTCGCCAGGGGCGATGCCTGGTTTCGAACCGGCGATCTGATGCGGCTCGACGAGCAGGGCTTTTTCCATTTCGTCGACCGCGTCGGCGATACCTTTCGCTGGAAGGGCGAGAATGTTGCGACCAGCGAAGTCAACGACGCGATTCGCCAATGCGAGGGCGTGCTCGACGCCACGACCTACGGGGTCGAGGTCGCGGGCCATGACGGTCGCGCCGGAATGTCGGCGATCGTTGCCGGCGATGGGTTCGACTTCGCGGCCTTCGCCGCTCGCCTCGCGCGGCGGCTGCCGGCTTATGCGCATCCGCTGTTTGTGCGCATCAGCAGGAGCCTCGATGCCACCGAGACCTTCAAGCAGAAAAAGCATCAGCTCGCGCGCGAAGGCTTCGATCCCGCCGTCGTCTGCGATCCCCTCTATTTCCGCGATCCGGCATCGGGTACGTATCGGCCGCTTCGAGCCGATGATCATGCGTGCATCGTGAACGGCACGACTCGAATCTAAAAGTTTAAGAAATGTTTCCGTAACATTCGAATCTGGGATGTTCCGGCGAGCTAGTGGAGCGGATTTGACGTTCGCTACCCACCGGGCCCCGGACTCGCAAAGCGAAACGTCAAATCCAAAGCTCCACTAGAATTAATATTTTGCCAGTGGTGCCTTGATTCCAGCATTCGCAAGACGTGATTGCCGATAGGGGCGCGAATGTTGGAATCGGACCACTGGCTGTTTACCAACGGCAGCAAAGTTTCCACTCCCTTGCTGCGTTATTTCACATTTGCGCCGTATGATGCGCACCGACGATTTTTGGAAAAAACGAGCCATCCCATGTCGACAAGGTTAAGGATCATTGCGGCGATGAAAGAGATCGCCGCGGAGCAGAAGGTCAATCTGCCGCCGCTGACGGACGACCTTTCGCTGCATGAAACCGGCTTCGATTCGCTCGCCTTTGCGATCCTGGTCGCGCGGCTCGAGGACGATCTCGGCATCGATCCGTTTACCATCTCGGAGGACGCCGCGTTCCCGTTGACGGTCGGCGATTTCGTCCGGGCCTACGAAAATGTCCCAGCGTGAGATCTTCGCGCTCCGCGACTACCTGGGCCCGGAGCTGAAGGGCCGCACGATTTCCGATGCGCGGCACAGCGTCTCGCTGACCAACATCCTGTCGCAGACCTGCCTCGACACTTGCCGCAGCAAGCTGTCGGGACGATCGGTGCTGCTATCGATGTCGGGTCAGTTGCTGTCCGGCCTTGCAATGATCGAGATCGACGGCATCGTCCGGCGCATGCTGCTGTGCCCGCCCGATCTCAACCCCGATTATCTCGAAACGCTGATTGCCGATGCGGAGATCGACGCGGTCGTCACCGACAACCCGGAGCGATGGACGCTGACAGGGATTGCGCTGGTCGTGAGCGTGGGGCTGCCGGTGACGCCGGCGCGGCCAGATCAGACCGAGTGCGCTACCGAATGGCTGATGCTGACCTCGGGCACGTCGGGCGTGCCGAAGATCGCCGGTCACACGCTTGAAGGCCTGTCCGGGGCGATCGTCGCCGAAGGTGCTGCGCGCGGCACGCCCCCTGTGTGGGCGACGTTCTACGACATCCGCCGCTACGGCGGCCTGCAGATTTTCCTGCGCGCCATCATCGGCGGCGGCTCGATGGTGCTCTCGGAATATGGCGAGGCGCTGGCCGACCATGTGGCGCGCCTGCAGGCGCGTGGTGTCAGCCATATTTCCGGCACGCCGTCGCATTGGCGCAAGCTGTTGATGAGCGGCTCGGCGGCCGGCTTCTCGCCGCGCTACGTGCGCCTGTCCGGCGAGATCGCCGACCAGGCCGTTCTCGACGGGCTGGCGCAGGCGTTTCCGAATGCCTCCGTGGGCCACGCCTACGCCTCGACCGAGGCCGGCGTCGGCTTTGCCGTGAACGACGGCCGGGAAGGATTTCCCGCCAGCCTGATCGGGCCAAATCGCGATGGCGTCGAGATGAAGGTGGTTGACGGCTCGCTCTGTATCCGCTCCAGGCGCGCCGCGCACGCGTATGTTGGCAAGGCAGCGGCGGCGCTGACCGACGCGGATGGATTCGTCGACACCGGTGACATGGTGGAGCTGCGCGGCGACCGCTATTATTTTGTCGGCCGGCGCGGCGGCATCATCAATATCGGGGGCCTGAAGGTTCATCCCGAGGAAATCGAGGCCGTCATCAACCGTCACGCCGACGTGCGGATGTCGCGCGCCAAATCGCGCCGCAGCCCGATCACCGGCTCGATCGTGGTCGCCGACGTGATCCTCACCGCCGATGGTGCAGGGCGCGCAAAGGAAATTCGCGACGAGATTCTCAGCGATTGCCGCGCGTCGCTGGCGTCCCACAAGGTGCCGGCGGTGATCCGCTTTGTCGACGCACTGGATGTGACGCCGGCCGGCAAACTCGCGAGATCCGATGCGTAACATCCTCGTCACCGGAGGCAGTCGCGGCATCGGGCTTGCCATTGCGCGCAGGCTTGCCGCCGCCGGGTTCAACGTGATCGCGGTGGCGCGGCGCCAGAGCGATGAATTGCGCGCGGCAATCGCAGAGGCGAAGCAGGGCAATCTGCATTTCAGCGCCTGCGATCTCAGCGCAACTGACGCGATCCCGGCGTTCGTGAAGCGCCTGCGCGACGAGTTTGGCGCGATTTACGGCCTCGTCAACAATGCTGGCATCGGCACCGAGGGCCTGCTCGCGACCATGCACAATTCGGAGATTGAGGCGTTGATACGCCTCAACGTGCTGTCGCCCGTGATCCTCACCAAATATATCGTGCGGCACATGATGGCGGACGGCGAGGGCCGCATCGTCAACATCTCCTCGATCATCGCCTCCACCGGCTACAACGGCCTGTCGGTCTATGGCGCGACCAAAGCGGCGGCAACCGGCTTCACCCGTTCGCTGGCCCGCGAAGTCGGCAAGCTCGGCATCACCGTGAACGCGATCGCGCCGGGCTTCATCGATACCGAATTGACCCGGAGTCTTGGCGGCGAGGGGCGACAGAAGATCGCCGGACGCAGCGCGCTGAAGCGGCTGCCGGAGGCGGACGACGTCGCGAGCATGGTCGAATATCTGCTCGGCGAAGGCGGGCGCAACATCACCGGCACCGTGATGACGGTCGACGCCGGCAATACCGCCTGAGCGCGCAAGCGCATCACACAAATCTTGTTTGGCCGCGTCATTGAGCGCAGTATTCCGCGCGCTCCGATCGAGGCCATCTAATGCCCACTTTCCGAAGTTCGTGATCCATTGCCGCACGGCCGTTCACGAACTTCGGAAAGTCATGGGCATGAGCAAGCTTATGATTCTAGTGCCGCTTTTCGATCTGAAGTCCCTGGGACGAACTCGGCGGCAGGTAATTCGGGGACTTCAGATCGGCGGCACCAGTTGCAATTCATCCATACCTTCCAGCTCGAGGATTTCATCGACACCCTCATCAGCCTGGCGACGGCCTTTGTGCTGGGCACGCTGATCGGCGCCGAGCGCCAGTACCGTCAGCACAGTGCGGGCCTGCGCACCAACGTCCTGGTGTGCGTCGGCGCGGCTGCCTTTGTGGATCTCGGAAACCGCCTGACCGGCGCTGAGGGCAGCGTGCGGATCATCGCTTATGTCGTATCCGGCATCGGGTTTCTCGGTGCGGGCGCCATCATGAAGGAGGGCATGAATGTCCGCGGCCTCAATACGGCAGCGACGCTGTGGGCGACGGCGGCCGTGGGCGCCTTCGCCGGCGCCGATATGGTCGCGCAATCGGTCGCGCTGGCCATATTCGTGCTCGCCGGCAATACGTTGCTGCGGCCGCTGGTCAATGCGATCGACCGCATTCCGTTGAGCGAACGCTCGTCGGAGGCTACTTATGAAATCAGCGTTACCACGGATGCGAAGCGCGCGGCCGAGGTGCGCGACGTCATGAACGAACGGCTGGAAGCGGCGAGCTACCCCGTGCGCGAGACCAGGATCGTGTTTCGCTCCAACGACAATGTCGAGGTTGCCGCCGTGCTGGTGCCGCTCGCCGCAGAGCCAGACGATCTCGATGCCATCGTCGCCGATCTTTCCAGGGTGCCGGGAGTGAGTCACGCGACATGGAGTGTCAGCGCGCTGGAGTGAAACGCCGGCTTGCTCTTCCCGCGTGACGCGCGCAGGATTGTATCGGCCGCGCGGACATGTTCGAGGGAGGCACAGATGGCGACGCGACGGGAATTTTTGGCTGGCGCGACCGTAGCGGCTACGCTTCCGCGGCTGATTACAACAGGCATTGGCGGCGGCCCGGCATCGGCCGCCGAGAATCCGCGCGAAAAAGATTGGGACCAGGGCGCGGTGCAGCACCTGATTCCGACCGCAAGCCACGACCGCTTCCTGATCAAGGCGTCGTTTACACAGCCGCAGGTCGCAGCCCCCGAACTTGTGGTCGGCAATACGCGCGTGCGCGGTCAGTCCAACGCCGCTGCCGGCGATTTCTGGCAGTTCGACGTGGCCGGGCTTTCGCCTGCGACGGATTACAGGCTCTCGCTGCTGAGTGCGGCCGGCAAGCCGCTGTGCGAACCATGGCAACTCTCGACCTTCCCCGCGCCGGATGCGATGCCCGAGCGGCTTCGTTTGATGATCTATACCTGCGGCGGCGGCCATGAGGGCCTCAACCAGGGCCTGCCCGAGGGCAAGATCAACTGGCTGCCGTCGGCGCTACGCCGCCGACTGTTGCAGCGCGGATTGTCGTTCAAGCCGGATGCGCTGATCGCCAATGGCGACCAGATCTATTGGGATTTGCGCGCGCCGCTGGCCTCCAAAGGCAGCGGCGCTTCCGCGCTCGGCAAGGAGCTCGCGGGTGTATTCGATCGCGCGCAGCCGGTGTTCGGCACGCCGAACGAGACGGTGTTCCGCCGCGCCACCGCGCCGCAACTCATCCCGCAATATGGCGCGCTGTTACGCTCGACGCCGGTCTTCTTCATGCAGGATGACCACGACTATTTCGACAATGACGAGGCGACCGACGACATCATCACGTTTCCGCTCGATGCGTTCATGCTGGCGCTCGGCCGCGCCGTGCGTCAGCTTTATTATCCGGAATATCTGCCCGACCGGAATCGGCCACTCGGCCTTCCAGGCGCCTCTGCACCGGACCGGCCGCCCGGTGTCGGCGAAGCCTTCGGCACGCTGCGCTACGGCAAGCTCGCAGAGATCCTGCTTTACGACGTGCGCCGCTCGCAGACGCTCGCCGGGCCCAGCGCGGTCTTTGTCGACGGTACAGTCGAGGCCTGGCTGAAATCGCGGATGACCGACCGCGAGATGATCCACGTCGTCAATATTCCCTCCAATCCGCCGGGCTGGAGCGCGGGCAAATGGGGCGAGTGGTATCCGGACATTTTGAAGGACGGCAAGCTGACGGCCGATGTGCCGAAACCCTATTGGCAGAGCGGCTGGCTCAAACAGCATGACCGCCTGATGGCCGAGGTCGCGGCGATGCCGGGGCGGATTCCGCTGGTGATCTCCGGCGACCTGCATGCGATCGCGGAAGGGCATATGCAGCGCAGTGGCGCGCTGGATTTCGGCAAGAACCCTGTGGTGGTGATCCTGTCGGGTCCGCTCGGCACCGGCGATCGCGGCTGGCCATCGGCCTTCCGCGGCATCGGCGCCACGCCGTCGACGCACCTGACCATGGTCGAGGATCTGAAGCCGATCGAGGAGAACGGCTTCATCATCGCCGACTTCACCAGGGACGGCATCACTGTGCGTTACTTCCGCTTCAGCTATCACAAGCAGCCGGCCGAGGCGATCGACACGCTGGAGCCCTTCCGCGTCACGGAGCTGAAGCGGCCGTGACCCGCTTCAATGCCCGCCGCGGGAGAGTATCTCATAAGCGGTGACGACGATCTCGAACGCGATCAGGAAGATGACGATCAGCTCGAGCCGCAGCGAGCGCCGCGCTTCGAGGATGTCGGCGAGCGTGGTCGCGGTGTCCGAGATTACCTCGAGCTTGCGGTTCAGGATTTCAACGCGCTCGCTGAGCTCGTACTCGTCTTCCAGCCGGGCGTAGAGTCGCTCGAGGTCAGGCCGGTCCCAGAGCACGTCGGGCTTCTCGTCGACCGCGACGCGGCCGGCGACGTGCTGCTGCACCAGCAGCGAGTTGCCGAGCAATTTGAGCAGGTCGGTCCGGCTTTTCGAGGTCTGGCCCGAGGTGGCGAGCTCGCGGGCGAACGGCTCGATCGTGTCGGAGACGTTGGCGACCTCCTTCTCATCATGCGCGAGCACGACGCTCTTCGCGAGCGCGTCGGCAACGACGAGCAGCCGTTGCAGCGACATGTCCTGCACCAGGATCGGGCCACCGACAGGGATCGGTTCCCCGCCGTCGCGGGCGATCTGGACCTTGCCCCATTCCTCCTCATAGGGACTGATCTTGCCGAAGGTGCGCGGATGCAGGCGTTCGAGAAGTTCCGCTTCCTGGTCGGCGGTAAGACCGAGGAACACCACGGCGCCATAGCGAAACACCACGGCCAACCCGGTTTGCCCGACCCGCACCGCGAGCGGCGTGCCGGACAGCACCTCGCCTTCGAAACCGGCCGTGTTGATCCGGTCGCCGATCTGCAGCGCATGCACGGTGATCTGACTGGGGGCCTGCTCCGGGACCGTCATGGCGGAAAGCTATCAGCCCGCATCGGATTTTTCGATGAGGCTTGGGGGGCGTCGCGCTCATCCCGCAGCCTCTTTTGCAATCGAGCGGCGGCTTCGGTAGCCTCGGCTGAACCCGATCACCCCGCTCGGCCGTATCTTCCCAAATTCGAATCCGGACGACCCTGCGATGACCACAGTGAGCGGCAGCGACACATTTTATGGCGGCATCCCGGTCTTTCGCGGCTTCGAGCGCCTGATGGACCCCTCGCTCTATTCGCCGCTGCCGGACGACTGGAGCATTGGCGTCGCCGACATCGTGGAATCGACCAGGGCGATCGCGGCGCAACGCTACAAGGCGGTCAACATGGCCGGCGCCGCCGTGATCGCCGCGGTGACCAACGCGCTGGAGGGACGCGAGTTTCCCTTTGTGTTTGGCGGCGACGGCGCAAGCTTTGCGGTCGCGCCTGACGATCGCGACCGCGCCCGCGAGGCGCTGGCTGCGACCGCCGCCTGGGTGAGGGAGGACCTTGATCTCGTCATGCGGGTTGCGCTGGTACCGGTCAGCGCCATCCGCGCGCAAGGCGCCGATGTGCGGGTGGCGCGGTTCGGGCCGTCGGCCAACCTGTCCTATGCGATGTTTTCCGGCGGCGGGCTCGGTTGGGCAGAGGCGGCGATGAAGCGCGGCGAGTTCACGGTGCCTCCGGCAGCGCCGGGTACACAACCGGATCTGTCGGGACTGTCGTGCCGATTCGAGGAAATCCCCGCCGCGCGCGGCGTCATTCTTTCGGTGCTGGTGGTGCCTGCCCGGAGCGCCGATCCGACTGCCTTCCGCAAGGTGATCGAGGACATCATCGGACTGGTCGAGAAGAGCCCCGATGCCGGACGGCCGGTACCGTCGGATGGACCGCCGCTGAAATGGCCGCCGCAAGGCGTGGAGTACGAGGCGCGCGCCGCGCGCGGCGGCTCGCTGGCGAAACGCCGCGCCGTCGTGCTGGCACTGACGCTATGGGCCTATGTCGTGATGCGCCTCGGCATCAAGGTCGGCAATTTCGTGCCGAAGAACTACGTGCGCCAGGTGGTGGAGAATTCCGACTTCCGAAAGTATGACGACGGCCTGCGCATGATCCTCGACTGCACCGAAGAGCTTGCCGATGCCCTGACCAGGCGTCTCGCCGCCGCGAGCGGGATCGTGCGCTACGGGCTGCACCGGCAGGACGCGGCGATGATGACCTGCTTCACGCCGTCGGTGATGCGCGCCGATCACGTGCATTTCATCGATGGCGCTCGCGGCGGCTATGCCACGGCGGCGACCGCGCTGAAGGCGATGGCCTAGCAAAGCGTCTTCAAAACGAAACGGGCACCGGTTCGCGCCAGGAAATCGCGTCAAATTGGAAGTCTCACCACGGCAGCCCGCACAGGTCGATCCGGCCTTGCCGCGGCGCGCGCCTGATGTCGAACACGAATGGCGCCGTCACGTCGAAACGGATGCGCCCATCCGGCTGCTCGCACCAGATCTCACCCTCGAACGGCTCCCAACCGCGCGCGCGGTAGAACGCAAAATTGTGCTCCTCACAGAACAACATCGCAAAGCGCGCGGACTCGTTGGCGCGGATGGTGTCGATCGCCGCTGCGAGCGCGAGGCTGGCATAGCCGCGGCCGCGGCAGTCCTCGCGGGTCATGACGCCGCCAATGCCGCCGACATGTATCTTGTTGCCGTTCCAGTCGATGGTGCGGAAGTAGATGCCGACGTGGCAGGCAAGCCCGCCCTCGGGCGCATCGATCAGCGCGCGCAAGTCCGCATGGGCCCATTTGATATGGCCCCACGGCAATTTCTCGACGATCTCTTGCCCGAATACCGCCGTGTTCAGGGGCTCGGTCCGCTTCCAGGACGCGTCGCCATTGAGGACCTCGATTTCGATGGTCATGAAGCTGGCTTTCTTTTCCCATTTTGCGGGTGTTTTGCGCCCTTGGAACCTTCTATAAAGGGTTCCGTTAAGCCACGTCTCCCCACAGTTCTCGGACACATCCCATGACCTTTACGCTTCCCCCACTGCCTTATGCCCATGACGCCCTTGGGCCCCACATGTCGAAGGAAACGCTGGAGTTCCACCACGACAAGCACCATCAGGCCTATGTGACCAATGGAAACAACGCGATCAAGGGGACCGAATTCGAGGGCAAGTCCCTGGAGGAGATCGTGAAGGGCTCGCATGGCAAGAACGCCGCCGTCTTCAACAATGCCGGCCAGCACTACAATCACAACCACTTCTGGAAATGGATGAAGCCGAACGGCGGCGGCAGCAAGCTGCCCGGCCGTCTGGAGAAGAAGATCAACGAGGATCTGGGCGGGCTCGATAAATTCAAGACCGATTTTGCCGCCGCAGGCGTCGGCCAGTTCGGTTCCGGCTGGTGCTGGCTCGAGGTCAAGGGTGGCAAGCTCGCGATCTCGAAGACACCCAACGGCGAGAACCCGCTGGTTCATGGTGCGGTCCCGATCCTCGGCTGCGACGTCTGGGAGCACTCCTATTACATCGACTATCGCAATCGCCGTCCGGACTATCTCAAGGCGTTCGTCGATCACCTCGTGAATTGGGATTACGTCGACGAGCTCTTTGGCAAGGCGACGTGAGTTGAATTCCGGGATGGTCCGAAGGACCAGACCCGGAATCTCGAGATTCCGGGTTCGCGCTGCGCGCGCCCCGGAATGACGATTAGAAAAAGGGGCGGCAGCCCAAACTGCCGCCCCTTTTTTGGTCCGCGAGGCGCATGGGCCTCCCAGGCACGCGCATGGGTTTGGCCTTACTTCCATTTGCATCGCGTGACCGCCACGCCTAAGCAAGGCAAGCCGTTCACGACCCCGACCAAGACCTTGCAGGACCAACGGACACAAGAGCCGGCGTCGGCCGACGACGCCGCGGAAGGCGAGCCGCGCCGCAAACGCCGCAAGCCGATCGGCTGGTCGATGATATCAATCGGCGTGCTGGTCGCCGTCAGCGCCGTGCTGGTGTACAGGCGCGACGGCATTGACGGCGTGCTCGATATCCTCCTGCACGATGTGACCCTGTTCGGCGGCATCCTGCCGCGCGTGTTTGCGGGCTGCCTGCTTGGCGCGTTCATCGCGGAGATCCTGCCGCACGACAGGGTCTCGCGCTCGCTCGGTCCGTCCTCGGGATTGAAGGGCCTTTTGATCGGCATGGCGTTCGGTG
>Ga0126369_10002761_pt1 | contig 12581 bp, 8 predicted proteins | sample PanSoiMetaPlot_1_FD_109646 | JGI IMG/M metagenome (GOLD analysis project Ga0126369, IMG submission 109646) | Tropical forest soil microbial communities from Panama - MetaG Plot_1 | ecosystem: Environmental > Terrestrial > Soil > Tropical forest > Bulk soil | place: Panama | collected 2016-02-17 | reverse complement strand
CGAGAGCGTGGGCACCAGCAGCATGGCCACAATAGTCGCGTCCGTGCCGTCGAAGTTCAGGCCGCCATAGAGATATTGGCCGTCGTCGCCAGGCGTCGGCAAACCGGCCATGTACATCTCGAATACGCCTTCGATCAGGTAAGTGCCGGCGTAGTTCAGCGTGATCGAGGCGCCGGGGACATCGCTCGGCGTGGTCGTCAGGGGTAGCTGGACTGTAGCCGCCACTCCCTGGATGTCGCTGTGCGCGCTCACCGGGCTGCCGTTCACCAGATACTGGCCCGTGATATTAACATCGCCCGAGACGTCGATCGGATACGCCGGGTTCGATATTCCGACTCCCAGGTTTACCGGGATGTAGACGCGAGTCCCATCGTCCGAGATCGAGGATCCGGTAATCTTGCCGCCATTATCGGCTTTCAAAACCAGATTGGGAGCGGCCAACTGGCTCAAGCTGATCGAATTCACCCGGAGGTCTTCGGAGGTCGAGATCGTGAAGCCGTCGTCGGTGATCGAGCTTTCGGTGATCTGGCCCGGATTCGGCCCTACCTTGACGAGACGGTTTACATCATCGAGGCCCTGGCCGTTCATGTAATTGAGCGGGATCCAGTTCGCCGCCGGGACCGAGGAGTCGTACTCGAGGCGGTAGATCGTTCCGGTGTCTTTCTCGTACCACAGCACGCCGTCTGGAAGCGTCGATTTATCGTAGGCCTGCCGCTGAGAGCTTGAGCCGTACATCAATGCCGATACGGGCGAGGGCTGGCCGATCTGGCCCAGTTTCTGAATCCACGCAAAGGTGAGCTTTCCCTGCGCGTCGAACATCGGCGTGTTGATGAGGGAGACCGAGAGGCTCATGGCGATTTCGGCCAAAACCTGATAGACATTTACCCGGCCCGTTTCCGGCTTTTGTTCTATCAGATTGTCAGCGTCTAGAGTTTTTGTAATCAGGCGTTTCCGGGAGTCACTTCCCCATACGCATCCGCAATATAAAGCTTCGACTTCATCGTCACCGCGATTTCAGGCACCAGATCCCTGCCCGATCCCAGTCTGCGGAAGATCAGCCGCTTTCGCGTGTCGCCGTTCAGTCCGAACCCTGTGGTCACGATCAAATCTCCGCCCGAGGTGACGCTCTGCCTCCATGTCTTGCCGCCGTCCGCACTGATTCTCAACTCCATCTGAGGCTCCGGGTCTCCGGAGACTACCTGCCCCGTTTCTACTTCGAAGGTGAGCTTGTGCAGGAAGATTCGCAGCTTCTCGTTGACTAAATGCGGGAACCTGCGTACGTACCGGATCGCCACTCCGTTGTCGTCGTGAAAGTCCGTGCTCAGCTCATACAGGTTGTGGTCGTTGTACCCCGTCACAATGTGGCTGCCCTGCGTGGCGCCCTCGTCGTTGATGTCCCGTACTCCGTTCCAGTCGGGAATGTAATCGTGGAACTGGGCGATTTCCCGGTAGAAGGTATTGCCTGAGACGGTATTCAACAATCCCCGCTCTGTCCATTCGCTTTCCGTGGCATCCCATACCCAGGATTTCGTGTCCAGGTTGACCTGCCAGAACAGATGGCCGGCCATCTCGAACGCAAATGCGATTGCTATTGTGAACGCATTGCGCCAGTCGTTCTCCTGAGAGGGCGTCGATATTCTCACGATCGAGTAGCCCTGCGTTCGATAGGCTACGCCGTTCTCCCCGATGAAGCAGAGCATCTGCTCCCCTACTTTGCACAGCGTCTGCGGGCCGCCTAAGCCTCTGGCGATCGATCCCGACTGGTTTTTTGCGAAGGGAAAGTCCGGGTTGCCGCTCAGATCCCAGACCTCGATATTCTCCCGCCCGAACAGCCACAGCTCCCCACGGTGCGCCGCCGAGCCAACCAGGTTGTCCGTGCTGCCTTCCTTCAAGGCGAAGTCCAGCGGATCCCAGGATGAAAAGTCGTTCAATCCAGAGACGTTGAACTGCCTGGAATTCGGCCGGGTGACGATACCATAGCCTCCGACCTCGCATGCGCTCGAGGCCTGCAATAACAGGTGATCCGCCTGCCAGTCCACGCCCCTCTGCACGGGCGCGCCGGGAGGCTGTAATAACAGATCCCACGGGCTCTGGACGTAATCGACCGTGTAGGGCGCACCGTTGATCGTGATCGTCTGGCCGCCCATCGATACCGTGTCGAACAGGTCCGCGTCGGGATTGCCGTCTTTGTCGAGCAGAGATTCCGGGCCGTTGTTATGTACCGCGATTCCGTCGGTGTCGCACTTGCCGGCGAGCAGAGGCGGAGACGTTGCCGTGAAATACTGCGCCCAGTTGCTCGGGCCCGCGGGGTTGATCGTCAGGTCATAAGGCCCTACCACCTGCGTAACGGTGTAGGTCGATCCCCCGATCGTGATCGTGCCGCCCTCGAGCCAGCTCGGGAACAGATCCCCGGTCAGAGGCGGGTCGTTGTGCACGTAGATGCCGTTCAAATCGCACTTGCCGGCGAGATGAATCGTGCCGCTCCAGGAAACCGCCTTCTGAATCGGCGCCTGCGTGGTTAAAGTAAGATCCCACGGGCCGTCAACCCGTTCGATAACGTACTGCGTTCCGTTGATCGTGATCGGCTGCGAGGCCATCAGGGGGTCGAACAGGTCTCCGGTCTCCGGGCCGTTGTTGTGCACCATGTAGGCCTCAGTGTCAACCTTTCCCTGCAGGATCGGGTACGCAAGCCAGTCCGCATTGCTCAACTGGCTGGCCGCCGTCTGGAGCGTCAGGTCTGTATCCGAGGTCACGTTGTCGACCACATACGCCGTGCCGTTGATCCAGATAGCCTGGTTTGCCATCACCGTCTTGAACGGTTCCCCGTAAGGCGTGCCGTTGTTGTGCACCGAGGTTCCGTCGATATCGCAGCGTCCCGATAACTGCTTGGTGTCTCCCACGTAGATCGGGTGCATCACGGTCTCGAGGTCGTTCCAGTAGTATGCGTCCCCGTTGCCTATAACGAGAGCCTGCAGGTGCCGCGGTAGGCCGTTCAGGATGATGCGGTCCCGCTGGCTTACCGGAGTGCTGCTGGTCTGGAATCCTCCGCCCGATGCGGTCTGCGCCGTGTTGAAGTTCGGATCGATCTCTATCAGGGTATTGGCTACGGTGCAGAAGAGCCTGTCGTTCACCGATGCCAGGCATGTGCCGATACCTGCCAGCGTCTTGCGCGCGCGCAGTCCGGGCTTGCCGTAGAATCCCTTGGGTGACTTTGTGCCGCCCGACTCCGTGTACATGTTGATCGAGCGTTGCGCGTCAGAGGTGAGCGAGCGGGCTTCCGAGGATGGACCGATAAAGGGAATTTTCATCGGGATGCTATGATGGTCTTAGCCGGTAACCAACCGGCAGGAGAATTTCCTTGAACATAGACGAACGCATTGAGAAACTGACCGAGTCGCAGGAGAAGACCCAGGTCATGTTGGCCAGGATCGTGGACACTATAGGGCGATTAGAGCGGATAGTTCTATCAAACACGATTAGCATCGATGATCTCGAGGCGCGGCTGACGGAACTCGAAAACAGACCGAAGCGTAAGCCTCAATAGCTCCCGATGTGCCGTCTCCCGGCCTCGGGAGCGTGCGGCTGGTAACCGCCACAGGGCTCTACGCAAGGAGCCCCAATTAAGACGTGCCACCGTCCATCCAGTTGAAGAATCCCGTGCCCTTGCCCGATATATCCGGATCCCCCTGCAATCTAGGGATGAACGCATTGATTCGCGTCAGCCTTGCGAGCGAGTTAGTCGCCTCCGCAATCACGAGCTGATCGTCCGCTTGAGTGTTCAGTCTCTTCCTGAACATCGGCATCAGCACCCTTGCCAGATTGAACACGATGCACTGCTCGTACCCATCGGGAAACGTCATCGTGTCAGAGACCACCACGGGAGTTCCAAGACTCTGCCAGGAGTAGATCTCGATCTGGTACGCGGTATCGGGTATGGGATAGAAGTACACCTGCCGCATCGGCGCCGAGCCGTCGATGTAGATACCCGAGGGAATCGTGAAGACCTCCTGCAGCCTGAGGTCCGACCACTCTTCCTCGTCCCACAGCTTCAACGGCCGCCTGATATCGGGGTCCGTGTTGAAGATGAAATTGGCATCGGTCACCTTCGCCGGCCGCGGCGCATCCCAGTCGCCGCCGGGACCGTACTGGTAGATCTGCTGCCCTCCCGCAGTCGAGAACTGGTCGATACGGCGTGTATAGACCGCTTCGGCAAGGATATTGTAGGCACTCAACAGCCTGTTGATCGCCCGGACTCCGTCATCCTGCATGGGGCCCGAGGCCACGCGATCGGGAGCCAGATGCACGCCGGCCAGACGGAACGCATGATAAATCAGATCCGCCACCGCTACTCCGCCGCCTCCGGGGAATCCGGCGCCGCCGAACTGCCCGGAGTCGAATTGCGTGGTATTAAATTGGCTGGTAGTAGGCATATAATGATTTCCGGCCGCCCTAGTCCGGCTTTGCAAACCGGAAGACCTGGCGCTCGCTCCGGGCGGCCACTTCCTTCAGCTCACCGGCACCAGCTCCACCTGCTCAACCATCGCCTGGGCCGGAATGATCGTGAACTGGAAGGAGCCGTTGAGCGTCTCCGTCGCGGGAATCGAGAAATCAGGCGAGGTCTGCGGGGATGTCTCAGCGGTCGAGGTGAACGTTAGAAAACCGTTCCATAACATTGTGGTCCCATTGCCGAGATATTGGATGTTCATCGAGACTTGCCCCGTTCCGGTCTGCCGGGCCGCGACCCGAAGGTGAAATGTCCTGTACATTCCCCGTTTGGGCAGTTGCTTGAACCAGGTGACCAGGCCGTTGGCGTTCAATGTCGCATCTGCGTTGGTGATCACCCAGCGATTGGTCACCGGGTCTTGAATAAAGGGCATCGAGGATGCGTTATAAGCGTAGTCGCCCGGATTGTTGAAGGCATTCAACAGCAGCGTATTTACCGCGTCGACCAGCACGCCGGGCACCTGCGCATAGCTCGAGTACGGGCCGCTCAGGTTCCACGAACGGTTGCCCGGCTGCGGGAAAAACGAGCCGTTGTTCCAGCACCGCACCGTATTCGGATAGGCGTTGTTGTACTGGTGATGATCCACTTCGATTGCGCCGCAGAGATTGGGGCCCTGTAAATACGTGTTGTTGTGGATCAGCGCCTCTTCAGCGACATCGATATGGAAGCTCGGACAGCTCGAGGCCGTGAACGGGCTCTGTACCCAGTTATTCGGCCCGAACGTGAAGTGCATGCAGTTCGTCGTCCTGACGTACTGATTCACGTCTCCCGTCTGCGCCTCGAAATAGCAGTGCTCGATGAACGTGCCGCCGCACCAGTCGGCCCAGATCATCGGCAGGCGCGTGCCTCCCTGGAATTTCATATGGCGCACGATGTTCTTGTTGCCGTAGAGAGCACTGTTGCCGTTCGGATCCTTGCCCTGGATGTACACTCCCACGGCATTCTGGGAGCACAGGCCGGCGTCTATCGTGTTCTCGTCCCCGTAGATCAGGAACGCCACGCCCGTGTAGTAAACTCCGCAATCAAGGATGCGCGCGCGGAACACGCACGTCAGGTTGAATCCCACTCCGAAGGTTTTGAGCGTAGACAGAGTAGGGACCGCATTGGTGAGCTTGTTCGGGTCGGAGTTGTTCTGGCCGCCTCCGTATATGTTGACGTCCTCGATGACGACGTTGTCGGTAAGGAATGCCTGGTTATTCGAGCCCGTGGGCATCGTGTCGTTGTTGATCCGGATACCGTTCAGTCCCGTCTTGATCGAGAAGTTACGGAACACGAAACCACAGCTCATCCCATAGGACGATGCTTTGATCGGGCTCAGATAGTCGAACACGTAGCCAGTGGTGAGCGAGGCCGCATTGACTGTAGTCCCGCCGGGATTCGTCACCGGGTCCACGTCCGCTTTGCCGGAACCTATGATCACGGTCCCCGGCTTCAGCATCACCGTGGCCTGCACGTTGTAAGAGTGGCCGCGCAGTACCACGGTGCCGTTGTTGGCCGCGGCCGTTACCGCTTCCTGGATGCCGTCCGATGCGCTCGAAATGGTCCAGGCGCCAGAGTGGGCATAGGCGCAATTGACGACCATCAGGCCGGTCGAGGGATTCCATCCGACCACAGGCGCTAGTTCCGCGGTCCCGGTTCCCCCGCTGATATAGACGTTTGATCCTGTCGAGATCCCCAGAGGCACCGGGTTCAAGGTGATCGAGTTGGCGCCGACAGTGAGCGATCCGCCGGGACTTTGGGTGAAGTCATAGTCGTCCGCCACATAGAGCGGAGAGACTCCGTGGCCGCCCAGCAGGTAGCCTTCTATTGCCTCCACTTCCGAGACCAGGGAATTGTGGTGCCAGGCGTCCACGTAGCCCCATACCTTGGCATTCACTGCATGCGAGGCCACAGTGGTGCTATCGAATCCCCTGGTGACCTGGCAGACGTTGCCTGCCGGCGTGCCGTTCACTCTCACGATTTCGCTGTCTATCGAGAGCAGGGAATTGGCCGTGATCGAGGCGGCGCTCGTGAGCGTCATCGAGGTATCGGAGACTGACATACTCGCCGCAAGCGAGGCCTGCAGACGATTGGTAGCGATCCCCAGATCAGCGTCCGTAGCTGTAGCTACAGGGAATCGCGGAGGAGGTTTAGGCATTCGTATTTTCCTTGGGTTCTACACCCAGCAGTGACCGGAATCACAGCCTGCGACTTGGCCGAATAGCGGAGGAATCGGTTCATCGGCGGATTCCAAGTTCGCTTCCCGCAGAGAGATCCGGGAACTGTGCAACCATACTCCGCCAAGACGATCCTTCAAGCGAATCTCTTCATCGAGAGCGCAGGCTTTGCGGTGATCTTCTGGATAGTTGTCCCGCTGGTGCCTCCATTGGTCGTTTCGCCGGTACGGACAGTGCCAGCACGAAGACTTCGGAGGATCGGGCAGACCAGCCTTTCGCGCTATTTCGACGCAATCAGTTCTGCGTAGGGCTGGCTTGTTCCAGATCAGAGGCCAATCGTAAAGCTGCCACTCTTCGCCTGACGGCTTGCAACGTCCGATCTCGTCCAGAGAGATTCCGATCCATGTGGTAACTGGATTATTCGGCCCGTAGCCCAACTGGCGAAGGCGCCGCTGGATGACTCTCTTTTTCCACTCCGTAGAACAGAATGTGTCGAGTTTCCCGGTTTCAGTGAACGCTGGGATCAGCAGGTCGCCTTTATGGCTATACAGATCCACCTTGGAAAAAGAGTGGCTCACCACTTCGATATCAAGCCCGCAGCCCTTGAGCAGGGGACGAACCCACTTGTCCGTGTATTCCCAGGTCTCGGAGGATTCGCGCCCAGTATCGGCAATGCCGATCCATTCCGGCTTAGGTAACTTGCCGTCAGCTATCAGGATGGCAATGGCGACTGATTGCGTGCCGCCTCCGTAACTCCAAGTATTCGTCCGCATTAGCCTTGATTATGCGGCAGCAGCAGCAGGCGCAGCCGCTGGAGCCATCGCGGCAGCCCCTACTTCTACCGCCCCGTTGGTCTCGATCAACCGCTGCTTGGCCCGCTGTACGTTGCCGGCCAACTCCGCGGTTACCGGCCTGCCGTATCCGGGAGCGAGAGTAAGGGCCAGTTCCCCGATTAGGGCCAGTTCCAATCCGGGTGCCGGGAAACTAACGGTATCGGTCAATGCATTGAATGCCGTTAACGGAATCCAGTAGCTGACCTCGATCGATGCGTAAGCTGCCGGCGGAGGCCAGATCCGGATGTTCTTGAGCGGCGCCGCAGAATCCTCTCCCAGCAGGCTGGGCAGTACGTCGCTGCGGGCGGTCGGGTTCTTTACGGCCGCCTCGAATGCGGCCATCGGCAATACCGTGAGGCCGTTCTCGATCTGCCCGCCACCGGATACGGTTGCGCGTGCGGTTGCCCCCTTGATTTTCACGGGACGCTGCGTTGTCGTCCACGTGCCGCCGACACCCATCGAGTACGCAATGACGCCGGTCTGGAGCGTGAAATTACCCACCTGATGCATGTAGACCGTGAGGCCCTCGAGCGACCAACTCGAGAGGATGAGATTCAGCTTTAGGAAAGCGCTATTGGTTTCGGGAGTGTTTAGCGTCTCGTCCGGCTGAATCTCACCCAGATCGATCAGGGCGTGGTTGATTACGTCCTGTACGGTCATTTTTTCTTGGGCTCGGGATTGCCGGTCTTGGCCGGCGGCTTACGCTTGGCCAGAATCGCCGGATCAGGCGCCGCGCCCGGCGCCGTTTCGATGCCTACGTCCGAGGGCGAATCCGCCCATCCGCCCTCGCTCTCGATCTCCTTCTCGTCTTCCTCGTTCTCGATCAACCGCTGTTCGAGTTCCGGCTTGTCTTCGTGAGGGTCCGGGTATTTGGCCTTGAAGACCCAGCGGGGATACTTCTTGGATTTGTCGTCTTTAGCTGTTGCGTTGGGATGCATTGGTGATTCCTCCGATTAGCTCTCGATGCAGCACGCCATTTCTTTGTAGAGACCGCCGAAACCGTACAAAACATCGATACGGTTGATTTCTTTTCTATTCACGCCGTCAAATGCGCGAACGAACGAGAGCGTGATGCCCGTGTCGGCGTCAGTTTCCTTCGCGACTAACGCGCCCATTCCGGGGTCGGGATCACTCAGCGGCACGCATACGAATGCGTAGGCATTTTTGTGCATGAGGATGCCCTGGATGCCCGCTGTGCTTGCCGTGCCGACAACGGTGATTGGTGCTCCATCCACAGGTGCCGCATTGACGTTCTGGTATTGCGAAGGCGCTATGGTAATAGCCGGCGCAATCGATACGGCGCCCGTGCCTGTGCCGCTCGAGGAGAAGTTTGCCGTCACAACGAACTGTTGAAGCCTGCCGGTTGACTGCCTGGTCTGCGGATGGACAGTGAAGACACCTGCAATCGTGAATCGGTCACCTACCACCAGCCTGGGAGCTGCCGCTGCCGTCCAGCCTCTTGTAGGCAAAGTCATCGAGCCGTTGTTCCCGCCGGCCGCCGTTACCGTGCTCACACCACCCGTGGCATCGACTAACGGAGATCCTCCCAGCGGACCTACGGTGCGTGTGTAGATCGTTTGATCTCTGAACACCGAGTAGCCGAGTGAGTCCTGGAAGGTGCCCTGAGTCCACTGCTTCGATATCACTCCGGTCGGGTTGTACAGCGTCTTGACGGAGTGGACAAAGGCGGAGGACATCTTCCGGTTGACGATGAGGTTCACGGGTTCGGCTTCGGGCAAACCCTGCTCGCACAGGATGTCGCCTGCGGTCAGGTACGCCAACTCATCAGTCGGAGGCGTCCCCGGAGTGCCCGTCGAGTTCCAGGTATTGTTTGAGATGTATTGGGCTGCCGCGGCGTTGATATTCGACGCCAGAGCCAGAGCCGCCGGCCTCGAGTAGAGTTCGCGCGCTTCGCGGATATTGAGAGTTTTCTCCACGCTGTCCCACTCGAAGCCTACCTGGGCTATCAGGTTGACCGTTACCGGCGTGACTTGATCGGTCAACCCCTGTGGTGCATAGACCAATGTGTTGGCTACCGTGAAACGGTAGGGTTTCCTTACGTTGATAGTGCTGCCGATCTTGTAGTTCTTCTGGCCGAACTCGGGCGAGATGGAGTGGGACATGTTGGAGCACACATTGAGTGCCCCTCCCAAATCCATCAGGACGAGCTTGGCGAAGACGGACGGCGTTAATACGCTGTTCGGTACTTGCGCTGACATTCGGTTGCCTTATTTGCGCCTGTGAGGCGCGGGTGTCAGTCCCCCTCGAGCTGGCGGAGAGCTTCCCGCTTCCAACGCTTGCCGTAAGGCTGCGTGTCCAGATCGAACTCTGACGGGCCGCCGCCTCCGTCTACAGAAACTGTCGGTTTCGTGTACTTCGGAGGCGCAGGAGGGGGAACGGGCTGAGTCTTGGGAGCCGAATTCTGCTGTGTGATCTGCGCTTCGATTCTGCCGATTTCTCGTGCCATAGCTATCGGGTCTCTTAGTGCCATCAGGTTCGAGAACTCTTCCCGGTTCTGGTGGAATCCCAGCATCATCTCCGCCCCTACCTCCGAGGCTTTGATGATGTCTGCCAGACCGGCCTGAGTCACTGGGCCGCCCAACTGGTCGAGAGCATCGCGGATCTCCGGGTCTTTCTGGAATACCGCTCTGACTTTCTTGTCCCAGCCGATATTGGCTTGCCGCTGGGCTTCGGCCTGGTCTCGAGCCTGGAGAGCCTGCGAAACTTTCCAGTCCGTGAGTTTCTCTGCATACTCGAGTTCGGCTTTGCGGAGGCTCGCCCAGTCTCCGGTCCATTTGTCCGGATCCGGAGGCTCGGGTCTGCCATCGGGCGCTTTGGGTTGTTTCGCTTCCGCCGGGCCAGGGGACGCATTACGTGTCGCCATCAGCTCCCTGCGCAGAAACTCACTTTCCTGCCGCGCCAGATCCCGCTCGCGAATGGCATCGTCGGCTTTCTTGGTGTACTTCGCGAACCTGCGATCGATTTGCGCTTCACTTAACTTGTTCGGTTCTTCTTCGGCTTCCTTGTCTTCAGCCGTTCCTGATTCGGCCTCACTTTTTTCCGGCTCCTTAGGAGTCACAGGCGATTGAGGTTTCGAAGGGGAAGACGCAAGCTCCTCAAGCTCTCCCCCTCCGTCACCGGAGAGCATCTTACGCAGATCCGCAATAGACGGATTTGTGAGAGACGGCTCGGCGGATGTCGGTGGTATTAAGATTTCCTCAGGCATGGTACTTGTCCTGGTGTGTTGCTTGTTGCTCTTAGGCGAATGCGTTTGTCATCTGCGGACTGAACTGCGGGAGTAATGCATTGGGGAACATGTAAGACGTCGGCTTCCCTTTAGGAGGTGTTTTCTTCGGAGGCGGATTGCCAAATAACGGAAGACCTTGTCGGATGTCTTCCTGCATCTGTGGAATGATGTCTAAGGAGTGGAATGGCTCCTCAAGACGCCAACTCCTGTGGTATTGATCGCCCAATTGCTTCAGTTCAGGATTCTGAACGTTCCAGCGCTCCTTCCAGTCTGCGTGGTCTGCGATAGCCCTCTTCGCTGCCAACTGGTCATCGAATCCAAGGTTATCTTCCTCCTCCAGCAGGTCATTGAGGCGATACAGTTTCTCTATTGGGAACTTCTGCGGGTCACGAGCGCCCGTGCGGCTGGTCGGCAGTTGCGTCGTCCCTACCTGAGTCCCATACCGCTTTCCCTGCTTGTTGGCATAGTCTTTCAGGATCTTGTCGTAGAAGCCTTTCATGCCTTCTCCGCCCATCTTCAGATCCTGGCCTTCTAAGATCTTGTAGCCCTGCCATCCAGGCCTGCGCGGCTCATCAGAAACCGGCTGCGCGAATAGTTTCTGCGCAGCTTCTTTACCGATATAGTCCGGAACCTTATCCGGCGGAACATTTTGGCGGAATACTTCGTATCCCTCGGGATTCTGTGCGGTGAGCACCTGCCGCTCCGGATGGTACATCAGCCGGGAGACTTGCTTGGATAGATCAAATCGTTCTGCTTGTTGCTCTCCTGTAGTCCACGCTACTCTGTCATAGCCATTGTCTGCTGCCCATCGGAGCATGCGTTTGAAGGCTAGTTCGTGCCAGTCTTTCTTGAAGGGAGCATCGGGGACGCCCTGAGTCCTGCCTGGAACAGTCGTCCAACTCGGTGCTGCTTCCGGTTCGCCAGAGGGCGTATATCCTTCCTTCCGCCCTTGCTGGTGCCAGTCACTTTGGATCTCATCAATCAGTAAAGTCTTTTTACCGTCTGGTGATACTCTGTCGCTGAATCGGACGTGTGCGAGTACGTTAGGTTCTTCCCAGTGGGAGCTTTGGTATTCTGGAGGTCTCGCTTGGTATCGCTCCCATGCCGCGTTATTGGCCTGCCGCCAGTCCAGGAATACCGGGTCAGCAGTCCGCCACGTCGCGTCAATCTTCGCATCATCGTATCCACGAGCCTTGGCGAACTCCGCATAATTCCCAATAGTCGGCTCCGGATTCCGCCATGTCGATGGCAGAGTCAGCAGCAGTTCGCGGTAGTTCTCTCCCCCCGGCGTCGAATACTTCCCGTATCTGGTATCCCCTTCCGTCCGCAAGACCTCCTGGATCTGTGGTTGGGTTTCATCGATGTTCCTCAGTACGTCTTCCTTGCTCAGAGTGCCCTCGAGCTTCAGCAGATTCGAGGTTCCTACCTCTTCAGCCGGCGCACCTGACGCGATTGCACGTACCTGCTCCGCACTCGCCCGGTTCGGCATCTTCTGCTCGATCAGATCCCGTAATGCCGAAGTCCAGCCTTCCGAAGGCCGGATGGTCAACTGGCCGCTCTCGCCGCCCCAGTCTATAGTCTTGAGCGCATTCCACAGGGCAGGAGAAGTAGGCAGCGAAAAGGATCCGCCTTGCAAGTACCGTTGCCCGATCAGAGGCGAGGCCAGGCCGGCAGCCGTCATCAATGCTTCCCATTTGTTTGTCGGTATAATCCCCGGCCCCAGGCTCCTGAACTGCTCGAGAGGATTGAATATCCCCTGCGGCCCCTGATTCAAGTATTCGGCGCCCGATATCAATGCATTCACCGGCTGAGAGAAGATCTGCTCACGAGGCACTGTCGGG
>Ga0126369_10002760_pt1 | contig 12582 bp, 15 predicted proteins | sample PanSoiMetaPlot_1_FD_109646 | JGI IMG/M metagenome (GOLD analysis project Ga0126369, IMG submission 109646) | Tropical forest soil microbial communities from Panama - MetaG Plot_1 | ecosystem: Environmental > Terrestrial > Soil > Tropical forest > Bulk soil | place: Panama | collected 2016-02-17 | reverse complement strand
CGACGAGAAACCCTGCGGCGTTTGCGCTTCTCTGGTACTGGTTCAGGCGGGACACTTTGGCTTCCGACAAGCGGAGTAAGCGTTTCGAGGCTCCCCGTATCCCGTATGTGTCCATTTGATCTGTCTTGACGTGCGCGTTTGAGGTCACATAGCCAGCAACCGGAATCAGATATACGTGTGCTGAAATCGAATTTATGCCAACATCTGTGACAGTACGGGTCCGCTTTTCCAAAGATGCTTCCCTTGGGCGGCTTGTAGTTCTTTCTGGTTTGATACTGCGGCGTTTCGGGGTCTCCAGTCTTGTAGTAGAAGACCTTCTCACAGCCATGACAAACGTATCTCGAAACGAAAGCAAGATCTGGTGCCATAGCTGGCGTGCCCATCTTGCGCTTCTGGTCTTTGCGCCATAAGAGTAGCTTTTCTCCGCGTAACTTCACGTACTTGCCCTACGCCAACAGTATACACTCAGTACCCCTCCCGCGTGTACTTTAGACAATTGAACCTCTGGCGGCATCTACTGAATATGAGGTCCTTTGGATCCGGGGTACCTTTAGACATAGAGCAACGCTCATCATGGTCAGGTAAGATCCCAGATCTACGGGCTTGTTTGAGAACCTTGTATCTTCGGGCCAGCTCCGCAATTATGGCACGATCGCGATATATGGGAAGCTCAAAATACTCCTGAGTATTCTTGTTCTCGTACCAGATTATCCCACGTCCAAGCCGTAGTCCCATCATGTAGCTGTGCAACTGCCATTCATGCCCATCGGCAGGCTGTCCACTTTGACGGACCCACTTGAACTTGGTATCGTTCGCACCCTTGATATCTACAACAACCCGAATGCTGCCCTCTTTGGTTGGGATATCCAGCACATCATCAGGCGTCCCGCCTTGCCACCAGGGACGATAGACAATGCGTTTCTCTAATGAGGCTACGTGCAAGAGTCCTTGGCGCTCCATGCGTTTGAAGATAAGATGCCAGCGCAAGTGCCGCCAGTTACCATCGTCAAAGATAGACTTCAAGAACGGGTCGTCCACCTCCTCCCCCTTGAACTCCCAGAAGGTGAACATCTGCTGCCTCATACAAGCATTACTGCTAGACGGGCTGTGATACTCAACGGATCTTGTTTCCTGCCACTTGGCTAATAGAGCGCGAGCTAAGTCAAGCTCCTCATCTGTAAACTCCGCCAGATCACTAGTTAGCAGGAAGCGATCAACCAACGGGGTCAGTAAAAGATTCGGGTTAGCTCTGTTAGCTAGGAGGGTCTTGAGACTGAACTTCGGCACTGTCAGTAATTATACCATCTTTGTAGAACATAAGCCAGTGCGCCAGATCAAAACTATCGTACACTAGGTACTGCTGGCTTATGAGACTTTCCTTGGCAATCGCATACTGGACTGCCTCCTTAGGAGTCTCAGCGTTACCCATCCAAACTCTTTCTTGTGCGCGAACGACGTAAGTTCTCACCAGCCCGTCACCCTTAGAGGTCTGTACGTGTGCGGATAACAGATCAAGCAAGTATCGTGATCACACCTCCTGTCTTTTACTGGGAAGCCCTTGCTGAACATCATGTGCTGAACACAAGGTCTCAGTTTCAATTGAGTAGAGAATACCAGTACTCCGGCCAGCTTACCCTTAGGAGTTTTGAGGTTCCTAAAGCGTACGACCCGCCGTGTGAGGAAGGTCATACGCCAGTAGACTCTGTAGATCCTCTTAGACAGTGTTGCCGCTGGTAGGGGCGCAATGTAGGTTCGCATGGGTTTGATTTATGCCAGCTACTCCACAGATGGTTTAGGAGCGAACTGGTATGGGCCATGCGGCACACCTTGAACGGCTTGAGTCTCCCATTCGTCGGCACACCAGCAGCATCGTACAATGACGATATTAGGTTCCGTCACGTACATGCTATCTTCGTGGGGGCAGTGATTGCCCCCACCGTCTCTATCGGGGCAAGCTATGTCTTCGGGACCAAGGTCCATACCACTAATAAGTATGTGCCTCTTCCGCTCGGTCATGCAACTTGACCCTCAGGGGACTAGATAGAACAGCTGAACTGGACCCAGGCTGTTGAATTGACTCCTGTTCAAAGTCTCGTAGACACCACGGTATCCCTGGGCAGAATTAGCTACCCAAAGATCTCCGCCACTGGTTCCACGGCAGCCCATGAAATGATACATACCCTGAGGATTTATAAGTCCTGTGGTATGATTCATGATCGACCATGCTTGATCAAACGTTACGTAGGCAACCTCGCACCTAAGCCCGTAGGTTGCCAGAACATCGATCGCACACTGGCTACTCATGCAGCCGTAAGTTTCGTTGACGCAACTGGGATATCCCATCGCATTGCCTACCGCCAACCGCGCGTCATAGATTGGCGTATCTACATAGGCTGATCCCGTAGCCTGAATCACCCACGTGGAGCTACAGACACTACAGGTCCAATCATACGCCTGGCCGGGCATCGGCCAGTTGGGATCCCAGATTATGCTTTTGGGGGTTCGTCTGTTGCGTCGTACTCCGAATCTGTAACTGGCAAGTCAAGGGTAAGCGTTCCCGTCATGCTAGGATCCAGAGCGTAGAGGATTCCCTCGACAGTCTGTGCGCCATGCGCCCAATTACCCTGAAGCATCTCCTTCAGGGCTTGCGTGAAGAGCATCTGCTGCTGTTGAAGCTGCGCGATCTGGGCAGCCTGGTCAGTATTATATGACGATGCGTCCACTACTGTGCCTCCAAGGTAATCTCGCCAACGGCAGGTGCTCCCGGCGTGATGTGATAAAGCACACTCGTAGCTGTGATTGTCACATCTCCGCTTGGCGTAGTAGCAATCAAGCGGAATACGCCATCGCTGGCATGGAACGTACAGGTGCCAGTTTCTTCCTGGCTGTCGCTCAGATCTGGCTCTACCGTTACCACATCAGTCGGATCATCGTTCTGGTCAACCACGGACCATGTGGTATCCGTCTTACTGTGTGGAATCTCGGCGCTAAAACGATCTTTCCAATCGACGCGGCACGGGACATCATCGGACGGAATGTCGGTAAGAGACTGCGGTTCGGCGGTTGTCATGGTACCAGGAAACTCCCGAAGCCAAGAGCTAGGCCAATGTCCACAATGTTCACGCTACCGAAGTTCACACCGAACGCGGCCAGTACGAACAGTATGCAGGCAACGGCAAGAAGGATCCAACGAAGCGGGGTCCAAACTACGACGCGCTGTTGAGTAGCCACCATCATTCTCCCGGTATGGGTATGATAATAAGTTCTACCTTTTTTCCGTTCTCCTTCACAAAAGTAACCTTGTAGCCAGCCATACGACCATTCTCTTTCCGGGCCTGCCGCGTTAGCTCTTCCCATTTGCTCAAGACGATGGTAAAGCTCCCACGTTCTGTCTCTTTGCAGTCCCAAAGATAGTCGTCGTCGCGAACGTCTGCCTTCCTGACCCATGACCGTCCGCTGTTAGGCTGTAGCTGACCCCCTTGCCTCTTGCGCCAATCCCGCTCGTCCTTCTGATTGTTCAGCCGCTTACGTGCCGCCCACGGCGGTTGAGTCATACACCCTGCGCCGAACGGAAGTCATCAACCTCCGCTGTAGTTGTCACATGCTGAACCACACTGGTCTGTCCTGGCGGGGCGAGTACTACTTCCTTTGGCCTGGGATCCGGGATCGCCAGGTTGCTCAGATCAAAAGTATCGGCCATTCTAGACTGCGGAGATGCTCCACCTATCAGAACGGGTATGGTGGTGATAGTAGGCGCAGTTGTATCATACTTGGCGTTCAGCATCAAATGATCATACTTGGCAATGAACGCCTGTAGCGCGGTGTAGAACGCATTGTATCTCTCAAGCGTAATACTCGGATTCATTTCAATCGTTGCCACAATCGTCGGCACACCAGCCGGAACTGAAGCAACCGTGAGAACAACGTTGCAGCTCTGTCCTCCAGAAACATTACTCCCACCGCTACCAGCGCTCTCCACTGGCACATCCCAGGTACCATTGGGTTGACCCACCAGCGTAGGAGCGCCAGTAACATTCCACAATCGCCAGTTATTTGTGTTGCTCGCCTGCTCTGCTCGGATAGTATCCCCGGCAACCATAGCCTGGAACAAAGCTGTGGCATCATCGCCAGCAGTGTCAACAGGCCAGAAGCTAAGGACTGTAGCTCCTGACCAGTTGCGGCTATCCGAGGCAAATTGTCCGGCGTTATCAGGAGGCGGAGGATTGCCGCTCCAGTTCCAGGTTCCAATATATTCGGTCATCAATCCTCCGCCTGCATCTTAGGTCTATGGTTGCGAGATACTTGGGCGGTCAGCTTGGCATATGCCTGCTCGTTAGATTTGAGCATATCCATGAACGCTTTACGCATCATGGGCGTACCGTCCGCCAATGCTAGACGACGACCTGTTACTACAACAAGACCGTCCTCTATTGCGAGCTGGACCACACTGTCCATTACGTCTACACGCCCTGAACGTGTGAAGTATCTAAAGCTCTCATCGCGGCCCATGTTCGGTCCTGTCTTGTCCTTATCAAGACGAACACGTACCACTGTGCCTACAACTACGTCTCTTGCCTTCTGGGTCTCGCCTACCCAGAATTGCTTGCTTTTCTTGAGAGCCTCGCCTTGCCTGAAGTTTACACGTTGACTAGCGTAATGTCCGAGAGCCTTGCCTCCAGTCGGACGTTCTGGGTTGCCCCACAATACGCCAATCGCATCTCGTACTTGATTGGTGACAACAAAGGCGGTTCCGCCCGTGTTGACAGCCGTGAGTTTACGCATCATACGGGACGTAAGTTGCCCCATTCGTCCCATCGTATTCTCTTCAGCCGTCTTCTCCAACTCTGCCTTTGGAAGCAACGCTGCCACACTATCAAGCGCTATGACCCCAAAATGCCGAGAGCGCATCATCCACTCAATGTAGTCAACTACCTCCTCGCCCTTTTCACTGTCCCCGATCATTACTAATTGATCAAGGTCTACGCCCAGATGCTTCGCGAAGATTGGATCGAGTGACTTCTCCGTATCTGCCAGCGCACAGGTCATGCCGTTGGCCTGCGCTTCGGCAATGATAAGAAACACGGCAAGGCTCTTCCCTGCTGAATAAGGGCCATAGAACTCAGTGGTCCGGCCAAGAGCCACGCCGCCGCCGAGTAGTCTATCTAAAGCGGGGATCCTCGTCGAGATTCGCCTTATCCGAAAGCGGGGGTCGGATGCGCGATATAATACAGGTTTCTTGAATTCCTTCTCCAACCTGCTCGCCAATTCCTCGACTCCTGTGGATTCGTCGAGATGTTGTTTTGCAATCCTCGCAGACATAGATTACTACGACTTTCCTAAGCTGCGGCCGACTGCTCGGCTGGTAGCTCAAGTCGCTCGAGAACAATGCTTCCTCTTTCATGCTGGTACTTTCCGTATACAAGCACAACCCTCCCACGGAGTAATGAGTGCAGATACAACCTCCATTCTTGTGGGAACACTACTATGTCGTACTGGCCTACCCCGTCATAGGTCACCTCCACAAATCCCATCTTCTCACCTTTTCGGGTAGTAATCTCCCGAACTCCCGTGATCAGGCCTCCAACCCACATGCTCGTGTCATACGGTCGGGACATTTTGTTGAGATTCGTGGTTGACCTCATTCTGCGGTCTAGTATCGAACGGTAGTTGTCTAGGGGGTGGACGCTTACGTATGCTCCTAGTAGCTCCAATTCTGTCTTAGCACGTTCCGAATCCCCAGGTACGCCTAGTGATTCCAGTGCGCCTATACGCATAAGCTGATCAATAACGCGTCGGTTACAGCGCCTCCGATCCACTCCAGTTTGGAGATCATCAAAAGATTTGAACGGTCGTTTGGTCATCAGTTCTTCACAAGCCTTTGGGCCTACCCCAAGTATAGCAGTCAGACCGTAACGGATCGTCCTGGATCCTGTTGGCGTGAAACCAGCATTGCTGCGATTTACATCTGGAGACCTGAATTTGATCTTGAAGTAGCGCTTGGCCTCTTCAATAACTATGGGGCGTTCCCGGGCCTCGCGATGACTTAGAAGGGCACAATAGAAGATCTGTGGATAGTAAGTCTTCAACCACGCTGTCTGATAAGCAATCATGGCGTATGCCGTGGCATGTGCTCTGTTGAACCCGTAGCCACGGTAGTTGAAGATCATGTTCCAGATCGCCTCAGCTACCTCCGGCGTGCAACCATTATTGAGAGCACCAACGCAATGACCGCCCCTGTAGTCACCGCCTTCAAAGAAGATGGGCCTAAGATCATCCCACACATCCCCTTTCTTGTACTTTATGGCTTCTTTGAGCTCGTCAACGACATGGTGGTCCATTCCGGCAATCTGTAGGCCGATCTCCATGACCTGCTCCTGATAGAGCACAACCCCTCTTGGCAGAATACCACGTAGTCGTTGATCTGGAAGCACGCGCCTAAGATGTGCCGTTCCTTTGTCCCGACCTTCCTTATAAGCACCAACGAACTGATTCGCGCCGCCTCTTCCAAGAGCCATGACGGCAATGAGGTCTTCGAAAGACTTGAGCTGAAGGTCACGTACCACCTGTCGGGAAGCAGTCCCTTCGACTTGGAAAACACCAGCACAAGCCCCGCTGTTGATGGTCCTCCAGACATTAGGATCTTCATACTCCGCCATCGCCTCGAACGGATCCTCACCAATGTAGTCGACGCACTCTTGGATGATGTCAAGGGTGTCAAGACTGAGTATGTCAAACTTCACCACCCCCAACTTCTTCAACGCATTCATATCGTACTGTGTGACCACGGCAGTAGCTCCCCTACCCTGCCCACGCCCTACAGTCATGGTTGGCACAAGCCTTCCAAGATCGAATGTACGATCAGCAATAACTACACCCGCCGCGTGCTTACCTTCGCCATTCACAAGCTCCTGCATAGTCGTACACCATTCGTAGAAACCTGTAAAATCTGCCATAGCCTGCCGAACTACATAGTGTTGCTCCGGCTCTCTAAGTAACTCGCTAAGAACTCCGCTGCTCTTGAGGTTTGTGATGGCCGCGCTGTCGGGAAAACTCTTGCTTGCAGCCATACATTCCTGCGCCGTATACCCCAGGACCCTAAGTATTCTTTGGATCGTACCGCGTGGACCAAGCCTCGCGAATGTGCCAACTTGTCGTGCCTGATACGGCGCTTGGTTATATCTTTGGATGATGTACTGGACGACTTCATCACGACGGCTGCGCGGGAAGTCAACATCAAAGTCCGGTAGCGACGGGCGTGCAGGATTGAGAGCACGCTCAAACATGAGATCGTACCGGATAGGATCAACATCAACAAGGCCCATAAGAAAGGCGCTGAGTACGCCTGCCATAGAGCCACGACCAGGGCCGACACGTATGCCATGCTTCCTAGCCCAATTGATGTAATCACGTACAATGAGAAACTCTTCTTCGAACTTCGCTCCAAAGATAATCTCGAGTTCGTACCCAAGCCTATCCCGGTACGTCTGTATATCGGATGCAAGCGTGCCGCTCCTTTCTAGTCTCACAAGTGCCCGTTCACACAGATCTCTCATGTAATCGGCCGCACTTATATCCTGATTCTTTCTAGGAGCTACCGGGATATGCCATACTCGGTTCTCAAACTCTGGTATCCTGATATCCACATTGCCCACAAGATCCTGGATCCCATCCAAGCTCTCATCCCAGGTATCAGAATCCCACAACGCCTTTACTTCGCTAGTCCTCTTCAAATGGTAGCCGTAGCCGCTGAACGCAAATCGGTTTGCATCTTTCCACTTGGCTCCGGTCTGCATTGCCAACCAGATGTCATGGATATCATGCTGCTCCGCGGTTACATAGTGGCTATCATTTGTTATGACCATCGGCACGCTGTACTTCTCGGACCAGCGTATGAGCCTTGCATTCACCTGATCCAAGGTCTCCCCATACTCCTGGTCTCGCGGGTTGTTCATGCGTAAGTCGTGGCGCTGTAGCTCGAGATACAGGTACGGAAATAGCTCCCGTAGATACAGTAGTTGGTCCCGCGCCTGCCCATACTTCTTCTCAAGTATCAAGCTCGGCACATGCCCGTTGAGACACGTAGTAGTGATAGCGATACTTGCCCTATCCCGTCTGCTAAGGTGTTCGAGTACATCATAATCAACACGCGGTCGATAATAGAAGTACTCCGGACTGTTAGCTATACTGCTGAGGCTGCACAATACCTCGTAGCCCCGCTTGTTCAAAGCAAGCATCAACAGATGGTATGTTCTCGGACCCTCCTTCTTGCCAGTCTCAATATTTAGGGTACGCGTCCTATCGCTATGGTCCTGGCACAGGTAGAACTCTTGCCCGATGATAGGCTTGACGTCTGCCTTCCGGCACTCCGCATAGAACTCTGGCGCACCACTGAGTCTGCCATGATCTGTCAAAGCCAGAGCAGTTTGCCCATTCTTCTTGGCTTTCTTGACCAGATCCTCAATAGGTGCAAGCCCATCCAGAATGCTGTACTCGCTATGAACGTGGAGGTGTGCGAACCGATTCATCTACTATAATACCTGGCTTTTCAACCACAATCACTCTATCCAGGAACTCACCTAACAAGACACCCGCCTTACCTGGATAACCATCGACCAAGTAATCGTTGACCGTCTCAAGTATGTCCTTTGCTTCTATATCAATTACTGCCAATCTGAAACTCCCTTAGATGATGTTGTGGCTACCCTACATTTTACCAGTTTTGACTTATTCGGTTGTCAACAACCTCCCATCAACATCCATAGTATCGAACAGCGTCAAATTCATTAGCCCGACCCACCGAAATCATCCAAGCTATGGCTGCCGAATTTGCCGCCGGATTGAATACCGATAATCCTGCCTTTCCTTGTGGAGTACTGGCCCAGGTTCCTGGTAAGAACTGTCCTAGACCACTTGCGCCAGAGCGATTCTTGGCATTTGGATTCCCTTGACTCTCGACACGAATAATGCAAGCGATGCGCCCTGACGATTGGCTACTTACTGAAGCCACGGGTGGTGGAGCAGCCACCTTGAGAGTATACGTATTCCACCCATCTGTGAACTTGGGTAGCTCGCCAACTCGGTAAACGGCCAATCCAGTTGTTGTCTGCTGCACTTCGGCCTCGTCTGATGCTGGATGCTCTACCTCTACAGGTTCACCCATAACATCGCCCAACTGTGCTTTCAGAGCAGCAAATCCGAGAGCAAACTCCGCAGATCTTCGATCTGGAGTATTCTCCGCGGGGTCGGCATATACTGTCTGAGCAGACACACCTAGAAGGACCATCACCAACAAAAATCTCAACAGTACCTCCTTCCATGTAGGATAGCCACATCATCGCTAAATTGGCAGAGGTGTCTGTAACCTCGTGAAAGCGTTGAAGTTACGCATTCTGCCACCACCTCGTACAGGAGTACCATCGGGCTTATGTCCTGTACGGAGTTTCATGTACTTGCTGAACTCACACAGGCAGTTCTCGATATCGCTTACCACTATCCGCTTGTCTTGCCAGTACGGGAAAGCTAGCTCATACTCCTGGAAGTAGTTCTCCTGGCTCTCCGCCAGTAAACGCATAGCATCATGGTACGCCTTGACGCCTCTTATCCCAGGATACAGCCACTTCAAGCCATTGATACAGCCAGGTCCAGCTTCCGCAAAGCTGTTACGGTCAAGACGTTTGTCGTAGTATGCCCAGTCTACGGCAACCTGGAATGCCAGGAACCTGCCAAATCCTGTGATTCCAAGCATGATATGATAAGCACGCTCGAAGTCTTCTGTCTGTTGAAGCTGTGCCACAAGATCTGGGATCCGGTGCTGTATGAGCTCCATCAGGAAGCAGACGTTACTGATCTTGTCACTGTAGCCACCGAACTTCACTCCCGTCACGGTAAAAGCACTGGTGAACACTTGCCCATGCTCATCATGCTCCCAATACTTCAAGTAAGAGGCTTGCTCTCTATGGTTCCAGGGTTCATCCCACAACAGATACGGATGATCGTCCCTCAAGAACTCAAAGGCGGGTATGCTGTTGAAGTACCTGTAGACCAGTATATTCCAGAGAGCATCGTAACCATGATCCATCTGGGCCAGTATGTCGATGATGTACTTGGTGCCCTTATCAAGCTCTCGGTAGACATTACAGAAGTGGTGGCTTGCCAGCACCGCATCTTCCGTCCACGGAGGTAGATCTTGCTTCTCTACCCGCCTGTGGTATATCATCTGGCGTTCGTAAATGAACTCCCAGAATAGCTTCATGTTGTCGGCATTGTCAGTCACGGCTTGGCTATCTTAGCCTCCCGCCATTCACGAAATGCGTTGATTACACCCCACACTTGAGGATCTTCAATTTCAAGTTCCTTTCTCAAGAACTCAATCAAAAATGCGTCGGTCATACTTGCTTCCGCGGCATGAACCAGATTACGTGCCAGATCTTCAGTCTCCTCTACAGATAACTGAGCCTTGCCATCAGGCACTTCAATCTGAACCATTGGGATTTTGTTATCCCGACCATAAAGTGTTGTTACATTGATGAAAGCCATTAGATGAATGCCATATCGCTAGGTCTGCTTAGCTCCTCATTCAGTACGTCATTGTACACGGAGAACCTGCAATCATAGAAGTTGCACTCATGGGTCTGCACTCTGCTCATTGCCGCAGTATGTTCCGGCCCATACCACAACTGGATAAACTTGTTCTCTATCAAACTCCCAATACTTATGTCCTCCTCCCGGTCCTGATAGTAACAGCAAATCCACACGGTACCTACAGCATCCACAACGGTATGCAGCGGGTTGAGCCAGCATAGACCCTTCTGGTGCGTTTTCTGTATGTTTCCAAACACCTTGCCTGCGTGTTTGGTACTTAGCGCAGCCAGCTTATCTGTGACGCTTTGTAGAGCTTCTTGGGAGAGTAGCTGTGGGTCATCCGCACAATGCCGCTTGGCCTTGACGCTTACGAAGTCTACACCTGTGGCTAAGATCTCTTCCACGAGGTACTCAAGCAACGGAATATCGCTGATACCGAGCAGGATCTTCCCGCCAACGCTAGCTCTGGATTGTGCATTTTCGCGACAACGTACGATATCTCTGAGAGATTCGAGTTGATTGACAGTATATACGCTAACCCTGATGTACCGCGTTCCGTCGTAACGAAAAACAGAGCCAAGAGTTTCGGGTCTGGTTCCATTGGTAATCATGCCAAACTGCAATCCCTCCTCAGCTATAGCTTCTACAAGCTCGCCAAAGTGAGGATGCAGCGTAGGCTCTCCGCCACCTGAGAATTCAATGGACTCCCCGCCCAAGACACTAAATTCAGTTACAAAGTTCCTGAACAGCGGTACCGAGATACTTACAGGAGTTTTTGCATTCTCGGCGTTCGCGACACACCCGAAGCACCGCATGTTGCAGAAGTACGTCGGGTAGACGATAGCCATCGTAGGCGGCACCATCTTGCCACGTCTCAAGGCTACCGCGTCCTTACGAAATGCGAGGGCCTTATCTCGTAATGAGACTGGAGCGTAGTGGATGTCAGCCAAGGTCACCATATGCTCCTAGCCATGCCCTAGCTACACCGTTGATGAATCTTATCAAACGAGCTCCCTCCACATGCCCGTTAGTCATGGCAACCAGAGTACTAACAGTCTCCTCGCTAACAGGAAACGCTTCCGCCACTGCAAGCTCCTCTTCCTCCACGGGAGCTACTGCAACGACAGGTTTCGCCGCATACTTCGAGACATACGGCTTGAGCTCATACACACTCTCATCATGCTCTGGTACTGGATCTTCACAGATGTTATCGTAGAAGACTGGCCTCTCAGCTTTATCAAGGTCGGCCTCTAGAAACTCCAGCACCATGTAAGCCAAGGCTCGCGCATCACTGTACTCTGTTACAAACTCCAGAGCACGCTGAGCAATACGCCCTCTAGTCTTGGGCTTACGCATGATCTCGTTTACCCGTTCGGCAATCCCCCTGGGATCACCTGGTACTGTCCAGGCTATATCTTGTCCTGAAAGAGGGGACCATCTATGGGTACTAACTTTCTCATGCACCACTGATAGGCAACCGTATACCATTGCCTCAAACATGATGCAACTAGTCTGGCCGTCGAAACGGTCACCAATACTGCCAGCGAGATCAATACTAGCCGCATGGGTTTGGTAGATTCCAGGTATAGCATCTGGCAACTGAGACCCCCAATATTGATGCTCAGGCTTCCCGCGGCCTCTGGTTTTGTTGACGTGATTCAGGCCTATCGCCCGCTTCCACAGACCCGAGGTATCTTGCCGCACGTTGTGATATTCGATACCACTGTTGTATAAGTCCACTGGAACGTCTATCTGCGGCAGCGCTTCCAAGAATGAGTATATCCCCTTCCACTTCTTCCATTGCGGCATCCAACAAAGCGTGGAGCTCTTCTCTTCCTGGTACAGTCCCGCCTTCCGTACGTCTAATGGCGTAGGCAAGAAGACGTAGTTTCCCGGAAGTCTGCTCAGGCTGTCGTACTTCGATTGATAGCACGTAAACAGGTGGAACTTCACCAGGTCGCTCACTTGTCGATACCATTGGTAGTACCTATCCCAAAGGTT
>Ga0126369_10002759_pt1 | contig 12585 bp, 15 predicted proteins | sample PanSoiMetaPlot_1_FD_109646 | JGI IMG/M metagenome (GOLD analysis project Ga0126369, IMG submission 109646) | Tropical forest soil microbial communities from Panama - MetaG Plot_1 | ecosystem: Environmental > Terrestrial > Soil > Tropical forest > Bulk soil | place: Panama | collected 2016-02-17 | reverse complement strand
CTGCAACGGGTCTGCGGACATGGCACGGACACGAGGCCCGAGACCGTGATGCGTGGTTTGGACTAAGTGCTTGGTTTTGTTGGTGAGCCCGCTGGGACTCGAACCCAGGACCACTTGATTAAAAGTCAAGTGCTCTACCATCTGAGCTACGGGCTCTCGGGTCGAGGGTGTAGGGGCGCGACTTGGCCGGGTCAATAGCGCCGGAGGGTCGCGAAAGCGACTGACCGCACACCCTTCAGCACGCTGTTGATTGACCCCACCACCACTCACGCACAGAAGCGGTTCGATACTTTGTGGAAAGAATCTCGGATCGCGCATAGGGTGCCGCCGAGGACACGACGGGAGATCACGTGAGCGGAACTAATCTGAACATCGTTGGCCTGCTCATGAACCTCATCGGCGTCGTCTTGCTTTTCCGGTACGGTGCGCCGTTTCGTGTTCGCACCGATGGAAGTCAAGTGCGCTGGCTCACGGGAGTAAAAAATCAGAAAGTCGCGAGAGCCGAGCGAGTGAATTCGGTTCTTGGATGGGTCGGATTGACGCTGCTTGCGCTGGGAACGGCAAGCCAAATATACGCAAGGCTCAAAGGCGCGTAGCCGATCTTGCTTCGCACCAACACGGTGGCGCGATACATCGGCGGCGGCCGACTTGCGGAGCTCCGTTAGCTCGGGGTTAACGACTCGACGTTACGCTTCCTTAACTATGATCGTTCTCGGCGCGTGCTCGCCGTTGAAGGAGCGTGACCCATGTCGAGTGACGCCAACCTCTTCTTCTCCCCCGATCGCGAGCCCGGCAGGATTATCGTCCGGCGAAGAGCCAGGCCGCTCGATGCAATCTGCTTTGAGTACACCGGAGGCCGGGTGGGTCGGTGCTTGAGCGCCCGAGAGGCTGGATCCCAGAAGCAAGCCGAGCATCTGATCGAGCCTGCAAGACGCGTAGCGGAGAAATTCGTCAGCGAGGAACGCGCAATCTTTATGCTGGCAACGACGAAAGGTAATCGCGCCGCGCGGGCAAACTGGTGTTTGGAGGTCTATGAGGATGGCGGCGGCTTTCCCATCTTCTGGGCGATGCTCTCATGGCCAACAATCCGCGAGCGCATCCAGTCGGAGCGAGCGACGCCGACCGGCAAATGGTTTCGGGTACGACCGCCGACGGATGCAGACAAGAACGACCTTCAACAGCTGTCAGATTTGGGCGTCGTGGCGTTTTAAGGCGCGAGACGCGTCAGCGGGCTAAGCGAGGAGATTCCGCCGAGCGGCGCGACAACGTCGCCGCTGCGGCTGCCGCGATGACGGCTCCTGCAAAACATCCGCCATTATGATCGCACCTCGTCTCATCGGCGACGATGAGTTGGCATCCGTCTGCGACGCAGGTATCTGCGGGTTCTCCCGGATCCATTGCGGTGTGACAATACCTAAAGTGCCTCATTTTCAAATGCGCTCTTGCCGCGCACAACGTTTTGTAATACGTATCCTGGATGGCCCCGACTAACGTAATACGAAAAAAAATAGGCCGGCCGCGTATAGGCAAGAAGCCCGCGGACGTTCTCCCCATTCGATTACCGGAAGAAATGACGAAAGCCGTCGACCGCTGGGCACGACACAGCGGAGTGAAGTCCCGCTCCGAAGCAATTCGCCAACTCATTGAAAGAGGCTTGAGGGAGTCGCGGAGATGACCGATAAGTCGCGTGCGATTGAATTGCGTGATTTGGCGTTGCCGATCGTCGCACGGCATGGCGCGTGGGAGACTGTCACTTGCACTTGCATCCCTGGATCCAGAATGAATTTGCGAGCCCATCGGGATGACGAGCTCGTGATCATGTATCGCACGCCGTTCCAGGCGATCCCGAAATCGCCGTACCAGCAGAATTCGCCGCAGGACCTTCCCTACGGATTGGATATTTGGAACGGCGACAAGGTGCTCAACATCGCCTGGGCCGATGACGGCAGGGTCGAGCTTCACGGCTACAAGCCGGGCACATGGGAACAACGCCTGACAAAGGCGGCACGCGGAATGTGAACCGCAACAAATGGCCGACGCAAAAAATTCGACCGGCGGTCAAGACACCAAGTGATGCGCCTCGGTCGCACTGTGGGCGGAACGCGGAGAACCGCGTGAACGATATCCGCGGTCATTCTCCGGGAATAAATTAACCCCTCCTCCGATCTCCTCCGCGTGGTGACACGCGGCCTTGCGAGGGGAGATCCCATGACATCGGACGACGACAAGCCCAGCCGGCGTAAGGTCCTGGAGTGCATGACGTGGGCCGGCACCGGCGTTCTCTGGACCATTGCCGGCGGCGTCCCAAGGTCGCTCGGGATCATCGACGGGGCGATTGCCGCAGAGCAATCCGACCTCACCTTCTTGCAGATCAGCGACAGCCATATCGGCTTCAACAAGCCGCCGAACGCCAACGCGCTCGGCACGCTCGCGGAGGCGATCGGCCGCGTCCAGGCGCTGCCGGTGAAGCCCGCCTTCATGATCCACACCGGCGACATCTCCCACCTGTCGAAGCCGAAGGAATTCGACGACGCGGAGCTGATCATTTCCCAGGCTCGCCTCGACGTGCATTACGTTCCGGGGGAGCACGATCTGCTCGACGCCGAGATGAAGTTCTATCGCGAGCGTTACGGCCGCGGCACCAAGGGCGCCGGCTGGTATTCGTTCGACGCCAATGGCGTGCATTTCATCGGCCTCGTCAACGTGATCGATCTCGGCGGCTTCGGCAATCTCGGAAGCGGCCTTGGTAATCTCGGCAACGAGCAATTGGAATGGCTGGAGGCGGACCTCAAGAATCGGTCGACGTCGACGCCGATCGTCATCTTCGCCCACATCCCGCTATGGATGGTCTACAAGGACTGGGGCTGGGGCACCGAGGACGCGGGCCGCGCGCTCGCCTCGCTCAAGCGCTTCGGGTCGGTGACAGTGCTCAACGGTCACATCCACCAGGTGATGCAGAAAGTCGAAGGCAACGTCACCTTTCACACTGCGCGGTCGACCGCGTTTCCCCAACCCACTCCGGGCTCTGCGCCCTCGCCCGCTCCCGTGAAGGTGCCTGACGACAAGCTGAGGGCGCTGCTAGGGATCACCAATGTGACGGTCAGGCAGAGCGACCAGCGGCTCGCGATCATCGACCAGCCGCTGCAGGCGTGAGACAAGTTGTGGTATACTTCGATTCCGAAGCCCGAAACTGAGGGTACGACTTCGGCTCTCATAAATGAACTGAATACCGCCGTTTGCAAGTTTCGTGACGCATAGTGCTAGTCTGATCCCTCGCACGGGGACGGACATGCGTGCTGCAATCTTTCGCATCATTGCTGTCGTTGCATTCTGTTGGGCAGTGCTCGCGCTGCTCAGCCTGCTGTCGGAGCTGAAGCTCTTGGTCGACGGTCTCAGCTGGTCCGTCAATCACTTACCGCCCGCGTTGAAGGCGATCCTGCTCGAGATCGGCAAACGCACATTGCAAGTCGTGTCGATGTATCGAGATCTGCTGCGTGGCTCCGCCCGGTTGCTGCATCTGCCCGTTCTTGCCGACACGAGATACGATGTCATCGGCCTCGTCGCGATATCGATCGTCAGAGGCACATGGCTGTGGGAGGGTGAGCGGCGCGCAGCGCTCTCCGAGCTCGCCGCCCACCAGCGAGCGCAAGACGCTGAATTCTGGTCGTCCCAGGAGGAAAGGGAGGAGAGCGAGCGTTTCGTTCGTTTTCTCGAGCGGGTGAAGCGGCGCCGTCCACTCATGTTTCTGTCCATGCGACTAGGCGGACGTTTGGCCGAGGTCGGCGTCCCCGCCTTTGTCGCCGTGATCCTCGTGTATCCCCTCGCCCTCGCCGTTACTCTCGTCGTGCTGTTCGGCATCGATCTTGGGTACCGGCATTTCGGTTGATTTGGGGTCTCAACTCGACGACCCGCCGCGCTCTTTACGCTTCGTTAACGAACATCCCGTCAAAATGAATGCACTGGGAGAAGGCTTTCTTAACCAACCACGGCGGTGCGTAAGTGTGATGCAAATGCCTTTGCAATCGTGTGAGCTCCCCGTCATCCGCCGGTCCGAAACCTTTGCTGTTGCTGGCACGTAGGACGGATGACGACTGAAGGCGAATTGGTATCTCAAGTCGGACGAGGATGGCGGCCGCCCGTTCTCATGATTGTCTCACTCGCGGCCAGTAATTCGCGACCATACTTTCGCGGCCAGCGCGGTGCCGATCGATGCAAGTCAAGAAGAGCAGCAACACGAAAGAGGCGCGGACGCGTTCTGATCCGGTTCAACGCCCCGCGTGCGCGGCGATCACGACCGCCGGCGCGCTCGCGGGATCCAGACGCCTCAGCGGATATCAAAGAGGGCGAAGAGCAGGAGGTTGAGATGGCGCATCGTGGGCTCGTCCATCACGCGGAAACGGCGGAGTATTATTGCGGCTTTGCCGCGGCGCTCGCTGCGTTCCATCGCTGGACCGGAGAGCCGGAGAAAGTCCTCGCTGTGATGGAGGGCGAAGGCATCGACGTCGAGACGCTTGAGGCCGCCGACATCGCGCCCGAGGATTTGAGCGAAATCGAGAAGGCACTGCAGAATGCGCGCTAGCGTCGCAGCTAATGCCGCGCGATGCACATCGGTCAGTCCCTGCGGTCAGTAATTTCGCGGCCCTCTAAAAGGCGCATCTCGATCGGATGAACTCTCGGTTCGCGCTCAGTCGCCTGCCAATGCCGGTGCTCATGCTGCCTTCGCAGTCTCTTCCTGCTCGCTCGCGGCCGCTTTCAATGGCTGCCGCTTCTTCGGCACGGCCGTTGGCTTGGCGCGTCTTTGGAACGGTGGCCACAAGTGATCGGCCATGTTGGCGAAGCAAATCGCGATGATGCCAAGCGCGATGATATACCGCATCGGTACAACTCCTTCTCTACTGCACCTGGATCGCAAGGCGAGACCGAGAAAACCGTCTCTCGTCTCGAACGGGCACTGCCTCACCGCACTCGTCCCGCCCTACGCGCAATTGTTTGCGCTATAGCTTAAGGCTCCGTCACCACAGGCCATATGGGAACGATGCCGGTCAAAAAAAGGTCCTCACCACCACAGAGGAAGACTGCGACGGACAGTTTGCGGTCCGCGATTACCGGCGACCGCGAGACAAAGTCTGTATTTGCGGCATTACTGTGACGATGCGATTCGATCGGACGCTCAACTCTCGCGTCTTCGATGCGCTATCATATCAGCCAAGCGATGCATGCATGGGTTTCTAAATGCCGGGCAAGCGCGTGCAGATCGATGACGAAACCTGGGTGGCGCTCGATCTGCTCGCGCGCGACAGCATGAAGACGTTTCAAGAATTGGCCGATGAGGCATTCGCCGATCTCCTGAAGAAGCACGGCCGTCCAGTCGATCTGCGCACCGCCTTACGCAAGAGCGCCAACCTCACGTCCCCGCCGACGGAAAAGAAGCGGCGCTGAACGTCGTCGACGCCTTGCTGTTTTATTCCATCGCCACCTGTTCCGCTTGTTCCGCCATCGAGGCAGCGTAGGAATAGCCGGATCTGACCCGCGACATCAGTCCTCGATCCGCACCATCAGCACGTGCTCACAATCGGTGCAGCGGAAAGTCCGCAACTCCGGCAACTGACCGGATTTCGGCGTGATCCGCACAAGGGTCATGGGATATCCGCACGCCGGACAAAGTCCGCGCGATCCGAATGCCGGCTGCGTTTCGGCGTCTTGTGCCATCACCGCACAAGACACGGCCTCGAAGCCACGGCGCTTTGACAAATATCAATATGACTCAGGCCGCGTCCGCGTGCAGGTTTTCGTCTTCGGGCGGTGCGGAACTTTTCAGGCAGGCGCCGGCAGCGTCAATCGCAGCTTCGTTCGCGCGCTGCTGTCGGCATTCCTCCAAAGCCAGTTTCAATTGCTCGAGTTCGCGCTCGGTCAGCATGGAAATCCTCACGGTATCGGGCCGCTGAATGCAGGAGCGGGGTTCTCAATGCAGATACGCATCAACGCAACGACACGCGAATAGGTTCAATTGCTCTCCAATGACAAACGCAGCGTAGCGAGCCGCAATGGGTCAGCCAAGGGATGCGGTACTCGGCGATTGGAAAATAAGTTCTTTGACAGGCCGGAATCGGTAATTTGATGCCTCTCTATGCCGGATGATGGTATTTTAAGACCGCTTCGTGATCGCGGTACGCAGCAGGAAAAAAAGAACCGCCGCGTTCAAGAGATGCCAGACGAAATGCGTACCCAGCGGGAAACCCGCGCACACGCGCCTGTCGATGGTGCGGAAGACCAGCGAGAGCGTGAACAATGCGGCAGCAAGGAGAATGGATCGGCCGGTACCGCTGCGGCGTAGAAGCAGACCGACGGTGATGAGCGCGGCCAGCGGCGGAAGGTATTCAAGAGACCCATTGAGAACATCGGACGAGACGACCGCCGCCAATGCGCGTGACGCGGCAATGAATGCGACGAGAATGACGCAGGTCGCAACGAGAGAAAGCTGCAGAAACCGCCGCAGCGCCAACAGCAGATATCCGTACACGAACAGCGCAATGGGGATGACGTCGAGAAGCACGGCGCCCTTGGTTGCGAGCGTATGGAACGCGAATGAGCCGAGCCCGATGACCGCCGTCAGGGCAATCAGCGCAGCGGTCCCGGAATCCTTTCTCTCCTGTGACCGCCACAGCGCGAGCGCCAGCGCCGCCGCGATCAGGAACGCGACATTGGTCGCCGCGTTGACCGGCTCCGCCCAGAATGCGGGGCTCGTCCGCTCACAATAAAGACTGATCGGCTCCGACCAGGACATGCGCGTTTCATGCAAATCCGTAGAGGCGTCGGATTACCGACGAGGAAGCGGCGCTGCGGTGTTCGCGGGAGCTTTGAAATTCGGCCGGCGCACGGTCGGCGAAGGCGAAACAAGCGTGGTCATCGGGCGATCCTGACTTGCGAATTGTGACGATCGCGCTCGAATCGGCGCGAACACCCCCTCGGCATGCCCGCACAAAGCGGAGAGATAGCCGAAATCACTGCGCGCGTGGCGGGCTCACTGCGAACTCAGCCCAAAGCCGCCTTCACCCGATCTGGCGTCAACGGCACCTCGCGAATGCGCTTGCCCGTGGCGCGCGCGAACGCGTTGGCAATCGCGGCCGCTGCCGGTCCCTGCGAGCCTTCGCCCGACCCCAGCGATTTTTCGCTGGGGCGATCGATCAGCTCCACCGTCACCTGCGGCACTTCCGGCATGGTGAGGATCGGATAGCTCACCCAGTCGCGCGAGTTTATCGCCTCAGTGTCGAAACGGACCTGCTCGTGCAATGTCCAGCTGGTCGACTGGATCACCCCGCCTTCGATCTGGTTGGCAAGTCCGTCCGGATTGATGATCTGTCCGGCATCCGCCGCCGCGTAAGCGCGTGGCACGCTCACGACGCCGCTGGCGCGATCCACCTCGACCTCGGCGACCACCGCGACATAGACCGAGAGATTCTTGTACTTGGCGAACGCTATGCCGCGACCGCGTCTTCCGTCGCCCTTCTCGCCTTCCTTCCAACCGGCCTTTTTCGCCGCCGCCTCGATCACCGCGCGTGCCCGCGGCTCCTTCATGTGGGCGAGACGGAAGGCCACGGGATCGGCGCCGGCTTCGAGCGCGAGCTCGTCGAGGAAGGACTCCATGGCAAACACGTTGGCGTACGCGCCGAGTGTGCGTAGCGCCGACACCCGGATCGGCATCGCTTTGATGAAATGATGCACGACGCGCTGGCGCGGAAAATCGTAGAGCGGCACGGCATTGCGGTCGCCGCCGCCCGCAGGTTGAGGAATTCCGCGCGGCGGAGACGGCGTCTGCGGCTCGGCAAGATACCAGCTGGCGAGGAGATTGTTGCCGCCGGGCTCGCTCGGCCGCGTCGAGTGCGTGTTGCTCCACACGTCGTAATTCCAGTCGGCGATCTTGCCGTCGACGAGCGCGGCCTTGAGCTTCATGATCATCGCCGGGCCGAACGGCTCCCAACCGAACTCGTCGCCCCGCATCCATTGCACGCGCACCGGGCGACCCGGCACCGCGCGCGCGAGCAGCGCCGCGTCGAGGCCGACATCATCGGCCGCATTGTGGCCGTAGCAACCCGACCCCTCAGCGTGAATGCAACGCACGTTAGCCGGCTGCATCTTCAGGCCCAGCGCCAGGTGTCCGCGCAGCGGGTAGATGCCCTGCGAGTGCGTCCACACTGTCATCTTGCCGTCCTTGAACTCGGCAAGCGCGCAGGACGGACCGATCGAGCCGTGCGACATGTACGGCTTGTGGTAGGTGGCCTCGAGCACCTTGGCACCGTCGGGAAGTGCCGCCTGCTTTTCGCTGATGACACTGTCGGTGGACGGCAAGGCCATCAGCACGTCGTAGATCTTGGCGGGGTCGGGCAATTGCGGTCCAAGCGTCCATTTCGCGCTCTTCGCCAGTGCCGTCTGCGCCTTGATCGCCTGTTCCTCGCGCTCGGCGACGACGCCGAGGAAGCTGCCGTCGCGCACGACCGCGATGACGCCTCCCATCGCCTTGACGCCGGCCTCATCGCAGCTGTCGAGCGTCGAGCCATAGCGTGGTGGACGCACGATACGCCCGTGCGCCATGCCGGGCAGCCGCAGATCCTGCACATAGGCGACGCCGCCGGTGACTTTCTTTGGGATATCGAAGCGAGGGACCGATTGGCCAACGATCTTGTGTGTCGCCGGCGCTTTCGGCGTGACCTTGCCGGTGACCTCGCGATGCAGATCGACGTCGCCCGCAAGCTCTCCGTAACCCACCTTGCGACCGTCAGCCGCACTGATGGTGCCCTCGGATACGGTCAGCGTGTCGGCGGCAACGCCGAAGCGCTTGGCCGCAAGGTCAACAAGGATCGCGCGGGTCTCGGCGCCGGCAAGCCTCAGCGCTACGCCGCCATATTCGATCGACTGGCTGCCGGAAGTGATGCCTTCGTCCGGGCTGCGCGCGGTGTCGGCCGGGATCATCTGCACGCGCGCGAGTGGGAGATCGAGCTCTTCCGCGACGATCTGCGCCAACGCCGTGGTGATGCCCTGCCCAAGCTCCACTTTGCCGGGGTAAACCGTTGCGGTCCCGTCCGCATTGATGCGCAGCCACGCATCGAGCATGCGGTTGTTGGCGAGACTCCCGGGAAGCGGTGCAGGCTGCTGGCCTACGGCGAGTTTTGGATCGAGAGAGAAGGCAACGACAATGGCGCCAAGGCCAGCGGTGAAGGTGCGGCGATTGAGAGCTAAAGCGTCCATGGCTCAGGTCCTCCCCAACAGCTGCGAAGCCTTGAGAACCGCGCGGATAATGCGGCCATGGGTGCCGCAGCGACAAAGATTGGCGGCCAGCCCTTCCCTCACCTCTTTTTCGGTCGGCTTCGGATTGCGATCGAGCAATTCCTTCGCGGTCATGATCATGCCATTGATGCAATAGCCGCACTGCGCAGCCTGCTCCTCCATGAAGGCCCGCTGCAGCGGATGCGGCTTGTCGATGGTGCCGAGGCCTTCGATGGTCGTGATCTCGCTGTTTGCAACCGTGTCGATCGCGGTCACGCATGAGCGCGCCGCGCGTCCATCGATCAGCACTGTACAGGCGCCGCATTGCGCGAGGCCGCAGCCGAATTTCGCGCCGTTCAACTCGAGATCGTTGCGGAGCACGTAGAGCAATGGCGTGTCCGGTTCGGCGGAGACGACGCGCGTCGCTCCATTGACCTTCAGGCTGATGGACATAGCAGGGGGATCTCCATCGCGACGAGTTTTTGCTTCGTTCCTCGCTATTTTGCGACGTCCGTGCCGCGGCGTCGAGAGCCAAGTACCTCCACTGCGTCACAACGGCGCGAGATCGCCCTGCGCCCAGGCGGCCTTGGTCTCGGCGCAAAAATCCGTAAAGCGCCCCTCCCCGATCGCTGCGCGCATGCCCGCCATCAGGTCTTGATAATAGAAGAGATTAATGACGCTCAGGAGCATCGCCCCCAGCATTTCGTTGGCCTTGGTGAGATGGTGCAAATAGGCGCGGGAATGCTCGCGCGCCGCCGGGCAACGGCTTTGCGCATCGAGCGGACGCGGATCATCGGCGTGACGCGCGTTGCGCAAATTCACAGGCCCGAAGCGGGTGAAGGCAAGGCCGTGGCGGCCGTTCCGGGTCGGAAGAACACAGTCGAACATGTCAATCCCGCGCGCCACCGCCTCGACGAGATCTTCCGGAGTGCCGACCCCCATCAGATAACGTGGCCGATCTGCCGGCAGCGCCGGCACGACGCCATCGATCGTCGCCAGCATCACCTCCTGCGGCTCGCCCACTGCAAGCCCGCCGATCGCGTATCCGTCAAAGCCCATGTCGATGAGCGCGACGGCGCTTTCGAGGCGTAGCGCGACAACATCGCCGCCCTGAACGATCCCGAACAGCGCGCGACCCTTCACGCCCTCGAAGGCGCGCTTGCACCGTTCGGCCCAGCGCAGCGAGAGCCGCATGGCGCGGTCGATCTCGCCGCGCTCGGCGGGCAGCTTCACGCATTCGTCGAGCTGCATGATAATGTCGGCGCCGAGAAGATTTTGGATCTCGATCGCGCGCTCCGGGCTCAGGTCGATCATCGTCCCGTCGATATGGGACCGAAACGTCACGGCCTGCTCGTCGACTTTGCGCAAGCTCGAGAGCGACATCACCTGGAACCCGCCGGAATCGGTGAGGATCGAATTCGGCCAGCCCATGAACTGATGCAGACCGCCAAGCGCGGCGATCCGTTCGGCTCCCGGCCGCAGCATCAGATGATAAGTGTTGCCAAGCACGACATCGGTGCCGGATTGGCGCACGTCACTCCAATGCACGCCCTTCAGGGCGCCGGCACTGCCCACCGGCATGAACGCCGGTGTGCGGATGACGCCATGCGGCGTCGTGATTTCGCCGAGGCGGGCAGTGCCGTCGGTTTTGTGGAGGGTGAAGGAAAAGGGGTCGGTCACTTTGGCGTTCAGTCTCTCTCTGTGCATGCCGCGCGAGCAAAAACATTAAGAGCGAAACAGCAAACACGCATCGCCATAAGAATAGAAGCGATAGTCCGAAGCAATCGCATGCGCATACGCACGCTTCATCCCATCGGGGCCGGCAAAGGCGCACACCAGCATGAACAAGGTCGAGCGCGGCAAGTGGAAGTTTGTCATCAAGATCTCGACCGCCTTGAAGCGATAGCCGGGGGTGATGAACAATGCGGTCTCTCCGGCGAACGGCGTGATCGTGCCGTCGTCGGTCGCCGCGCTTTCCAACAGACGCAGCGACGTTGATCCGACCGCAACGATGCGGCCGCCCGTCTTGCGCCCCGCATTGAGCGCGACCGCGACTGGCTCGGTGATCACACCAAGCTCGGCGTGCATCTTGTGATCGGACGTATCGTCAGCCTTCACCGGCAAAAACGTGCCGGGTCCGACATGCAGGGTCACGGTCTGCAAGCCAATGCCGCGTGCGTGCAGGCTCGCTCGCAATGCATCGGTGAAATGCAATCCCGCTGTCGGCGCTGCGACCGCGCCTTCGTCGCGCGCGAACAAGGTCTGATAGTCGGAACGATCGCGATCATCTGCCTCGCGGCGCGAAGCGATATACGGCGGCAGCGGCACGTCGCCGCGCTCGGCAATCGCCTGATCGAGGACCGGACCGTGAAAGGCGAACGCAAAGGTGATCTCACCCCCCTCCCCCCTGTCCTCCACCGTCGCGTCGAGCTGACCGAGGAAACAGACCTTGCCCTCCTCACCGAACCGGACCACGTCTCCCACGTCGAGCTTCTTCGCCGGCTTGACCAGCGCACGCCAGCGCGAGCCGTCAAGCCGCCGGATCAAGGTCGCCTCGATCCTCGGTTCGGTCGCACGGGAGATCCGGCGTCCACGGAGTTGTGCCGCGATCACCTTGGTATCGTTGACGACGACCTGGTCGCCGGGGCGCAGCAGACCGGGCAGGTCGTGGACCGTCCGATCCTCGAATACCGCGGACGGACGCACGACCAGGAGCTTTGCCGCGTCACGCGGGACCGCCGGCCGCAATGCAATGCGGTCCGCAGGCAACTCGAAGTCGAACAGGTTCGTACGCATGCGCCGAGTGAGATAGTCCATTGATATGACTTGAATCAACGCCCGCGACCATCCAGGTTTGCCCATCGCCTTGAGTTGGGGTTTCCGTAATGACCGATCTTGCTTTCCTGTCAGCGACCGAGCTGCTGGCAGGCTACCGTCGTAAGGCCTTCTCGCCAGTCGAGGCGGCGAAAGCGGTCTACAGCCAGATCGATCGCCACAACAGGACCTTCAACGTCTTTTGCCTGGTCGATCCGGACGCAGCCCTCAGGGATGCCCGAGCCTCGGAGGCCCGTTGGATGGGCGGCGGGCCGTGTGGTCTGGTCGATGGGGTCCCGACCACTGTCAAGGACCTCCTGATCTCAAAGGGCTGGCCGACGCTGCGGGGTTCCAAGACGGTTTCGGCCGCACAGGATTGGACGGAAGACGCGCCTTCAGTTGCCCGGCTGCGTGAGCAGGGCGCCGTCTTCGTCGGCAAAACCACGACACCCGAATTCGGCTGGAAAGCGCTGGCCGATAGCCCGTTGACCGGCGCAACGCGCAACCCCT
>Ga0126369_10002758_pt1 | contig 12597 bp, 11 predicted proteins | sample PanSoiMetaPlot_1_FD_109646 | JGI IMG/M metagenome (GOLD analysis project Ga0126369, IMG submission 109646) | Tropical forest soil microbial communities from Panama - MetaG Plot_1 | ecosystem: Environmental > Terrestrial > Soil > Tropical forest > Bulk soil | place: Panama | collected 2016-02-17 | reverse complement strand
GGCCCGCTCGCCGCTGCTCGCCTCGCCCGCGCCGTCGCGGTCCGGCCGGCGCAAGTTCTCGCTGTCCGGCCACGGCGCGGACGCCGGATCGATCGGCACCGGCAGCTCAAGCCTTGCCACCAGGTCCCGCCACGCGACCGCCTCGCCGCTGCGATCGGGTCCTACGTCGCGCTCCACCGTTCCCCCGCTCCATGCGTTACCCGGATGCAGTCATTCCCGCCCGGCATGGCATCACTCCCTCTCCGCACGGCTGTGCGCGCGCACGAATGCCACGCTGCCTGCGAAGATGGCTTCGGCGTCGTTGTCGAGCGTGGCAACGTGGTAGCTGTTCTCACACATCACCACCTCGAGCTGGCTGGCGGGCAGCGCCCGGCGCAGTATCTCCAGGTTGGCCGGCCCGACTACATGATCCTCCGAGCTGCGGTAGATCAGGACGGGCTGGCGCACCTGGTCGAGGTGCTGGCGGGTGATGCGCCACAGTCCGGGCAAGGTGGCGGCGGCCTTCACCGGAACCCGGTCGTAGGCGAGTTCGGTGACGCCGTCCTTCTTGATGTCGCTGCCCAGCCCGGGCATCGACGGCACGATCAGCTTCATCACCGGCGCGAGCAGGAACAGCCTGGACTCCGCGGTCACCGCCGGGTTGACCAGGACCAGGCCGCTCACCTCCGCGCCGCGCAACTCGGCTAGCCGCAGGGCCAGACAGGCGCCCATGGACAGGCCCATCACGAAGATCTCGTCGCCAGCGGCGCGCAACTCGTCGAAGGCCCGCTCGACCTCGGCGTACCAGTCCTCCCAGCTCGTCCTGGCCATCTCCTGCCAGGTGGTCCCGTGTCCGGGCAGCCTCGGCAGGCTCACCGTCAGGCCCGCCTCAGCCAGGTACTGCGCCCACGGCCGCAGCGATTGCGGGCTGCCAGTGAAGCCATGGCAGAGCAGCACCGCCGTGGGGCCGCCCTGATGGCTGAACGGCTCGGCTCCTGGAAGCACGGGCATGACCGAATCGTCGCATGTCCGGGGTTGTCTGCGCACCCGGGCCGGGTCTTGAGCACGGGTGGGCAGCACGACCTGAGCATGAAATCATGTGGCGATGGGCTACTGGGTGGTGAAAGCGATCCTCTACCCCTTCCTGCGGCTTGTGTTCCGGCCTTGGGCGGAGGGGATCGAGAACGTGCCCAGGACCGGGCCTGCGATCCTGGCCAGCAACCACCTGTCCTTTTCGGACCACTTCTTCGCCCCGCTCCAGTTGCCGCGCAAGGTGGTATTCCTCGCCAAGTCCGAGTACTTCACCGGCCGCGGCCTGAAGGGCCTGGTCAGCAGGGCGTTCTTCAGTGGCGTCGGGCAGATCCCGGTCGATAGATCCGGCGGCGAGGCGAGCGAACGGGCCCTCACGACCGGGCTGCGGGTGCTGGCAGCCGGGAACCTGCTCGGCATCTATCCGGAGGGCACGCGGACGCCCGACGGGCGGCTGTTCCGCGGCAAGACGGGCGTCGCCAGGCTGGCGCTCGAGGCGCGGGTGCCGGTGATCCCGTGTGCCATGATCGGCGGCTTCGAGTTCCAGCCGCCCGGGCGGATCGCGCCGCGGCTGTCGGTCCGCCCCGGGGTGCGTTTCGGGAAGCCGCTCGACTTCTCCAGGTACTACGGCCTGGAGGCGGACCGGCTCGTGCTGCGGGCCGTCACCGATGAAATCATCTACGCGATCATGAAGCTGTCCGGGCAGGAGTACGTCGACGAGTACGCCCAACGGCACAAGTCCCGGTCGGGCGCCTCGCGGCGCGGCGCCCCCGACACCGCGGCTGAGGACGCAGATGTGACCAGCGATGCTGATGTGATCGATGTCGGCTCACCCGCCGACTAGCTAACCCCCTTCTCGGAGTCAGGCCCAGGCCGACGGCCCTTGCCCAGTCGCCAGAATCGGTGAATGGCCGCGAGTCGTCGGGATGGGTGGCACTTTCACCACCGGCGGCGGTGGTGAAAGTGCCACCGACGCCGCGGCGCGGCCGCACTGTCGGAGGCCGGTGGCAGTGTTCGGGCCATGGACGACTCGACCAGACGGCTCAATAAGACCATCGACTACCAAAACGGCGTGGTCACCAGACAGCAGGTGCTCGCCGCAGGGCTGAGCCATCGTGTCCTCGATCGCAGGGTGCGGCCAGGCGGCAGGTGGCAGCGGCTGCTGCCGGGGACCTACCTCACCGTGACCGGGACAGCGACGATTGACCAGCGTGACACCGCGGCGCTGCTTTACGGCGGACCGGGCAGTACGCTCACCGGTCCATCCGCGTTACGACGGCACGGCCTGAACGCTTTGGACTCGGACACTGTGCAGGTACTGGTCCCCGCGTCACGGCGGCGGCAGAGCACCGGATACGTCGTCGTGCACCGTACCCGAAGGCTGCCGCCGCTGGTCTGCTACGCCGGCCCAGTACAGTTCGCGCTGCCTGCTCGCGCGGTCGCTGACGCCGTTCGCCAATGCGGAGACCTGACCGCCGTCCGCGCGTTAGTCGCCGCGTGCGTGCAAACGAGGCGATGCACCGTAGCGCAACTGGCCACCGAACTCCAGGCGGGTCCGGTTCGTGGCTCAGCCCTGTTCCGCAAAGCCCTGGCCGAGGTCGCCGACGGGACGCGGTCAGCACCCGAGGCCGAGTTGCGCGACCTGATCAGGCGCGGTGGGCTGCCGGCGCCGCTATGGAATCCCCGCCTCTACTGGGGAACCGAGCTTCTGGCGAGGCCCGATGCATGGTGGCCAGACGCGGCCGTGGCCGTAGAGGTCGACTCGCGGCAGTGGCACCTTTCGCCCGAGCTCTGGGAGCGGACCATGCGCAGGCACGCGAGGATGACCGCCGTCGGAATCCTGGTGCTCCATTTCTCGCCGCGCCAGATCCGCGCGGAGCCGCACGATGTGCTCTCCGTGATCGGGGCGGCGCTGCTGAACCGTCGCGGCCAGGCAGCGCCCAGGGTTCGGACCGTCCCCGCCGCAGGATGAGCGGCGTCACCGCCCGCCCCTCAGGCGCCAGCCGAGTCGGCTGAATCGGGCGCGGCCCAGCCGGCACCGCGGCGCACGGCGTCGCGCCATCGCCCGTACGCGGCGTCGTCGCGGGGTCCGGGATCGAACCGGCGATCGAGCCTCCAGGTCGCGGCGAGCTCAGCTGTCGACGACCACGTGCCCGTGGCCAGCCCGGCCAGAAATGCTGCGCCGAGCGCTGTGGTCTCGGCTACCTCGGGTCGCTCCACGGGCACCTGCAACTGATCCGCCTGGAGCTGCATCAGCAGGTCGTTGCTGGCCGCGCCACCATCGACGCGCAGCGGCCCGGAGGCCGGCCCGCCGCCATCCAGCCCGGCTTCGGCGATCATCACGTCGACCACGTCACGCACCTCGAACGCGATCGCCTCGAGCGTGGCGCGGGCCAGGTGGGCCCTGGTCGCCCCGCGGGTCAGGCCGAAGATCGCGCCGCGCGCATCGGGGTCCCAGTGCGGCGCTCCGAGGCCGGTGAGCGCGGGTACGAACACCACCCCGGCGGAATCTGGCACGGACGCCGCGAGAGCCTCGCTGTCAGCCGCGCGATCGAGCACGCCGAGGCCGTCACGCAGCCACTGGACGGCCGCACCTGTCACGAAGACCGAGCCCTCGAGCGCGTAGGTGAGTGCGCCGCTGGCGTCCATCCATGCGACCGTCGACAGCAGTCCGGCATCGGAGCGCACGATCTGAGGGCCAGTATTGGCGAGCACGAACGAGCCGGTTCCGTAGGTGCACTTGGCCGCACCGGGCGCGTAACACGCCTGCCCGAACAGCGCCGCCTGCTGATCGCCTGCCACGCCCGCGATCGGCACGGCCAGACCGAGGAACGCTTCGGGGTCGGTCTGCCCGATGATCCCGGTCGAGACGGTGACCTCAGGCAGCGCATGCGGCGGCACGCCGAACAGCTGGCACAGCTCTGCCGACCACTGGCCAGCGGCAATGTCGAACAGCAACGTGCGCGAGGCGTTGGACGCGTCGGTCACATGACGTCTGCCGTCGGTCAGGCGGGCGATCAGGTACGAGTCCACGGTGCCGAGCGCCAGCGATCCATCGGTCACGCCGGACCACAGGTCGGGTACGTTCCGCGCTAGCCAGGTCAGTTTGGTCGCGGTGAAGTACGGGTCCAGCCGCAGCCCGGTGAGCTCGGTCACCCGGTCCTCGTGCCCCGCCTCGCGCAGTTCCGCGCAGATCGCCGCCGTCCGCCTGTCCTGCCAGACGATGGCCCGGTGCGGTGCGGTCAGCGTGGCTCGGTCCCACACCACGGCGGTCTCCCGCTGGTTCGTGATGCCGACGCAGCTGACCCGGTCGCCAGCGCCCTCCAGCGCCTGTCGGCAGGCGGCCAGCGTCGCCTGCCAGATTCCCTCAGGCAGCTGCTCGACCCATCCGGGCTCCGGGAAATACTGGCTGAACTCCGCATAACCGCGGCTCGCGGTACGGCCATCAGACTGGACAATGAGCGCGGTCACTCCAGTGGTTCCGGCATCGATAGCGAGAACATTCATGGGGACTAGTGTGGCGGTCGAGCACTCCGCCGTGTGCCGACACGGCGAGCCGGGCGCCACATGGTGCCCCGCACCGCAAGAGGGGAGCACTAATGCGTGTCGGAGTCCTGACCGGCGGCGGCGACTGCCCGGGCCTGAACGCGGTCATCCGCGCCATCGTGCGGACGGGGATTGTGGAGCACGGCTTCCAGTTCGTCGGATTCCGCGATGGCTGGCGCGGTCCGCTTGAGGCGGACACCCAGCCACTTGACGTCCAGGCGGTCCGCGGCATCCTGCCACGCGGCGGCACGATTCTCGGGTCGTCGCGGACCAATCCGCTGGCCGACTCGGCGGCCAGGGACGGCATTTCCGGCCTTGACAGGGTCCGCGAGAACCTGGCCCGCCTGGACGTGAACGCCCTGATCGCGATCGGTGGCGAGGACACTCTCGGCGTCGCCAACCGGTTGCACCAGGCTGGGGTCAAGGTTGTCGGCGTGCCCAAGACGATCGACAATGACCTGGGCGCGACGGACTACACGTTCGGGTTCGACACCGCCGTCAATATCGCCATGGAGGCGATCGACAGGCTGCACACCACGGCGGAGAGTCACCACCGGGCGCTGATCGTCGAGGTGATGGGGCGCAACGCGGGCTGGATCGCGCTGCACGCGGGAATGGCGGGCGGGGCGAACGTGATCCTGATCCCCGAGCACCCGTTCGACATCGGCGAGGTCTGCGACTACGTCCAGCATCGGTTCGAGACCAGGTACGCGCCGATCGTGGTGGTGGCCGAGGGCGCGCACGCGAAGACCGTCCCGGGGCCGGTGGCCGAATCGCAGATCGACGCCTTCGGGCACACCAGGCTCGGCGGGGTCGGCCAGCTGCTCGCCGAGGAGATCCAGCGGCGGACCGGCAAGGAAGCTCGCGCAACGGTGCTCGGGCACATCCAGCGCGGCGGCACCCCGACCGCGTTCGACCGGGTGCTCGCCACCAGGTTCGGCATCGGCGCTATCCGCGCGGTGGCCGACGGCGCGTTCGGCACGATGGTCGCGCTGCGCGGCACCCACATCGTCCGCGTGCCCATTGCGGACGCGGTTGAGGAGCTGAAGCTGGTGCCGCCGGAGCGCTACTCCGAAGCCGAGGTCTTCTTCGGCTGACGTTTCCGGCAGCCGATTCGTCAGCTCGCGAGCGGGGCTACCGGCCGGGATCGGGCTCTAGCCACCGGACAACCTGCCGGACGACGGCGGCGGTGGTGTCGTCGCTCGCCGCTCCGACCAGGACGCCGAGCCGCTGCGTCGAAACCGTCCTGATCGCCTCGCACATCGCCCAGCTCGGCCGCTTCAGGCCGCCGTCGTCCCCTATCCGGATGTGATGCGGCAGCCGCCGGTTGCGGCTGGTCAGCGGCACGACGATGCACTGGCTTATCGGCAGCGCGTTGAAGCGGTCGGCAGAGATGACGATGCACGGACGAGTGCCTGCCTGCTCGTTGGCCACGGTCGGATCAAGGCTGACCGCCCAGATCTGGCCCTGCCGGACCGTCATGCGTTGAACTCCGGCCACTCGGCAGCGGCATCGTCAGGATCGCCCGCGGCCGAGTTCCAGGCGCTGATCTCAGCCACGTACTCGGCCCAGCCATCCGGGTCGTCTCTGCGGAAGCGCTCGTAGGCTCCCTCGATGACGGACCACCGGTGTCGTTCCTCAAGCTCGCTGGCCAGATCGCGCAGCAATGCCGCCATGGTGACGCCGCGGGCCTGGGCGACGGCGGCGAACTGGTCACGGACCGTCGTATCGACCTTGATCGTCGTCATCGTCATGACAAGTAGTATACCAATTCGGCATACTCACTACGGATACTTAGTGCGTGGCTCAGGCCAGCGCCGGTGACGGCACGAGGCGGCGCGGGTCAAGCAGGCCCGGCTCCGACGCCATGTAGAGGTCGAACTCGTCCACCCGCCAGCCGCGCGCGAGCAGTGGGCGCGTGGCCGGATGGGGCGCGGGCAGCCGGACATGAGCCTGCCCTCCAGGCGGGTCGAGCCAGGCGAGCACCGCGATCAGCGCGTCGGCTGCGTCCTGATCGGAGGCCCTGCCCGCATCGGTGACGAGGTGACACACGCCGTATTCGGCTGGTGCGCCGCCTACTGTGCCCGCTGCCAGCGGCTGGCCATGCAGGCTCGCGATCGCCCCCGCGCTCATCGGCCATGTCGCCCAGAACGCGTGGTCCGCGCCGCGGTCGAGCCCGGTCCAGGCCAGTTCGAGCGCGGCGACCTCAGCGGGCCCGGCGGCGGCGACCTCCCAGCCTTCCGGGATCGCCAGCAGGCGCACGTCACCGTGCAGGTAAAGCAGCGGCCACCAGGCATCTACGCTAAAGCTGGCGTAGAGCGGGAACGCATGCGAGTGCAAGCTGCTGAACGTCAGCCGCCGTTGCTGGCCTGCCCAGAGCTCGGCAAGCAACGCCCGGCCGATTCCCGCACCCTGGGCGGCGGGATCGACGAACAGGTCGGTGAGCATGCAGGCCGTCGCCGCGCCGGTGCTGAATTGCCCCGGTCCGATCAGGACCGTGCCGCCGTAACCGGCGACGCGGGCGCCCAGCTCGGCCACGAGCAGCTGGCCACGGGCCATCAGGTGCCTGAGGTAGCCGGGGAAGACCTGCACCCAGTCCTCCTCCTGGCCGGTGGCCATCGCGATGGCCGCCATACCCTCCAGGTCGCCGTCCGTGGCCGCGCGCACCTCAGGCCGCGCCGGTCCGCTCCGCGCCACCGCGCCACCTCCCGCAGTGTCACAATCTAGGCATGACAGCCTCGCACGTCGCGCCGCGGGCGGACCGGACTTCCCCCCGCCTGCCTGAGCCGTGCGTGCTGCTCAAACTGGGCGAGATCGTACTAAAGGGCAGGAACCGCCAGCAGTTCGAGCGGCTGTTGCAGAACAACATCAGGCTGGCGGCGCAGGACGTGGGCGTCGGGGTCAGGCTCTGGCAGCGGGACGGCGTGATCGTGCTCGGTCCCGGCAAAACCTCGGCCGCCGGCGGGATGGCCGATGCGGCGGACGCAGCGGAGGCGACCGAGGCGGCGGAGGTTGCCGATGCGGCAGAGGCGGCAGCCGACCTGATCGCGGACCGGATGCGCAACGTGATGGGAGTTGTACGGGTGTGCCGTGCGATGCGCGTCGCGAAGGAACCGCAGGCGGCGATCGACGCGGCAGTGCAGCTTGCTGCGGGCAAGAGTGGCTCGTTCGCCGTCCGGGCGAAGCGCCGCGACAAGCGCTTCCCGATGACATCTGCCGAGCTGGCCGTGGCGATCGGCAGCAAGGTCGGCGAGCTGTACGGCAACCCGGTGAACCTGCGCCAGCCCGACTTCGTGCTGCATGTCGAGGTCGATCAGGCCGAGATCTTCGCCTATACCGAGGGGCTGCCTGGCCAGGGCGGCTTGCCGGTCGGCATGAGCGGCCGCGGGCTCGTCCTGATGTCAGGAGGCATTGACTCGCCGGTCGCCGCGTACCGCATGATGCGGCGCGGCCTGCACTGCGGCTTCCTGCACTTCTCCGGCATGCCGCTGACCGGGCCTGAGTCGGTGTACAAGGCATACGGGCTGGTCCGCCAGCTGGACAGGTTCCAGCATGGCTCACGGCTGTATGTGATCGCATTCGGCCGGGCGCAGCAGCGGCTCGCCGCCTCCGGGTCGGGACGGCTGCAGATCGTCGCGCAGCGGCGGCTGATGCTGAAGACGGCCCAGGCGATGGCGCGCCGGGCGCGGGCGACCGCCCTGGTGACTGGCGACTCGCTGGGCCAGGTGAGCAGCCAGACGCTGGCCAATATCACCGCGCTCGATGAGGCAGTTCGGCTGCCGATCTTGCGCCCCCTGATTGGGCTGGACAAGACCGAGATCATGGCCGAAGCCCGCCGGATCGGAACGCTTGCCCTGTCTCAGCTTCCCGACGAGGATTGCTGCTCGCTGCTGCTGCCGCGGCAGGTGGAGACTCGGGCCAAGGTCGCCGACCTGCACCGGATCGAGGCCCGGCTGGACGCCGATGAGCTTGCCGATGAGCTGGCCGCGGCCGCGCAGGAGTACCGGCCGGGCTAAGGCCGCGCACCGGGCAGCCCCGCGGTGGCCGGTCAGCGCCGGCCGGCCGCGGCAATCTCGGGAGCGGGCGTGATGTTACGGCCGAGCAACGGCGGGAACGACCGCATCACATGTGCCAGCTCGCCAATGTCCTTGTCCGCCAGGGCCTGATCTCCATCGCACAGCGCCTGGGCCGGATCGGGGTGCACGTCCACGATCACGCCGTCCGCCCCGGCCGCGATGGCCGCCCTGGTCAGCGGTAGGACCAGGTCCCTGCGCCCGCCGGAGTGCGAGGGGTCGACGATGACCGGCAGGTGCGACAGGCGCTGCGCGACGGGAACGGCGCTGATGTCGAGCGTGTTGCGGGTGGCGGTCTCGAAGGTGCGGATGCCCCGCTCGCAGAGCACGATGTCAAGATTGCCGCGCTGCGCGATGTATTCGGCCGCCATGAGCCATTCGGTGATCGTGGCGTTCATGCCCCGCTTGAGCAGCACCGGCTTTCCCGCCGAGCCGACGGCCTGCAACAGCGCGAAATTCTGCATGTTGCGGGTGCCGACCTGAAGCATGTCCGCGTGCGCGCAGACCAGGTCCACGCTGGCCGGGTCGACAACCTCGGTGACCACCGGCAGCCCAACCTCGGCCTTGACCTCGGACAGGATGCGCAGTCCCAACTCGCCAAGTCCTTGGAAGGCATACGGGGAGGTCCGCGGCTTGAACGCGCCGCCGCGCAGCAGGCTGGCTCCGGCCTGCTTGGCCATGACGGCTGCTCGGAGCGTCTGCTCCGGGGTCTCCACGGTGCACGGTCCGGCTATCAGCGTCACCGTCGCGGGGCCGATCGGAACGCCGCCGACCCAGATATCCGATCGCTCGGCATGATGCTCGCGGCTGACGAGCTTGTAGGGCACGGAGACCCGCATGACCTCGCTCACGCCGCTGCGGCTGCGCAGGTTCAACGCGCCGAACTGGTCGACGTCGCCGACCAGCCCGATGATCGTCCGGGACACGCCCCTGCTGACGAACGCTTCCCCGCCCGCTGCCCGGACCAGGTCCACGATCGCGTCGATATCGTCCTGCCCGGCCTCGGGAGCCATCACGATCACCATCTTGTTTTCCTCCCTGCCTTACATCATGACGAAAGCCCCCGGCCGTTCCGGCCGGGGGCTAGGAGTTCGCTTTGCCTTCGCTAGTGCAGCACCTAGCGGGCTACCTCCCCGGGACCGGGAGAGCAGCCATAAAAGAACCAGCGCACGTGCACGCTGCGTAGCTTAGCGCAACTGGGCGATGCGCTGGCTGCTGGTCGCCGAATGGTCCGGCGCTCGCGGGTGGCAGGATGGCAGCGCTGGCGACGGAGGCGACTGCGCAGGAGATCAGAAGGGACTGGACGGCCGGATGAGGCAACCGCACCTCAGCGCCGCAACGCCCGGCGTACCCGCGCCCCGGCCGGCCGGGGCGCCAGGTCAGCCGGGCCAGGCCGCGGCGGAGGCACCGCAACTGGCCGAGGCAGGCCGGGGGCAGTCGGCGGCGGAGGTCGGCGGGCCGCCCGGCGCAGCCTCCGGGCGGGTGCCACCCGGGCAGTACGTTCAGGCCGCCCTGCCCGTGCTGCATTACGGGCCGGTGCCCGAGTGCGACCGGCTGAGCTGGGAGCTGAGGATCCACGGAGCGACAGCCTCGGCGGCCGAGCACTGGTGGACCTGGGACCGCTTTACTGCCCTGCCGCACACCGAGATCCTCGCCGACTTCCATTGCGTGACGAAGTTCACGGTGCTCGGGATCACCTGGTCCGGCGTCGCGGCCGCCGAAATGCTGCGGGCCGCGCCGCCGGCCGACTCCGCGACGCACGTGATGGTCTGGGCCGACTATGGCTACAGCGCCAACCTGCCGCTCGCCGTGTTCGGCGCGCCTGAAACGCTGCTCGCCACACATCGTGAGGGGAACGGGCTGCGGCCCGAGCAGGGCGCGCCGGTCAGGCTCGTGGTCCCGTCTCGGTACGGCTGGAAGAGCGTCAAATGGGTGCGCGCGATCGAGTACATGGTCGGCGACAGGCGCGGGTTCTGGGAGGAACGCGGCTACCACAATCGCGCCGACCCGTGGCGCGAGCAGCGTTACTCCTACCAGGAATCGCCCGGCGACGGGCCAGCGCAATGATCGCTACAGGCCGGAGAACCAGCCGACGAAGATCGTGATCGTGCTGCCCTGAGGCGCAGTTCCGGTCGGGTCATACTTGCCGACGGTGTTGCCGGGTCCTTGCTGCTGCACGTTGACTTGGAAGCCGGCCCGTTCCAGGGTCCGCACGGCCTGCCGGAGCGACATGCCCTGCACGTTGGGCACCGGCACGTCCTGCGGGCCCTGCGAGAAATGCACCGTGACGACTTCGCCCGGACTGATCGGCGTGTTCGGGGCCGGCGACTGGCTGGTGATCGTGTTGGGTGGCTGGGTACTCTGCGCGTCTGGCACCGGGTTGATCGTGTAACCGCCCTGCGACGCTGCTTGCTGAGCCTGCGAGACCTGCGAGCCGACGAAATTGGGCAGCGGTTGCCCGGCGCTGATGGTCAGGCCGACGGGCTTGTTGGCCGGCCAGCTCGTGTACGCCGGCGGCGTCGTGGTGATCACGTTGCCCGTCGGCACCGTGCTCGAGGCTGCCCGCTTGACGACTCCGGGAATCAGGTGCGCCTGCCTGAGCGCCGCCTGGGCCTGGGCTAGCGGCAGGCCGCTCACGCTGGGCACCTGAATCATGACCGGCCCGAGCGACACGATCATCGTCACGACGGAGCCGCCGGTGACCCTCGACCCGCTGCCCGGCGAGGTCGAGATGACCTTGCCCTTGGGCACGCTGTCGTTGTGCACCGGATCGCCCAGCTTGACCCGCAGGCCCAGGTGCCGCAGCTCCGTCTTCGCCGTGCTGGCGAGCACTCCGTGCAGCGGCGGCACGCTCGTGTACTGCCCTGCGCTCAGCCACCAGATCGCCAGGGCGGCGGCGAGCAGGACGGCCAGGCCGCCCGCCAGGTATGCGAACCTGCGCCCGAACAGCCACTGGTGCCACCAGGGCTCGGCACGAGGCAGGCGGGCGCGCCTGCCCCGGGCTCGGTAGCCGTAACCGGGCGGTCCGTACCCGCCGCGGGCGAGCCCGTACGGGGCGCCACCGTCGGAGTCTCGCACGATCAGGGTCCGGTTGGTCGCCGCGAGCTGGCCGTCAAGCGACGGCGGGAACGGCGCTACCTGTGCCGACTGCGGTCCCAGCGAGGGCAGGGCAGATGCGCCAACTGCACCGGGCGCCCGCTCGAACGCGGCCTGCTCGCGATAGGGGTCGACATGGCCCGGCAGCGGCCCTGATCCGCCGTGGTACTGACCGGGTCCGGGCGGGCCCTGACCCGGCAATGGCTGGCCGGCGATGGGTCCGGACCGTTCGTGGTACCCCGCGAGGCCGGGCGCGGGCGCTGTCATCGGCAGCCCACGGCCGTTGCTGACGTCTGCTACGGCGCGCAGATACTGGCCCGCATTGGCCGGCCGGAGCTCCGGCTCCCGGCTCGTGGCGAGCGCGACGAGGGCGTCAAGCGCTGGCGACAGGCCCGGCAGGCTGTGGGAGGGAGGTGGAACGACCTCGTTCACATGCTTGTAGGCCACCGCCAGCGGGCTCTCGGCCGCATGCGGCTGGGCGCCGGTGAGCAGCTCGTACAGCATGATGCCCGCTGCGTAGACGTCCGTCCTGGCGTCCGATGTTCCGCCGCTGACCTGCTCAGGTGCCAGGTAGGCCGCGGTTCCTATGATCATCCCGCCCTTGGTCTGCACCGCCCCCGCCACCGACCTGGCCAGCCCGAAGTCGGCGACCTTCACCGCCCCGGATCTGGTCAGCAGCACGTTCTCGGGCTTGACGTCACGGTGCGCGAACCCGGCCTCATGCGCGGCGGCCAGGCCGGAAAGCACCCCAGCCATGATGTCGAGAGCATCGCGCGGGGCGAGCCTGCCGCGCTCGTTCAGCAGCTGGCGAAGAGTGCGACCGGGCACGTACTCCATAGCGATGTAATGCAGCCAGCCCCCGCTGCCCGGATCG
>Ga0126369_10002757_pt1 | contig 12603 bp, 8 predicted proteins | sample PanSoiMetaPlot_1_FD_109646 | JGI IMG/M metagenome (GOLD analysis project Ga0126369, IMG submission 109646) | Tropical forest soil microbial communities from Panama - MetaG Plot_1 | ecosystem: Environmental > Terrestrial > Soil > Tropical forest > Bulk soil | place: Panama | collected 2016-02-17 | reverse complement strand
GCGTCCGCCCGCCGAGGCGCGGCACCGCAAGCTCTCCGCGCCTGCGGATACCTCGCCTAGCGCGGTCGCGGAGGCACTGGACAAGGTGTTCGAGGCCAAGCGGGCACGAAGGGTTCAGCCGGGCGGCGGTGAAAACCCGCAACCCTTTCCGTCTTTGACGTCTTCCCTCTCCGCAAACACAGTCTTCCGTGAGTCTCATTCCGCTGCGTCCCGGGTTGCTTCCCCGTCCGCGAACACAGTCTTCCGAGAGTCTCATTCCGCTGCGTCCCCGGTTGCTCCACTGAGGGCGCGTCGCGCAGACAATCCGGCCACCGCAGTAAGGGCCAAAACGGCTCTTGCGCCACGCAGCCTCAGGCATCATGCGCTCCCAGTAAGGGATGCGATCTTCAGCTTATGGCGCGGCCTGACAGCAGAGCCAATTCCAGCCGATGCTTCCGGCCGCCACGCAGAAAGGCTCAACCGGCATTTCGAATACTCTTTGGCTCGCGAATTGCGCCGTGGCAGGCAGGTGCTGTTGGCTGCGGGGTTTATCGTTACGATATGGGCGGGGCTTGTCCCGCTTTCAGGCGCGGTCATTGTAGCCGGCAGCCTTGTCGTCCAGTCCGGCGTCAAGAAGGTGCAGCACCCGGCGGGGGGCGTCGTTTCAGCGATCTTTGTACACAACGGCAGCAAGGTTAAGGCCGGCGACGAGCTGCTCCGGCTGGATGAGACCTCCGCGCATAGCAATCTGCAAGTGATAGCGAGGCAACTTGACGAGACCCGCCTTCGCATTGCCCGCCTCAACGCCGAGCGCGATGGGTCCGAGCCACATTGGCCAACGGAAATGTCGGCAGAACTCAGCTCTGCTGAACGCGGCCGCCTTTTGGCCTCGGAACAAAACATCTTTGCCCAGCGGACGAGCGCCCGCCGTGGCCAGCAGGACCTTGCCGGCAGCCGCGTCCAGCAGCTCGAAGAGCAAATTCGTGGACTCGAAGCGCAACTTGCCTCGAACCGGTCGCAAGTGACCATCACCGCGAAAGAGCTCGGGAACGTCGAAAAGCTGCTCAAAGAGAAGCTCGTCACGATGGAGCGCTTGACCTCGCTTCAGCGTGAGGCTGCCCGGCTTCAAGGCCTCGACGGTCAGCTTTCGTCGCAAATTGCCGAGACCCGCAACAAGGTCAACGAAGCTCGGCTGCAGGGCATCCAGACAGGCGAGAGCTTCAGCTCGCAGGTTTTGCACGATGTTAATGAGGCTGAGGCGAAAGAAGGGGAACTGATCGAGCGCAAGGCGGCTGCTGAAGATCTGGCGAAGCGCACCACTGTACGTGCGCCGGCCACTGGCGTTGTTCAGGAACTCGCCGTTCAAACAATCGGCGGTGTTGTCTCGGCGGGACAGGTCGTGATGACCATTGTTCCCGACGGCGACGCGCTTGAAATCGACGCCCGTCTCAGCCCCGACAAGATCGATCAGGTACATATCGGCCAGACTGCGCGTGTCCGGCTGTCCGCGTTCAATGCCCGGACCACGCCGGAATTGACGGGCGCGGTGGACACGGTGTCTGCCGACCTTATCCGTGATCCCGTCTCCGGGGCGGGCCATTACGACATCAGGATCACACTGCCAGCGGATGAAGTGCGCCGCCTCGGCGCCCTGCAGCTCGTGCCCGGCATGCCGGCTGAGGTCTTTCTGCAGACAGGGAGCCGGACCATGCTGAGCTATTTATTCAAGCCGATGACCGACCAGCTTTCGCTGATGTTCCGCGAACGCTGATACTGCTTCTTATGCCAAATCTGCAGCAGGCTCTTCAGCCTCGGTGCCAACGTCGGCAACGGGCTCGGGATACATTGACCCCAGCCGCTCACGCAATTGCGTCAGCAGGTTTTTTGCGCTCTCCAGGAAGGTCTCGTCGGCGGGAGCCGGATCAAACGGATCGCTATAGAATTGCGCCTTGCTTTCCACCACGATGGGAGTGACCGCGTCTATCAGGTGCGTCGGTCCGCAGGCATAGACAATATCCTCTTCGCTCAACGACTGCAGATGATCTGATGGGTAGCCCTCACTGACCGCTGAAGATAGGCTTGGCCTCCTCCCGATGGTCACGATCACGTCCACGTTGGCGAATCGCGCAACCCTTTCAAGGGCCGCCGCCATATAAATCGGGTCTGCTGTCCGCAGACCTGCAACGAGAAGAATGTCCCTGAAAGGGTTTTCGTGCAAAGCCGCGCACGCGATGCTCCAAATGGGCGCGAATCCCGTGCCGCTTGAGACAAGCACGAGACGCCCTGCCTTTCCCCTGCGGAAAAACGCGCCCCCGTAAGGACCCTCAATCCCAACAGCATGGCCGGCGCGGATCCGGTTCCCGAACTGGCTTGACACCAAGCCTCCTTCCTCGCGGCGGATTTGAAGCGTGAACCCCCTCCCAACCGGACGCCAGTCAAGCGGCGGGGCCGCGGAATAGGCACGCGGCGGGAAGCCCTCGAATTTGAATTTAAAATACTGCCCTGGAAGATAGACCAAGCGCCGTTCCGGCTGAATGGTCACTTCAACCACGTCGGAAGCCAGGGGCTGGATCGACCATACGCGGCCATTCGCGAAGGAAGGCTCTGGCACCTTTTCGGCTTCGATTTCAAGATCGGACAGAATGCGCGCCTGGCATGCATAAACCATCCCCGGCACTGCGCTTTCCCCCAAGATGGTAGCGCCCTTCACGATTCGGGTGAGGCAGGTTCCGCATGTGCCTGCTCGGCAGTCATGAGGAATGTGAACGCCGCTGACGAGAGCTGCATCGAGTAGAAGCTCTCCGGCCTTGGCCTTGAACGTTTTGCCGTTCACCGCAATCCTGCAAGACTTTGTCACTACTCCACCTCCAGTAAAAAGGGCCTGAGGTGATAGGTGTGCCAGGTTTCGGCGTGATCGAAGGCCGCGACCCACATCAGGGCACCCGACTTAATGACCGTGTCGTTAGGCACGCCGGTGTCGAGACGGCGCTTGAGTTCAAGCGACCAGCGCCCGCTCGTCCAGCGGGCGTTTCCAATGACGGAGGCTGGGTCTTCGCCCTTCGCCAGCTCTGGCGAAAAGATAATGCTGGGAATCACAGTGCCGACCGGAACCGCCCGGTCGATGGCTTCCGAATAGGGCAGAGTCTCGTCTGGGCTTAGCCAAAAGCGCGAGGATTCCGCTGCACTGTTATCGGGGTCGAGGCTCAGCCAGGAGAGCTTGAGGAAGGCGGCGGCGTTTTGCGGAAAGCGAAGCGGGCGGACGCGCGGATAAGCCCCGGCGGAAGAAACGGCGGTGAAGTTGTCCTGGTAGGGAAGACTCTGAGGATCTACCGTGAAGCCGCCGGCGTAGCGGCCCGAATGCTGCGGAGCGGATCCCGGCAGTGGCGGTCCGAAATGTCCATGGTCGATCCAGCCGCTCATGCCACCATGCGAGGCGCGCCATTGCCAGACATCGCCATAGCCGCCCGCAAGGTAGTGCAGGCCGCGGCCGGTTGCGGCTGCTGGCGCATCCGAAACGGGGTGCTGCCCGAAATGGAAGCCCTGGCCGAGCAGATGCTGTCCTCCTGCGGCGAGCAGAACCGCGAATTTATCTTCGTGGAATTGCGTCTCGTTTCCGGGGGTGTCGCCGCGCATCAGGTGCCAGCCGTCTTCCGCTTTCACCAGCGGCATGTGCTTCAGTGAGCGCGAGGGATCGGTCCAGTTGAAGGCGAAATAGGCGAACTTGCCATCGTGTACCGCGCGAACCTCCACCGTGGATTCGCCGCCGCCGAAGTTGGCACCATGCTGCGTCAAGGCTGTCACTGCCGGGGCGCGGCGCCAAACGGCTTCAGAGATGTCGCCATCAATGGAAGGCGCGTCTGCAGCATCGATGCGGACAATCCTCAGTGTTTGCTGCGTTTGCACTTCGATTGCGGTGCTGAGCGGCGCCAGTGTTGCACCGGCGGCTATCGCAAAAGCCAGGGGCGCAGAAATTGTCACCGCCTTGGGCCGTTCCGCCCTACCGGATGCGGCAAGCGGGTTGCCGGGGGCGGGCGATGTTCTTTCGATTTCGAGAGCTTGGACCCGCTCGATCAAGGCATCGACAAGTTCCGGCTGGCGCTGCGGGAGTCGCCATTGAGGCTTGAAGATGCGCGTAATCTGGCCATTGCCCCCGTAAAGCCAGTGGACGAGGGGGTGCAAAAAGAGAAAGACGAGAAAGAACCAGGTGGCGTGTAAATGGACCTTGAGAAGCACGCCGCCGAAATTGAAAAAAAGCAGAACCCCTGTACAGATTTCGAGCGCGAACGCGAGGAAAAGGATCCAATAGAGCAATACAGTGACGGAAGCCCAGCCGGGCCGTCCTCCCCGGAGCAGCGCGCTAAAGCGTGAGGCATCGAATGCGATACGGCCGGCAAGCTGAGTGCGCCGCACGTAGACGGCATAGGCCAGGATCGATGAGAGAAGAGCTATTCCAAAGTAGAGATGCCAAATCCAAATATTTTCTCCCGGAAGTAAGAACCCAAAATAACGCACCGCCCACAGCCAGGGATTATCGCCCGCTGCAATCGCGAGCCCCGTTATAACGGCGCCGAGGAGAGCGGCCACGATCAGCCAGTGAACGAAGATCGTGCCGAGATCCGATTTCGGCGGTTGGATGTGTGACATTCCCCTGCGCCCCGCAAATATCTATTTCAGACATGCAATGGGTCGTTACTCCGAGAAGTTGAACCACCCTTTGGAATAGCTGCTTGAGAATTCCCTGAATCATTGACCTTAGCTTGACGGAAATGGGAACGGTTGCCCGGAATGAGCCGGAAAAGCACCCTGATACCATCACGCTTTCGCACGACCTTTCTCTCATTCCCGTCCAATTGCCGATGGAGGCTGGGGTTTGGAGCGTATCAAGGACAACGCAGGCGAGCAGCCGTCAGGCTGAGCTACCCCCTGCCGGTAACCCGTGTGGCCTTCGATGCCTCTACCAGTGTGTTTGTGGAGCGTCCTCTAACGGAACGTTCATCTCGCAGAATCGCAAACAGGGGAGATATAACATGGCGCAAATGACGTTCGCCGAGATCGGCACGCTTTACAATACGATATCCGATGAATTGGGAGGCGGTGTCACCCATCAAAACCAGGCCACGCTTCTCAGACAAGTCTCAACCGTCCAAACGCAGCTGCAAAATCTGATCAACAGCGGTGCCTTGAACAATCTGGACGGCGCGGGAAATCCGGCAGTCAGTGTCGTGCACGCCCAGAATATCGCTGATCAGATGAATTTCTTGAAAAGCCAGATCAGCAACTTCGGATCAGACTCCTTTACGCCCAAATTCATCAACGATGTCGTCAGAGATGTTCAGGACATTGTGGCTGGTGACACGGCCTTAAACGCACTTGCACATCAGAACAATCATTCCGGTTTCCAGCAGGTCTCCAACCTCCTGACGCCACCGACGCCCTTTCCGGATTCCGGCGCGCAAACGGCCACCCTTCTGCAATTCATCTCAGATTCGAATTCGCTGGCCTCGCGCGCTCAAGCGCTCGCGGGCACCGATCCCCATTCAGCGGCGGTCCAGCAGCTGATAACCGACATTCACACGTTTTCGGTGAATGCCGATGCTTATTCGACCGCTCAAGGCGGCCTTTTTTCCGCCCGTTTCAACAATGAGTTCACCCTCAACGGGGTGCAGGGAACCGCATCGCGGGAATTGATTACGGGCCTGCAAAACGGCAACGCGGATCTCGTCAATGGCGCGGCTACGGTGTTAACGGCCAATGCCAACGACGTCCGCGGAAATATGCTGGTGACAGGAGACACATTCACGCCTGCGCCCAATGGCGGCATTCCCGCCAATATCCAAACCGTGCACGATGCCGGAATTGTTTTCAACGATGCCGTGACCAAGCTCATTGGCGGCGTCTATTCTGGGAATCAGAAGTCCATCGTCAACGATCTGAATGCAACCCAGACGGGACTTGAGAATGCGATTACGGCCCAAGGGCTCTCCGGGCGGGCCCTCCACGATGCCGAGCAAGTCGTCAGCCTCCTCGGGAAAGAATCCGCTCTGGTGGCGGGCATCGACACGGCCAATCCCACTCAGGTCTCTGCGGTCAATGGCAAGATCGGCAGCATTCAGTCGCAGATTCTCAATATTGTGAATCACGACGCGACCCTTTCCACCCAGGCTGTCGGGGCCGACGGAACCACCGGTTTCGTAGCCACGCCGCCCGGGGTAACCCCGGCGGACCCCGGTCACGGCGAACACGATTTAATAGCGACTACGCATTTCCATCATCTGTGGGGCTGAGCTGAAACCTATCGATCGATCATGTCCAAGGACGTGCTGACAATGCGTCGCAGGTCCTTGGACGTGGTTCGACGCGCGTCGTTTTCCGCCTCGCCGGGCAAACCGGGAAGCGTGGAATGGGTGGGGCTTCATCCTTGTCGGCGGCTTTTCTGTCGCCGGCTCCAAACGGGCCATGCACGTGCGGTTTGTAGGAGAGGCCGCGATACGTTCAAATTTTTCGGCAAAAATTCGAACACGCGCAATACCCGACCTTGACGGAAACTTTCCCAGGACAGCCGCGATCAAAGTCATGCCAGGCTATGGCGCTGCCACAAGTGCGGCGAAGCGCGCGCGGGTCGTTCGATCGCCAGTTTCGCGCAGCGCGATGGTGCGGCTGCCGGCCGGCAGAGACTGCATTTGCATGACCGCCATGCTCTGCTGCTGGACCCACTCGACGCGGGGCCTGCGCCGTTTGGCGAAGCCGGCGAGGGCAGTCTCGATCGTTGCGCCCGCGTGCAACTCCTCGGCCAGCACGCACGCATCCTCCATCGCCATGCAGCCGCCCTGGCCCAGCATCGGCGAGCTGGCGTGCGCGGCATCACCAACCAGCACGACCCGGCCGCTGTGGACTTTCATCACCGGCACCCACTCCATGGCCGAGCAAATGATCTGGTCGTCGCTTTCGAGCGCGGCAAGATACTCTTGAACACGCGGGCCGAAGCCTGCAAAGCGGACGCGCAGACGCTCCAGCCGCCCCTCCACCGGATCGTGAAACTGCGGCCCGATCGAAATCGCGAACGAATAGGTGAGACCGACACCCATGGTGACGAGCCCGACTATGCGGCCGTCGTCGACGTGCATCTGCAAAGCGCTCTCCAGGCCAGCGGGGCGAATTGGAGCGATGCTGCGCCAGTTCATCGCCCCGAGGTAGATCGGTGGAGTGGCATCCAGCGTCAGGGCGCGCACGGTCGAGCGGATACCATCGGCACCCACGACGAGATCGTAGGCTCTGCGCGTGCCGTCCGAGAATGCGACCGTGACGCCCCGATCGTCCTGCGTGACGGATGTAACGGCGATGCCGAGCCGGCACGGCACGTCAGCGACCCCCTGTTTGAGCGCGCTGTGCAGCAGCGGACGCACGATGCCGATGCACGCACCAACCTCCCCCCACAGGGCCGTGAGATCGGTGTCCGAAAGCAGGCATCCCTTCGCATCGTAGAACTGCCAGCGCCGGCAAACGGTGCCAGCACTCGCGACGCCCGCGTCGAGGCCGAGCGCACGCAACATGCGCATGCCATTGGCATGGACCATAAATCCGGCTCCCGGGGCGGACCATGTCGGCTGCCGCTCGACCAGTTCCGTCGTGAAGCCGCGTCGATGCAGTGCTGCGGCGGTCGTGAGGCCGGCGATGCCGCCGCCAACGACCAGGATCCTGTCGATGTTTACCATCGTCCGCTCCGTTCCGATGAGCGGTCCGGGAAGCCGCCCATTGGTACGAGCCTCGCCGCATCGATCCTGATTGGTCTTGGACCCGGCGGAACAGTGTTTTGGACCGGAGTGCACTCATGCGATAATGTCGGGGCAGGCAAAGCGTGAGGCGATGCGCGTGCCGGACCAATGCACCACGTTCAGGTTTTCGACCGCTGGCGTCCCCGCGCCGGCACGGGCCGAGGCGGTGCGGGATCTGCATCTGCGCGAGCGTCAATTGCTGCCGACCGGGCTCGAGCCCATCGAGCCGCTCGAGCCATTGTCGGATCGCCCGCCGCAGGTCGACGTGATCAAGCGGACGTTGCCGGGGTTGGCCCTCGTGTCCGGAACGTTCTCCGGCCTTCGCCACGCCACACGACCCAAAGGATCTGCCGGACACGGAGAGAATGATCTTTTGGTCTGCGTCAATGTCCGCGGGTGCAGCGTGGCGCTCCAGCGCGACCGAGAGCTGACGCTGCGAGACGGCGAAGCTTTCTTTGCGACGCGAAGCTCCGCCGGATTCAATGTCGTGCGCCCAACGCCGGCGCGCTTCATCGGCTGCCGCGTGGCGCGCGAGGCGGTGGCGGCGTTGCTTGGTCGACTCGACGATACACCCATGACCTTCGTGCCCCACGACACGGAGGCGCTGAGCCTGCTGGTCACCTACGCCAGTGCCATTGCCGATACTCTGCCGCTGACGACGCCCGAGCTACAACGGCTCGCAGTCAGCCACATGCAAGATCTCATCGCGGCGACCATTGCGGCCACGCGCGGCGTCCGGGCAATCGGGGAGGGACGCGGGATCGCGGCCGCGCGGCTCAGGGCGATCATGACCGACATCTGTGCTCATCTTTGCGATGGCGAATTGTCGGTCGTCGAGGTCGCGCAGCGTCAGCGCGTGACACCGCGATACGTGCACAAGCTGTTGGAGAATGAAGGCCTTACCTTCTCGTCCTTCGTGATGGGCCAGCGCCTTGCGCGCGCACATCGGATGCTGAGCGATCCGCGGCTTGCCGATCAGAACATCAGTGCGATTGTATTCGCCGTGGGTTTTGGCGACCTTTCGTATTTTAATCGTGCCTTCCGTCGGTGTTATGGCGTCACGCCCGGCGAGGTCAAGCAGTCGTCCGTAATCAGTGGCTGATTCGCTGCTCGCTGATCCATCGTCGACGACGCTGTGCGGAACTCGTGATGGTCAGGAGAGCCGGAGGAGCCATGACCACTCACGATCACATTTAATCGACAGTGATATTCGCGGCCTTGGCGATTGCGGTCCAGCGTTCGATCTCCTTGCGGATCATGGCATCGAGCTCCCGCGGCGACGTCGCTTTCGGAAAGACGCCGAGCGGAGCGACTTTTTCAGTGAATTCCGGGGACGACACCACGCTGCGGATGTCGGCGGAGATCTTCTCGATCAGGGCTGGCGGCACGCCTTTCGGCACGGCGATCGCCTGAAAGGCATTGACGTCGAATCCCGGAAAATCTTCCGCCAAGGTGCGGAATTGCGGCGCATCTTGCAATCGTTGCGCGCTGGCCACGACGAGCACCTTCAGTCTGCCGTCGGCGACGTACGGCTTTGCCGAGCTCCACAGGTCGAACATGATCGGCACGCGACCGGCGAGCACGTCGGTCAGCGCCGGTGCGCTGCCGTTGTAACCGATATGGGTGAGCTTGATGCCGGTGAGGTTCTCCAGCCATGCGCCGGCGAGGTGCCCGACCGTGCGCGGTCCGGGCGAGGTGAAGTTGAGCGGCTCCCCGGTCTTTTTGGCAAGAGCGACGAGCTCGGCGGCGGTGTTGGGAGCGAACGTCGGGTTCGCAACGAGCACGATCGGCACCGAGACCACCATGCTGACGCCAGCGAAATCATTGAGCGTGTCGTACGTCAGCGGTTGGTTGATTGCGGGATTAATCGCGAAGGAGTTCGTGACAACGCCCAGTGTGTGACCGTCCGTCGGCGCCCTGGCGAGCGCGGCAGTCGCCACAATCGTCCCGGCGCCAGGCCGGTTCTCGATGGTGACGGATTTGTCCCAGCGAGCGCTCAGGCGCTCGCCGAGGATACGCATGATGACGTCGGTAGGGCCGCCGGCTGCAAACGGCACAACGATCATCACGTTTCGCGTCGGGAAGGCCTGGCCATCGGCGTTGAAGGCCGTCAGTCCCGCCAGCGCAAGGCCGAGCACGCAAGTCGTCAAGCGCATTGCAATCTCTCCGAACCGACGCCGCGACGAACACCCCGTCTCCTACAATCGGCGGCCCGACCGCGTCTCGCCGTTTCATTCCCGGCGAGGGCGCGACCAGCAGAGATATTCGTCTACGCCACCGCGAGCATCGCCTCCGGCGTGTCATTTACGGTGGTGCGGCGCAATTCGCGGCGTTCGCTGAGGTCGAAGCGACGTCCGCGATGGACCGTGGCCCGATTGTCCCACATCACGAGATCTCCGACCGCCCACTTGTGCGTGTAGACGCGCTCACGCTGCGTGGCGTGCTCGAGCAGATCGGACAGTAGCAGCCGCGACTCAGCGGTGCTCATGTCGATGATCTGGCATGCATGTACGCCGACAAACAGGACCTTGCGACCCGAGCCGGGATGGGTATCGACGATTGGCCAAATTGCCGGCGGAATCAGCTTCTTCTGTTCATCGGTATACGCGTCGTCCCCTAAAAGGATGCGCGTGTGCAGCGCATAATGTTTCGCCCTGAGATGAGCAACCATCGACAGCGTCCGGGGATCCAGCGCATCGTATGCCGCGCGCAAATCGGCGAACTCCGTATCGCCTCCCCAACTCGGCGTCACCACCGCGTGCAGCATCGAATATGCCGCGCGTGGGTTCATGAACGAGCTGTCGCTATGCCACAGCTGATTGGCAAAATTGGATAGATTTTTCGGGGAGTCTGGTCTTTGAACCGCGCCGTCCTGACCCACGTTCGAAATGTCTATCAGGCGTTCATCCTCCAGTCGCTCAGGCCGCTGGAAGACTCGCTTTAAGCCGATGTCGAGCGGGCCGAACGCGGTTGCAAACCGAATCTGCTGTTGCGCGGTCAGTGGCTGACCACGCCACACCAGAACGCCGTACTGGTTCATCGCCGCATTGATCTCGCAGGCATCTGCCCGAGAGATCGGCTGGGTTAAATCGAGTCCCGTCGCCTCGGCGACGAAGACTGGATGCAGGGGTTTCAATATGAGTGTCATGATAGCGAGTCCTCCTTGAGCACCAAACTGTTGCGCGCAAGCCGCGAGCGGCCACGCAGCCGTCGGATTGACAATTCCTGCGATGAAATCGCGCGTCTATCCCTTGCCCTGGGGCTGGAAACCACCGCTACAGCGGACTTCATTTAGAAGGAATTAGAGCAAAGATTCATCATCGGCGAAACCGGGCTCGAGGGGGAAGTCCTTTGGATGTCCGCCTCGGTCACGAGCCGAAAGCCTCACGTCGCGTAAATGCAGTCCGCTCTTCTCTCATCGACCCGCCGTGAGGGCAGACGTCGCGGATCGACAGCAAGGGGCCAACAGGCGACATCGTCAACGGCGAGGTGGTGAGCTGGGCAGCTCATCAAATCTTGGAACATCCTCCAGGCGCATGTCCCAATCCGCCCCGCTCGCGACAAGATGTGAGCATTGGGTCGTGTTGCGAAGGCGCTGTCGAGACTCCCAGCGGGCACTACCAGAAGTGCCCCATTCATCTGAATGCCGGGAAGTGCAGAACCACATTCCGAACAGAAGCTTTTCTCGTGCCGAGTTGAGGGGACTCGGAATGTCATGATCTTGTCGTTGCCTGATAGCCATTTGATGCTTGCCGTCGATGAGAACAGATTGGCTGCGTGCGCCGATCCTGTGTCCTTCTGACAGCGACCACAGCGGCACAGGAAAAAACGCTCAAAGTCTCCGAGAACCTCGAATTGGACTTCGCCACAAAGGCAAGAGCCAATACATCTGCCGCTCATAACTATCCTCCGGTACGGCAATATCGCATCGCGGTTAGACCACCTCAGCATCGACGCTGAGATCAGCGTCACTCACGAAGCAGCAGAGGAGCCGCTCACCGCCGGCGCGACGTGCGTGCGTGCGGCGACGCTGGCGATGCAGATTACGCCGATGATCAGCATGACCACGACGTAAACGAGCCCCGCCGTAAAGCTGCCGGTCAAGTCCTTGAAATAACCGATGACCACAGGGCCTATTGCCGATCCGCCGCCGATTCCAATGCAATTGATAAGCGCAATCCCGGCCGGTCGGGCCTCGGGTGACAGGATCGCGGTGGATGCGGGAAAGGTCCAAAACGTGAGCATCCCGCAGAAGGACCCGACCGAGACGAGCACCAGTCCGAGATAGCGCACGGCCGGCATATCAAAGGCGATGACGAGAACCCAGCCGCTGGCTGCGAGCAGCATCGCAACGCGAACGTGCCAATCCCGCTCGTCATGACGATCGGAGCTCGCTCCCCACAGCGGCATCACCGCAACCGTCACGATCGCAGGCAAGGCCGTAAGCAACCCGATGACCGCATAGCTCGCTCCTTGAGCAAAGGCACGTACGATCTGCGGCACCCAAGTCGTGTTGGCGTTAAGCGAAGTGACAAGCCCAAAATAAGCGATCGATAAGAGGACGACGTCGCGGCTCCCGAGTTGACTGAGAATGCCACGCTTTGTGGCGACAGTCTGTTCGACGGCGCTGTCGCGCGCGAGCCGTGCCGCGATTTCCAGCTTCTCGTCTTCGTTCAGCCAACGCGCCTGCACGGGACCGTCATCGAGATAAAACAGACAGATGACGCCGAGGAAGACGGCAGGCAGCCCTTCGAGCAGGAACAGCCAGCGCCACCCGGCGAGGCCGAGGAACCCGTCCACCTGCAAGATGAACCCGGAGATGGTCGAGGCCACGGCAACAGTCGCCGGAATC
>Ga0126369_10002756_pt1 | contig 12609 bp, 12 predicted proteins | sample PanSoiMetaPlot_1_FD_109646 | JGI IMG/M metagenome (GOLD analysis project Ga0126369, IMG submission 109646) | Tropical forest soil microbial communities from Panama - MetaG Plot_1 | ecosystem: Environmental > Terrestrial > Soil > Tropical forest > Bulk soil | place: Panama | collected 2016-02-17 | reverse complement strand
CTTCTCGACGCTCAGGGCCAGCGCCGCGCCGGCGAGGAAGACGAAGGTGGGCGCGCAGAGGTGCGTGATCCAGCGGGTGAAGAACTGCGCGGGCGGAAGCGGCGTGCCCGGATGGTACATCCCGGCGCTGTCGCTCATGAGCCGGCCGGCGTTGAACGCACCGGAGGCGTGATCGATCGTCATCAGGACCATGACGACACCGCGCAACCAGTCGAGCGCGGGCAGCCGCCCGCCGGGCGTCGTCCCGGCCGCCGCGCTTCGCCGCACGCGTCTAGTCGACCGGTTTCAGGTTGTCGGAGACCCTGCCGTGGTAGGCGTCGATGGCGGACAGGATCTGTAGATAGCCCGGCCAGCCGTAGACCGGGATCATGCCGAGCCAGAACTTCCTCTGTGGACAGTTTTCGAAAAAATCGCCCCAGCCGGAGAGGTAGTACTCGCCCAGGCCCGGATGCCCGACCGAGAGCCAGGTGGCCTTCCGTCGCTCACCCGGTGTCTGCCCCGCCGACGGCGTCGCGAGGGCCAGCATCATCCCGAGCACGAGGGGGATCGTCCGCCGCACGAGCATATCTTTCTCCTTTTATCAGACTCTAGTAACCGCCCCCCGGGGGTCGTCCCGACGTCGGGGCGTTCTGCCACTGCGCCACGATCACGCAAGGTCGAGCTTGCGGGGCCGCTGGCCTGCGCCAGATTGGCACACACGTCGGGGGACCTGTCCACACCTGGGGGGTCGCGCTCCCATGGCATGGCGGTTGCTCAGCCGGCAAGATGACCGCGCCCGCAGCGTTCGCACCAGCGCAGACCGCACGTGCTGGCGACGATCTCGCCGTCATCAACCATTGGCTCTGCGTTACCCGCGTCCGCGCCACCGCGGCCGTGGCCGTCTTCGTCCTCCTCCTCGAGGCGCTCAGGGTGCCCGGGGTCGCCTTCCAGCACGTGCTCGCGGTGTGCATGGCGCTCGCCGGGTTCTCGCTGCTCGCTCTCCGCTCGCCGACCCTGCTCAGCATGCCGCGCACGTTCTTCTACCTGCAGCACGTCGTCGATCTCGCCGGGATCACCATCGGCATCGGCGCCGCGGCGGCAGGTCTCGCCGCTCTCCTCTTCCGCTCGCTCTTCATCATGGTCATCATCCCGGCCAGCCTGGTCTCGGTGCCGGCCGGACTCCTGGTCGCCAGCGCCGCCACCGTCGGTCACGAGATCCTGCTCGCGTTCGAGCACGGGGGCTTCTCGCTCGCGACCCTGACGGGCATCCCATCGCTCGTGCCCCCCTTCCTCTTCTACCTCATCGCGCAGCAGGCCTTCTTCTATGGCGGGCATCTCGAGGGCAAGAACGCCGCCCTGGCGGCGCTCGCAGCGCGCCTCGAGGACAGCCGGAAGCGCCTGGTCGCGCTGGTCGACGTGGCGCGCACGCTGAACTCGACCCTCGAGGCGCCGACGCTGCTCGCGCGCATGAACCGCGCCGCCCGCGAATGGCTCGCTGCCGACTGGAGCGCGACCTTCCTGCTCGACGAGGGCCGCGGCACCTTCCGGCTCGCCGCCACCGCCGACGGCGAGGGAGATGCCGACGAGGCGACGGGCATCGAGCTCCCGGCGCAAGGCTGGGCCCCCATCGATCGGCTGCTCGGCGGGGGCGTCGTGATCCTCACCGGCGCCGAGGCCGAGCGGACGGGCGAGCTGCTGGCGAGAGGCCGCGGCCTCGGCAGCTTCCGCCTCGCCGGTCTCTACCGCGATGGCGCGGTGGTGGGCATCCTGGCGGTCGGCTACCGGACGCCGGACGCGCCCCTGCCCGTCGCCGACCCGCACCTGCTGGGCGGCATCGCCGAGCACGCCACCATCGCGCTGCGCAACGCACAGCTCCTGGAGGAGGCGCGCCACGCGAGCGCGCTCAAGTCCGAGTTCCTCTCCACCATGTCGCACGAGCTGCGCACGCCGCTCAACGTCATGATTGGCTACACGGAGATGCTGCGCGATGACGCCACCGGAGATCTCTCGCGCGAGCAACGTTGGCTCGTCGAGCGGCTCGACGCGCGCAGCCGCGAGCTGCTCGAGCTGATCGAGGCCACGCTCCAGGTCGGCCGCTTCGAGGTGGGCCACGGCATGGTCGAGGTCGCCCCCGTCCCGCTCGAGGAGCTCCTCACGACGCTCGCGGGTAGCACGGAGGGCCTGCCCCGGTCGCCGCAGGTGCGGCTCGTGTGGAGGCCGGTCACGGCCTCGGGCACGGTCGTCACGGATCGGGCCAAGGTGGCGCTCGTCGTCCGCAACCTGGTGAGCAACGCCCTCAAATTCACCGACGCGGGGGCCGTCACGGTGCGCGTCCAGCCCGAGGCGGAGCGCCTGCTCTTCGAGGTGGCCGACACGGGGATCGGCATCGCGCCCGATCAGCTGCCGTTCATCTTCGACATGTTCCGCCAGGTGGACACGGCCCCCACGCACCGCCGCGGTGGCGTCGGGCTCGGCCTCTACATCGTGAAGCAGTTCGTGGATCGTCTCGGCGGCACGATCGACGTCGAGAGCGCGCCGGGCCGCGGCACCACGTTCCGCGTGTCCCTGCCGGGCTACGTGGCGAGCAGTGACGCCGAGTTCCCGGAGGAGATCGACGGGCGCGAGAATCTCGAGGAAGCCGCCGGAGCGGCGAACCAGTAGCACCCATGGAGCAGAAGGTCACACCGCCCGTCTTCGCCGTGACGTGCGCAAAGTGCCTGGTGACATTGCTCACCACGAGGCGCATCACCGACCCCGAGCTGCGCGAGATGGAGCGCCATCTCCGGACGCGTCATCTGAGCCTCCGCCTGAGCACGTCACCTGCCCCGGGCGAGGTGCTCGATCACTATCGCGTGACGCCCTCCCGAAGCTGATCGGCATCGCATGCGACTGCGGGTCGCGTGACTCTTGCATCGGGGTCACGCGAAGGCGTATCTCCTCGGTCTTCCAGCTGGTCCTCGAGGAGGGCGTCAGATGCTCGAGAGGATCCTCGCTGTTACGCTCTGCGTCGCCGGGCTCGGACTCGCGGCACCCGCACGGGGCGCCCCCGGCGACCTCGATCCGTCCTTCGGCGTCGATGCCGTCAATGGGCCCGGACCGTTCGGTCCGGGCATGGTGGTCACCGACGACCACCAGCTCGCCGACTACGCCCGCGGGCTCGTCCTCGAGAGCGACGGAAAGATCGTCTACGCCCTGGGGGGACCATTCGGCATCCGTCGTCGGCTTCCCGACGGGTCGTTCGACGGGACCTTCGGTGACCGCGGACAGTACGGCATCACCGGCATCGCCGATCTCGCCATCGCGGCAGACGGCAACGTCATCATGACGGGCTACGGCGTGGACGCCCAGGAGGACTACCGGTATCGCGGCTTCGTCGGTCGCGTGAACCCCGACGGATTGCCCACGCCGTCGGGGCGTGCCCCGGACAGGCGATCGACGCTCGATCGCCAGTTCAACCGCATCGCCGTCGCGGACGACGGGCGCCTCATCGCCGCCGGGGCCTATATCCGCGTCGTGCAACCCCATCGCTTCGCGGCCAACCGGAGTCTTGCCGACCTCTCGGCCGACGACGGCTTCGGGCGCGGAGGACGTGGCAGCACGACCCGCCCCACCCTGAGCACCCTCTACGGGGCCACCGCGGTCCTTCCGTTGACTGGCGGCCGCGTCATGCTGGTCGGGTCGGCGTTCCCTCCCGGAGCGCCCGACTTCGATATCGTTCTGGTCCGCTACGCGGCGGATGGCCATCTCGACCGGGCGTTCGGTACCCGCGGCGTGGTGACGAGCAACCTCGGCGACCACGAGCAGGCCTTCGACGCCGCGCTGGACGGCAGCGGCCGGATCGTCGTCGCTGGATCCACCGGACTCTACCCGGCGCACCCCCGCTTCCTCGTCGTCCGCTACCTCCCCGACGGGACGCTCGACCCGGGCTTCAACGGGAGCGGCGCCGCCATCCCCGACTTCGGCGACGAGGATGCCGAAGCGTACGCCGTCGCCATCCAGGCGGACGGGAAGATCGTGGTCGCCGGCGAGGCCCACGATACGCTGGCACTCGTGCGGTACCTCCCGGACGGCACCCTCGATTCCACGTTCGGCACCGCCGGGCTCGTGGTCACGCCACTTCCCGCCGGGAACACCGCCGAATCGCGCGCGCTCGTGATCCAGCTCGACGGGAAGCTCGTGGTCGGCGGCCTCGCCTGCCGGCAGCCACCGCCGGCGTCACAGCCGTCCTGCTTCTACCCCGTGCTCGCCCGCTACCTGGCCGACTGACGGACAGCCTTCCCGCGGGTCCGCCCCTGGCGCACGCGTGCCGTCCGCCGCGCGCCTGGCAGGTCGAGCTCGGGGTAGTGCCGGAAGATGCCGTCCTGGTTGAACGCGATCCGGCGGGGCGAGGCGAGGTAGGCGGCCATCCGCGGCCGCGCCGCGACCCGATCGTGGAGCGCGACCAGGCGCGGGATCCTGCGCTCGAAGTGCGCCATCGCGTTCGGGAACGCATAGCGCATCCCCGCGATCACCTGGAATGCCGACAGGTCGACGTAGCTGAGGTCGGACCCGACCAGCCAGCTTCCCTCGCTCTGCCGGTTGCGTGCGAGGACGTCCTCGAGCCAGCCGAGGTACTTCGGCATACGCTCCTTCAGGAAGAGCTGCGCCCGTCGCTTCGCCTCCCGCTTCTGGTCCTCGTAGTAGAGGCTCCCGGCGATGGGATGGTGCGTGTCGTGGACCTCGCCCACCAGGTCGGCGATGGTGAGCTGGATCTGGCTCGCCTCCGCGCGCTGTGTCTGGTCGTCGGGCGCGAGCCCCAGCCGGGGAGCGAGGAACGCGAGGATGTTCGCGGTCTGCGACACGACCGCGTCGCCGACCCTCACGAACGGCGCCGCGAAGGGCAGCGCCCCCGGCTCCTTCCCGCCGAGGAACCGCATCATCGCCGCCGTTCCTCCCTTTGCGCGGGCGACGTCCACGTACTCGGCACCTGCTTCCTCGAGGAGCAGGCGGACGAACTCGCCCCGTCCCTGGATCATCGACCAGTAGTAGAGCTCGACCCGCATCGTCAGCCGTCGAGGAGGACGTAGCCGGGGAAGCTCGCGGCGCGGAAGAACCCGTGGAGGACCGCGGGCAGGCGCGACTTGGCGCGGTCGAAGCCGACGATGCGCGGATTGCGCAGCCGGACGCGGGTGCCGATCCGGTCGAGCTCGCACTGCTTGGCGCGGAGGATGTTCTGCGCCCAGTCCACGTCCCGCCCGTAGGTCATCGGGATCACGACGCCCGCCTCGTGATGGAACGCGACCACCGGCGTGCGGTAGGCGCGCCCGCTCTTCCGTCCCACGTGGTGCACCACGGCAAGGGGCGGGACGAGCCAGGCGAAGGTGCCCATCAGCGGATTGGTCAGTACGCGGTTCACGCGGCGCATGAGGTACGGGATGTGCATGATGCCCAGCCTAGCGCCGGGGCCGTCTCCGGTCGATGCCGTCGGCGGGTACCTGGGCCGGCGTGGGCAAGAGCTGCTAGAAGGCGATGAGTCGTATTCCTGGAGGTATCCGATGGCCGAGCTGAACGGTGGAGCGCTCCTCGCCCGCTGCCTTGCCAACGAGGGCGTGCGGTTCGTCTTCGGTCTCCCCTCGCCCGAGATCGACCCGCTGCTGGCGGCGCTCGACGCGCACGGGATCCGCCTGGTGCCCATCCGGCACGAGGCTGCCGGCGCGCACATGGCCGAAGGACTCTACAAGACGACCGGCCAGGTGGCGGTCGTGATCGGCAATCCCGGTCCGGGCTCGGCCAACCTGCTCGCGGGCGTGATCACGGCCCGGCACGAGGGCGTTCCCCTCGTCGCGATCACGTCGCAGCACCGCCTGGGGATCGTCTACCCGTCGCCGCCGTCGACCTTCCAGGGACAGGACCAGCTCGACGTCTACCGGCCGGTGGTCAAGTGGGGCGGACCGATCTTCTCCTGGGAGCGCATCCCGGAGGTGGTGCGGCTCGCGTTCCGCGAGCTGTGGGCGGGGCGGCCAGGCCCGGTGCAGATCGAGCTGCCCGCGCCCGTCCTCTACGCGACGGGGGACGAGAAGAGCGTGCGCGTACCGGCGCCGCCAGCGTATCGCGCGGCGCTGCCCGAGGCGTCCGAGGCGCGGATCGCGGAGCTGGCGGGCCTCCTCGCCGAGGCCGCGCGCCCGCTCGTGATCGCGGGCTCCGGGGTCGATCGCGCCGGCGCCAACGAGGCGCTGCTCGCCACCGTCGAGCGGCTCGGCTGTCCCGTCGTCACCTCGATGGCCGGCCGCGCCGTGGTGCCGTTCGACCATCCCAACGCGGTCTACGGGCTCGGCGCCGGCGGTGACCTCGCCAAGCGCGAGGCCGACGTGGTGCTGGTCGCCGGGTCGCGGCTCGGGAATCTCGACCTGCCCTACGACAAATACTGGGGGAATCCCGCCACGCAACGGGTCGTCCAGATCGACGTCGACCCGCGCCACATCGGCGTGACGCGCCCGCTGGCGCTCGGCATCGTCGCCGACGCGAAGTCGGCGCTCACGCGCCTCGTGTCGGCGCTCGAGGCGAGGCGGCCGCGGCCGAAGGACGGGAGCTTCCTCGCTCGCTGCCGCGCGGCAGCGGAGCAGTGGTGGAAGGAGCAGATGAGCGTGGTCGAGGGCTGGCGGGGACCGGGGCTACACCCCGCCCGCGTGATGCAGGCGATCGGCAAGACCTTCGGTCGTGACGCGATCTACGTGACCGACGGCGGGTTCACATCGCTCTGGGCCTACTGGTTCCTGCCCCCGACGCGACCGCGCTCGTACCTGAGCATCCTCGAGCTGGGCATGCTCGGCACCGGCGTGCCCTCCGCGCTCGGCGCCAGGCTCGGGAACCCCGAACGCGAGGTGGTCTGCATCACCGGCGACGGCGCCGCCGGCTTCCACTTCATGGAGATGCAGTCCGCCGCACGCGAGCGCGCCCGGCTCACCGTGGTGGTGTTTGCCGAGGGCTCGTGGTCGATGGAGGTGCCCAACGAGCAGATGCTCTACGGGCAGAACTTCGGCACGGAGATGGGGACGGTGCGCTGGGACGTGGTCGCGCAGGGGCTCGGCTGCGAGGGCTTCTACGCCGAGACCCTGGCCGACGTCGAGTCGGCGCTCGCCAGGGCGCGCGCCGTCGCGGGGCCGGTCGTCATCTGCGTCCGGACCGACCGCACCGCCAACCTCGGCGTGGCGCCCGAGCCAGGACTCCGCTTCGCCGAAGTCTACCAGGGCCCGATGTGAGGCGCGCATGACCGCCAACGCCCAGGCTCTCCACCGGCTCTTCGCCGACCTCGACCGTCTCGACTTCGCCGCGGTGGCGGCGCACTGTGCCGACGACTGCGTCTACGAGGACGTCCCGTTCGCCGAGGCGACCGTCGTCGGACCCGAGGCGATCCGCGCCAAGCTGGCGCTCGGGCTCGAGACGCTCGAGCGCCTCCCGACCACCATCCACGAGCTCGTCGAGGACGGCGACACGGTGATGGTGGAGCGGACCGAGGTGTGGCACCACCGGAGCGGCGAGCGCGCAACGCTGCGCGTGGCGGCCGTCTTCAAGTTCCGCGGCGGGAAGCTCGTCCTCTGGCGCGACTACTGGGACGCACCGACGCTCCTCCGGCAGCAGCCCGCCGACTGGCTACCGCAGATCCCCCGGTGAGCGTCGTGCGTTCTCAGCGCGTCGAGTAGCGGGACGGCGACCAGGCGCGCAGCAGGTTCATGGCCGCCGTCGAATCGACGGCGCTCGCGGCCGCGGACTTCGACGAGGAAGTCTTTGGCGTCGACGAGCGCGGCTTCTTGGCGGCACTCGCCGTTCTGCGCTTGGCACTAGGCTTGGCGATCTTCTTCCGGGCGACCTTGCGCGACGCTTTCCCCTTCGTCCTCTTCTTGGCCATCGCACGTCTATACGAGGCAAGTCGCCCGCGGGCAACGTCTCGAGGGCAGCGGGCGGCGCGAGGACGACGTCAGGAAGAGCGCGGCGGCTTGCCCACCCGGGGGGCCGGGGTTGCCTTCCGGCTGAGCCAGTCGACCAGGGGCCGGACGCCGTCCGGGACGGCGACCTCGTCCAGATCGACCGTGTGCCGCCGCTCGCGGTCGTCGACCGTCAGCCGGTAGTGAAAGCGGTCGCCGCCCGGCCGCCTGGCCGTGACCTCCGCCGGGAGGTCGAAGAACCGCGCAGCCTGGACCAGGTCACGGAGCTGGCCGGCTTCCTCGGGTGGAAGGGTGGCCTCGTCGACGGTGCACGCCCTCCGCAACCCCGCAAAGCCCCCGCTCCGTTCGAACTCTACCCGCATCGGCCTCGCACCGGCCGCCGTCGGCCTGCGACTGCGCTCCGCCACGTGGTGCGCATCAACTCACGGTGATCCCGACCTGTGCCCAGGCGTCACGAACCGCGCGCTGCTCTCCCCCCTTGAACAGCTCTCCGGCGACCGCGACGGTGGTGTTCGCGGCGTCCTGGAAGGTGGCGTTCGACCTCAGCCGCAGCAACGTCGCGTACCAGATCCGTCCGGCTGCGGTCCACGCCTTCCCCCCCAGGTTGACGGCGGCCAGGTAGAACGCCCGGTTCGGAATGCCCGAGTTGATGTGCACCCCCCCGTTGTCCGAGGAGGTTTTCTGATAGTGGGCCACGTCGGCGGGCTGCGGATCCTTGCCGATGACGGGATCGTCGTACGCGGTCCCCGGGGCCTTCATCGAGCGCAGCGCCTGACCGTGGACCTTGCTCGTGAAGAGACCGGCGCCGATCAACCAGTCGGCCTGCGCCGCCGACTGCCCCAGCGAGTACTGCTTCACCAGGGAGCCGAAGACGTCGGACATGGATTCGTTGAGCGCGCCCGACTCGCCGGAGTATTCCAGGGCGGCCGTGTACTCGGTGACGCCGTGCGTGAGCTCGTGCCCGATCACGTCGAGGGACTTCGTGAAGCGCCCGAAGTACTCGCCGTCGCCGTCCCCGTAGAGCATCTCGGTCCCGTCCCAGAAGGCGTTGTCGAGGCGCTCGTCGTAGTGAACGATCGAGTCGAGCCGCATGCCCTTGTCGTCGATCGAGTTCCGGTTGAAGACCTGTCGGTAGAAGTCGTAGGTGGCGCCGGCGCCGTCGTACGCCTCGTTGACCGCCTGATCGTCAACCGGGCCCTGACCCTCGCCGCGCACGAGCCGGAAGGGCGGCTGCGTGCCGCCTCGCGCGTCGTACACCGTCCGGTGCTTCTCCCCTGCCGGGACGGCGAGCACGAAGCCGCGCGTTCGAGCCCGCGCTCCGCGCATGCGCTCGGAGCGCATCAGTGACTGCTCCGCCCAGTCGCGCGCGGGGCCCTTCGCGTTGCGTGCGAGGTGCCGGAGGATGTGCGGGGGGACGATACATTGGATGGGAACGACTCTGGCGCGCATCAGGGTCCTCCTTACCTGGATGACCGGCGGCATCGCCGACGATCAACCGGCACGATCAGCCGACGATCAAGACGATCAAGACGATCAAGAGCAAGCAGGGTGCCGAGTCGAGTTCATTCATCGGCAGCGAGGGCGTCGTTCCTTCCTGTCCCATTCGCGCACCTTTCGGTGCAGCGGCCACGAGCATGTCCCCGAAGAGGGAGTATATGTTGTTGCGGCCGCATCTTCGCCATCTCTTCGCTGGGGCCACCTGCCTCCGCTTTCAGCGCCTCGTCCTCCCCGAGTGAGGGGGGCCGGCGGCTCGGTAGCGAATCCCGCCTGTTCCCTTGCCGCCCCCCAACGGCGGGCGGCGGGAGCCGCATCGTCTGCACGAGGCGGCGGCCGATGGAGCAGGGTGTCCCGGTTCCGCCGTGAGTCGACGCGGCAGACGGCAGTCGCCGGGCGAAATGGCAGAAATATGCGGCAAAGCCCACGAAAGTACGCCGCTGGCGCTTGCCTTTCTCTCGTCAGCAACCTATGGGGTTTTGCCGAAACTCCAGGAGGAAGAGGAGGAGTTCAGGATGGCGACCAAGGCAGTGAAGAAGGCGTCCGCCCGGCCCGTCTCCAAGCTCGACATGAGCAAAGCCGTGAAGGTGAACAGCTCGGCCAAGCCCCGCAGCAAGGGCGATGTGTTCAGCACCATTGCCCAGCACGTCGGCATCCATCGTCGCGATGTTGCCGCCGTGTTCCACGTCATGGGTTCCATGATCAAGGCCGATCTCGCCAAAGCCGGCGCCGGCGTGTTCAAGGTGCCAGGCCTGATGCGCATCACGGTGAAGCGGAAGCCCGCCACCAAGGCGCACATGGGCATCAACCCGTTCACCAAGGAACAGGTCATGTTCAAGGCCAAGCCGGCGCGGAACGTCGTGCGCATCCGTCCCCTGGCGGGACTCAAGGCGATGGTCTGATCGTCCCGTCCGAAGGCGCCACCTGAGCCGGCACCGCGTGCGCGGTGTCGGTCAGTGGCGCCGCAGCACCACGCCGGCACGCGCGCGACGATCGAACCTTCCCTGCTCCACCACCAAGCGACCGTTCAGGACGACGGTCTCGATGCCGCTCGGCCGCGCGCTCGGTGTGCCACCGGGCCAGTTGTCGGCCACCACGTCCGGGGCGAAGACCACCAGATCGGCGGCCAGACCGTGCGCGATCCGACCGCGATCGCCGAGACTCATGCGCTCGGCGTTGAAGCCGGTCATGCGCCGCACGGCCTCGGGTAGGGTCAGCAGCGCGAGCTCGCGCACGTAGCGGCCGAGCAGACGCGGGAAGGTGCCGTACGAGGCGGGGTTGTCGACGCCGTTGCCGGTCAGGATGGTGTCGGTCTCGAAGCAGCAGGCGGGATGCTGGAGGACCTTCCGGAGGCTCGTCTCCTCGGCGTCGCGACCGGAGTAGTTCCAGTTCATGATGCGCGTCTGGCTGCCCAGCTCACCCACCAGGTCCAGGTAGGTCTCGGTCGGCTCCTGTCGCCGCTCGCGTGCGATGTCGGCGATGGTCCGGCCTTCGTAGTGCCCGAGCTCGCGCTTGGGAACCCACAGGATCTGGGTGTCGTCCCAGCGCATGCCGAGCGAGGGCAACACCCGGTCGAGCGACGCGGTGACCCGCCGCCGATCCTCCGGGCTGGCGACCACGCGGCCGAGCTGGCTCAAGGTCCAGGGTGGCATGAAGACGACCAGCGTGGTGTTGCCGCCGACGTACGGAAAGGCGTCGCAGGCGATGTCCACACCCTCGTCGCGCAGCCGACCCAGGTGCTCGAGCGCCCGGTCGGTGGTCGGCCAGGTCCGGTCGCCGACGAAGATCAGGTGCGAGTGCTGCACCTTGACCCGATGCGCGCGCCAGATCGCAGCCGTCTCGTCGAGCGCCAGGAGGTTGGTGGGTGACGGCCCGAGCGCGATGTAGCTGCGCGCATGAGAGGTGTAGACGCCGCCCCGCTCCCCCAGCGGAGCGGTGACGCCGAGCAGCTCGTCGCGGTCAGCGTAGACCCCAGGGGCGTAGCCGAGGCCGGTCGAGAGGCCGATGGCGCCCTCGTCGAGCGCGATGCGGACCAGATCGGCCATCGCCGCGACCTCCCCGGGCGTGGCCGGGCCCGGCTCGGTGCCCTTGATGGCCGCGCGCACCGTCCCGTGGCCGACGAGCTGCGCGACGTTGAGCGCGAGGCCCCGCCGCTCGAGGCCGGAGAGGAAGCTGCCGATGCCGTCCCAGCCGTAGTCGAGCTCGCGATCGTGCAGCATCCGCCCGACGAGCGGCAGCAGCGCGCGGTTGCCCGGCAGGCACGGCGCCGGCGAGCAGCCGCAGTTGCCGGCCACGATGGTCGTGATGCCCTGCTCGAGGAGCGGGGCCAGGGTATCGGCGTGGTCGGCCTGCGGGATCACCCAGTCGCCATGCGAGTGCATGTCGATGAACCCGGGGGCGATCACCTTCCCGGTGCAGTCGAGCCGGCGCGCGGCGGCGGCGCCGGAGAGGTCCCCGACGGCGGCGATTCGCCCACTGCTGACCCCGACGGCGGCGCGACGGCCGTCGCTGCCCGTGCCGTCGAGCACCGTGCCGTGCTCGAGGACGAGGTCGAAGGTCATGCCGCGGACGCTACCGACCCACGTCGTGCGCCGAGGCGCGCTGCCCCGGCGGGTCGGCAGGCTCGCCGAGCTCGGCTGCGAAGACGGCGCGCACCTCCTCCGTGAGCCGGTCGACCGGCGTCCGGGCGAAGGTGGCGTACGGGATCTCGTCGAGCACGCGGATGCGGATCGCGTGCCGGCCCTGGAGCACGAAGCCCCGCTTGGGGAGGGCGCGCGCCGTGCCCTCGATGACGATCGGCAGGAGGGGCGTCCGGGTGCGCAGTGCCAGCTCGAACGCGCCCGGTTTGAAGGCGCAGAGATGGCCGTCGGGCGAGCGTGTGCCCTCGGGGAACATCATGATCGAGTTCCCCGCCGCGAGCGTCTGCTCGCAAGCGTCCATCATCTTGAGGACGCTCGCGCGGTCGCCCCGGCGGAGCCTGACGTACCGGTTGAGGGCCATGTTCCACCCGATGAGGGGGATGCGGAACATCTCGATCTTCGACACCCACTTGAAATGGGCGAACAGCCGGAAGAGCACCAGGATGTCGAGGAACGACTGGTGGTTGGCGACCATGACGTAGGTCGCGCCGGGTCGGATCTTCTCCCGGCCCTCGGTGTGGACGCGCCAGGCCGGGTTGAGCCATGTGTAGAGCGACGCCCAGAAGCAGGTGAAG
>Ga0126369_10002755_pt1 | contig 12613 bp, 14 predicted proteins | sample PanSoiMetaPlot_1_FD_109646 | JGI IMG/M metagenome (GOLD analysis project Ga0126369, IMG submission 109646) | Tropical forest soil microbial communities from Panama - MetaG Plot_1 | ecosystem: Environmental > Terrestrial > Soil > Tropical forest > Bulk soil | place: Panama | collected 2016-02-17 | reverse complement strand
TCCCGGCACGCAACGGAACCCAGACATCCGCCATCGCCGACGTGCGTGTATAGCGCGGATCCACATGGATGACCTTCGCGCCCTTTTCGCGCGCTTCCATCACCCATTGGAAGCCGACGGGGTGGTTCTCGGCCATGGACGAGCCCATGATGAGGATAGCGTCAGAGTTGCTCAGGTCCTGTTGTGCGGTCGTAGCTCCGCCACGGCCAAAGGATGTGCCCAGACCGGGCACCGTTGAGCTGTGTCATATTCGTGCCTGATTGCTCAGGCACACCATTCCCAGACCTGCAGTGAATAGCTTCTTGATGAGATAGTTTTCTTCGATATCGAGAGTCGCGCCGCCGAGGTGGGCAATCGCGGTCGTTTGCATCAACGACTGGCCGTCACGGGACTCTTCAAACTTTGCTGCGCGAGTGCCCCAAACGCGCTTGGCGACCATATCCATCGCCTCTTCGAGAGAAAGCTCTCGCCAATGGCGCGAATAGGGTGCGCGATATCTGACCGTTTTCAGCCTTCCGGGGTGTGTATGCAATTCAAATGTGTCGGCGCCCTTGGGACAAAGACGTCCGCGGGAGATTGGCGATTCCGGGTCGCCTTCGATGGAGATCAGCTTTCCTTCCTTGTGGTACACGAGCTGGCCGCATCCGACCCCACAATACGGACAGATAGAACGGGCAACTTCCGCCCCGCTTGTTTTAGGACGCAGTTTTATGGTGCGATCGGACATCGCCTCGATGCCCGTTCCATCGGTGCCGTTTCGAAGTTGCTGAATGAGCGGCCAGCGGGAGAGCAGTTTTCCGAACATGAAATTACCTTCTGTATCGGTAATAAGGGCAGTGACATGTCACCGGACTTTTACCGCTTTCGCTATCAACCCCCGGAAGAACCGTTAATGCGATCTTGCGGAAAATACAAGCGTGGGTCTATACAGCAGTTGGTGTAGCCGGCGGCTTCGTGAGTTGCTGTACCGGGGAGAAAAATGCCGCCCTTGCCCCGGTTATTCGTGCCAGCACAAAAAATCAGCAATACCGAGGCTCGTCGCCTGCCGAGAGTTCAAGCTTCTAATGGGGTCTGAATCGGGCGTCTTGATCCGGGCATCCAAGTCGACATGCCAAGGGTCGATGGTGTTGATCCCCAGAGGACCTCGTTCTTGATGCGACAAGTTTTCAAGAAAGTCCGCAAGATGTTGGGCCGTGATTTAACTCCACAAAAAATCGCAGCTCGTGTGCCACGCGTCTTCTGGGTCGGTGCGCTCGCAGAGTGGCTGTTGGGTCAGAAAGCGGCGGTGCCGCAAAGACAACGGATGCTTCTCACGCTTCGGACCGCGGTGCGGGTTGGTTGTCCCTTTTGAATTGACGCGAATTCTGCCGGAGGCAGAATGTACGGATTGAGCGATGACGAAATTGCGGCAATTCGCGAAGGACGATTCGACGCATTTGCACCCGCTGAAGCCGCTTTGCTCTACATGGCGGATGCGATGGCCGACACTCCATCAAATGTGAGCGATGAGCTGTACGCAAATCTGCGCCAGCATTTTTCTGAGGAGCAACTGATTGAACTCGCTGCGACCGCCGCTCTCGAAAACTTTCGCGCGCGAAATAACCGCGTTTTCAATGTAGGCAGCGACGGATTGTACCGCAAGGGACTGCGCTTCAAAGAAAAGTGACTCACCTCTCCGGATGTAGGCAGATCGCCGCAAGTGGCTTCGTCCAGTGTCGAATCACCTCGGCACTCGTGAGATGCACGCGCCCTCATTCGGCAACACAATCAGACACTCTTCGTTGGGGACCACCTGTCCAACTCTGACACGCGTGCCGGAACCAACCTAAATCACGGACTACTGCTGAAGCTCTTCCCGCAGAATGACCAGATACAAGAGCGCATCATTAATTGCCGCTCTCTCACCTTCTGTGTCGCGATTCGCAGGAATCTCCCTGCTCAGTTGCAGTTTCCGTTTGAACATTGCGGTCTCGGCGTCGAGGATTCTCTGCGGCATCTTGGAGCGGTTTGTCTCCAACAATGCTGATTGGTAGAGCATTGCCCAGTCCGCATATTTCCCAAGGGCGTCTACATCAACCTTTGCCATATCCATTTCCTTACGCAATCGGTCTAACCCACAATCGCACAAAGAACCGACGATGGAGCGGCAGCGGCGATCGAAGTGTGTAACGAATTGGGCCGGCTAAACGTATCAGATTTCGCATCCGCCCTGATGCGCCAATACGCGCCAACGCTCGCTTACGCTGAAACCGAATAAACACACAGGAAAGATGCAGGAAAGGACCCGCGCCAGCCGGACAACGACTACTGCAAGTCGGCTTTATCGGGGTTGTAGTAGAAGCGGAAACGTAACGCCAGGTAAGGTCCTGTAAAGTCGCTGGGCAGCGGAGGGAACGGATTCGAAGCGGTAATGCTGCCCCACGCTGGACGATCGAGTGAAACATCGCCGGACGAAGCGACCAACCGCATATCGGCAACCTGTCCGTCCTTGGTGATCGCGAATTCAATCGCCAATTTGCCCTTCTTCATCTCGGCAGATTCCGGAATCAGGTGATACCAATTCTCTCGCACGTTTTGAAGGATGCGCTGCAAGTATGGCCCGAAATCGACGCCCTGCGTATCGCTCAAGATGTCTAGCGCGCCAAGCTGACGTCCATGCGCGCCAGTTCCCAACCCGAAGTCGCCTTCCTGCCCACCTCCGCCGCCACGCCGCGCCGCTGCCGCCTGCGCAGCCTGCTGAATGGCCGAGCCTGCGCTCATGCCTGCAGCGTATTTGTTGAACGGATTTGCGTTCGGCTTGGCAGGAACTTGCAGCTGAGCAGTCTGATTCGTGTCGAATTGCGGTCGCTGTGTCGACTGCATTCCCTGCTGAGGCTGCTGCGTTGGGCTCTGGGTCACTGCCGGGGACTGTGGCGCAGGTTGCTCTGCCCGCGGCCCACTTGGACCCGGCGCACCTGGAGGCGGAGTCGCCAGTATCTTGCGCAGTTCCTTCGGATCCAACTCCGGATGCCGCGACGTCGCGATACGGTCTTTATCAGACAAGACGTTTGTGTTCGGTTTGCGCGGTACCTTCTGCAAGTCCGGCGGCAATGCCAGGAAGGTGGTGTTGTCCTTGCTCGCGTTCAGCGGCACCACGACCGCCGTGTGGAGCGGGATGAATTTCTCGATGAACTTGAAGTTCCAGAGAAGGATCGCCAGCACTAGGTGGAAGATGATCGAGATCCAGACGGCTTCGCGCTTGCGCGAGCGCGCCAGATCGTCCTGCAGTTGAACCAACAGGTGGGGAACTCGCGCATCCAGTTCCCGGTAAGCTGTTTCCCAGTCCTGCGTATCGTAGAGCCCAAGTTGTTCAGGCTGAGATTTTTCAGGCGGGGCTACCGGATCCTGAAATGGTATTTGAGTAATCGCCATGCGCTGATTTCGACTAGCCCCTAGCTGGGTCCCGCCTGTCGTTAGACACCGAAATACACGCGCGGCGTTGCTTCCCGGTTCTCGTGGAGAACTGCAGACGGCGCGCGACGCTCTACAAATCGGGTTATTGTCTATTTTCGCATCTTTCGCCGGATTCCGCTGCCTACATTTGTGCGCCGACTTCGGTGTGTAAACATATGTAAATCCTGACGGTTGCGGGACCGAACAGCGACTGTGTCTGTTAACAGATCAGGAAGGATTTATGAAGTAGTACCTGCTCGTTTCTAGGGCCCCCATTTCGAGGTTAGACGCGAGCGATTCCGGCGAGATTGACCTTGGTTCCGTGCTCGCGAATGGCGGTAAGGATTTCCAACGCCAGTTCCAGGGCGCGCCGCCCATCTTCGAGGGATACAACCGGCGTCGAACGTTCCCGGACGGATTTTAGAAACGACTTCAGCTCAGCATGGAGGGGTTCCTCGGACGCCACAGCCGGCTTGCTGACCCCGATCTGTGGGTTGACGCTGGGTGCACCCGCAGCACCGTCCCCGCCCACCGTGAAGACCAGTACTTCCTGGCGGCCGTAGTCGAGCGAGATGTACTGCCTCGGTTGGAAGAAGCGCAGCTTGCGCACTCGCTCGGTGGAAACTCGGCTCGCGGTAAAGTTGGCGATGCATCCGGATTCGAACTCCAACCGGACGTTAGCGATGTCCACTTTGCCCGAAAGAATCGGCAGGCCCACAGCGCGGACTTCTTTGACTGGAGACTTGGCGAAGGCCAGCACAATATCCAGGTCGTGAATCATCAGGTCGAGCACGACGTCGACATCGAGTGACCGCGGAGTGAACACGCTCAAGCGGTGGACTTCAAAGAACATCGGCTGGGTCAGGATCGGCAGCGTTGCCCGCACTGCAGGGTTGAATCTCTCCAGATGACCGACTTGCGCCACTCGCCTGCGTGCTCCTGCCACCGAGACTAACTCATCCGCCTCGGCAAGACTGGACGCCAAAGGCTTCTCGATCAGCACATCGACGCCGGCTTCCATCAATTCACGGGCTACGGGTAGGTGATGCACCGTCGGAACCGCCACCGACGCAGCCTGAACTTCGCTGTGGGTCGTGACCAGTTGCATCACGGACCCGAACGCCTTACAACCGAACTCCCGCGCAACAGTATCAGCCCGATTCACATCAGGGTCCACCACTCCCAAGAGGCGAACCGGCTCTCCTTGTTGTTCGAGTTCTTTGTAAACGCGGGCATGGTTGCGTCCAAAAACCCCCACGCCGACGACGGCGACAGAAATCGGATTTTGGGTTGGCAGGTGTCGTTCTCAGTGGCCGGTTGCCGGAAAGAAATTGTAAACGCAATCCGAAGAAAGATCACCAAGCGCCGCCTCCGGCACCATACCCTTCACAACTCTTCATAAAATTTGTCATTCCGAAACGGCGTTTAGCCGTTGAGGAATCTGCTTTCTGCCGGCAGGGCATACCCAGCCAGCCAACAGCAGATTCGTCAACAGGAATGTGTCATCCGGCGGAGCTAGCCAGAAGCTGGACTGGCGGAAATGCTCTCTGCTTCGGGTTTTTCGCCGCGAAATACGCGGGAAATCCCGCGCACGATGCGACGCATTGGCAATTCGCCCTTGCCATCCGCAAAGAAGATTTCTCCCAGGCGGCTGCCGCGGTAATACCAGCGTTTCAGCAGCGCCAAATGCTCCATCGTCTCGACAGCAGATTTTGCAGCGGTCGCCGGAAGTGCCAGCAACGTTTCTTGCACTCTGGCCTCCATCGACTGCGACTTTGCATGTTCTGACGGTTGAATATTGAATGTGCAAGGCCCGGAGATTCGGCCTGAATCGATCCGAAAGAAAGTAACGCAGTTTTCCAGGTAGCTGCGCTGAATCATCAGCGCAGAGAGTTGGTCCAGCCGGTGAACGATTTCCGGCACTCCGCTCAAAATCGGCTTCAACTTTTCCACCCGGGCATGAATCGCTGCCGCTTCCTCAAAGGCGAGGCTGGCCGAGGCGGCTTCGCGCTGCTCGCTGAATTCGCGAACCAGAGACTCTCCGCCTGAATCGAAGAAGTCTTGCACACGCCTCACCTCTTTCGAATATTCGTCGTCCGTGCAGCCTTTGAAGCACGGCGCCAGGCACATCTTCATCTCGGAATAAATGCAGCCGGGAAACTTGGGATCGGGATTCAGGTCTTCGATGCAGCGCCGCATCTTGAAGAAATCCAGCGAGTCGTTCATGAACTTCTCCGCGGCGATCCGCGAGACAAACGGCCCGTAATACAAATTTCGTCCGCCAGCTTTGCTGATCCGCGTAGTGATTGACGCTCGCGGATACTCGTTGTCGAAATGAAGCTTCACGAACGGGGCAAATCGAAGACGTAGCCGTTTCTGATAAGTCCTCGGAAATGCCGCGCGCAAGACGCGGTAAAGCAAGAACCCTGATTCGAAGTCGGAACCGGTCGCCGAATACTCGATCGTTCGAACCCGATCTCGCAAGTTGAGCTTCTTGGTCCGTTCTTCAACGGGACCCAACAAGCGTTGCAACCGGCGTCGCAGATTCGCTGTCTTGCTGACATACGGCTCCGCTTGCCTATCCTCGCCCCGCAGTAGAAATACAGCTGGGGTCGCGGGTACACCGGCCAGGAGTTCATCGTCCCGTTCAGGCGCGAATTCAGTGTGCTCGTTCAGCACCATTCAATTCTAGAGGAATTCCCCGCGAGGACAGGTGGAATCGCCCGCTGATCAACGGAAGCTGGCGCTGCGAAATTTCTGCCGGAAGTCGGTGCCATCGAGGGTGATGACGCGGCACATCTCATGCAACCGAGAACGCATGCGCTCTCCGATCCGGTCTCCGAGAGTTTCGCCCCGCGTGGCCGCTCTTGCGGGCGAGAGAGAACCGGAAACAGCCGCTGCCGGTTGATCTTCAAAGTTCGTGGTAATGATGGTCGTCCGGTTGTCGTTGTAGCGCGTGTTGAGGATCAGGCTGACGGTGTCCCACACCCATTCCGTCGGCTTCACGGCGCCGAGTTCGTCCAGGACCAGAACATCGGTTTCGAATACAGGCCGAAGCACATCCAACTCGGTGGTTTGGACCGTCGAATTGTAGGAATTCTGAATCTCCTTCAAAAGCTCGCGATAATCGTAAAAAAGGCAGGAAATACCACGGTCCAAAATGAGCTCTTTAATGATCCCTACCGCGAGATGTGTCTTCCCCGTACCGATCTTGCCAATGATCAACAATCCCTTATCACCGCGTGGATCGCACTTCTTAGCGAAATTCGAAGCGAGAAAATGGGCCTCTGCCAACGACGGATGCGCCCCCGGGAAGTCCGTGTCGTAGTTCCCCAGCTCGCAATGTTCATACCGCCGGGGAATCCGAGCCGCTGTCAGCACCGACTGGGCTCGCGCACGCAGCTGGCAGTCGCAGCGTGTAACCCGCCGATCGTTGATGCTGCGAGCCGTGCTGGCAACCGCTGGTACCGTCTTCCATCCGCTACCTTCACAAAACGGGCAAACTTCTATTGGGGCCTTAATCACCTGATGAATCCTCACTTCACAAAGACGCGACACACTACGCTCGCTTCGCGAGGCGAACGAAACACGCCCGCCTCTACACAACCTGCTTCGACTTTGCACCCTGAGGCTGTTTCCATGCAAGTCGGAACGGCTGTCGAGCTGTGTACATCCTGTGAAGGATGCGGTCCTTCTGTGGAGAGTGGAGGAAAACCACGCAAAGCCGCCCCCAAAGGCCCATTTCGGGCCAGCGGGTTGCAAAACAGGCTTCCGGCGCGGATTTTCACAGTTGACATTCCCCGTAGAGGGAGCAAAATACGAGCGGTCAGGTTTTCCCAACTCAGCCCTAGCCAGATTCCTTCCCGGTATAAGCTGGGTATGAATGAAACCTGCGAGGAGAAACTATGAACAAAGCCGATCTGGTTGACAAGATCGCAGGCGCATGCGAGATCAGCAAAGCGCAGGCTACGACCGCCATTGATACCGCTGTCGACAGTGTTACCGCCGCTCTCCGCAAGGGAGACCGCGTGGCCTTGATTGGTTTCGGCACCTTCTCTGTGTCACAACGGAAGGCGCGGAATGGCCGCAACCCGCAAACCGGCGCCACCATCAAAATTGCCGCCCGCAAAGTCGCGAAGTTCACACCCGGGGCGGAACTCAAAAAGGCCGTCAACAAGAAGTAAGACAAGAACGCAAGTTTTCAAAAACGGCAGGGGGTCGGCCCTGCCGTTTCTGTTTGTCCGGGAGTCATTGGCGCGAAGGCGGTATATGTTCACTGGCACTCATAAACGGATTGGCGCTGTCACGCTCTTGATCGGAGCCTTGTTTGCGCAATCACACCAGCCGGGACCGTTCGCGGACCTGCGACGATTTTCGGATGCCCCCGTCATCTCGCCACGCGGGGAGGGTTGGGAATCAGCCGGCACTTTCAATCCTGCTGTGGTAGAGCGCGGAGAGAAAATCGTGATGCTCTACCGCGCTCAAGACAAACAAGGCACCTCTCGCCTGGGATACGCAGAAAGCGCAGACGGCATTCATTTCACAAGAAAAAATAAGCCTGCGCTGAGTCCTGAAGCGCCGTACGAAAAAGATGGAGGCGTAGAGGATCCTCGGCTCGTGAAATTCGGCGATACCTACTATCTAACCTACACCGGCTACAACAAAAAAGACGCTCAGCTTTGTCTCGCAACGTCAAAGGACCTCATTCACTGGAATCGCAAGGGCGTCATCATTCCGGCGAACAAGGGGAATTGGAATGTGAAGTGGACCAAGTCCGGCGCCATCGTTCCGCAGAAGATCAATGGCATGTACTGGATGTATTTTCTAGGGACAAGCGCTGATGGCAAAGATCAGGGAGGATTGGCGTCATCGCGAGACCTATTGCATTGGACGGAAGAAACGAAAACGCCGGTACTACCCGTGCGCCCGGGTCGCTTTGATTCGCGGGTAGCCGAACCCGGACCGGCACCGCTTGTTACCACTGGGGGCATCATTCTCATTTACAACGGAGCCGACGATAACCTGGTCTATCGCACGGGAGTTGCAGAATTTGATTTGAAAGATCCGAGCAAACTGATCTGGCGGAGTGACGAGCCGATCTTTTCTCCTGAGAAAAACTGGGAGAAAGTAGGACAGGTGCCCAACGTAGTCTTCGTGGAAGGCATGATCCGCAGAGGCAACAGCTGGCTCTTTTATTACGGCGGTGCCGACAAATACATCGGCGTAGCCAAAGTAAAGGCTGCCGATCTTCACTAACTCCTTTGCGGCTCAATCCTGTGTAGGGGCGGACGCATTAGTCCGCCCCACCGATGCGAAGCGAGGCGTGCCGGCCGCCGACGCCAAGTCGAAGCCCGAAGCCAGCACATTGCCTGCGACCGCCGTTGCCGAAGCGCCTACTCTGTCACTTATCTGCGTCGTGCGACTCTCCCTACAATCTCTCAGGGAGACATTCCAATGACCATCTTCGATCCAACCAGAACGAGAGTAGTGGACGCCGGCGGCGGCCATGGGGGCGCGCTTCTGCGTCTGATCGGAATCGGAGTCGCAGCCTTCATCCTGGTAATCGCACTTTTCAACTGCGTCACCCGCGTCGGCACCGGCCACGTCGGGGTGCTAACGCTGTTCGGCCGAGTCACCGGCGAGACGCTTGGCGAAGGCATCCACGTTATCAATCCTCTGAAAACAAATAACGAAATGTCGATCCAGACCCAGACCCTCAAAGAATCGGCCAGCGTGCCATCGAGCGAGGGGCTGATGATGAGCCTCGATACTTCGCTGATCTACCACTTGAATCCTGATCGTGCTTCCGAGGTCTTCCAAAAAATCGGCGCCGATTACGAGGAAAAGGTGGTCGAACCCACTTTACGTTCGGCAATTCGCGAATCAACCGCCTCGCATACCGCGAACGCTCTTTATACCGGCGAGCGCGAAATGGTTGCCAAGCAGATCTTCGATCAAGTCAACGAACAGTTGAGCAAACGCGGCCTCGCCGTCGAAAACGTCTTGCTCCGCGACATCCAGTTGCCCGCCACGTTGAAAGCTTCGATCGAAGCCAAGCAGCAAGCCGAACAGGAAGCGCTCGCCATGAACTTCCGCCTGCAGAAGGAAACGCAGGAAGCCCAGCGCAAACGCATCGAAGCTGCCGGTGTCCGCGACTTCCAGCAGATCGTCGCCCAAGGCATCACGCCATCGCTACTCGAATGGAAAGGCATCGAGGCAACAGAAAACCTGGCGAAGAGTCCCAACACAAAGGTGGTCGTGGTCGGAAACAACAAGAACGGACTGCCGCTGATTCTGGGACAGTAGTCGCCCGTAAGGGCGACTGCGGCGACAAACCTGTACAAGCGCGGCGCTTCCAGCGCCGCGTTTAGACCTCAGATTCAAACAACGGGCTTCAGCCCCTGCAGCTGCCTGCTACCATACCCGCGTGCCCCCACTGCTCGAAGTGCGCAACCTGAACATTGCTTTCCCCACACAGCGTCAGGCCTCGGCTGTCCCCACACCTTCCCTACAAGCCGTCCGTGATCTTTCACTCTCCATCGCTCCGGGCGAAGTGCTCGGCCTGGTGGGCGAATCCGGCTCCGGCAAATCCATCACCTCACTCGCCATCATGCGTTTGCTGCCGGCCCAAGCCCGCGTCTCGGGAGAAATCCTCTTCTCCGAAAACGGCAGCGGAGCCAAAAGCCTCACCACGCTCGACGACGAATCCATGCGCCAGCTGCGCGGATCGGGTATCGCGATGATCTTCCAGGAACCAATGACCGCGCTCAACCCAGTCATGCGCGTCGGCGATCAGATCGCCGAAGCCGTCCTCGCACATCAGGCCGTCTCGAAGCAAGAAGCCTGGCAGCTGGCCGTCGATGCCATGAACGATGTCGCGATCCCCGACGTCGCCCGCCGCGCGCGCGATTATCCCCATCAACTCTCGGGAGGCATGCGGCAGCGCATCATGATTGCTATGGCGATCGTGAATCGTCCGCAACTGCTCATCGCCGACGAGCCCACCACAGCACTTGATGTCACCATCCAGGCGCAGATCCTCGAACTGCTCGCCGATCTAAGAAAAAAGTTCGGACTCGCCATGCTCTTCATCTCGCACGATCTCGCAGTCGTATCCGAGGTCGCCGACCGCGTCGCCGTCATGTATGCCGGTTGCCTGGTGGAGTTAGGTACGAAGCGCGACATCTTCCAGAGCGCCGCGCATCCTTACACGCGGGGGCTCTTGCGCGCAGTGCCCGATCTGAAGACGGACCGCAATCGCCCGCTCGAAACCATCGAAGGAACGGTACCCGCCCTGCAGAACCTGCCCGCTGGATGCGCCTTCGAACCACGCTGCGACGCTCGCATCGCCGAATGTGCGCGATCCGTTCCCCCGCTGATAGAAGTCGCGACCGGACACTGGGCTCGCTGTCCGGTGATCAATGCACAAGACACCTAGACATCTGTCATCCTGAGCGAAGCACGACGGCGAGCAACGCGAGCAATCGTGCGCAGTCGAAGGATCCCTACCCGCTCAAAAATCTCGACGCTGAGTGAGGGGATTCTAACGGTACACGGCCTTACAAAAGACGAGAACCGTGTACGAGAGAATCGATTACAAAACTGCTAATGGAATAGGCGGCCTTTGAGGCCGCCTATTGCTGATTACAAAACGGCTCTATAAACCCTGCTTAATTCGCGGTGATCGCCCCAAACACGCCAGTCAGATAATTCCCTCCCGCGGTGTAGTAAAGCGTGGTCGTTGGGCCCGACTCCACATTGCCGTTTCCGAACTCAATGCCCCACAGCCCGGGTAGCGAGATGGTGTGGCCTGTCGAATCGTGCAAGACCCCTTTGAACGCTCCGTTTGTCGTACTGAAGGCAGCGACCGTGCCCGTGGTCGTATTCCCCACCAGCAGCGTGTTGCTGAAGGCCCCAAATTTTGCTGGAGCTAGTGTGATCCCCCAGGGCTGGCTGAACCAGGCGCCGTGCGCGAGACGCCCTTTCAGATTCCCATTCGTGTCGAAAGCGTCCACATATCCGCCCGAGACGTCGTTATAGAACGTCACCACGATGAACGTGCTGACAGCCTGTATCCCGTACGGCCGGTAGCCCGCTGGAAGCTTCGGATCGGTGAACGTTCCCGACAGCGCTACCTTTTGGAATGTAGCCGCATCGTACGCCTCGACCCCGCCGTTGTGGTTCGCCGCGTAATACAACGCTTCTTTCGTCGTCGTGTTCGTCGCGAAGGTCAAACCGGTGTACGAAGCTCCGGTAGAGTTATGGTTGACGAAAGTCGTCGTGGTATTCGCGTGGCAGCGATAACATCCACCACCGCCATTGCCTGGCGACCCTGAATTCCAGTTTGCGATGAGCCCGTCGAGCGTGGCAAAGGTAAAGTTCTCTGCCGACGGCCCCGGGCCAACTCCTGGGTTGAACGCCGTGCCAGTTGGGCTACCTACGCCGGTTCCGCTCGCCGAAGGAATCGAAATCACTAGCGGCGCCAGCGATTGGCTGCCTTTTTGATTGGCGTAATAAAGCGTCGTGAAACCTGTCATTTCGTCGGAAACCCACCACTCATTCTCCCCGACTGACGAACTTATCGGCCGCGAGATACCCCACGGATTAATCAAATACGAATCCTGCGTGTTGTTCACGATTGGAGTTACGGTATAGCTGTTCGTCTGGGCGATCCCTGCGACACACAACCACAACAAAAGACCTGCTACTCCAGCGATTTTCATCATTGTCTCCGATTGAATTGAGTTTGGGGAGCGAACAGGGCCAAAAACACGAGTGTACAAGGTACATCGCTGTGTCCGGAGAATTGCCATCCAGTTGTAAAAACATTGTCAAAGCAGATGACCTGACCGATGGGCGACCAGAATTATTTTCGGACCAGCCAGGAAAGGTCAAGCGGAAGCGCGGCGCTTTTGTCCGCGGAGCAGTAACCTCGCAGAGTAGCGGACTTCGGCCAGCTAATCAGCGCTGATCCCACGGCACAGTCTATAATCGGCAGTCTGTCCGGTGATTCGTGCGAATACTGCTGCTCAGCGATATCCATGCCAACCTGGAAGCCCTGGATGCCTGCCTCGCGGCAGCTCCTTCCTTCGACTTGATCGTCAATCTTGGCGACATCGTCGGCTATGGTGCCAGCCCGAACGAGGTCGCGGAGCGTTCGCGCGAAATCGGCAAAATTTTT
>Ga0126369_10002753_pt1 | contig 12615 bp, 9 predicted proteins | sample PanSoiMetaPlot_1_FD_109646 | JGI IMG/M metagenome (GOLD analysis project Ga0126369, IMG submission 109646) | Tropical forest soil microbial communities from Panama - MetaG Plot_1 | ecosystem: Environmental > Terrestrial > Soil > Tropical forest > Bulk soil | place: Panama | collected 2016-02-17 | reverse complement strand
GCGATCGACTCGGTGAGCTGGTCCAGGAAGTCCAGGTGGATCGGGCTGAACCGCTCGAACGAGGCCAGCTCGAGCACTGCCAGGACCTGCCCCTCGAAGACGATCGGGAGCACGACGATGCTGAGCGGCGGCGCCTCGCCCAGCCCGGAGGAGATCGCGACGTAGTCGCCGGGCACGTTGTGCAGGAGGATCCGCTCTCGTTCCTGCGCGCACTGACCGACGAGCCCCTCGCCGACCCGGAAGAGGTTGGACAGGTGCTTGCGCTCACGGTACGCGTAGCCGGCCTGGTACCTCAGCACGGGCTCGTCGGGGTCGCCCGCGTCCATCGTGTAGAAGACGCCGTGCTGCGCGTTGACCAGCGGGGCCAGCTCGGACAGGATCAGACGGGACGCGGTCAGCAGGTCGCGCTGGCCCTGCAGCAGCCGCGTGAAGTGGGCCAGGTTCGTCTTGAGCCAGTCCTGCTGCGTGTTGCGCTGCGTGGTCTCGCGGAGGTTGCGGATCATCTCGTTGATGTTGTCCTTGAGAACCGCGACCTCCCCGGAGGCCTGGACGCCGATGGACCTGGTCAGGTCGCCCTCGGTCACCGCCGTCGCGACGTCCGAGATGGCCCGGATCTGATCGGTCAGCGTGGCCGCGAGCTGGTTCACGTTGTCCGTCAGGTCCTTCCACGTGCCGGCCGCGCCGGGCACGGAGGCCTGACCGCCCAGCCGCCCCTCGACGCCCACCTGGCGGGCGACGGTCGTGACCTGCTCCGCGAACGTGGCCAGCGTCTCGGTCATCTCGTTGATGGTCTCGGCCAGGGCGGCCACCTCGCCCTTCGCCTCGACGGAGAGCTTGCGCCGGAGGTCGCCGCGCGCCACCGCCGTGACGACGCCCGCGATGCCGCGCACCTGCGTCGTCAGGTTGTCGGCCATGGAGTTCACGTTGTCGGAGAGCTCCTTCCACACGCCGGACACGCCGGGCACGTGGGCCTGCCCGCCCAGCTTGCCCTCCGTGCCCACCTCGCGGGCCACGCGCGTCACCTCCGAGGCGAAGCTGTTGAGCTGGTCGACCAGGACATTGATCGTGCTCTTCAGCTCGAGGATCTCCCCCTGGACGTCGACCGTGACCTTGCGGGAGAGGTCGCCGCGCGCGATCGCGGTCGTGACCTCGGCGATGTTCCCGATCTGGCTGGTCAGCTGGCCGGCCAGCAGGTTCACGTTGTCGGTCAGCTCCTTCCAGACGCCGTCCACGCCGCGGACGTGGGCCTGGCCGCCGAGCTTGCCCTCCGTGCCCACCTCGCGCGCCACCCGCGTCACCTCCGAGGCGAAGGCGTTGAGCTGATCCACCATCACGTTGATCGTGTCCTTCAGCTCCTGGATCTCGCCCCGGCCCTCGACCGTGATCTTCTTGGAGAGGTCGCCGCGCGCGACCGCGGTCGTGACCTCGGCGATGTTGCGCACCTGGAACGTGAGGTTCGCCGCCATCGTGTTGACGCTCTCGGTCAGGTCCTTCCACGTCCCCGACACGTCCCGCACCTGGGCCTGGCCACCCAGCTTGCCCTCCGTGCCCACCTCGCGCGCCACGCGCGTGACCTCGGAGGCGAAGGCGTTGAGCTGGTCGACCATCACGTTGATCGTGTCCTTCAGCTCCTGGATCTCGCCCCGCCCCTCGACCGTGATCTTCCTGGTCAGGTCGCCGCGCGCGACCGCGGTCGTGACCTCGGCGATGTTGCGCACCTGGAACGTGAGGTTGCTGGCCATGGTGTTCACGCTGTCGGTGAGGTCCTTCCACGTCCCCGACACACCCTGGACCTGCGCCTGGCCGCCCAGCTTGCCCTCCGTGCCCACCTCGCGCGCCACCCGCGTCACCTCCGACGCGAAGCCGTTGAGCTGATCCACGAGCACGTTGATCGTGTCCTTGAGCTCGAGGATCTCCCCCTGGACCCGGACGGTCACCTTCCTGGACAGGTCGCCGTTGGCGACGGCCGTCGTCACCTCGGCGATGTTGCGGATCTGGCTGGTCAGCTGCCCGGCCAGCAGGTTCACGTTGTCCGTCAGGTCCTTCCAGACCCCGCCGACGCCGCTCACCTGGGCCTGGCCGCCCAGCTTGCCCTCCGTGCCCACCTCGCGCGCCACCCGCGTCACCTCCGAGGTGAAGCCGTTGAGCTGGTCCACGAGGACGTTGATCGTGTTCTTGAGCTCCAGGATCTCGCCCTGGCCCTCGACCGTGATCTTCTTCGAGAGGTCGCCGTTCGCCACCGCGGTGGTCACCTCGGCGATGTTCCGCACCTGGGCGGTGAGGTTGGCAGCCATGGTGTTGACGTTGTCGGTCAGGTCGGCCCAGGTTCCGCTGACGCCGCGGACCTGCGCCTGACCGCCCAGCTTGCCCTCCATGCCCACCTCGCGGGCGACGCGCGTGACCTCCGAGGCGAAGCCGTTGAGCTGGTCGACCATCACGTTGATCGTGTTCTTGAGCTCCAGGATCTCCCCCTGGACGTCGACCGTCACCTTCTTGGACAGGTCGCCGTTGGCGACGGCGGTCGTCACCTCGGCGATGTTGCGGATCTGGCTGGTCAGCTGGCCCGCCAGCAGGTTCACGTTGTCCGTCAGGTCCTTCCAGACCCCGCCGACGCCGCTGACCTGCGCCTGGCCGCCCAGCTTGCCCTCGGTGCCCACCTCCCGGGCCACGCGCGTCACCTCAGAGGCGAAGCCGTTCAGCTGGTCCACCATCACGTTGACGGTGTTCTTGAGCTCCAGGATCTCGCCCTGGCCCTCGACCGTGATCTTCTTGGAGAGGTCCCCGTTCGCCACCGCCGTCGTCACCTCGGCGATGTTCCGCACCTGGGCCGTGACGTTCCCGGCCATGGTGTTCACGCTGTCGGTCAGGTCCTTCCACACGCCGCCCACGCCGCGGACGCGGGCCTGGCCGCCCAGCTTGCCCTCCGTGCCCACCTCGCGTGACACCCGCGTCACCTCGGACGCAAATGACGAGAGCTGGCTGACCATCGTGTTGACGGTCTTCGCCGTCCGGGCGAACTGACCCTGGAGCGCGACGCCGTCGACCTCCAGGGGCACCGTCTGCGTCAGGTCGCCGTTGGCCACGGCGGTGATGACACGAGCGGTCTCGCTGGTCGGACGCACCAGGTCCTCGACCAGGTCGTTGACGGAGTGGATGGACTCGGCCCAGCCGCCGTCCGCCCCGCCGGCCGAGATGCGCTGGTTGATCCGGCCCTCCTTGCCCACGACCTGACGCAGGCGCGCCAGCTCGTGGCTCAGGCGCTGATTGCGCGCGATGACGTCGTTCAGGGAGTCGGCGACCTTGCCGGCGACGCCGGTCCAGTGCTCGGGCAGCCGGGCGGAGAAGTCCCCCGCCCGGAACGCCGCCAGCGTGCTGAGCAGCGCATCCGTGTCGAGATCCGCCGTCGCGGCAGCCCTGGTCACCATCCTCTGTCCTCCAGTTCGGCCTGCCGCCGTCTCCAGACAGGCAGGTGGGCGCTCATACCAGGTGGGCGTGTAGCTATCAACATATACTCCGGCGCGTGTACGATTCCCCTGGCTGCAGTTTGACCGCTCGCGTCCCCGATGACAAACGGCGGCCGGGGGCCGCCAAGGTCAGGAAGGAGCGCTCGGCGCCGCAGCCTGCTGGCAGGTCGGACACACACCGTGCAGGAGCTCGGTGCGGCGGAGGATCTGGTACCCCTGCAGCCGGCGAGGCATCCGGGCGCTCGAGCCGTCCGTGGGCGCGTCGTCGATCCGCCCGCACTGCACGCAGACCAGTTCGGCGTGCGGCCGCATCTCTGGGTCGAAGTGCACGCTGCCGTCGCCCGCCTCGAAGCGCCTGACCTCCCCGGCCTGCACGAGGTCGTTCAAGGCGGTGTAGACGGTTGTCAGCGACAGGCCCGGAAGCTGTTCCTTCAGGCGGGAGTGGAGCTGCTCCGCGGTCGGGTGGCTGCGGTCGGCCAGCAGGGCGCGGTAGATCAGCACTCGCTGTGAGGTGACCTTCTTGCCTCTGGCCCGGAGCAGCGCCACGAGTTCCTCGGCGGTCCGCGCGTGCGGGCGCACGCCATCAAGGCTAGCAAAGCCGAAGCGAATCCGGAATTGGATCGCCTACGCTAGAGAGTCGGCACCGACGGATCGGAAGAGGAGGACTCCACTGATGGCGGTGAGCACGAAGGACCTGCGTCAGGAGCTGCTGGACACGGCAAGGCGGGTGACGGCGAGCGGCGTCCTGTCGCTGTCCGGACACGGCAACCTGAGCCTGCGCGTGCCCGGCCGCGACGAGATGCTCTTCACCGCCGGCGGCAGCCTGCGCGACCTTCCCCCGGACGGCGTCGTGCGCATCCGCCTGGACGGCGAGCTGCTCGAGGGCGAGGTGGCGCCCATGGCCAACGCGGTCATCCACATGCACGCCGTCGTCTACCGGGAGCTGGGCGACGTCAACTGTGTGCTGCACACGCACTCGCCGTGGGCCACCGCGTTCGCGGTCGCGAACCGGTCGATCGAGTGCTGGTCGGAGGCGATGGCGATCTTCGGCCTGGGCGGCGGCGTGCCGGTGGCGGCGTACGGGCCGCGCGGCTCCGAGATCGCGGTCGCCAACATTCGCGAGGTGCTCGCGCCGGAGCGCCGCGCCGTGCTCCTGGCCAACCACGGGATCCTCGCGTTCCACCGAACCCCCGCCGAGACGGTGGGCGTGAACGTGGTTCTGGAGGAGACCGCCCAGTCGGCGATCTACGCCGGGGCGCTGGGCGGGGCCACGATCATCCCGCCGCACATGATCGAGGCGTCGCGGGTGCGAGCGGAGGACTTCCAGGCCAGGGGTCCGGCGCGACCGCACCAGGACTGACGCGGAGGGCAGCCGGCGGTGGTCGGGTGCCGCGTTCCCCCGCTCGGGGAGCGCGGGCTGCTCCTCGGCCCGGACCTCCTCGGCGCGGGCTTCCTCGGTGCCCGCCTCGGCGGCGGCGACGCCGCCCCGTCATGGTGCTGAACAATACCTCCCATGGTTGATATCAAATAACTCGTGCTCGATGCTATACGTATTGTCAATGGAGGCGTCCGGTCTCATCACCACTCGTACACCGTTGCTGTTGCGCAATGCGCCCGGCGCAAGCAAGATATCCCGCGAGCACTGGGATTCGTCTTGTGATAGCCTCGGTGTTCATCAGGCGTTCGGCCGGGACTGGCCGACCGGAGGAGGACGATGGATCACAGAGACGCTGACGAGGTGCGGGTGCTGCTGGTGGAGGACGACGCCGCCCTGGCCCAGATGTACCGCGTCAAGCTGGAGCGAGACGGCTACACGGTCCAGGTCGCCGGCGACGGCGAGGAGGCGCTGGGGCTCCTCCGCGGGGACCTGCCGGATCTGATCTTCCTCGACGTGCGGCTGCCGCGCATGGACGGCCTGACATTCCTGGAGCGACTTCGCTCCGCCGACCGCACCAGGGACCTCCCGGTCGTGATCGTCAGCAACTACAGCGAGGAGGAGCTGGTCTCCCGCGGCCTGCAGCTGGGGGCGCTGGAGTACCTGATCAAGAGCCAGACGACGCCCGGCCAGCTGTCCCAGGGCGTGGCCGACTGGACCCGCCCGTACGTCTACCCGAGCGAGGAGGCGCCGGAAGGAGTGCGCAACTGACCGCCACGCGGATTCCCACTGGTCAGTTTTCCTCCCACCGGACTATAATTTCATAGCGCTTCGTACTGTAATAGAAGCGACCGATGCAAGCCATTCCCCGAGTCCCCGACCCGCTCAGGATCTCCAGCGCGCTCTCGCCTGCTCTGTTCGCGCTCGGCGATCCGGACCGGTTCGTGGAGCTGCTGAACTCGAACCCGGCGGGCATCGTCCTGGTCGAGGCCGGACCGGAGCTCGACGTCGTCTACTGCAATGACGCCTTCCACCGATGGGCGCCGCTGGGCCGGCGGCCGGTGGTCGGCCGGCCGCTGCTCGAGCTGTTCGCCTGGAGCGACCGGGCCGCGATCCGGAGCTCCTACCGGGAGGCGGTGCGCACCGGCCGGCCCGTGCACTGGCGGGCAGCGCCCTATCACATGGGCAACGGCGGCGCGTCGGCAGGACGACCGGCCTACTGGAACGTCAGTCACTACCCGCTGTGCGGGCCGGCAGGCCGGGTCACGCACGTCCTGACGTTCACCGTCGACGTCACCGACCAGGCGACGGTGCGCGCGCGCATGCGGGAGGTGCAGCAGCGGGTGCTGGACGGCCTCGGTGACATCGCCCGCCACCTCAGCGACCACGGCGACCTGGCCGCGTTCTTCGCCGACCTGAGCCAGGCGCTCGCCGACCTGGTGCCCGCGGCGAGGGCCGCCTTCTGGCTGTACGACGCGCAGACGGGGACCATCTCCCCGCATGCCGGCGCCGCCGGCTTCACGGCCGCCGAGCTCGACCGCCTGCGCGGCCTCCCCTGCTCCCCGGACGGCGAAGGTCTGGCCGACCGCATCGTCTTCCAGGACCTCGTCCTGCGCGACCGCCTGGGCGACGTTCCCGGCGACCCGGCGTCCTACCGGGCCGCACTGCGAGCAGTTGGGGTCGCGGACACGATCTCGATGCCGTGGCGTGCCGGAGAGCGCCGGCTGGGGGTGGTCGGGGTGTACGACTCGACCCGAGCCTCCGGGTTCCTGGAGGAGGACGTCTGGGTGCTGCAGGCGGCCGTGACCGCCGCGGCGCTGGTCTGGGAGCACCGGCAGGCGGACGCCGCGGTCGCCGAGCTCCGGGAGCGTGATGCGGCCAGTCTCCGCCAGCAGATCGAGCAGTCGATGCAGCTGGAGCAGCTCAAGACGGACTTCCTCAAGCTGGCCTCGCACGAGCTGCGGGGACCGCTCGGGGTGGTGCGCGGCTACATCTCGATGATGGAGGACGGCACCCTGGCGCCGGTCGGCGAGCACGTCGGCCCGGTGCTGCCGCTGCTGCGCGCCAAGCTCGATGAGATGAACCGGCTGATCAACGAGATGCTCGAGACGGCGCGCCTGGACGACAGCGCCCTGCAGCTCCAGCTGACCCGGCTCGACCTCCGCGACGTGGTGCACGAGGCGGTCCGGTCGCTAGAGCCGCTGGCGGGCAAGCGGCACCGGCTCGTGACGGAGACGCCCGGCGCCCCGGTCGAGGTCACGGCCGACCGATCGCGGCTCAGCATGGTCGTGACCAACCTGGTTCACAACGCGCTCAAGTACTCGCCGGCGGGCGGCGAGGTGCGGGTCTCGTGCCGGGCTGCCGGCGGCACCGCCCAGGTTGCGGTCGCGGACGAGGGGGTCGGCATCGCGGCCGAGGACCTGCGCCGCCTGTTCACCCGGTTCGGACGGATCGTGACGCCGGAGACGGCCGGGATCGCCGGCACCGGCCTCGGCCTGTACCTGGCGCGGGACCTGGCCCGCCGCCACGGAGGCGACGTCACGGTGGTGTCGGAGCCCGGGGGCGGCAGCACGTTCACGCTGTCGCTGCCGCTCGCGGCCGGGGAGCGGTAGCTTCACGGGGGCATGGATCGCCCCTACGTCCTGCTCAGCGCCGCGATGTCGGTCGACGGACGCATCGACCACCGCGGGCCCAGCCGGCTGGTGCTGTCCAACGAGGCTGACCTGGATCGGGTCGACGCCGAGCGGGCGGGGTGCGACGCCATCCTGGTCGGCGCCGGCACGCTTCGGCGCGACGACCCGCGCCTGCTCGTCCGCTCAGAGGCGCGGCGGGCCGACCGGATTCGCCGCGGCCTGCCAGGGAGCCCGATCCGGGTCGCCATCGCGGGCGGCGACCTCGACCCCGCGCTCCGGTTCTTCACGGTCGGGGACGCCGAGCGGCTGGTCTACGCGCCGAGCGGCGCCGCCGCGCGCCTCCGCGGCCGGCTGGGCGGCGCCGCGACGGTCGTCGGCGCCGGCGATCCGCTCGCCCTGGAGACGGTCCTGGCCGACCTCCACCAGCGTGGCGTGCGCCGAGTGATGGTCGAGGGCGGTGCCACCGTCAACACCGAGTTCCTGTCCGGAGGACTGGTGGACGAGCTGCAGCTGGTGGTGGCACCCCTGTTCGTCGGCGACACCGGCGCGCCGCCGCTGGTCCGCGACGGCGCCCTCCCCGACCGCCTGACGCTGGCGGAGGCGCGCGCCATCGGAGACGCGGTGCTGCTCCGGTACGCGCTGAGCCGCGAGGCGCGCGACCGCCACTGGCTGCTCACGGCGATCGACCTCTCGCGGCGGTGCCCCCCGTCAAGCACGGCCTACTCCGTGGGTGCGGTGATCGTCGGTGCGGACGGCGACATGCTCGCCAGTGGCCGCTCACGCGAGACCGACCCGGTTGCTCACGCGGAGGAGGCGGCACTGGCCGGGGTTGCGGAAGGCGACGCCCGCCTGCAGGGCGCCACCCTCTACAGCTCGCTGGAGCCGTGCAGCCGGCGCCGCTCGCGACCGCTGAGCTGCGCGCGGCTGATCCGGGACGCCGGCATCCGCCGCGTGGTGTTCGCGCTGCGGGAGCCGACCCTGTTCGTGGACTGCCGCGGCGCCGAGGAGCTCGGTGAGGCGGGCGTCGAGGTGGTCGAGGTCCCCGACCTGGCCGACCAGGTCCGGGAAGTGAACGTGCACCTGCTCAGGTGACCGAGATCCCCCAGCTGCCCGAGACGTGCTCGCCCGGCTCCAGGACGAGCACGCCCAGCCCGTTGCGGAATGCGTCGGGCGCGCAGGTCATCGGCTCGACGCTGAGGCTGCGCCGGCGCTCGTCGTCGGGTAGCCCGTCGCCGGTGAACAGCATCAGGTAGTCGAAGTGGCCGTCCATCCAGACGGTCACCCGCCTCGCGTCGTCCCCGCCGCGGAGCTCCGCTCGCGCGGTGCCCTCCCTGTCCCGCTCGAGGCCGGTGAACGCCGTGTCCATCGCGACACCGCGCAGGCGGCGTGGCTGCCGAAAGTCGTATGTCGTGCCGGCCACGCTCAGCAGCCGCCCGGTCGGGATCTTGCGGTCGTCGACCTCCAGCCACTGCTCCGCGGCCACGCGGAGCACCGACGCGTCGATGCCGCCCAGCTCGGCCCGGACGTACGGATGCATGCCGGCGCCGTAGGGCGCCGGGGACCGGCCGGCGTTCTCGGCCCGGATGGTCACCCGCAGTCCGCCGTCCGACAGCTCATACACGAGCTCCAGCAGCAGCGTGAACGGGTAGCCGGACTGGGGCCACAGCACGTGGCCGAGCCGGGCGCTCGACGGCGCGATCTCGAGCAGGTCCCAGCTGCTCCAGCGGACGAGCCCGTGGATTGCGTTGCCCAGGCTCGGCTCAGCGAGCGGGAGCTGCAGCGTCTCGCCGCCGAACTCGTAGCGGCCGCGGTCGACCCGGTTCGGCCAGGGGACGAGCACCTGGCCGCGGCCCACCGTCGCCATCTCGTCGGCGCCGTAGCCATCGACCACGGGGAACCCGGCCACCCAGTAATCGCGCAGCCCGCCGCCGACCTCGACCACGGTGACGTGCTGCTCGCCGTGGGCGATGCGGTACTGCGCCCCGGTGGGGTGCCGGAGTGCCTCCGCAGTCACATCCGAAGGATATCGACCCACGGCGACGCGATCCTTCGCGCTGCGAAGCTAGGTCGGGAGCTGGAGCAGGCTCTCGACGCCGATCACGCCGGGGACGCCCGCCGCGGCGGCGACGACCTCGCGCTCTTCCTCGACGCTCGCAACCTCACCGCGCAGCACCACCTGCCCGTCGACGACCTCGGTCTCGATGGACCCCCTCCGGAAGCCCGACACCGCGAGGAGGGCGCTCTCCACGCGGTTGAGCACGCTCAGGTCGTCGTCGGGCAGGGCCGCGATGGAGGCGTCCAGACGTCCGATCGCGACCTGCGCCCGATCCTGGAGTTCCTGTGCCAGGCCCTCCACGCGGCCCTGGAGACGCGCGCGTCGCACGGCTCCCTCGTCCGGGTCCAGGAAGTACGCGGCCACCGCTCCGACGGCGCCTCCGATCAGGAGGCTGCGGATCCTCGCCATGAGCAGACTGTACGGCCGCCGGCGGCCGGTCGGCTGGCCGGAACGCGTGGTGCCCGCCACGCTTGCGGAGGGAAAACGGGGGAGGCCAGGGGTCTGGACCTCCCCCCAGCGTGGGTGGATGCCGGCAACGGCCGGCGTACGGGGGGTGATGGTCGTACCTGTTCGCGACGCCTGCCGACGCCGCTTGGAGGAAGCTTTGAACGCTTCGTTGCTGTGGACTTATCTTAGTGCATCGTTGATACATTGTCAACGCTGGGGCGCATGAAAACCGGGCCGCGCCGAGGGGTCTCCGTGTAGGCTCCGACGACATGAGTCCGGTGGTGGTCCGGGAGGAGCCGCTGCGCCAGTTCGTCCAGGGCGTCTGCGCGGCCATGGGGGCGCCGGGCGAGGTGGCCGCCGAGGTCGCCGCCCACCTCGTCCGCGCCAGCCTCTCGGGCCACGACGCGCAGGGGGTCGCGCGCCTGCCGGAGTACGCCGCCGAGACCGCCGCCGGCACACTGGTTGCGTCCGCGGTGCCGAGGGTGCTTCGCGAGACGGCGGTCACCGCGCTGTTCGACGCGGGCGGCGGCTTCGGCCAGTACTCGACGGCGGTCGCGCTGGCCTGGTGCGTGGAGCGCGCCCGGACGAGCGGTCTGGCGGCGGCCGCGGTGCGCCGGTCGTCGGACATCGGGCGCGTCGGCGACTACGGTGAGCGGGCCGCCGAGGCCGGGATGCTGGCCATGGTGACCGCCGGGGCGGTGGGGCCGGGCGCCGGCGACGTCATGCTGTTCGGCGGCCGCGACCGCTTCCTGGGCGGCAACCCGTGGTGTCTCGCGGCGCCGGGTCGAGGGCGGTCGATGGTGGTCGCCGGCGCCACGTCCGCGGTGTCGGAGGCAGACGTGCGGCTGGCCAGGGCGCGCGGCGAACGGCTGCCGCCGGACTGCGTGTACGACCGTTACGGCCGGCCGTCGACGGACCCGGACGACCTGTTCGCGGGAGGCGGGCTGGCGCCGCTGGGCGCCGCCGTGGCCGGCCGGTTCGGGAGCGGCCTGGGCCTCGCCTCCGCGCTGTTCGGCGGTCTCGCGATGACCGGCGAGGAGACGGAGGTCGGCGACCCCGTCGGTGGGGTCTTCCTGCAGGTGGTGCACCCGGCCGCCTTCGGCGACCTGGCGAGCTACCGCGACCTGGTCGAGGGGGCGCTGCGCGCGGCGGCCGCCACCCGACCGGGCGCCGGTCGCGGCGACGTGCTGCTGCCCGGCGAGCCGGAGCGCCGCTCGCGGGCGGAGCGCCGGCGCACGGGCGTCCTTCTCCCCGACGCGACCTGGACGGACCTGTCGGGCCTGGCCGACCAATTCGCCGTGGCCCTGCCGCCACGGGGCTGACCGCGCCCGCCCGGAGCGGCCAATGCGCTGGACCGCCGCCGCGCGGCCTGTTATAGCTGATGGTGTGATTGCGATCGCTGGGACCGGAGCCGTCGGCGGGACGACGGCGGCGTACCTTCGGCGGGCCGGCCGCGACGTGCTGCTCGTCGACGGCTGGCACCAGAATGTCGAGGCCATCCGGCGTGACGGCCTGGCGGTCAAAGGCCGGGACGAGGAGTTCCGCGTCGAGGCGCGCGCGCTGCACCTCGACGAGCTGTCCCGACTGGCCGAGCCTCTCGACGTCGTGCTCCTTGCCGTCAAGTCCTACGACACCGAGTGGATGGCGCGGGCACTCCTCCCCTACCTCGCCCCCGACGGCTGCGTGGTCTCGCTCCAGAACGGCCTGAACGAGGAGCGGATCGCCGCCATCGTCGGCGTCGAGCGCACCGTCGGCTGCGTCGTCCACTTCTCGGTCGGCATGTTCGAGCCGGGCGTCGCCACCCGGTACACGCGCTCGGACTGGCACACCTTCTCCGTCGGCGAGCTGGACGGCCGGCCCACGCCGCGGGTCGACCGGCTCGCGGAACTGCTCCGCGACGTCGGACCGGTCGAGGTGACCGATGACATCTGGGGCGCGCTCTGGATGAAGCTCTGCATCAACGCGATGAGCAACGGGCTGACCGGGCTCACCGGGCTGACCTCGCCGGGCCTCTGGCTCGACCCGCGCGGGTTCGCCGCGATGGTGCGCGTCGGCGGCGAGGTGGTCGCGGTCTGCGAGGGCACCGGCCGCCGCATGCACGCGATCGAGCCGACCGGCGCCCCGAACCCGCTGCCCGCGGAGGCCCTGCGGCGCGCCGCCGACGGCGACGGGGAGGCCGTGGCGGAGGTGCGCGCCGTGTTCGTCGCGACGGCCGAGGCGCGGCGGCGCGGCGGCCGGGAGAACCTGTCCTCGCTGCTCCAGGACGTGATGAAGCGCCGGCGAACCGAGATCGAGTACCTCAACGGCGAGGTCGTGCGGCGCGGCTCCGCGCTTGGCATCCCGACGCCCGCCAACGCGCTCGTGGTCGACCTGGTGCAGCGGCTGGAGCGCGGCGAGGTGGCACGGGATCCGGCCAACCTGGATGAGTTCGCGGCAGCGGCGGACGGTCCCCGGCTGCGCTGAGACGCCCGGTTCGGCCCGGGGCGGAGTAGCCTCGGAGTTGGATTGGGAACCAGCGAGCTGATCGAGCGCATCCGCGCCGGCGTGATCGGCGACGACCAGGTGATGCTGACGCCGTACGGGCCGCGCCGGATCACCTACGCCGACTACACGGCCTCGGGGCGGGCGCTCGACTTCATC
>Ga0126369_10002751_pt1 | contig 12618 bp, 12 predicted proteins | sample PanSoiMetaPlot_1_FD_109646 | JGI IMG/M metagenome (GOLD analysis project Ga0126369, IMG submission 109646) | Tropical forest soil microbial communities from Panama - MetaG Plot_1 | ecosystem: Environmental > Terrestrial > Soil > Tropical forest > Bulk soil | place: Panama | collected 2016-02-17 | reverse complement strand
GTGCAATGCAAGAGATCTGACCGAGGCGGAGGAGATCCGCCCCCGCGTTTATGTCAATCTCGGCGACCGGCAGTACAGGGATGGTGAATTCGACAAAGCTAAAGAAATCATACGGGATTGTGCTCCGACTTTATCCATTGTGGCTGAAAACTGGGCGAAGTATGTGTTGCTGCGGGCGGGGCGATTTGGTGTTGGCTTTAGAGAATTGTGCGCAATGGCGGCGGCGCGGCATCGAAACAGATGGGTGTTAGGTAGTGAGGAGTGATAGTGAATGCGGGTACTGGTGACAGGACATTTGGGCTATATTGGCACAATTCTCACGCCGATGTTGGTTCAGGCGGGACACGAAGTGGTCGGTCTTGACAGCGATCTTTATGCGCGCTGCACGTTTTCACATGGGGGGGAAATCTGTTATGTGCCAACCATCTGCAAGGACACACGAGACGTCAATATCAATGATCTCGAAGGTTTTGATGCCGTCCTGCACCTTGCCGCTCTTTCCAACGATCCGCTCGGCGACCTCGAACCAGGTCTTACTGATGACATCAATCATAATGCCAGCGTCCGTCTAGCGGGGTTTGCTAAGAAGGCGGGTGTGCATCGCTTTGTATTCGCCTCTTCGTGCAGCAATTACGGACAGGCGGGCGACGAAATGCTTGACGAGACCGGCGCGCTCAATCCCGTGACTACTTACGGCGAATCAAAAGTTATGTCCGAGGTTGACATCTCCGAGCTCGCGGGAGATGGCTTCTGCCCGGTTTATTTGCGGCCCGCAACGGCCTATGGGGTGTCACCACGGCTGCGGTTCGATATCGTTTTGAATAATCTTGTCGCCTGGGCATTCACCACCGGGAAGATCCATTTGAAATCAGACGGCACGCCGTGGCGACCCATTGTACATATTGAAGATATCTCGCGAGCTTTCATTGCTGCACTCGAGGCGCCTGCGGATCACGTGTTCAATGAAGCATTCAACGTGGGCCAGACCGCACACAACTACCGGATACGGGACTTGGCCGAGATCGTGGCTGCCGTCGTGCCTGGATGTACGGTCGAATTTGCGGACGATGCCGGTCCCGACAAGCGCTCGTATCGCGTGAGCTTCGAAAAAATCCGTCGCAAACTTCCGACGTTCGAGCCCCGGTGGGATGCGCGCATGGGCGCCGAGCAACTCTACATGGCTTATCGTTCGTCCGGCCTGACTTTGGATGAATTTGAAGGGCCGCGATACCAGCGTATCGGCCATATCAAAAAGCTTTTAGCGGACGGCACCCTTGATGCTGAATTGCGGCACGCCCAGCCACACGGCGAAGCCGCGTCGATGGCCGCATTCGCCGTTTCCGCGACGCGCTAGGCGCAGAGCGAGCGTAGGTCCTGTCGTGACGTTCATGAATGGGCGGAAGGGTGGTCTGGGCGAACAACTCATCACGGAGGATATAGGCGAGGAAATCTTTGCGCTTGCTACAAAGATATTCCCCATCTGCCGCAGCATCACCGGCAGTGGCGTGCGACAGACGTTGCGCGAAATTGGTGCGCACGTTGCGCTAGAGACGCACGAGGTGCCGACGGGCACAAAGGTCTTTGATTGGACGATCCCTCGCGAGTGGAACATCCGTGACGCATATATCAAGGACAGCGGTGGCGAAACAGTCGTTGACTTTACCCGGTCCAACCTGCACGTCGTGAGCTACAGTGTCCCCGTGCGCAAACACGTATCGCTCGCAGAGCTTAGCCGGCACGTTCACACGCTGCCGGAACAACCTGACCTTATTCCTTATCGCACCTCGTATTATGCTGAGGACTGGGGATTCTGCATGCCCCATCGGCAATTCGAACAGCTGCGTGAGGAGACCTATGAGGTGCTTATCGACTCAAGTCTTGAAGATGGATATCTGACCTACGGCGAGTATCTGCACAGGGGCGAAACGGCAGACGAGTTTTTACTTTCGACCCCCGTTTGCCACCCCTCGCTGGCCAACGACAATTGCTCAGGCATCGCATTGCTCACGCATCTCGCCAAGCGAATCGCCACCTTAAGAACGCGATACAGCTACCGCTTCCTATTCGCCCCGGGTACGATCGGTGCAATCACATGGCTCGCGCGCAACGAGAACAACAGCCAACGTATCAAACACGGGCTAGTTCTCTCGATGGTTGGAGATGGGGGCGGTCCAACTTACAAAAAGAGCCGACGTGGCAATGCCAAGATCGATCGGGCCATCGCCCATACTCTGCGTCACTCTGGGCTGACGCCGACGATCCTCGACTTTTTCCCCCACGGTTACGACGAGCGCCAGTTCTGCTCACCGGGCTTTAACTTGCCGGTGGGCCTTTTTCAACGCAGCAGGTTCGCTGAGATTCCCCAATATCATACCTCGGCGGATAATCTCGATTTCATACGGCCCGATCACCTGGCCCTGTCCTATCGCCTGATTGCCGAGACGCTCGACGTGATAGAAAACGATGCGGTCTACCGCAATACAAAGCCAAAATGCGAACCACAACTTGGAAAGTATGGACTTTATGGCACGGTCGAAGCTGCCGAAAATATGGCTATGCTGTGGGTACTCAATCTTTCTGACGGCACGCATTCGCTGCTCGACATTGCAGATCATGCGAGTTTACCATTCGCCGTCGTTTGCACGATAGCACGAAAGCTGCAACAACTCGGCCTTTTGTCGATTTGTTGACGACGCCGCTGACCTCGACGATTTGGTGCAACTATTATCGGTCTGTTAAAAAAATGTCGCCAAGCAGCCTGAGGGACAAGAAGTCAACGCTCAGCCGCGGCTAGCCCACGGTCAGCAGCGACCTAGCGGTGCAATGGGTTCGATCAAATCAATGACTACGGTGCTCAAAAAATACTCCAATCAGGGGGTGGGACGAGCAAGGCGCGTCCTTTTGCCATGCCTTACAGTCATTCTGACTGCAGTTGCGGTCACCCATAGCGCTTTCGCATTCGATAATTCGGCGCCGACCGCGCCCTCCATTATAAGAACAGCTAGCCCATTTACCGCAAAGGTTACGTATCCGATTAAGGTCAGCGCAAACAATCGCTACCTGATCGACCAAAACGATGTGCCATTTCTCATGGTCGGCGATGCTCCACAAATGTTGATCGCCAATTTGTCTCAAGCGGAAGCTGGAGCCTACATGGCGAACCGTCGCAGCTATGGCATCAACACCCTTTGGATCAATTTGCTCTGCTTTTTCCCCGACCGATGCAACAAAGATGCGACGACCTTTGATGGCATTGCACCGTTTACCGTTGCCGAAGATCTCTCGATGCCGAATCCTGCTTACTTCCAGCGCGCGGACGAGATGATCAATATCGCGGCCAACAATGGCATGGTTGTCCTCTTGAATCCTATTGAAACAAGCCGTTGGCTGGACATCCTGCGTACGAATGGAACCGCCAAAGCGTTCGCGTACGGACAGTACCTCGGAAATCGCTATAAGGGTTTTCCGAACATTATTTGGATGCACGGCAACGACTTTCAGTCATGGCGAAATACGGCTGACGATGCATTGGTGCAGGCTGTTGCACGCGGGATCAAGAGCACAGATTCAAGCCACATCCATACAGTGGAGCTGGACTATCTCACAAGCGGCTCCTTGGACGATCCGTCATGGGCGCCCCTTATCGAACTTAACGCGGCCTATACCTACTTTCCAACCTACGCTCAATTGCTCACCGAATACAACCGCTTGGATTTCAAGCCTGTCTTTCTGGTCGAGGCTAACTATGAGTTCGAGCATTACTCCAACACCGACGGCGGTTCGACAAAAAATTTGCGACACCAGGAATACTGGACAATGCTTAGTGGCGCGACCGGACACGTCTACGGAAGCGCTTACACGTGGCGGCTTGAAAAGGGATGGCAGACGAATTTGGACACACCGGGCGTGATCCAACTCAGCTACATGAGAAATCTGTTTGCCTCACGAAAATGGTTCGATCTCATCCCTGACCAAAGTCACACAGTCGTAACTGCTGGTTATGATAGCATTTCCTGTCGTGTTGGGCAGTTCCTCGCCTATATTGGGAAAAGCCCAGGCTTTATGGCTACTGTGCTTCCTCGGATTCGAAAATATTCCAGCATCGGCTCGATAACAACTAATACTTGCTTAACGGCGGCTCGTACTTCCGACGGATCGTTGGTGATGGCTTACATGCCCTCGATGCGCACAGTCACGGTCGACATGTCGAAACTAGCAGCGATATCGACTGCGCGCTGGTACGATCCGACGAATGGGCAACATATAGACGTTAGCGAATCGCCGATTCCAAACACAGGCAGCAGACAGTTCAGTCCCCCCGGTAAGAACAGTGCTGGAGACGGCGACTGGGTCTTGGTGATTGATGCCCTAATCGTGCCACCGGTTTCTTACTGAACAAGTTTGTGGGCAACGTTTCCTGATGGGGAGAAAGCGGCAGATGCAGCCGCGAGTCATTTTCGATCAAATACCTCAGGGCCCACTTGAAGTGGAGCGGTCGGCGCGCCTAGAGTTCGCAGTGCGGGTGATCTAATCGAGCCGCAAGGCGAAACAAATCCTGCCTACCGGCCTCTTGTTGTTCCCGCGGCTTCATCGCGAATCCCCTTCCGTCCGACCACGGCGGCTAAGAGAATCGCGGCTCCGAATACTTGTTTGTCCTAAATCAACCAACACTGCTAACTCCCCCGATTGACCCTTGTGGGGGTCCGACGTGCAGGCGCTGGGTGTGCGGCCCGGGAACCAAGATTTAAATGCTACTCAAATCAGGTCCGCTCGAATTTCGCCCGTCTTTCTGAGTGCGGTTTGGCGTAAGCGTTCGATGAATTATCATATCGCTGCCCACCCGGTTGCCGCAAAACGCCGATGTTGCTAACTTGCCCTTGAGGTGCGCAATTGTTCCCATCCCAAAGATCGACTGGCTAAAATGCTATGTCGAGAAGCAGCAGGCGAGATATGAAGCTATCAGATCTGTTTTCAGTCGAGATGGACCCTGTTTTGAATGAGTGGATGAGCAAATTTACCTCGCTAGAAGATTTGTTTTTGGCCATGCCTGAGCTCTTTGCAAAGCTAAAGTCGCAGACTGTCCAAGGAATAATCGAAGACGGCGCGGTGCTAAGCGGGCCCGTTCACATCGGTAGGGGCGCGGCTGTGCATGCGCAAGCTATGGTCCATGGACCATCCATCGTCGGATCCGATACCGTCATCAATAGTCATGCCGAGATCCAATCTGGCTCCTTCATCGGATCTAACTGCGTGATCGGCCACAGCTGCTCAATCATCCAAAGTATGATCATGAACAACGCCAACATTTCTGCTGGTGCATTCATCAGGAACAGTGTGATCGGAACTGGAAGCATCGTTGGTCCAGGCGCAGCAATCGGCGCAGTTGAAGTAGAGAGAGCACGCGCAAGCTCGCAAACTTCATCCAAACTAGGAGCTGTTTTAGGTGATTACGCAGTAGTCGGGGCCAATAGTACTCTCAAGCCTGGTACTGTTGTCGGCTCGCGCACCATCATTGGAGAAGGGGTGCTAGCCAATGGCATCTACGAGTCGAATCAAACAATCGTACTCATAACGGCTCTAGACATTAAGCCCAGGAATAATCACGCATAGTGTCGTAATAGACATTGTAAGCTGTCGTTGTTCAGCGCAGTAGGTTGGGGGACTTAGAGGCCGCTTTGCTCGGAAATTTAGAAGCTAAATTGGATATTCTAGAGGGCAAAGGTGTCACGATCATCGATCGTCGGCAAACCTATTTGGACGAAGCCATCAATGCTGGCCGCATTTGCCGTGGGGCCGTGCTGTACCCTGGCACACGCCTTATCGGTGCACGTACTTTCATTGGCCCTGGAGCCAGGATCGGTATAGAAGGACCTGCGGTACTCGAAAATACAGCTATCGGAGAAAATTCGGAAGTGGCCAGCGGTTATTTGAATGAAGCTGTAATGCTGCGCAATGCAAGAGTTGGGTCAAATGCCCACATCCGAGTTGGAACACTAATTGAGGAGGAGGCGTCTACAGCGCATGCCGTAGGTCTCAAGCATACAATCCTGATGAGCTTTGTAACCATGGGGTCCCTCATTAATTTCTGTGATGCTTTGATATCAGGCGGCAAGTCACGAAGAGAGCATACGGAAGTGGGCAGCGGGTTTATCCATTTTAACTACACCCCGTGGGGGCACACCGGGGACAAGGCTACGCCCTCTTTGATAGGCGATGTAGTGCATGGGGTGTTTCTTCGGCAAGAACGAATTTTCTTGGGTGGGTTGAGTGGAATAGTTGGTCCGCAAAAGGTCGGCTTTGGATCATTTACTATTGCAGGCCAAGTACTGAGAAGGGAGATTCCATCCAACCGAGTCGTCGGCGACGTGCCGCGCAAAGTTGATAGGGAGTTCTACGCGCCAACAGAAGCGCCAAGCCGGATCCTGAGATTGAACTTAGAATATATTGGGCAGTTAATCGCCTTGCGGGCTTGGTATCGAGAGGTCCGGCTGGCTCGAATACCAGCTAACCCAGAGTATGCACATATTCTGGTTGTCACCCAAGCCGCATTGGAACTGCTATCAGTTTGTATTGATGAACGAGTTGAGAGGCTGCGCCAGTTCTTGGAAGAGCGCGGTCTTCCAATTCCATCGTTATCATTTAGTAATCGCCCATGCCCGTTGCGCATTGAAGCGAGGCATCCTTACATCGATCACATCGAGTGGCTAATGGGCCTTTCGCATGTCGAGGTCGAAAACGGAGTTGCATGGCTGCGGTCAATAGTTGAGAGCATCCTGACAGGCGATACTGGGCAGAATGTCGGCTCGGACGTTAGAAGCTAGGATGTTCAATTGACCAGGATTGTAATCGCGGCCAGCTTCACGCGCACGCCCGTGGTCTTACGAGAGTGATTTCGTGTTGAGTGAGGATATCGACGAAAGGCTCGGCGTGGTATACCTTCTTGCCAATCAAGGCATCCGGGTCGGCGTTCTCGATCAATCTGAAAGCGTTAACCAGCAAAAGCAGGCCAATGCAAATCTTTCTCAGAAATTTCCGTCACGGGCAAAGGCCATAAAATTCCAAATGCTGGATCATCATAGCGAATGCCGCGGGCCGATCGTTGTTCGAAAGGCGTAGAAATGAGATAATTAACCTCGACGTCATCACTGAGTGTCTGGAACCCATGAGCAAATCCCTTCGGGACGTATAGTTGGTCATTGTTCTCACTCGAGAGCTGAAACTGCTGCCATTTGCGATAAGTCGGCGAATCGGGCCTGATATCGATAATGACGTCAAAAATCGTTCCCTTAACGCAACGCAACAGCTTAACTTCGCTATGCGGAGTGCACTGGTAATGCATACCTCTTAGCGTTCCCCTACGTGCAGAGTACGAAATACTGTGTTGCGGATAATTGGCCTCAAGACCGCGCGCTTCGAACTCTTTAACGCAGAATGTCCGAGCGAAAAAGCCTCGATTGTCGCGCGCTGGCTCCAATCGAATGAGCCAAGCATCACAGAGCGTTGTTGGCTGAAATTGCACCGGATTTACCCAAGCTGTTTTTCTGACGAGCAGAGTCTCTCTCGCGTTTTCGGTTGTCTATAGGTCGGGTAGAGCTCATGTCTTGACCATCGGCCGTATGTGAATGTCAGTCACTTCGGCCGTTGATGGCAGGCTGAGCGCATTCAAAATAACGGAGGCGACATCCTCAGGCTGCAACAGAAGTTCCGGCCGATACGGCTTTCCCTCCATGCGGTGAATTCGCTCTTGCGTTTCGCTTGCCGTTCGTCCGAGATATACACTCAGCACGCGAATGCCGTGAGCGTTCACTTCGCCTCGCAGGCTATCCGCGATCGCCTTCAGGGCGTGTTTTGTTGAAGCGTATTGTGCTAACATGGGCTTTGCAATGATACCGCTACTTGAGTTAATGAATACCACCTGACCACGTCGCGCCTTCAACATCGGCAACAGGGCTTGTGTAAGGATGTAGGGAGCTCGAACATTCGTTTGGTACTGTCTGTCAAATTCCGCGATGCTGGCCTGCTCGATTGGACCAACGCCATACGTCGCAGCGTTCTGTATGAGGATGTCAATATGCGGGAGATCCCCAATGAGCCGCTGTGTCAATTCGAGCTGACCGGAATCAGCGGCCAGATCGCCTGAATAACAAACAGCGTGCGAGCCCATACTGCGCGCTTTGTCGGCGGTTGTTTGTAATTCAGTCAGCCTGCGTCCGATCAGGTGAACACTCGCCCCTGCTTTGGCAAGGGCTAGAGCCACGGCGGCGCCGATCCCAGTTCCACCCCCGGTGATAACAGCGGCTTGGCCCTCGAACACGCGCATTCCAGCCTCATTTAATCCCAACCAACAATACGCGGCATACACGTTGGAGGCAATTCTGCCTTCGTTGTTTGGGTCGTCTCCCTAGTGTTAAAGAAATGGGCGCTGGGTTATTGTAAGCAGGACCGATTATAGGCTAAGCGCCGGGCGCTCATCGGCGATTGTCCGACCTGAATCGCACAGGCTGGACACATGTCGGATACTAAGCTTTTGACCAAATCTAAGCCTGAGTCGACCCGCCGGCTTGAGGTGTTCACGGGATCCGGACGGGCGGGTGTGGGGTGCGGAGCAGAAAGCACGGATCGTCGCCGAGACCTGGGGGAGCGGCGAGACGGTGTCGGCGGTTGCGCGGCGGCACGGGTTGACCCCGCAGCTGTTCGGCTGGCGCCGGCTTGTGCGGCAGGAGAGCCGGGGGCAAAGCGCCGAGAGCGTCGGGCCGTGCGCCAGGACGGAGCAAACCGCTCGCGGCCGCATTCAAAGCCTTGGCTCGAGCTGCAGCTCTCGCAGGTGTTGGGCAAGACGCTGATCGCCGAGGCCATCGCCCTCTACCTTTCGATATATGGACCAACCGTACGCATTTGTTAAAACCTACGGGCCCAGTAACAATTTCCCTCTCCATTGGAGCGAGGGCGACTGAAAACCCGAGCTCCGGAATTAGCGGTACAACACGCGCGAAGGGGGCATCGAAACCCTTTCGCAGATCGAAACCAGAACCGGCGGTTTCTATCACTGTCTACGCGGGAGTACCGATCATGGCCCTGCCCTGGTCCGAAGCATACTTATCGAAACCACGAGAACGTAACTTTTTGGAGGGTCGGAATTAGGACTAATGGATCATAGTATTCAGAATGTCGGGGTGAAGATTGCGACGCATTGGCGCGGAGCTTGTCGCCTATGCCATGCTCCCCTATCAACAAGCTTCGTTGATCTCGGAATGTCGCCCCTTTGCGAAAGCTATCTGTCCGCCGATCAGATCAATCAAATGGAGCCGTATTACCCGTTGCACGCGCTGGTCTGCGACGAATGCTTTCTTGTGCAACTGCAGGAGTATGTCAAACCGGAGCATATTTTCACCGAATACGGGTATTTTTCGTCATTTTCGACACTATGGGTCGATCATGCGCGCCGGTATTGCGAAAAGGTCAAGGCTCGGTTTGATCTTGGTTCGAAGAGTCAGGTGGTCGAGATCGCTAGCAACGATGGATATCTGCTTCAACATTTCTTACCGTTGGGCGTTCCTGTGATTGGAATCGAGCCAGCCGCTAATGTAGCCGAAGCGGCGCGCCAAAAGAATATTCCCACTCTCGTCCAGTTTTTCGACTTGAAGCTTGCCCAGCAACTCGTGTCTGAGGGTCGGCGGGCAGACCTCATTATCGGCAACAATGTGTTGGCGCAAGTCCCTGATCTCAACGACTTCACCGCAGGAATGGCGCATCTGCTTGCGCCGAACGGTGTAATCACACTCGAGGTCCCCCATCTTGAGCGGCTCATCGACGAGAATCAGTTCGACACAATCTATCACGAGCATTTCTCATACTTTTCGCTGGCCACGATCAATCGCCTCGCAGGAAAGCATGGCCTCAAGGTGTTTGATGTTGAGAATCTCTCTACTCATGGCGGATCGCTGCGGGTCTACCTCTGTCGCGCCGATGCTGCGCATGCGATATCACCGGCTGTCACGGTATTACTGGCCCACGAACGCGAGATTGGCTTTGAGGACATTCGCAGCTACGAACGATTTTCCGCAAGGGTTCATCACACGAAGCGCCAGCTTCTGTCCTTCTTGATTCAATGCAAGGAGGCGGGCGCGAAGCTATGTGGATATGGCGCGCCGGGCAAGGGGAATACCTTACTTAACTACTGTGGAATTGGTACCGATTTCCTTGACTTCACTGTCGACCGAAACCCATACAAACACGGTCGGTATACGCCCGGAATGCATATTCCGATTTATCCGATATCTGCGATCGACAAGGCGCAGCCGGATTACTTGCTTATTTTGCCCTGGAACCTGAAGAGTGAGATCGTTGCGCAGATGCGCCACGTCGGGGCCTGGGGTTGCAAGATGGTCGTCCCAATTCCCAATGTTGAAGTTATAGATCCGCGAGAACTTGCATCATGAAAGTTGTTCTGTTCTGCGGGGGACTGGGCACCCGTATTCGCGAATACTCGGAGAGCATTCCAAAGCCGATGGTGCCGATCGGGCATCAACCGATCTTGTGGCATGTCATGCATTATTACAGCCACCATGGTCATCAGGATTTCATTCTTTGCCTCGGCTACAAGGCAAACGTTATCAAGGACTATTTCCTCAACTATAGGCAGGCGGAAAATAGCGACTGCGTGATCTCGCAGTTCGGCAAGAAGGTCGAGATTCTGGGTGAACGGCCACCAGACTGGCGCGTTACGCTTGTCGACACTGGCGCCTGGCGCAACATTGGTGAACGTCTCGTGGCGGTCAGGCATTTCGTTCAGGACGAAGAGATCTTTCTCGCAAACTACAGCGACGGCTTAACCGACGCGCCATTGGCGGAAATGATTGATTGTTTCAAGAAGAGTGGTAAAGTCGGTTGTTTTATCGCTATTCACCCCGTGGGTTCGATTCTGAAGTTTTTCTTGGATTGGCTCGATTAAGGGGTATGGAATGTCGGCCTCCGGAACGCTACGCGGAAGCATTCTTTGCGCGTAAGCTGACGTAGTTTAATGGGAGCGAAGGAGCGTGGCCGAAGATCTAAACATCCCTGTCCTCGAGCACCAGCGGGTTGCGACGCAACCTAGGCCTTCCGCGGTTTCGCGTCTGCAAGATCCCGACAGGACGCGGAAGAAGATTGCCTTTTTTGGGCATTTTAATTCGGGTAATTTCGGCAATGAGAGTACTCTTCAAGCAATTCTTTATCACCTTCGTTGTTTCCACCCGGATGCTGAAGTTATCTGTATCTCTACCGGCCGCCCTGAGGCTACCGTTGTAACCCGCGAAATCGAAACTATTCCAATTGCCCAGACGCTCGTTAAATGGCAACCCCGAAGTCTAGTTGTTAGAGTGGTGCGAATGGTTTGTATTGGAATACCAATCGAGCTTTACAGGTGGGCTAATGGTCTTATAACGCTCAAACGTATAGACATGCTCATCATCCCTGGAACAGGATTACTGACTGATGCCTACGGCCTTCTAGGCTGGGGGCCGTACAGTATCTTCAAATGGTCATTGATCGCCAAAGTTTGCCGCTGCAAATTAATCTTCGTGAGCGTTGGCGCCGGTCCCATTTATGGATCGCTAGGTAGGCGCTTTGTTAAATCAGCACTTTCTTTGGCAGACTTCCGATCTTATCGAGATAAGTCGACCATCCAGTACCTTATGAGTATTGGTTACCGCGCGGACAACGACCGGATACGTCCAGATTTAGTGTTCAGCCTTCCTGATACTGCGATACCGAAACAGGAAACCAAGAAGAGGAGCAGACCCGTTGTTGGTCTCGGCCTGATGGACTACGCCGGAAAGTATAGCGTCTCGAAACCACGTAATGAGATCTATCTAGCCTATTTAGAGAATCTCGTGATAGTTACGAGGTGGCTGTTAGCACACGAATATGATGTCAGATTACTAAGCGGGGATCTTGCGGATATGCATGCGAGACAAGAGTTCAGAGACTTGCTGAAAGAACGGTTATCGATGCCGGATGACGGTCATATTATTGATGAGCCGGTCGCTTCCGTTGAGAACCTATTGTCCCAGATTGCAGCAACTGACATCGTTGTGGCTACTCGGTTTCACAACGTTCTTTTCGCATTGCTTTGCAACAAGCCAGTTATCTCCATCTCGTTCCATCACAAGTGTGCGTCCCTAATGAGCGCAATGGGATTGTCGGCGTACTGCCTAGATATTAATGATTTTAAAGCTGATATGCTGATCGCGAAATTCTGTGACCTTGAGACAAATGCGAGCAAACTCAAGCCTTTAATTAGAGAGAAAGTAACAGAGTTTCGTAAGGCTTTGGACGAGCAATACCAGTTTATTTTCGACGACATGTGTCGATGAATGCACAGAGATTGCGCTGTTGACATGACGCGGATTCGCCCGGACTTCGAGCGGTTATGAGCGAAGCGGCGCCATCCCTATGTTGGGACTATTTCTACACCGCTCGTTGGTATGAGGTGAAGCTCGGTAGGAGTAAAGGCCTTTTTCTCTAGAAAGGCATAGATGTGCCGCGAAGGTGCAGGATTGCCGGGGTGAAGCCTGTCCGTGTGAGCCAAGAGTAGGCGAGTTTATGGGGAAACGTTGCTTGCAGTACCGAGCCTTTGCG
>Ga0126369_10002749_pt1 | contig 12621 bp, 13 predicted proteins | sample PanSoiMetaPlot_1_FD_109646 | JGI IMG/M metagenome (GOLD analysis project Ga0126369, IMG submission 109646) | Tropical forest soil microbial communities from Panama - MetaG Plot_1 | ecosystem: Environmental > Terrestrial > Soil > Tropical forest > Bulk soil | place: Panama | collected 2016-02-17 | reverse complement strand
GCTGACGATCTGACCGACGCAGCTGGCGTTCGGGCTGGCCGCAGCCGAAGCCGGGGCCGCCCCGACGATCCCCACCAGCGCCACGCCCAGGCCGGCCGCCGCCAGCCGTCCGCAGATCCTCACAATGCCGGCGCTCATCCCATTCACTCCGGCTGAGCCATCGCGAGTGCCTGCTCGCGCGTCACGTCCATGTCGTGCGCCTCACGGCCGTGCTGCTGCACCTTGGCGACGAAGTCGTCCTCAGTGTCACCGCGTACCGTTACTCCGCAGTCACACGTCACTGTCAGGGCCATCATCAACCTCCATTGGTCGGATCCGATGTACGTGGCCACCGACGTTAGCGCTCCTCCGTTGCAGTGCCGTTGCAGGTCGAGCCCCGTACAGGACCTCGTAGAAGACGGCCTCGGTGACCGGCGACGGCTCGACCCCGAGGTCGCGCGCCAGGGTCTCCTGGCAGCGTCGGAAGGCGCGCACGGCCTCGCCACGGTTGCTCGCGGCCGCCTGCGCACGCATCAGCCACTGATAGCCGACCTCCCGGTAGGGCTCGATTGCGATCGACTCCTCGGCGTCGCGCGCCGCGAGCAGGGGATCCCCGCTCCCGATCCAGACCTCCGCCAGCGCGTCCAGCGCGCGGACGTGGATGTCACGCAGCTGGGACCGCCTCCGTTCCGCCCAGGCCGCGTCATGCCCGGGCAGGAACGGCCGGCGCGCGTTCATGCGCGCCACCAGGGCCCAGCCGCAAGCATCGCGGGCCCGGCCGGAACGCAGCAGTGTCTCGGCCCGGTGGATGCCGTCCGCGGCCGCCTCGATGTCTACCCAGCCGCCGGCTGGGAGACGGAAGTGGTAGCAGCCAAGGCCAGACGTGAAGAGGGCGGAGCCGTCGAGGCCGATCCGGGTCGCGGCGGACCGCAGGCGGCTCACCAGTGCGCGCAGGTCGACGTCCCAGGCGGGTGGAGGCCCGTCCTCCCAGACCACCTCGGCGAGTTCCTCGCGCGGAATGCTCCGATGCCGCTCGCAGACGAGGTAGGCGAGCGCCGTCCGGCCCTGGCGACTTCCGAGCTGGGTCTCGAGGAGCAGCCGGCCACCCGACTCCAGGCACAGCCGGCCGGCGACGTAGACGCGGACGCCCATTCCCAAAAGCGAAACAGATCTGTACCGCTGGGCGCTGCGATCTACCACCGCTCCGCCCGCCAACCGCGCGTCGACGGGGCACGGGGACGCTCGCGCTCAGTGTGTGTTCTGGCCGCGCGGAACGTCAGTGGGCGGGCGACAGCGAGACCACATCGATGTTCGAGTCCCGGGCCGCTCACCATAGAGGACGAACCATGCCGGCAGGCGCGCTCGTCGTTCTCATTGCGGCCTCGCTCGTCCTCGTGGTCGAGTTCAGCCTCACCGCGGCGGCCGGGCTCGCCGCCTACCAGCCCGGCGTCGAGCGCTTCGCGCAGCTCACGGGAATCACTCCGCGCCCGCTCGCGTACCGCGTGCTCGGCCTGCTCGCGCTGCTCGGCGTGGCCGGCGTGATCGCCGGGATCTGGCGCCCGGTCGCAGCCGTGCCGGCGGCGGCCTACTTCGCGCTCCTCTCGTCCTTCACGCTCGCGCGCCAGGTCCAGCGCGGCCAGCGCGGCCAGGCGCTCGTCGCGTACTCGCTGTTCCTGGTCTCGGCACTGGCCGTGCTCGCGATCCAGGCCGTCCGGTCAGGCTAGCGGCGGCGGCGGTACCTTCCAGAGCAGCGGTGACGGACCCCACGCACGTCGCACGGCAGATCGACGCCGCCGGCAGGCAGGCCGTCGAGGCCGGGCTGTCCGGCGGCGCCGGCACCCTGGTCAGGGCCGTCGCCTCGCGGCCGCCGGCGTCGGCGCCGCACGGCTGGCGCCGGGCCGAGCTCCGCCCGGTCGTCATCCGGGGTCGCCCGGTGGTGCAGGTCGACTATGTCGGCGTCAAGGCCGGCCGGACCGTCAACGTCGACCCCGCGAACCTCGCGGCCGAGCTTGACGGCCTCTTCGCGCTCGGCTTCGCCAACTGGGTGGTCGACACGGAGGGGGAGACGCTGACCGTGCGCGCGCTGAAGCGCCGGACCACGGTCCACCGTGCGGCGCACGAGCACCGGCGGCCGGCGCTGACCAACGACCGGCCCCGGCGCCACCTGCTCGATCCATCCGCGGCCCCGTTCCTCGAGGCCGTCGGCATCGCCGGCCCGGACGGCGCGGTCCGTCCAGGTATGACGGCGAAGTTCCGCCAGGTCAACGAGTTCCTGCGCAGCGTCGACGCCCTGGTGCGCGAACCGCCCCGCGACCGCATCACTATCGTCGACTTCGGCTGCGGCAGCGCCTACCTGACGTTCGCGCTGTACCACTACTTCACGGAGATGCGCGGGATCGAGGTGGCGCTCACCGGCGTCGACCGGGACGCCGCGCTGCTGGAGAAGAGCGCCGGGCTGGCGGCGACGCTGAGCTGGACCGGCCTCCGGTTCGAGGACGCCGCGATCGAGACGTACGAGCCCGACGCCGCGCCCGACCTGGTGGTCAGCCTCCACGCCTGCGACACGGCGACCGACGACGCGCTGGGCCGCGCTGTGAACTGGGGCGCGCGCTGGATCCTGGCCGTGCCGTGCTGCCACCACCACCTCCAGGCGCAGCTCCGGCAGGCGGCGTTCCCGCCCGACATGCGGCTGCTGCGCCGGCACGGGATCCTGTTCGAACGGCTCGGCGACCTGCTCACCGACGGGTTCCGGGCCGCGCTCCTGCGACTGTGCGGCTACGACGCCGAGGTCTACGAGTTCGTGGAGCCGGAGCACTCGGCCAGGAACGTGATGCTCCGCGCCCGCCGGCGCGACGGCCTCGCCCCGGCGTCCGTCAGGGCCGCTTACGAGCAGATGAAGGCGGCGTGGCAGGTGGAGCCGTACCTCGAGCACCTGGTCGGGAGCCGGCTCTCCGACCGTTGACCTGCCCGTTCGTGCCGCCATGCGGACCACGACCGCCGCGCGGCGCCGCGGCGGCGTGCCATTGTGACCTGTTGTGACCGAACCGATCCGCGACATCGCCCGCATCGGCCACGCGGAGCTGCTCTCGAACCGCCCCGAGCGCAGCCTCGAGTTCTTCACCGACGTCCTGGGCATGGAGATCGAGTGCCGGGACGCCCGCTCCGTGTACCTGCGCGGCTACGGCGATTACCTGCGCTACAGCCTGAAGCTGACGGAGGCGCCGGCGACCGGGCTCGGTCACGTCGCGTTCCGGACGTGGAGCGAGGAGGCCCTGGCCAGGCGCGTGGCAGCCATCGAGCGCTCCGGCCTCGGCGCGGGCTGGGTCGAGGGCGACGTCGGCCACGGGCCCGCGTACCAGTTCCGGGACCCCGACGGCCACCTGATGGAGGTCTACTACCAGGCCGAGCGCTACGTGGCGCCAGAGCACCTGCGGCCGTCCCTCAAGAACCAGCCCCAGCGGTACACCGGGCGCGGCGCGGCGGTGAAGCGCCTCGACCACGTGAACGTCCTCGCCGAGGACGTCGCCGCCAACAGCCGTTTCGCCGAGGAGGTGCTCGGCTACCGACTGCACGAGAAGGTCCGCCTGGACGACGGGACCGAGGCCGGCGCCTGGCTCAGCGCGAGCATCGCCGCGCACGAGCTGATCTACACGGTCGACGCCCACCGCGCGCGGGGCCGGCTGCACCACCTGGCGTTCTGGGTGGACACGCGCGAGGAGGTCCTGCGCGCTGCCGACCTCTTCCTGGACGGCGGCGTCCACATCGAGTTCGCGCCCTCCAAACACGCGATCGCGCAGGGGTTCTTCCTGTACGCCTACGAGCCGGCCGGAAACCGGGTCGAGGTGACGACCGGCGGCTACTTCGTGTTCGACCCCGACTTCGAGCCGGTCGTGTGGACACAGGAGGAGCGCGCCCGGGGCCAGGCCTGGGGCGTGCCGACCGTCAGCACGTTCCACACGTACGGAACGCCACCGGTGGAGAGAGACGCATGACGACCCAGCCCCAGCCCATACGCAGCGAAGTCATCGGCAGCCTCCTTCGGCCGCCGGAGCTGGCCGAGGCCAGGCGCGCGCAGGAGGCGGGCACGCTGTCCTCGGCGGACTTCAAGCACATCGAGGACCGCGCCGTGGACGCGGCTCTGGCGCTGCAGGACGAGGCCGGCATCGATGTCGTGACCGATGGCGAGCTGCGCCGGTACGCGTTCTTCGGGCACCTGGCCGAGTCGCTGGAGGGCTTCGACCGCCGGGGCGGCTGGGCGATTCCCTTCCGCGACGAGAGCGGCAGCGAGATCATCCAGCCACGCCCGGTCGTGGTCGACCGGCTGCGCTGGCGCCGCAGCATGTGCGGCGAGGAGTGGACCTACCTGCGGGCCCGGTCGCCGAGGCCGGCGAAGGTCACGCTCCTCAGTGCCCAGCAAGCCGCCGCCTATTACGACCCGGAGAAGTCCGCCGGCGCGTACCCGACCCGCGACGCGTACCTGGCTGACATCGTCGACTTCACCCGCCACGAGATCGCCGAGCTGGTCCGCCTGGGCTGCACGTACGTGCAGGTCGACGCCCCGCAGTACGCGGCCCTGCTCGACCCCGACCTCCGCGAGGGCTACCGCAGGCGCGGGAGCGACCCCGACCAGCTGCTGGACACGTGCATCGAGCTCGACAACGCCATCATCGAGGGCCATCCGGGGGTCACGTTCGGGCTGCACGTCTGCAGGGGGAACAACCAGAGCCGCTTCTACGCCCGCGGCGACTACGGACCGATCTCCCGGGTCTTCGAGCGGACCCGCTTCCACCGCTTCCTGCTCGAGTACGACGACGATCGCTCGGGCGGCTTCGAGCCGCTGCGGACGGTGCCTGACGACCGCGTGGTGGTGCTCGGGCTGGTGACGACCAAGAAGCCAAGGCTGGAGGCCCAGGACGAGCTGACGGCCCGGATCCACGAGGCCGCGCGGTACGTGCCCCTGGAGCGGCTCGCGCTCAGCCCGCAGTGCGGGTTCGCGTCCACCGAGGAGGGCAACCTCCTGTCGCTGGAGGACCAGCGGGCGAAGCTGGAGCTGGTCGGCCGCACCGCCGCGGCTGTCTGGGGAGCGGCGCCCGACTGAACGCTTCGCGGGCGGCGACCATTGTCCACGTGCAGCAACCACAGCGAGATCCGGTCGTCGTCGGGCGGGGCAGGCTCGGCCGGTCCCTGGCCGGGGCGCTCGAATGCCCGCTCCTGCCCGGTCGCGACACGGTCGACGTTCCCGCGGGCTGTCTGTGCCTCGTGGCGGTCCCCGACCCGGCGCTGGCCGAGACGGGCGCGCGGCTGCGCGGCGAGGGCGCGGCCATCGTCCACGTCAGCGGCGCCCATGGGCTGGACGCGCTGGCGGCGGCCGCGCGCCGCGGGCATCCGGTCGGCGCGTTCCATCCCCTGCGCTCGTTTCCGGCGCCGCTCGGCCCGGAGGCGTTCCACGGCATCCTCTTCGGCATCGACGCCTCTGAAGGCGCGCTGCTCGGCGAGCTCGAGGCGCTGGGGGCCCGGCTCGGGGGATGGACGCGCCGCATCCGCGACGGCGACCGGATCCGCTACCACGCCGCCGCCACGCTGGCCGGGCCGCTGCTCGTGGCGCTGTCCGCGCAGGCGGCCGAGGTGCTGGGCGAGGTGGGCTTCGGCCGCGACGAGGCGCTCGACGCGCTGCTGCCGTTCATCGGCGGCACCGTGGACAACCTGCGGGCCCTGCGCCTGCCGGACGCGCTGATCGGCCCGGTCCGGCGCGGTGATCCCGACACCGTCGCCAGGCACGTCACGGCCCTGCACGGCGACCCGGCCGCCGCGTATCGAGCGCTGACGCGGACCGCCATCGGCCTCGCCGAGGAGGCGGGCCTGGACGAGGCCACGGCCCGCCTCCTGCGCGCGCACGTCACGGAATGACGGTCCGTGCCCTCCGGGGCGTGATCGTGGCCAGCAGCCCCGCGGCCGCGATCGCGCCGAACACCCAGAGCGCCGTCCGCACGTCGGCCGTGTCGCCGCCCAGGAACAGCAGGCTGCGGAGGCCCTCCGTCGAGAAACGGAAGGGCGTCCAGCTCCACAGCAGCTCGCGGTAGACGGGGTTCAGCAGCTCCGGCACCAGGCCCGCAACCGCCGGGGCCATCAGGTAGAGGGGCACGAGCACCGCCATGCCGCGCAGCCCGAGCCAGCGCAGCACAGCCGCCTGCAGCAGCGCGAAGGCGAGGCCGACCAGCGCCACGAAGCCGGCGGCGCTCCAGGTCACCGGCAGTGTGGCGTCCCAGGCGTGCGCCAGACCGGCGACCACCGCGGTGCCCAGCAGCGCCGAGGAGGCCGCGGCGACCAGCGTGGCGAGCCGGCCGAGCGGGCGGCCGCCGCGCAGGCGCGGGCCGACCACGACGGCCAGGACGCCGGCGATCAGCGTGGCCAGCCAGAGCAGGGCGCTCGCGGCGAGCGGCAGCGCGCGGCCGGCCGCCGACGTGGGGTGGATGGTCACGACCTGGAGAACCGGGTCGGCGCCCGCCGGCTGCGTGCGAGCCGAGGTCAGGACGGCGGCGGCGACCTGCGTCAGGACCGGCTCGGCGACCTGTGCGGCGCTCGGGTTGAGCGCGCCCGACAGCAGGACCGTCGCGGTCGGCCCGCCTGGACCCGGGCTGAAGAGCACGGCACCGTAGATGTCCTTGCCGTCGAGGAGCTGCTCGGCCTCGGCCCTCGACGTCACGGTCCGCCACGACACCGAGCCGCCGCCCTGCGCGGAGACCCGCTGGACGATCGGGGCCAGCGCCGGTGTGGTCGCCCCGACCGCGAGCGGCACGCCGGTCGGCGCTGCCGTGGCCTGGACGCCGAACGTCAGCAGGCCGATCAGGAGGGCCGCCAGCGCCCCGGCGGTCGCGACGGCCACGGCGACGAGCGCCGCCGGCGCCGAGATTTCATCGCCTGGTGATTTCATCATGCGTTGATTTTGGCTCAGCAACGGGGCTTATGTCAACAGGTGTTGAGATACGGTAGGCTGGACGGCGTGGAGCGAACACGCAGCGCGAGGCGGGCCGGCCGCCCGGCCGGGTCGCCCCCCAACCGCGACGCGATCCTGGCCGCCGCGCGCGAGCAGTTCACCGAGCGCGGCTACGACAGCGCGACGATCCGCGGCATCGCGGCGAGGGCGGGGGTGGACCCGGCCCTGGTCCACCACTACTTCGGCACGAAGGAGGACCTGTTCGCGGCGGCGCTGCTGCTCCCGACCAGCCCGCGTGAGGCCCTGGACGGCGTGCTCACGGGCGACCTCGACGGCCTGGGAGAGCGCCTGGTACGGCGCTTCCTCGAGTACTGGTCGGCCGCCGGCGGCGGTATCGGCGACTCGATCGTGGGCCTGCTCCGCTCCGCGACAACGAACGACGACGCCGCCCGGATGGTACGGGAGTTCGTCTCACGCGAGGCGCTGGGCCGGATCGCGGAGGCGCTGGACATGCCCCAGCCCCGCCTGCGCGCCGCGCTGGCCGGGTCGCAGCTGATCGGCCTGGCGCTGGCCCGGTTCGTGATCCGCGTGGAGCCGATCGCCGGCGCCGACGTCGAGACGCTGGTTGCCTGCTACGCGCCGACGCTGCAGCGCTACTTCACGGGGCCGCTGCCGGGCGACGTCGAGCCGCGACCGCGCCAGCCGGGCCCTGGCAGCGGCCCCCGATAGCCCACCCAGGGGTCGTAGTCGACCTCGAGCGGCTCCTGCTCCGGACGCTCGGCCTCGGGCACCCGGATCAGGTTCACGCGGATGCGCGTCCAGGTCGAGCTGGCACCGCGCATCGCGTCCACGAGCACGTCGTTCGGGCCGAGGTGCGGCACCACCTCGGGGTGTCGCGCCTTCCAGCGATCCAGGCCCGCCAGCGCCTCGGCCTCGGTCGCGGCGCGCGCGACCTCGACCATGGGCACGGTCGTGCGGCGGCGCCCGGTCGGACCCGCGGTCTTCCCGGGCGCGGGCGGGGGCACGGCCCCGTCCCGCCGGCGCTTGGACGGCTGCACGCGCGGCGCCTCGCCGGCCTGCTTCTCGTAGTGCGGCGGCCACGGGGCGTCGGGCAGCCCCTCCGACTCGTGGCGGTCCGCCAGTTCCAGCAGCGCCTCCAGCGAGCCGGCCGCCCCGTCCATGCCGGCCGCGGGGTCGCCGATCTCGGCGAACCGCGCGGGTACGGTCTCGATCGTGAACGACTCCGGCTCGCAGTGCGGCACCTCGTCCCAGGTCAGCGGCGTCGACACGCGGGCGTCGGGCAAGGGTCGCAGCGAGTAGGCGGACGCGATCGTCCGGTCCTTCGCGTTCTGGTTGTAGTCGAGGAACACGCCGTGGCGCTCCTCCTTCCACCATTTGCTGGTCGCGATGTCCGGCGCGCGCCGCTCCACCTCCCGCGCGAGTGCGACCGCCGCCCGCCTGACCTCCGTGAACGGCCAGCGGCGCTGGATGCGGCAGTACACGTGCATGCCGCGCGAGCCCGACGTCTTCGGCCAGCCCGTGAGCCCGAACTCGGACAGCACCTCGTGGGCGACCATCGCCACCTCGCGGACCTGCGACCACGGCACGCCCCGCACAGGGTCCAGGTCGACACGCAGCTCGTCCGGGTGGTCCAGGTCGTCGGCCCGCACCGGGTGCGGGTTGAGGTCGATGCAGCCGAGGTTCACGACCCAGGCCAGCTGCGCCGCGTCGTGCACGACGACCTCGCTCGCGGTGCGGCCGGATGGGAAGCGCAGTTCGACCGTCTCGATCCAGTCCGGTCGCGATTCGGGCGCCCGCTTCTGGAAGAACGCCTGGCCCTCGGCGCCGTTGACGAAGCGCTTGAGCGCCATGGGCCGGCCGGCGACGCCGCGGATCGCCCCGTCGGCGACCGCCAGGTAGTAGCGGATGAGGTCCATCTTCGTGTGGCCGGTGCGCGGATAGAACACCTTGTCCGGGTTGGTGATCGTCACCTCCCGGCCCGCGACCTCCACGATCTCGTTCCTGGCCGGCATCCTCGCACCATACGGCAGCCGGCCGTTCGTCATAAGTTCGGAGCGAAGGTGTACGGCCGTGGTGCCACGTCGGTGCCGACGTTCAGCTGGATCACGGCGTGCGCGGTGAGCGGGATCTGGCTCGGGTCGCCCGTGTACCGTTGCCCGTTCACGTAGGCGGTGACCGTGCCCGTATGGCTGCCGACCTGGCTCGAGCTCAGCGTCTGGCCCCAGAGGTGGAAGAAGTTGCCGAGCGTGTACGTGCGCCGGTCGGGCGACTCGATGTGGATGACGCCGTCGGTCGTGTGGGTGTGGAGCCAGTAGAAGCAGGAACCGCCGACGACGAACGGCTCGCCGGTGCTGTTGTCGACCTGCGGGTTGGGGATGCCGATGCCGTACGGGACGGTCTGCGGCTGGCCGTCGACGAAGATGGCGAGGTGGGCATGGATGTGGTAGGCCACCTGTTCCGACGTCTGGCACTGGATGCCGTCGACGGTCTGGCCGGTCGCCGCGCCGGCGGGCGCCGCCGAGGTCCCCGGCGACTTCTGCTGGCTGAACAGGTACAGCGCGACGAAGACGATCGCGAGCGCGAGGACCGTCAGCGCGACCGGCAGCAGCCAGGCCGGCAGCCCCGACCGTCTGACGGGCGGCCGGCGGGTCGGCGGAGGACGCTGCCCGGGACGAGGCTGGACGGCGGTTCGCTTCTTGCTCATTTGGGCGAGACCTCCAATCTTGCATGCAGGGGGCCGGCGGCCGCCGGAGAATCGGGTGTATGAGCGACGAAACGGAGCTGTGCTTCACGCCCGCCACCGAGCTGGCCAGGCGCATCCGGGCTCGCGAGCTTTCGCCAGTGGAGCTGCTGGGGGCGGTGCTGGCCCGGATCGACGCGATCGACGCACGCGTGCACGCGTTCGTGACGGTGGACGGGGAGCGCGCGATGGCAGCGGCGCGTGCGGCGGAGGAGGCGGTCGGGCGCGGCGGCGAGCTGGGATCGCTGCACGGGCTGCCGGTGTCCGTCAAGGACCTCGAGCCGGTCGCCGGCGTGCGGCTCACGTACGGCACGCGGTTCTTCGAGGACCACGTGGCGGAGGCGGACGGCGCGGCCGCCGGACGGCTCCGAGCGGCGGGGGCGATCCTCTTCGGCAAGACCAACACTCCCGCATACGGCCACAAGGACATGTGCGACAACCTGCTGATGCCGGCCACCCGCAACCCGTGGAAGCTGGACCGCACGTCGGGCGCTTCCAGCGGCGGAGCGGGCGCGGCCGTGGCTGCCGGCATGGGGCCGCTGGCCCACGGCACCGATGGTGCCGGTTCGATCCGCATCCCGGCGGCGCTCTGCGGCGTGTTCGGGCTGAAGCCGTCGTTCGGACGGGTGCCGAACTGGATCGCGACGGATATGTGGAACAGCCGCTCGCATGCCGGCCCGCTGACGCGCACGGTGCGCGACGGCGCCCTGCTGCTCGGGGCGATGGCGGGGCCGGACCCGCGCGATCCCCTCTCGATCGACTCGCCGCCCGAGGACTACCTGGCCGCCTGCGAGGGCCGCGTGCGCGGGCTGCGGGTGGCGTGGAGCGCGGACCTGGGCTACGCGCCTGTGGACCGCGAGGTGCGGCGGCTCACGGAGGCGGCCGCCCGCTGCTTCGAGACCATGGGGTGTCACGTCGAGGCGGTGGATCCCGGCTGGGACCACCCGGGACCCTGGCATGCCACGATCTACCGGGCCAGCGTCGCCGCCCGGGTCGGGCCGCTCGCCGACCAGCGCCCGGAGTGGATCGACGAGTCCCTCGCGCAGGTCGTCGAGCTGGGCCGGGCGGTGACGGCCGATCAGCTGCTGGCGGCCCAGGCGGCGCGGACGCGCTTCTACCAGCAGGCGTGCGCGTTCATGGACCGGTTCGACCTGCTGCTGACGCCGGCGATGGCGTGCGGCGCGTGGTCATGGGAGCGCCCGCCCGCGGAGATCGACGGGCAGCCGGTGCAGCAGGTCGCGGGCGGGCGCTGGCCGCTCATGTACCCGTTCAACCTGACGGGATGGCCGGCCGCGTCGGTGCCGTGCGGGTTCACGGCCGAGGGGCTGCCCGTGGGTCTGCAGATCGTGGCTCCCTGGCATCGGGACGCGGCCTGCCTGCGGGCGGCGGCGGCCTTCGAGGAGGCCGCGCCGTGGGCGCGCCGGCGTCCGCTCACCTGAACAACGGCGACATCCCCACTTGACAATCGGCGGCAGAGGGAGAACAGTGGAGACCTCCGAGGTCTTGCAGTTCCTCCCTCCGAGCTGAGCAGCCTTCGCGTCAGCGGGGCTGCTCGGCTCCTAGAACTCCCTCTCCCCCTTGCGGGGGAGGGTTGGGGTGGGGGGGCCGACCCCTCCAGGTGGAAGCGCCGGATAGGGTCCCGCTGAAAGTGCCCGACCTGTCCAGGTGGCAGCGCCGGAGACAGACCAGGCGGAGCTGCCCACCCTTCCGGCTGGAAGCGCCGGCCCTCCAGGTCGAGCGCCCGACACGGTTACCCTTTCGCCCATGAGCGAGAGCGTCGTCGCGGGAGATGGGCCCCCGCACTTCCTGGTCCACCGCGAGGGCGACCACGTGGGCGTCGCCGTGCAGGATGTCGAACCTGGCCGGCGTCGGGCCGTCTACCTCGACTCGGACCGTGAGATCGAGGTCGAGGTGACGGAGCCCGTCCCGCTGGGCCACAAGGTGGCGCTGGCGAACCTCGACGGCGGCGCCGACGTGATCGAGTACGAGGTGCGCGTCGGGCTCACCCGCCGGCCCGTGCGCCGCGGCGAGCTGGTCCACGTCCACAACCTGCGGAGCGCCCGCTGGGAGCGCAGCGAGTGAGCCTCAACGGTTACCGGCGAGCCGACGGCCGCGTGGGCGTCCGCAACCACGTGGTGATCCTGCCCGTGGACGACCTCTCGAACGCCGTCTGCGAGAACGTGGCGCGGGTGGTGCCGGGGACGCTGGCGCTGCCCCACCACTACGGGCGCCTGCAGTACGGCGACGACCTCGACCTGACGTTCCGGACGCTGATCGGCAGCGGAGCCAGCCCGAACGTGGCGGCCGCGGTGGTGGTCGGCATCGAGCCCAACTGGACGCACCACGTCGCGGACGGCATCGCGCGCAGCGGCAGGCCGGTCGAGAGCTACTCGATCGAGCGGTTCGGCGACCTCAGGACGCTCGCGGCCGCCGCCCGCACGGCCCAGCAGCTGCTGCAGGACGCGTCGGAGCTCCGCCGCGAGCCGGTCGAGCGGCGCGAGGTGGTGATCTCGATCAAGTGCGGCGAGTCGGACACGACCACCGGCCTCGGCTCCTGCCCGACGGTCGCGCAGGTCGTCGACCGCCACGTCGCGGACGGCGGCACGGTGATCTTCGGCGAGACCTCCGAGCTGACGGGCGGCGAGCACCTCATCGCGGAGCGCTGCGAGACGCCCGAGGTGCGGGCCCGATTCCAGGCCATGTACGACGGCTACATCCGCGAGATCGAGGCGTCGGGCGCCAACCTGCTCGGCTCCCAGCCGACGCAGGGCAACATCCGGGGCGGCCTGTCCACCATCGAGGAGAAGGCGCTGGGCAACATCGCCAAGACGGGCACCGCCCCGGTGGTGGACGCGCTCGGACCTGCCGAGACGCCGCGGCAGCCGGGGCTCAACTTCATGGACTCGTCGTCGGCGGCCGCGGAGTTCATCACGCTGATGGGCGCGGC
>Ga0126369_10002747_pt1 | contig 12625 bp, 11 predicted proteins | sample PanSoiMetaPlot_1_FD_109646 | JGI IMG/M metagenome (GOLD analysis project Ga0126369, IMG submission 109646) | Tropical forest soil microbial communities from Panama - MetaG Plot_1 | ecosystem: Environmental > Terrestrial > Soil > Tropical forest > Bulk soil | place: Panama | collected 2016-02-17 | reverse complement strand
TCACAACCGTAGGGCACCCGCTCAGGGAGGAAAGCGGGAGACGTTACTACCGTCCGAAAATGAGACCGCGCGTGTTAGCTGGAGTTCCGCAGCAAGTTTGTATCGATTGTATCGATCCGTTCGCCTTACCATCAGCGTGGTTATCGTTTGTAATTTCTACACGCCACTTGGCTTCGAAATCGGCAGCTTGCTGCAAGATGTGGCCCCACGTTAGGATGCGCGCTGTTGCGGGAGAGCGTGCCGATCCACCGGTCCTGCGCTCCAAACTTCCTTCATTCGGCTGACCATGCGCTTTGCCGGAAAGTTTCCAGAGCGGCGGCCGCGCCGCATGCGGCGCGACCCTTTCTCACGACGCTTGATGCGCGAGCATGCGCTCGCGCCGGCAGATCTGATTCTTCCGGTTTTCGTTCAGGGCGGGAGCAAGCGGGAGGATGCGGTGCCTTCCCTGCCAGGGGTGTCGCGCAAGAGCGTCGACCTGCTGTTTCGAGACGCCGAACGCTGTCTCGAATTGGGGGTTCCGGCGATGGCGCTCTTCCCCGTCATCCCAGCCGAGTCCAAATCGCTCGACGCGGCGGAAGCGTGGAATCCCGAAGGGCTGGTGCCGAAGGCGGTGCGCGCGCTGAAGGCACGTTTTCCCGGCCTCGGCATCATCACCGACGTTGCGCTCGATCCCTATACGAGCCACGGCCAGGATGGATTGCTCGACGAAGCCGGCTATGTGACTAATGACCTGACCGTTGCAGCACTTACGCGGCAGGCGCTGTCGCATGCGGAGGCCGGGGCTGACGTGGTCGCGCCCTCGGACATGATGGACGGGCGGGTGGGTGCTTTGCGGACCGCACTCGACCAAGCACGCCTCGACAGAACCCGCATCCTCGCCTATTCCGCCAAGTACGCATCGAACTTCTACGGTCCCTTTCGAGACGCGGTCGGATCGTCCGCCAATCTTGGCGGCGGAGACAAGTACACCTACCAGATGGATCCGGGCAACTCCGACGAGGCTCTCTGGGAGGTTTACCTCGACCTGCAGGAAGGCGCTGACATGGTAATGGTGAAGCCCGGGCTGCCGTACCTCGACATCGTGCGTCGGGTAAAGGACGCCTTTGGCGTACCCACTGCCGTCTACCAGGTGAGCGGCGAGTACGCGATGCTCAAGGCAGCGGCAGGGCACGGCTGGTTGGACGAGCGCGCTTGCGTCATGGAAACGCTGCTTGCGTTCAAGCGCGCGGGTGCCGACGCGATCCTCACCTACTTCGCGTTGAGCGCTGCCGGCTGGCTGCGCGGCTGATCCGGCCGCTGCCGCTTCACGGTTCGCTCTCGGCTCCAAGCAAAGTTCGCAGCTGCGCGATTTTTAGCCGATCGTCGGCTTCGGCGGTTCTTCCGCGACCCGGGCGATTCCTGCGCTCCCGCGGCGACACGATGACCAGCCGCAGGATCGACTGGGGACCATTGACGTTGAGCTCCACTTGGCCGATGCGTCCCGGTGGCGTCGGCGCCGAGCCATAGTCGACGCCAGCGTTGATCAACGCCAGTTCGACTGCCTTGGCGTCCTCGGCCTCGAGCTCGATGCGGATTTCGCTGTGAGGGGTCGCCCAGCCCGCTGCGACAGCGCCAGTGAGCACTGGCTCCCACTGCGCAAGCCGCTCCATCCAGCGTAGCGCCTCCAGGCGCTGAGCCCGCAGCCTGATCGGCTGCTCGGCCTGATGGAAGAGACTGTTGTAATCGCGCAACGCCTGCTCGATTTCCTCGTTCTGGGGCAAGGCCTCGCGATCGGACAGTCCCAACTCTCGACAAGCCTTGCGCTTCGCGACGTTCCAGTCCGTCAGGCCATGCTCGGCAATGAGGCGCGCCGCGGTCTGCGCAATCCTCGACCGGTTGCGTTGCCCTCGCGCTGAGGGTGCGCGGTCCATGCAGCTCTAAAAGAGTTGGTTCCGGACCTCGCCTGGCGTACGAGTGGTGCCAGGCGCCAGGGCGTCCTCACTCTTGGCGGGTGGAAACTCGGAGTAGAAGTATTCCGGCAACCCGCTGCGATCATCCGATTCGCGAAGGCCGGTCTCGGGATCGATCCGCGCTACGAGAATGCCGTCCGGCTGCTGAAGCGGCCGCTCGGGCACGCCCTTGAGCACCTTGCCCATGAAGTTGATCCAGATCGGCAACGCTGCGACCGCCCCCGTCTCTCCGGAACCGAGCGTCCTCGGCTGATCGAAGCCTATCCAAGCGACCGCCACCATCGACGCGTTGAAACCGCAGAACCAGGCGTCGACATTGTCGTTCGTCGTCCCTGTCTTTCCCGCCAGATCCTGGCGGCCGAGCTGCATCGCGCGCACGGCCGTGCCACCGCGCACGACGTCGCGCATCATGGTCGTCATGATGAACGCGTTGCGCGGGTCGATTGCGCGTTCGGCGCTTTCTTCCGCTACGGCCGGTTCGGCTCGCGATAGCGTATTGCCGCGGCTGTCCAAGACCCGGTCGATCAGGTACGGCGTAACGCGATAACCGCCGTTGGCGAAAATCGAGTACGCAGCAACCATCTGCAGCGGAGTTGCTGCGCCCGCGCCCAACGCCATGGGCAGGTAGGCGGGGTGCAGCTTGGGGTCGAATCCGAACCGCGCGATGTAGTCCTGCGCATACTGCGGGCCGATCGCCTGCATGACTCGAACGGTCACCAGGTTCTTCGACTTCATCAGCGCCGTGCGCAGGCGCATTCGCCCTTCGAACTTTCCGTCATAATTCTTGGGTTCCCAAGGGTCGCTGCCGGTCTGCGTGGAATCGAAGTACAGAGGGGCGTCGTTCACGACGGTCGCGGGACTGAATCCCTTCTCGAGCGCCGCCGAGTAGATGAATGGTTTGAAGCTCGAGCCCGGCTGCCTGAACGCCTGGGTGACGTGATTGAATTTGTTCCGATCGAAGTCGAAACCGCCCACCAGCGAGAGAATCGCGCCGTCCGAGGGGCGAGCTGAAATGATCGCCGACTCGACTTGCGGCAACTGTCCGATCTGCCAGCGGCCCTTGTCGTCGCGGCTCACGCGAATCACAGCGCCCCGGCGAATCCGGCTGCTCGCTGGAGCCTTGTCGGAGAGGGCTCTCGCCGCGAACTTCAAGCCATCGCCACTGACGGTGACGGCCTCGCCATCGCTGGTCACGGCCTTGATCTCCGCGGGCGTGGCTTGAAGGACGATGGCCGGGTCCAGGTTGTCGCTATCGGAGAGCTCGGCAAAAGCCCGATCGAGCACCTGATCGAGTTCCGCCGGGTCGTCGGGCAGGCTGACGAAGCCCTCCGGACCCCGATAGCCATGGCGGCGGTCATAATCGAGCACGCCTCGCCGCACTGCAGCATAAGCTGCGTCCTGATCGGCTTTTCGGATGGTTGTGTAAACAACCAGTCCGCGGCTGTAACTTTCCTCGCCGTAGGCATCGAAGATTGCCTGCCGTACCATTTCTGCAACAAAGTCGGCATGGGCGCTCGGATCGCGAATCGTCTGTCGCACGATCAAGGGATTCGCCTCGGCTTGAGCGAGCTGCGCATCGGTGATGAATCGTAGGTCACGCATCCGCCGCAGGACGTACTCCTGCCGGATGCGGGCTCGTTTCGGGTTTGCAACGGGGTTGTATGCCGATGGAGCTTTGGGGAGTCCGGCGAGCATGGCGGCTTCGGCAACGTCGATCTGAGAGAGCGGCTTCCCAAAGTAGATCTGAGAGGCAGCCGCAAATCCGTAGGCTCGCTGCCCAAGATAGATCTGGTTCACATAGAGCTCGAGGATCTCATCCTTGGTGAGGTTCGCTTCGATCTTGTAGGCGAGCAGTACTTCGCGCAGCTTTCGAGTGATGGTCTTTTCACGCGTGAGGAAGAAGTTGCGCGCGACCTGCATGGTGATGGTGCCCGCGCCCTGCTGCGTCCCGCTTGAGACGTTTGTCAGCGCTGCGCGCAAGACCGATATGTAGTCGACTCCACCGTGCTGATAGAAGCGCTCGTCCTCGGCGGCCAAGATGGCCTGACGCATGACTTCCGGCACATCCTTGATCTTGACGACCGCACGGCGCTCTTCTCCAAACTCGCCCAAGAGGTCTCCCTCCGCGGAAAGTATCCTCAGGGGGATCTTGGGCTGGTAGTCAGTGAGGGCTTCGAGGGTGGGTAAAGTGGGATAAAGCAGTGCAAAAACAAAGGCCGCCAGCAGGGCTCCCACCAGCGCTAAGCCAAAGAGGACGGACGCCAGATAGATGAACCAGCGCTTTAGCATAAATGAATGAAACTTATCCCCAGGGCGGGCGGGACTCGTCGATTATATGCAGGGTTGGATTTTGAATAAACTTGTAAAAAAGAAATGGCCATGGTTTATACTTGCTGCTAGCATTTAATGTAGTTTATATGTATTGCTTCTAACCTTCCTATGTTGAAGGAAAAACTCAGTCCGGCTTTCTCGTTTCTGCAGACGACCGCGCCGCCGCTCATCGGCGTCGATATTAGTTCGTCCGCGCTGAAACTCGTTGAACTCTCCGAATCGGGGAAGGGCGCCTATCGCCTGGAGCGGTACGCTCTGGAGCCGCTTGCCAAGGACGTGGTCACCGACGGCAACATCGCCAACCTCGACCAGGTAAGCGACGCCCTCAGACGGGCCCACAAGCGCCTCGGGACCCGGAACCGGAACGTGGCCCTGGCGCTTCCGGCCGCGATGGTCATCACGAAGAAGATCATCGTGCCGGCAGGGCAGACCGAAGAGGAGCTCGAGTTGCAGGTCGAGGCCGAGGCCAACCAATACATCCCGTTCGCGCTTGATGAGGTCAACCTCGATTTCCAGATCCTGGGCCCCGCCCCGAACAATCCGGACGAGGTGGAGGTACTGATCGCCGCCTCGCGCAAGGAGAAGGTCGAAGACAGGGTGGCTATTGCCGAGGCCGCGGGGCTGAAGCCACGCGTGATGGATGTGGAGTCCTACGCGACTGAGGATGCGTTCCAGATGATCGCGCCTTCGCTGCCGGCAAACGGCCGCGACCAGAACATCGCGCTGGTGGATATCGGCGCGCACGTGATGCATTTCTATGTCCTGCGCAACAACCAGATCCTCTTCTCGCGGGACCAGGCCTTCGGTGGCAATCAGCTGACCCATGAGATCCAACGGGCGTTCAACTTGTCGCCCGAGGAAGCAGAGTCGGCCAAAAGGAATGCAGGCCTCCCGGAGAACTATGACGTCGATGTGCTGCAACCGTTCATGGAAACGCTGGCGCTCGAGATAACTCGCGCGCTTCAGTTTTTTTTCACCTCGACATCCTACAGCCAGGTCGACCAGATCGTCCTCGCGGGGGGGTGCTCGCTGCTCCCCGGGCTCGACGAATTGGTGAGCAAGCGCGCTGGGGTCAACACAATCGTCGGCAATCCGTTCGCGAACATGGCCGTGTCCGACCGGATTCGGCCGCGCCAGCTGGCGACCGACGCACCCCTGCTGCTGATCGCCTGCGGCTTGGCCATGCGGAGCTTCGACTGACATGGTCCGCATCAACCTACTCCCGCACCGCGAGCAGAAGCGTCAGGCGAGACAACGGCAGTTCATTTCTCTCGCCATCGGTCTCGCTATCCTGGGTCTCGCGGTCGTCGGCCTCGGTCATGTATTCATCGCAGCCCGGATCGACAACCAGAACAGCCGCAACACCTTGCTCAAGAGCGAGATCGTCAAGCTCGATGAGCAGATCAAGGAGATCGACCGACTGCGTGACCAGACTCAGGCATTGCTGGCGCGCAAACAGGTGGTCGAGACCCTTCAAGCCAATCGCACGGAAGCCGTTCACCTTCTCGACCAGTTGGTCCGCCAGCTGCCCGACGGTCTGTACTTGAAGTCGGTGAAGCAAAACGGGACGCGGGTGACGCTGACCGGTTACGCCCAGTCCAACGCGCGCGTATCGACTCTGATGCGCAACATCGAGAGCTCGCCCTGGCTGGGCTCGCCCGAGTTGGTCGAGATCAAGTCGGTCGCTCTCGACAAGCAGAAGGTCAACGAGTTCACGCTGGTGGTTCAGGTGAAGCGAGCAATGCAGGCGCCGGTGGGAGCTGCGCCGCCTGCTAACACGCCGCCGGGTAAGGCTGCGCCAGCGCCGGCCAAGGGAGGCCAGGCATGACCTTGGACGAACTGCGCCGGCTCAACATACGCGAGGCCGGAAATTGGCCCCTGCTGCCCAAGATAGTCGTCTTGGGGCTCATTTTCATCGCCATCGTGGCCGCCGGCGGGCTGCTCGACTGGCGCGATCAGATCGAGATCCTCGACAAGGCGCAAGCCACCGAGGTGAAGCTCAAGGAAGAGTACGGCTCGAAGAAAGCCCGCGCGGTCAACCTTGAGCTGTACGTGCAGCAGCTGAAGGACATCGAGCAGTCATTCGGCGCTCTGCTCAAGCAACTGCCGAACAAGTCCGAGATGGACGCGCTGCTGACCGACATCAACCAGGCGGGACTCGGCCGAGGCCTTCAGTTCGAGCTGTTCAAGCCTGCGGCGCAGGAGCGCATGGCCGACTTCTATGCCGAGCTGCCGATCAATGTGAAAGTCACCGGAAGCTACCATGACATGGGCGCTTTCGCGAGCGATGTTGCGCAGTTGCCTCGCATCGTCACGCTGAACGATCTCAGCATCGTGAACGACAAGGGTACGTTGACGATGGACGCGGTAGCGAAGACGTTCCGGTACCTCGACGAAGAGGAGATCGCGAAGCAGCGAGCAAAGGCCAAGGAAGCGGCCAAAGGGAAGGCCAAGAAATGAACTCGCGGCTGATCGTCTCCGTGGGGGTAGTCTTGCTCGTCGCCGGGTGTGGCGGCGAAAGCCACCAGGATCTTCGCGCTTGGATGCAGGAGCAGGGCAAAGGCGCCCGGGGCAAGCTCGATCCGCTGCCGCAGGTCAAGCCATACGAACCGTTCGCCTACAACGCGTTCGATCTGCCCGATCCGTTCAAGCCGCGCAAGATCGAGCCCGTGAAGAGCGGCGGGACGCTGGCGCCGGATCTGAATCGCCGCAAGGAGCCGCTCGAAGCCTTCCCGCTCGAGTCGCTGCAGATGGTCGGGACGATGCAGCGCGGCAAGTCGACGTTCGCGCTGGTACGGACGACGGACAAGGACATCTACCAGGTGCGAATCGGCAACTACCTGGGACAGAATTTCGGCGTGATCATCGGTATTTCGGACAATGAAATTCGCCTCAAGGAGTTGGTGCAGGACGGAAGCGGGGACTGGACTGAACGGTCGAGCACCCTCCAGCTCGCCGAGGCCACAGACCTCAGACAGGAGCGGCGACGATGAATGCGTTGTCAGGGAGCGTATACCAATATAAGCGGTCGCAGATCTTCAGTTGGATAGCAGCAGTTGTAGTGGCAATTACCGCTTTCGGCGCAAGCTCGGCGTCGGCACAGACGGCTAACAGCATCGACGCGTTGAGCGTCGCGAAGGGAAGCTCAGGCCGTACGGTCATCAAGTTCACCCTCAAGGCGCCGCTCGCGAATCCGCCGGCCGGCTTTGCGATCACCGATCCGCCGAGGATCGCGCTCGATTTCCCCGACACGGTCAATGGCCTCGGACGCTCCGCGCAGGACATCGGTGACCCGTCGCTGCGCAGTCTGAACGTCGTGCAGGCAGGCGCCCGCACGCGGGTGGTTTTCAACCTCAACAAGCCTCAGTCCTACGAGACCAGGGTCGAAGGCAACGTGGTCTACGTGACGCTGACTGACCAGGCCGGCGCCGCTGCCCAGGGACCGGTCGTTTCGCGCTTCGCGGAAGCGAAGCCCGGAGAGGCTGCCCACGCGCTGCGCGACGTGGACTTCCGTCGCGGGCGGAATGGCGAAGGAAGAATCATCGTCGATCTGTCCGACAATTCGACCGGGATCGATATCCGCCAGCAGGGCCGCACGCTGGTGGTAGATTTTCTGAGAACGACGCTGCCCAGAAATCTGGAGCGTCGACTCGACGTCGCCGATTTCGCGACGCCGGTGGCGACGATCGACACATTCTCGCAGCGCGGTGACGCGCGCATGGTGATCGAGCCTCGCGGCTTGTGGGAGTACTCCGCGTATCAGACCGACAACCGGTTCATCCTGGAGGTCAAGCCGGTTCAGGAGGACCCGAACAAGCTGACGCAGGGTACGCGCCAGGGCTACAAGGGCGAGAAGCTTTCGCTCAATTTCCAGAATGTGGAAGTGCGGGCGGTGCTGCAAGTCATCGCGGATTTCACGGGCCTCAACATCATTACCAGCGACACGGTGACCGGCAGCCTGACGCTCCGCCTGAAGGACATTCCCTGGGATCAAGCTCTGGACATCATCATGCAGACCAAGGGCCTCGACATGCGCAAGAACGGCAACGTCGTTCTGATCGCGCCGCGCGAGGAACTGGCCGTCAAGGAGAAGCAGCAGCTCGAATCGAAGCTGCAGATCGGTGAACTCGAGCCGCTGGTCACGGAAACGTTCCAGCTGAACTACCTCAAAGCGTCGGACCTGCTGAATCTGATCTCGTCGAACAAGCAGCAGGCTTACGGCGCCGGCGCCGGACAGACCGCCACCACGGGCGGACAGGGGTCGATCATCTCCAAACGTGGTGTGGCAATCGTCGATCCGCGCACGAACATTCTCATCGTGTCGGATACGGCGGCGCGCCTCGAAGAGGTACGCAAGATCATCCGGCAGCTCGACACGCCGGTACGGCAGGTTACGATCGAAAGCCGCATTGTCGTTGCGGACGACAAGTTCAGCCGCCAGCTCGGCGTCCGTCTGGGCGTCCAGACCGGATTCACGCTCGACCGGCGCTATGCGGGCGGCGTCGGCGGGAGCCTTGCGACGCAGCCGGTCGTGAGCATCAACCAAGGAGGCACCGGCAACACGCGTGACACGCGCACGCAGACGCCGTACGAACTCGCCTCTGGCATCGCGACGGCCGGCTATTCCGACAGTCCCCAGCTCAACGTCAATCTCCCCGTCGCCGGCGCTGCGGGTCAGCTTGCGTTGACACTGATCAACTTGGGTAGCGGCAACCTGATCAACCTCGAGTTGTCCGCGCTCGAAGCCGACAGTCGAGGCAAGGTGGTTTCGGGCCCGAGGGTCGTCACGCAGGACAATCAGAAAGCGCACATCGAGCAGGGAACCGAGATCCCCTACATCATCCAGGGCACCAACAACACGGTTCCGACCGTCCAATTCAAGAAAGCCGTGCTGGCGCTCGACGTGACGCCGCAGATCCTGCCTGACAATCGCATCGTGATGACGGTCGAAGTGCGCAAGGACACGGTCGGGCAAATCGTCGTGATCCAGGGCAGCCAGTATCCATCGATCGATACCAGGAACGTGACGACGCAGATCGCCGTGAACAACGGCGACACGGCGGTCATCGGCGGAATCTATGAGGAGACCAACAATAACGACGTCACCAAGGTGCCGTTGCTCGGTGACATCCCGATCCTCGGCTACCTTTTCAAGCAAACCAACAAGTCGACCGACAAGACCGAGCTGCTGATCTTCCTGACACCGCGCATCATCAAGGAATCGGTCACCGCGGTTCGGTAGCTCGCGCCTCGGCGTCGCTTAAACTACAATGCCCCGATGCAGATGCATCGGGGCAATCTTTTTCTGGTGGGCATGCCGGGTTGTGGCAAATCAACGCTCGGGCGCCTGCTGGCGAGAAGGCTCGACAAGCTGTTCTACGATGCCGACGTCGAGTTGGAACGACGCCTCGGCGTAACCATCCCGGTCATCTTCGAGCTCGAAGGCGAGCAGGGATTCCGGGATCGCGAGCAGGCGGTACTGGCGGATCTGGTTGGCATGACCAACGTCGTCCTCTCGACTGGAGGCGGCGTCGTGCTGCGGGAAGCAAACCGAACTCGCCTCAAGGATGGCGGCACGGTGCTTTATCTCCACGCCACGCCCGATACCCTGTGGGAGCGCACTCGGCACAGTAAGCACCGGCCATTGCTGCAGGCCCCCGACCCCTTCGCCCGAGTGCAGGAGCTCTATGCGCTGCGCGATGCGCTCTATCGCGAAGTCGCGGACTTCGTGATCGAATCGGATCGCGAACAAGTCAATCGCCTCGCGCACCGCCTGGAGCAGCAGCTGCGCGCCGCAGCTAGAGCGTAAGTCAGTGCGCACGCTCACCGTCGCTCTCGGCGAGCGAAGTTATCCGATCCATATCGGCGCCGGCCTGCTCGAGCGCAGCGGTGAGCTGCTCGGCTCCCTGCCTTCGCCGCGCGCGGTCGTGGTCACCAACCCGACCATAGCGCGGCACCACCTCGAGGCGCTGCAGAAGGCCCTTTCCGCCGCCGCGATTCGTCACGATGTGATCGTGGTTGAAGACGGCGAGGAGCACAAGAACTGGGAGACGCTCTACGGGGTCCACACGCGACTGCTGGAACTCGGCGCGGAGCGCTCGACGACGCTGATCGCGCTCGGGGGTGGCGTCATTGGCGATCTTGCCGGGTTCGCGGCCGCGACCTATCAGCGGGGGATAGCGCTGGTGCAGATTCCGACGACGCTTCTGGCGCAGGTCGACTCGTCGGTCGGCGGAAAAACCGCGGTCAATCATCCGCTCGGCAAGAACATGATCGGCGCGTTCTATCAGCCGCGAACGGTCATCAGCGACACGGCGAGCCTCGACACACTGCCGATGCGCGAGTACGTCGCCGGCATTGCCGAGGTCATCAAGTGCGGCGCCGTTCTCGATCTGAAGCTGTTCGAATGGCTGGAGGCGAACATGGAACGACTCGTGGCACGTGAAGCCGATGCGGTCACCCACGCCGTGCTCGAGAGCTGTCGCATCAAGGCGGAGGTCGTCGCGGCAGACGAGCGCGAGAGCGGCGAGCGCGCGTTGCTCAATTTCGGGCACACGTTCGCCCATGCGATCGAGGCCGGGACGGGCTATGGAACCTGGTTGCACGGCGAGGCCGTGGCCGCCGGCATGATCATGGCGGCGGCGCTATCAGAACGCGTGGCGGGGTTGGCGTCCACCCAGTCGGGGCGGCTACGCGAGCTGATTGCGCGCGTTCCAGGTCTCCTGCGCGAGACTCCGACGCTCGATACCGAGGGCTGGCTGGGATTGATGTCCCGAGACAAGAAAACGCAAGCTGGCGTGCCTCGATTCGTGCTGCTGACCAAGCTCGGAAGCGGAGTCGTGCGCAGCGACGTATATCACAGCGATCTGCAACACGTGCTCTGACGGCCGAGAATCACCCAAAGCAAAGCGGCGCCAGAGGCGCCGCTGATTGCTTCCAGAAAAGCGTCAGCCGAGGCTGAGCGTCAACTGCAGGTTAGATTCGCGCTGGCCGACAGCTGCGGAGACCCGGAATCCACAGCAACAACCGATACTACGGATCCGGACGCCAGCGCCGGCGGTTTCACCGAGAAGATACCGTGAGCATTGGGTTGAACAACTGCGGAACCGAAACTCGCCGCCACGTTGTAGTTTGGCGTGCCCCCGGTAACAGCGAAGGCGAAAGACGTCGCGCCATCGCAGGGACCAGTTTGAGAAGCAGGTGCCACGACCAGCGGGCTCGGTGTAGGCGGCACAGGCGGCGCTCCGGTCCCAACCAGATTGTGGAAAGTCGCAGTGGTCTGGAGGCCCCCGGCATCCACGATGAGCAATGTCTCGGGATTGACGCACTGGTCGCTCTTGCTGATCACGGTGAAGAACCCGCCCGCGACAGTCACAGGCACGTTTTGCAGGAATACGCCTTGTGGCGGGGTTGCAAACACCTGGTAGGGAGGTGTTCCGCCGAAGATGTAATAGTCTCCCCGGAAGTTGTTCGAGCATCCCGTATTGTCGGCACCATTAAACGTTATGTCCGTCGGGACAACGGATAGCACTGCCGATCCATTGGTGGTCTGGACAATCGTGAATTGCGCCGTTTGCTGGTTGCCGCTCGTGAGCTCCGTTGCTCGCAGCTGAGCAGGCTGTGTGGGGACGCCGGCTGTGGCCTGAAGGATTGCCTGCGCGACGCCGAACTGGTCCGAAACCACGGTGAGTGTCTGCGCCAGCGGATTGGCAGGATCGCTGGTCTTGATGCCGAACGCCCCGCTCACGACATCGAACCGGACCTGGCGGTTGGGAATTCCCACCCCGGTGGGTCCCGTAACCGTCACCGACGCCGTTCCCGTCTGGCCCGAGCAAATCGAATTGGTACCGCAGGCCGCCGAAGCCGGCTTGACTGCGAGGTTATTGAATATTGGCGCCGCCTTGACCGTGACTTGAGCCGTGCCGGTCTGTCCCTTCGAGTCCTGTGCGGTAATCACGACGACGGTGTCCGCGAGCACGTTGGCCGGTATGAGCACGATGGTGCCGGTAGTGTTCGATTGCGCAACGGGCAGAATCGCGGAGTTGCTCGATACGATCGTATAGGGAGGCGAGCCGCCGGAGACTTCAAGGGTTGCGGGCGTGTTCGAATAAGCAACGGAGGCGGCCGGTAGGATCGTTACTGGACCCGGGGTGGTCGGCGGCGGAGCAAAGGGGTTGTTTGGCGCACCGCTGCCACCCCCGCAGCCTCCTAGCAACGCGAGCCCGGCGAGGGCAAATAATGCAAGGATCGGTCGCAGCCAGCGAGCGGTCCAACAGATAGACACCATGAGCCCGTCCCTGATGATGTTGTCCTAAAATTTTAGGTGGCCGTCGCCAGTTTTAAAT
>Ga0126369_10002746_pt1 | contig 12627 bp, 5 predicted proteins | sample PanSoiMetaPlot_1_FD_109646 | JGI IMG/M metagenome (GOLD analysis project Ga0126369, IMG submission 109646) | Tropical forest soil microbial communities from Panama - MetaG Plot_1 | ecosystem: Environmental > Terrestrial > Soil > Tropical forest > Bulk soil | place: Panama | collected 2016-02-17 | reverse complement strand
TGAGGATCTATTTCCAGAGCCTTCTTGAAGTGCTCAATTGCACCGGACAAGTCGTTGTCATTGATCAGACTCTCTGCGATCACCTGTTGCATACGGGCAGAACCCGGGGCCAACACTGCGAGTTTATTCAACGTGTCGTCCGCCAGTTCGCGGTAAAGCCGCTGGGCGGTGTACAGAATGTCGATGTCGTCCGGATTGAAATTCACCAGTTTTTGAAGAATCGGGACGGCCTGATCGGCATTGCCTTCCTGGTAATGAATTCCAATGAGCTCCATCCCGACCTGCGTTCGTAGCTTGGTGTCTTTGAGCTTTGCGAACGCACTCTCTAGAAGACTTTTCGCATCCTTATTGCCGAGCCTCCTTTCGGAGATGCCGAGCAGAGCCTGGGCTTGCGGGATGGAGGGCCGGACGGACAACGCTTTGCGGAAGTGTTCGGCTGCAGCTCCGTAATCGTTCTGAGAAAAAGCGAGCACACCCAAGTTGACATGCGCTTCGACATTCAGAGAATCGAAGGTCAGAACCGCGCGAAATTCCGTGGTTGCGGTTGCCAGGTCTTTCGCTTTGAGTGCGGCCTGGGCACGCTGCATGTGGGCCTGGATCTCCGATGGCTTCGAGTTCGCCGTTTGAGCCATGGCAGACTCGATCCCAAGAACAAGCAGCAGGCAGAAAATGAGTAGCCATCCGCTTTCGTTAGCTGCTCGATCGGTAATTGCGCCTTTCTTGCGCCGCGCTCTGTAGGCGAGTTTCGCTGTGGAAGTGGAAAACTCAGCTGGGAATCGCATGCCTGGATTCTACGTAGGGTCACTCCGGGTTGCGTCTTCGAAATCGTCTGCAAGAAAAAGCTGGGTCCCCAATCGAGCACCAGGCGATGGAGAACCCAGTGTGGCACCTGATCAATCAGAAGGTGAATCGAGCTCCCAGCTGGAAGATCCGGCCCGGCCCCCCGAAGTTCGTCGTACTCGAGATCACGCCGACGGTACTGGAAAGTATGTTGTTGTCAGGGGTGTTGAATTGGGGATGGTTGAAGAAGTTGAAGGAATCCGCCCGCACTTCAATCCCCATGTCTTCCCTGATCCTGAAGCTCTTGCCAATGCTCATGTCCGTGTTTACATACCTTGGACCGCGAATGATGTCCCGCCCGGAGTTTCCGAATACGTGGATCGTGCCGTCATTCGTAGGATCGGTGAAGGCAGATGCTGCAAACCACTGGTGGATTGTGGGATTGGACAGTTTACCGCCGCCAACGCGGTTGGGACGTTGTTGGTAGCTGCAAAAGCAGTCGACCGAACCCGACAGGGCCAAATCGCCACCAACTCCGTCGAAGTTGTTCGCACTGCTATCCGCTACGATTGGGGTGAATGGAACTCCGGAACGCGCCTGAACGACGCCGGCGAGCCGCCAGCCGCCGACAATGTAATCCAGAACGCCATGCGTGGCATAACTATGCCCTCTTCCCAAGGGAAGATCGTAGGAGAAGGATCCCGTGAAATTGTGGGTGGCGTCGGTTATAGCCAGACCGTAGTTTGCGCGAGGGTCATGCGCGTTTTGCCAGGTATCGGTGTTCTGATCATGTCCCCCGCTGGTCCCTGTATCCATCAGCTTTGACCAGGCGTAGTTAAGCTGGTAGGCCAAGCCGTGTGATTGCCGCTTGACCACGCGCAGTTGCAGCGCGTCATAATTCGACCAGCCATCGAAGAGGTGGGCAAAGATACTGGTGTATTGCTTAAGAGGTCGGAACGGGCTGAACCTGCCCGTATTAGAGGGGTCCCCGAGATCGGCCTCGGGTACCTGATTCATGTCCCTGACAAAATTCAAATGCGTGCCCTTGGTATGAACGTAGCTCACCTCCAGCACGTGGTTGACTGGCAATTCGCGCTGAATGCTCAGCAGGAAATTCTGGACATACTGAAGGGGGAGTTCCCTTGCGTAGTACGGGACCTGTTTGAAGGTATTGAAGGCAGGCGACAATGTTTCGATCGTGGGAAACGTAACTGAGTTCGGCGGTGGCCCGGGTTGCAACTGGAAGGCGACGCCCGAAGGTTCAAGCGCATTGCCTCCCCCGATGAAGCCATTGGGGTTCAGTCCCAACCCCAGCGTAGGCGGGAAATTATTGTGGGCATAGGTCTCGCTGCCTCGTTGGACCTGGAAGATACCATAACTCCCGCGGAGCGACCATTTGTCGGTGGGAGACCAGGCAAACCCGAGCCTCGGTGACCATGAATTGACGCTCGGTTCCACGGTGTTGTGGCCCCCGACCCCGCCAAAGCGAATGGCTCCCAACGCACCGGGCGGGAACGACCCTGGGTTCGCAAGGCTAAGATCAAGGTTCCCGAAGTTGTTGCCGGCAACGGCCCAGCCGGTCTGGTGTTGCCAGCGCAGGCCCAGATTCAACGTCAGGCGCGATTTAACCTTGAAATCGTCGTTTACATAGGCGCTCGTGATCCACGAAGCCGCGTTGGTTGCGATGTTGTTGAAGATGTTCCAACTCCCTACATCTCCGAGCAGGAAATCCGCGAAGGGGATTCCGGACCCGGGATTTCCGCCATTGCGAGGATCGGGCGATGTTCCGCTGTTCGTCCCGATCCCGTTAAAGGTGAAGTCGCCAGACGAGTAGTTGCCCCATCCCTGATCGTGTTGGAACTGCCGGTCGAGTTCGCCACCCAGCTTAAGAGTGTGCTTACCCCTGATCAGCGTGAAGACATCGGATGCCGTGTAGATATTCTGCACCAAGTTGGCTACCACGCCATTGGCGAGGGCGGTATTCGAGGTCACACCGCTCGAAGAACCCGATATCGTGATGTTGGGGAATATTGGAATCGGTGCATTGCTGCCGTATGTGGGCTGGATCCCGAGTTTGGTCAGAATGTCCGTCTTAAAGGTTGCCGGCTGATATTGGTCGTGTTCCCGTGAGGCTCCAATGCGGAATTCATTCACCATCGTCGGATTGACCGTCCATGTCTCCATGATCCGGTAAGACTGGTTGCGATTGTTGGGGGTAGATCGGGTGCAGCCGAAGCCCAGATTGCATAGGGCATTGGAGTCAAAGGTCAGGTTCTGGGGATATTGGAAGACCGACCCCGAGAGCCTGTGGTTGGGTTTGATCAGCCAGTCAACCTTCGCGACGTACCACTGCGACATAGTTGGCGTCGCCACGATAGCGCTGTAATTCTGGGTCAACGCGTTGGGGTCGGTAGGATGCGGAAAGAACGTCAGGATGTTCGCAGCAACGGGATCGAACGCGGTGGTTGGAATCTTATTCTGTCCCAATCCGAGATCGAGCGGCGTGCGGGCACAGCTGCCCGCACATGAATTCTTGTCGAAGATCGTCGCATGCAAGCGCGGATCGGTGAAGTCGCCGTTGCGCATCGCGTCCGTAGGAACGGTCGTGGTCTGAAGAGCGGCAGCATTAACCGGGTTCCGCTGGTAGTTGAAGAAGAAGAACAGCTTGTTCTTGATGATTGGCCCGCCGATGCTTCCGCCGAACTGGTTCCAGCGGACAGGCGCTTTCTTGCACTTAGAAGAGTCGTTCTTGTCGCGGTCGCATCCCGCAGCAAAGCCCGGAGCGGCAAAGGGGGCGTTGAAAAAGTTTCGCGCCTCGAACACATCGTTCTGGACGAATTCGTAAGCCGAACCATGGAAGCGATTGGTGCCGCTTTTGAGATTGACATTCAACGCCAGCAAGCTGTTTCCGCTTTGCGCTCCTCCGTTGGCGGTATTGACGCTCACCTCATCAATGGAATCTAGCGGGGGATAGAAATTGCTGGCGTTCACGTCCCGCGGAGCGGTTGCGGACGTGCCATCGATCTGGAAGTTGGCGGTGTTCGCCTGCGTCCCGTTTACCGCAACGCCTTCCCCCCCGGAGGCATTTCTTCCTCCACCTCCACCGACACCAGGCAGTGTCTTGGTCAGTTCGTCATACCAGCGTCCACCGACGACAGGAGCGTTCAACACCTCCTTGGTGGGGATATTGACGTATTGATCGGAGGTTTCCGTCTGGAGAAGAGGCACTTCGCTGATGACCGTCACTGTTTCAGTAGAATTGCCCACCTGCAGCGTGGCATCGATGGCGATGGTCTGGATTTGCAGCGTGACGCCTTTGCGAATGATGTCTTTGAAACCGACCTTGGCAAAGTTGATGGTATACGGGCCTGGCGGGAGGGAAGGCACATCGTAAATGCCGGCCGAATTTGTGGTGGAGGTGCTGACCACTCCGGTATTGTCGTTTGTGATCGTGACCTTGGCGCCCTCGACGACGGCCCCGGTCGAGTCCTGGACTGTACCTTTAATCTCGCCGGTGTTCGCGTTTTGTCCAAAGGCAAGACTCGCCGTCAGGCTTGCGACGAGCAATAAGCCACTCCGGCCCACACTGCAAATTGCCTTGAGTCTCATGATGCTTTGCATATGCCTCCTTGGAAGCGATGCACAAACACTGCGTCTCAGGTTGTCCGCTTCTTCACCGCGCGTTTGCGAGATCTCTTGCACGGCCCGGTCGCAAGAAACACGCCAACCCGTTTCGGCAGGAATCGTATGCTGAATGGGGGATTCTTGAATCCGCCAAAAGTAGTACTTTCAAGACATTTTGCCTGGCCGTAAACGAGGGGAGTCAAGGAGCAACGCGCCGGGAACCAACCCGATGCGGGTGCAACGCACGTCGGGAACCGGGGCGGCCGCAGTCAGAAAAACGATCGGGCGCGGAAGGAATCGTTTACAAATGGACTAAGCCGCGCTGCAAGGCGGTCACGACTGCCTGTGTACGGTCGCTTACGTTCAAGCGCAGAAGGATGGCGCTCACATGACACTTCACGGTGGCCTCAGTAATCCCCAACAACGTAGCGATGTCCTTGTTGCTCTTGCCTGCCACCAACAGGTGAAGGACTTCCTGTTCCCTGGCGCTCAAGTCCGAATCCGGCATGCGGGACGCGATGGCTCTAGCGACTGGAGGCGGTAGAAACCGCCCTCCCGCATGCACGCGCTGGAGAGCGTCGACCAGCGTCTGATAGGGCATCCCCTTGATGACGTATCCCTGCGCTCCGGCTTCGAGCGCCTGATGAATATCGGCGTCTCCTTCGTAGGTTGTCAGCACGACGAAGCGGGCCTTGGGATAGGTCGTGCGGATCGAGCGGATTGCATCTACCCCGCTCATGCCTGGAAGTTGCAGGTCCATGAGCGTAACGTCGGGCTGATGCTCGAAGAAAAGTGCGACCGCCTCCTCGCCCGTGCCTGTTTGAGCGACAACGGTCATGCCCGGGCGCGCGTTTACGATGGAGGCGACGCCCACTCGCATAAGCGGATGGTCATCGACAACCATCACTTTGATCTTGTCGCCGTTGTTCGTCGTCATATTCGCATCCTGGCGGCCTCGGTGACCGATGCTCTGCTAGGAAGATGCATGGTCAGCACTGTGCCTGAGCCTACACGGCTGTTCAGGATGAGCTTGCCGCCGAGGCGCTTCATCCGCTCCCGCATTCCGATCAGGCCGTAATGACCGTTGGGCGATGCCGATGCCAGCGCGGGATCGAAGCCGCGGCCGTCGTCCCTGATCTCCACCGTCAACTCGTTTGATTCGAAGTCAACATTTACGTGCACTCTGGCAGGCTGCCCATGGCGAATGGCATTGTGCAGAGCTTCTCGTACCACCATAAGGAGCTCGTGGGCGGTGGACTGGTCCAAATCGAAAGCGTTGCCCGCGACATGGTATTCGACCGGAACTCCAAACTCTTCACTTACTTGCTGCACCATACTTGCGAGCATGGGGTCAACGGCGGTGGCAGAGCCGTCGGCGTGGCGCAAGTCCCACACGGCTTCTCTGGCTTCGTTGATTGTGGTGCGCAGTTGTGAGCGGGCACAAGTCAGCAGATCGTCCTTGCCGGAGGGTTCCGTCTCGGCCAAGCTGGAATGGGCCTCCAGCAATGCGGAGACTCCCGCGCATCCCTGAATCAGCGTATCGTGCATCTCTCGCGCCAGCCGCGTGCGCTCGTCGAGGACGGCCTGAAAGCGGGCATGCGCCTGGCGCATGCGGAATTTGTGCCCTCCCCAGACCGTTGCGACCAGCATGAGGAGAGCGCATCCCAAGAACCAGGAGGTTCGATAGAAGTGCGGTTTTTGGATGATCGAGACGGCTGTTTCGGAGATCTGTTGGGGACTGTTCATCTCGAAGGCCGCCACGCGGAATTGATAACGCCCTGACGGAAGATTCGTGTAGTAGGCCACCCGGCGCGACGATGCGTCGGTCCATGTCTTGTCGAATCCTTCGAGCATGTATCGAAAGCGGACCCGCTCCTGCGACCTCAGCTGGATCACACTGTACTGCACTTCAATCTTGGAGTTGTCGGGGTCAAGAGAAATTTGCCGGAGGTTGGGCGCATCCAGCCCATCGGCCAACACGCGATCGATCACGACCGGGGCAGGACCGGAAGGCTGGCTGCGGTCCAAAGAGATGCGAACCGGCCCCTTGTTGCTGGCAAACCAGACTTCTCCGTGGGAAGTAACGACCCCGCCGGGTTTTTCGGCACCGTAGAGTTGAGTTGTTTCCAAACCATCGGAGATGCCATACAGAATCAGAGAAAGTGGATGAGATGGATTCTCCGCGATCATGTCGAGCTCTCGGCGACTGATCACGGAAATCCCATTCGGACCGCTGATCCAGAAATTACCCTGGCGGTCGTCAAGCAGTTCAAAGATGCTGTTGCTGGCGAGGCCCTGGGCAGTTGTGTAGTGCGCCAGTTTGCCATCGCGCCAGCGATAGAGGCCGCCCGTGCGCGTGCCGAACCACAATCCACGATCCGAGTCCTCGCGAATTGCCCAGATCTTTTCGTCCTTCAGAGCAGCGGTGACAAGATCGGTCACGAAGTTCCCGGCATGAATACGGCTGACTCCGCGATCCGTCCCGATCCACACATCCCCCTGGCGATCTTCGGCCAAGGTGCGCGTGCTGAAGTAGCACAGGCCATCGCGTTCCTGGTAGTTCGTAAACTTCCCGGAATGCCAGCGGCTGACGCCTTCGTCGGTGGCAATCCACACGCTTCCATCACGCCCTTGGAGAAACACGCGTACAAAATTGTTGACCAACCCGTCCTTGGTCATGTAGTGGATGAGCTTCGAGCCAATTTGGCGAAAAACGCCTCTGCCTTCAGTGCCGATCCAGAGGGCCCCATCCCGGTCGCGGAAGACGTTGCGAACCCGCACTCCGTTGACGTCGGGAAAACGCATCTGCGTCGCCCTGCCATCGTGAAAACGAAACAGATTTGCCGCGGCCACCCACAGGTCGCCATCGTGGTCCTGATACACCGTTTCCGCGTCATAGTCGCCGGCATCAGGCAAAGCGACCGTCTGGATGGGAGTCTCGCTCAGCCTCAGCATCCCCGCCTGGGTGCCGATCCAAATGTTGTCCTCAACATCTTCGAACAGGTTCAGTGTGGTGTTGCTGGGAAGGTTGTCGGGAGCTGTGAGCTGGGAGAATTTCTGTTCGCGATACTTGTAGATGCCGTGGCCGATCGTGCCAATCCATAGCGTGCCGTCGGAGGTTTCATGAAGGAAACGGACGGTGCCACTTGTTTCCGTCACCTTATGAAACGAATCTGAATCGGGAGCCTTTCTGTGCAGTCCGCCGATCGTTCCTACCCACAACGTCCCGTCGCGGGTTTGCGCGATGGATTTTACGCGGTTCTGGCTGCCTTCTCCTTCGAGTCTGTACTCTTGCGCGGAGTTGCCGGTCAGGCACAGAAGCTTCGAGCCGCCGGCCCAAAGATGGCCAGCGCGATCTTCGTGGATGGCGTGCACGGCAACCGCAGGAATTGCCTCTCCATTGTCAACGCGCTCAATCCGTCCGTCCGAAAATCGGAACAGCCCGTTGTCAGTTCCGACCCAGATCAGCCCATTACGATCCTGATAGACGGTCCGCACGAAATCGTTGAGCAGGCCGTCCGAGGCTGAGTAAGACCGGAAGGCGCCGTCCTTGTAACGAATCAGCCCGCCGCCTTCGGTTGCAATCCAAAGGGCGCCGTCGCGCGCCACCATCAGATTGAAGATGTTGTTTTCCCGGAAGGCGGGAGTGTTGTCGCGGTCGAAGACCACCAGGCGGACACCATCAAAGCGCAGTAATCCTCCGGTGGTGCCAATCCACAGGTAGCGATCTTTGGTTTGAGCGAATGCCTGAACGGTTTGCTCGGGCAGGCCATCCTGCATTTGCCAGGTGCGTTCCGTGTAGCTCGCGGGTGCGTTGTTCAGGGCGGGAGCGGCTACGCACAGTACCAGAAGGCCCAGCAGCACAGGCATTGCGGGAGCACGAAACATCGCGGTTTCCTTGCCCTTAGGGATGTGCATTATACCGCTGAACCGGGTCACCGCATTCGCCGAAATCGGATGAAACGCTTCTACTTGCGAGTGAAGCGATCAAAGACCGCCATGGCGGGTAATGTCTTGTGTTGATCGTCGAAGAGACCACGTATCGTCAATTCGCCCTCAACCGCCGGCTCCCACCAAAAGAGACCCTGGCCGCGGCCGTTCGGTGTTTCCTGCACTGCGCGGTTCACCTGGTCGAGAAAATCGCGTTGCCCTTCGGGAGATTCGGCGAAAGGCGCAGGCCTATCGATATAGTTGCCCGGCTTCCAGTTATAAGCTGTCTCCACGACGATGATGCCCTTCTGATACTCGTTCGCCATGAATTGCAGGTTGTTGCGAAGGTCGTTCAGGCTACCGTGCCACCAGGGATAGTAGGACTGGCCGATGATGTCGTAGGGTATTTCATAGGAATTGAGCGTGTCGAGAAATGCCTTCGTTCCCTTGGCGTCGGCTCCACGATCAATGTGAATCATGATCTTGGGACGTGCATTGTTTCCTCGGCCCGCGTCCACTCCGTTGATCCCCGCATAGACAAGGTCGGCGAAATTGTTCCAGTTCGCGGGGAGGCTTCCGTCCGGCCACAGCATTCCGTTAGTGATCTCGTTGCCGACCTGAACCATGTCGGGAAGGACACCGGCATCGCGAAATGCGGCGATCGTGTCTCGGGTGTATTCAAAGACGGCGGTTACGAGTTCCGCATGCGACTTGCCCTGCCAGGTTTTGGGTATGGGCTGCTTTCCGGGATCGGCCCAATCGTCGGCGTAGTGGTAGTCCAGCAGAAACTTGAATCCCAGAGCCTTGGCCTGCTTGGCCACGACAATCGTGTACTGGAGATTGTTGGGCAGGGTCGTGGGCGCATGAAAAAGTCGGAGTCGAATCCAGTTGTAGCCATGATCCTTCAATATTTGCAGGCCGGGTTTGGCTCGGTCTCCGTCTTTGAACACGACGCCGTGTTGTTCGGCCTGGGCAAGGAACGAAACATCCGCTCCGATGGCGTAGCTTTGGCTGAACGTTTGTGGTGTCGCAGCGAGGGAGGCGGCGAACAGAGCGGCGACAACCAGGCAACGGCGCATCGTTTTTGTTCCTCTCTGCGTTTTCATTGCGTATTTACCGAGCCGGAACCGATGGCTGGCTGGATCGATGCGCTCGTTGCCCATCCGCACCCCAATCGAGAGTTTTTTCGGCCGCAACCTCGCCAGTTGGACGGATCAAGGCAAGATGCACCTGCAATTTGTGTACGTCAGCGTTGGTCTTGATCTGATCCGACACAGTTTGTGTGCCGCTCAAATCGGTGAGTGCGCGCTCCCTTCGCTCCAGCAGCCTAGTGTCATCGTAAACGTCCCACGCCAGGCGGTAATCACGGAGCGGATATGACGGCAGACTCTGGGGCGAGTTAGGCCTTACGGTGACGGTAAATGAGGCCGGAAGATTTTCGCTGCTGGTCCACTCCGCGGTGATCGTCGCCGGCGCGTTCAATTCCTTCCAGACATAATAAGAAGGTCTTCGCTGCCGGTACTCGTCGACCAGTCCATGATCGACATAACCCTCCTCGAGGCCAGGCCGCAAGTTGCGGCGCGATTTGTAGTCCTGGTAGCACCACAAGATCGCTCCCGCAATCCAATCGCGCTGCGCCAGCATGGGCAATTGCTCCTGAATGATCTTGACACGTTTGCGATCGGCTTCATCTTCGTCCTTGGCGAAAATTCCCGGGAGACCGAACTCGGAGATGATTACCATTTTGCGGGGAAACATCCGGCCAATTTTGTCGAGCGAGGAGGAAAGTTCGCTTTCCGGTCCGTGCCAACTGCCGAAATACTGATTCATCATGAGAAAGTCGGTATCATTGGCGGCCGAGTCCTGGGCCCGGTTGAGCTTCGGAAGATTGTCGTCGGCATAACTGATAAACCGGTCCGGATCGAGCTGGCGGATGAAATCACGCATGGCGCGAAAGTACGCAATGCCGCCCGGCGTCCCGGTATCGCTCTCATTGCAGACGCTCCAGGCAAATATGCTGGGGTGATTGCCGGCTTGCTCGATCAGTTCCTTCATCTGCTGCTGGGCCAAAGCAATGATGTGCGGATTGCTGAGTTGCTCCTCGCTGAATTGCCAGAGTGGAATTTCGGGAATCAGCAATATTCCATGGCGGTCGGCATAATCGAGGATGAAAGGATTTTGCGGGTAGTGCGCGGGGCGAGTCAGCGTGGCCTGCAGCGACTTCATGTCGTCATAGTCGTAGCGCATGGTTCCGGGGGTTTCGGCCAGCCCTTCCCACAACGACTCTTCATGGCGGGTCATGCCGGTCAGCCGTACCTGTTCGCCATTCACGAAGAGATGGCGATCACGAATCTCGATTTGACGCAGCCCAAATGTGTCGCTCTGCTGATCGAGAATCTTCCCGCGTTCGTCTTTGAGTTCGACGGCCATCCGGTAAACGTTAGGATGGTCGATGCCCCACAGCTTGGGAGAGTCCACTTCGAGCGATAGCTCGATTTTTGTTTCGGGGGGGCTCACAGTCAAGGAACGCGTCCGCTCCGCCGCGATCCGGTTGTCGGGGTCAAATGCGGTCAAGCGCAGAGAGACCATCGTGCTGCGCTTCACCCGGCTGCTCATGTAGATCTGATCCTGCACCGTCGCTTTGCCCGCGGCAATCTGGCTGCGGATGCGCTGCCGCTGAATCTGGACCGGTCCGGCCACCGTGATCCAGACATCGCGCACGATACCTCCGTAGTCCCACCAGTCGTACCAGGCATCCTGCGGCACGTGCTGCCTCATGGCAAATCCGGGAATGGTCTGCTCGGTAATGCGATTGTCGATTTCGACGGCAAGATAGTTGGTTGAACGCAGGTGGGGCGTAATATCCAGCGCGTATGCGCTGTAGCCACCTTCGTGACCGCCCACTTCGAAACCGTTCAGCCACACCCGCGAGGAATAGAACGTCGCTCCGAAGTGCAGTTCCACATGTGCGTCCGGCGCTTGCGACGGCAATTCAAAAGCGCGGAAGTACCATGCTTTACCGAGGTAATTGTCGTGTTTTCCAATATTCCAGGTGTGCGGGACATTCACGGACTCCGTTCCCACGGGCAGTTGTTTCTGCCAACCCAGGGTCTCTCCCGACCCATTCGGGTCGATGCAAAATTGCCAATCCCGATTCAAGTCAATTCGACTGGAAGCTGCTGCGGAAGCAGCAAGGATGAGCAGCAGGCTGGCGGTTCGAACACTTCGCTTCATGAAATTCCTGGAATACGTGGAACCGATTCAATGAGTCACGGCGGACCGCCGCTGCGCGCAACAGTTGGAACCTCGAACGCACTGCGATCTTATCTTGTAGGGAACGGCGTCGAATCCTCCAAAAGTAGGATCGGAGGCCCGCGATTTCTTCCAGCGTGGAGATTGTGATAAGGTCACGCGGTCAAAATGCCCGGGGATAGAAAGTAGCGCATGTTGCTCAGACGTGAAACCGGTGAGAGATGAATCGACGAACCTTCACGCGAAATCTGGCGGGCACCGTAGCAGGAGTCTGCGGTCTAGGCCATGGCGCCGAACTGCTCGGCGCGGAGACGCCGTCCGCGGCAACGAAGAACGTGGCCGCCGAAGCGCTCTTCAAGCTGTCAGTCATGCTGTGGACGGTGTTCACCGATCTCCCGTTCGAACAGCGATTGGAGAAGGTCGCGGAGGCCGGGTATCGGAATGTGGAATTGGTTGGCGAGTACAGCCGTTGGACGGAAGACGACTACCGGCGGGCGAATACCAAACGCAAAGAACTGGGCATCCGCTTCGACTGCACGGCCGGCCTGAAGCATGCCCTGTGTGACCCCGAACAACGGCAGGCATTGCTAGTTGAATTGGGGAAGGCAGTATCGCTCATGGAGGTACTCGACTGTCCGAACATGATTCTGCTGTCTGGAAACAGAGTGCCCGGGATGTCGTCCGAGGCTCAGCATCAGAGTTGCATCGACTGTCTGAAAGCTGCGGCGGAGATGGTGCAAGACAAGAAAATCGATGGTGAGCCGGTTTGTCTCTTCCTGGAAACCATTGACCCTCTGGAAAACCCGCTGTGCTATTTGACCTCAGTGGCGGAAGCGTTGGAGATTGTCGAGGCGGTTGCTCATCCGCAGGTGCAACTGCTCTACGATTTCTTCCACGAGCAGATTACTGCCGGCAACCTGATTGCCAAGCTTGAAAAATGCCTTCCGCATCTGGCGCTGGTCCACGTTGCCGATGTTCCTGGGCGGCATGAACCCGGAACCGGCGAAATCAATTACCAAAATATCTTCCGAAAATTGGCCG
>Ga0126369_10002744_pt1 | contig 12630 bp, 8 predicted proteins | sample PanSoiMetaPlot_1_FD_109646 | JGI IMG/M metagenome (GOLD analysis project Ga0126369, IMG submission 109646) | Tropical forest soil microbial communities from Panama - MetaG Plot_1 | ecosystem: Environmental > Terrestrial > Soil > Tropical forest > Bulk soil | place: Panama | collected 2016-02-17 | reverse complement strand
TGCGCGGCATGTCATGTGCGCGAAGCAGGGGCATACTCGGCGAAAGCGGAAAATCCAGCCTGTTTAGCGTGCCACGACGGACCGATTCATCAAGCGGAGCAGATGCGGACACCAAATTGCGTCGAATGCCATGTGGAACATCGCGGAAAGATTGCTTTATCGGCGGCCAGCAATCAGAGCTGCGCGCAATGCCACGCAAACCTGCAAATAAATAGAGGATCGTCGCGCTTTGCGGCACGTATTTCGAGTCTGGAGAATGGGCATCCGGAATTCGCGGTCTTGCAAAAAGATGGGCGCGATCCCGGCACAATCAAATTGAATCACATGCTTCACATGAAGCCGATTCGAAGCGCTCCGAATGGTCCGAATGTTCAGCTGGAATGTGGAGATTGCCATCGGCCCGCGGCGAGCGCGGCAAAGTCAACATGGAAGTACGGCGATGGAAAATACGCGACTGCCGCAGTGTCATACTCCGACGCGGACAGTTTTCGAAAGGTCGGCTCAGATGGACTAATGCCGCACAATCCGGCAACAGGACGGGAGTTGATGGCACCCGTGAAATTTGCAACTGCATGCGCAGGATGCCATTTGCTGACGTTCGACAAAAGATTTGATGAAGGCGCGCCGCACGACAAGCCGGAAGTGGTGCATGCGTTTTTGGCTAGGAAACTCTCCACATACATCGCGGCACATCCGAATGAATTGTACGAGATGCAAGATCCATCGCGGAGTTTGACCGGCAAACCGTCGTCGCCACGGATGCGGAAGCTAACTCCATCACAGTGGATTGAAGAAAAAATGGCAGTCGCAGAAGAGTTGCTTACGCACAAGACTTGCGCGCAATGTCACCAGATGACGAAACAGAATTTGCCGGACACTTCGATTGCGCGGTGGAGTTCCGCAAATCCAGCACCAGGCAACGGCTCAAGCTATACGGGCGCGTCGGCTAGCGCCAAGGGATCAGGAATGATCGGCGCAGTGGCGGCAGCGGATGTGACATTGCGGTGGCTGCCTCATTCGAAATTCGATCACGCGGCGCACACGGGATTTTCCTGTGTGAGTTGCCATGCGAAAGCCATGACAAGCACGGAATCGAGCGACGTATTGATTCCGGGGATAACGAACTGCAAAACTTGCCACGCGCCCGGTCCGGATCATGCGGAATCGCGGTGTTTCGAATGTCATACCTATCATGACTGGTCTCAACGCAAGGATGTCAAGCCAAGTTTCACTCTTCCCGCGCTTAAATCCGGCATGTAGACTTTGCGGCGGAGGCTTTTACCATGCCCCCCGCTCCTCAATCCGCGTTTCATCCCAAGACTTCCATCGCACCGATGCTCAGCGTCCGAAGAGGCGCACAAGCAATCGATTTTTACAAAGCAGCGTTTGGCGCGACCGAAGCGTTTCGCGTCGACGCGCCGGATGGGACCGTGGTGGCACGTCTGTCGGTAGATGAAGCCGAGTTCTGGGTTGCCGACGAATCACCGGAGCACAAGAATTTCAGCCCGGAGAGTTTGAATGGAAGCTCGGCGCGGATGGTGCTGATTGTTGATGATCCCGATGCGATGTTTGCGCGTGCGGTCGCGGCGGGTGCGACGTCGGTCTTACCCGTACACGAGGACTACGGTTGGCGGTTGGGACGAATCGTCGACCCATACGGACACCATTGGGAAATTGGAAAGCCGTTGTCTGAAGGGCTGTAGCTTCGGCAGTATTGCCGCCTGTAATTCTATTCAAACGCAATTTGAACGATTTCCGATTGTGAGCCGACGCGCAGTGGCGGTCCCCAGCCTCCCGCACCGCTGGAAGTGTAGAACTGCGTTGCGCCGAGGCGGCTCAGGCCGTAGGTGAACTGTCCGTAGAGGCGCTCCGCGACCCATGTGAACGGAAAGAATTGGCCGAGGTGCGTGTGGCCCGCGAGCTGCAAACCGATGCCGGCTTCCTGCGCAATGGCAGGATGATCGGGTGCATGCGTGAGCAGGATGCTTGCACGCGAATGATCAACGGCGGTCTTTGCCAGGACGGAGCGGAAGTGTTCGGCGTGAGTTGCGTGCTCGTAAGGCACGCCGACAAGTTGCAGACCGTCGAGATCGAGTTTTTCGTTGTGAAGGACGCGAATGCCTGCCGCGCGAATTGCGTCCAAATAGTGAGAGATGCCACCGAAAAGTTCATGATTGCCGTTGATGAAATAGGAGCCGAAAGGGACGCGAAGATGTTTCCACGGCTGGGTGACTTCGAGCGCGTTGACGCGCGTTCCGTCAAACATATCTCCGGCGATGAAAACGATGTCCGGATTGAGCGCGGCAATCTTTCGCACGATTTTTGCGGAGAAGGCGTGGTGATGAAAGTGGCCGAGGTGAAGGTCCGTCACGAGAACGCCCGTTCGGCCACGCCAATGAACCGGGAGGTTCTCCAGTTTCACACCGATTCGTTTAGTGCGAACCCAGTTGGCGTTGATGGCGCCCCAAATTGATATAAACCCGGCTATGCCGAAAGCAGTGGTGGCGATGGTGCGGCTGTGAATGTGAAACGCTCCGGCAAGATCCAAAGCGTAAACCGCCCAACTGGCGATGGCCGCAAGAAAGAGAAAACTTAGGGTGCCGAGCCAGACAGAAGCAAGACGATAAAGCACGCGAACGGCGATATTGTTGTAACGGAAAGCAAGCAAGGTCGCCCCGAGAAAGCTGAAACTGAGTACACCGATGATGGCCGCCAATGCCTTCTGCGGAACCGGGCCCATTGGACCCCAAAAAAGAAACCAAGTCTCATACAGGAACCAATGCGCGGCGAGCATCACGATTTGGAAGACCCCGGCAAAGACTGCGATACCGCTTACGCTGGGAGCGTGGGCCCTTTGTTCTGTATTGCTGTGGCGAACAGCGCTAACTTGTTTTTCTGCGAAGGAATTTCCCGTGGTCATGTTTTTTATGGTTCTTGCCTTTTTACGCGTTCACCAACCTCGCCCTTATCTTCGCTGTATTTGAGATGCCGCGAAGGCAGCAGCGGGTATACCTGTCCAGGAAGGCTCGCCTTTAATATATGTTGCAATAGCAACATTCTTGTGTTGCAATGACAACATGAGAGGCCGCCATGACTAACCTTCTTGATCCTATTCTCAGGCGCCGCGCCATCAAGGTATTTGACCGCGTGGAGATTTCCCCCAAAATTCGAGCGCAAATTCTCGATGCGGCCCGGTCAGCTCCTTCGAGCTTCAACATCCAGCCCTACAAATTCGCTTGGATCGAGTCTCCGGAAGCGCTCAAAGAGGCGGCCCGACTCTGTATGGGACAATCCCCTGCCGCCACTGCGTCGGCCCTCGTTGTAGCGGCGGCGGATCTCGATTCGTGGCGCTCCACTACAAGCAAGTATCTCGCATGGATGCGCTCCATCGGGTTCCCAGCCGAAAAGATCGCTGATCAGGAAAAGAAAGCGGCATTCGGCAAATGGTTCTTTCTACAGGGATGGTTTGGTGTTTTCGGCTATTTGAAGGCCTTCCTTTTGCGAGTCGTCAATTCTTGGAAGGTTATTGGAACGCTGCCTGTTGGCAAGCGTGGAATGTTTCAGTGGGCCACAAAGAGTGTGGCGCTCGCATGCCAGAATTTGATGATCGCCGCGGAAGCTCTCGGATTGAATACCTGCCCGATGGAAGGCTTCGACGGACGTCGACTCTCTACATTTCTTGGGCTCAACCCTCGTAAACAGGAGATCATCATGGTCATCGCCATTGGAAGAAAATCGGCTCGGCATGTGGATCAGCCACAATGGCGGCGGCCGATTGAGGACACGGTGCGATTCCTATGATTGGTGTGGACAAGAAACTGATTCCGCAGGAAATCCTGAAGGATTCCGCGCTCTTGCATCTCGCCCAAGCCTATTTTTCCGTCACTAAACAACTCGAAAAGAAAACCCAGTGTTCACAGACGCGCGGATTCATCATGTCCACGCTCCGTGGCGGAGCTTCGCTCAATCAGAATCAGATTGCCACGATGCTTGGCTTCGACCGCACCGTTGTGCATCGGGCAGTGAAGACGATGATTCAAGAAGGCCTGCTCTCGGAAAGAAAGGCGGAAACGGGACGGGCTTTGCTCGTTCAGCTCACCGCCAAAGGCAACAGGTATCGCGAATCTCTCATCAAAGAGCGCCGTGCCACAGAAGAAAAACTCCGTGAACAATTAACGTCCGACGATACAGCAACTCTAATTCAACTTCTTAAGCGAGTTTCAGAACTGGAATTCTGAATTCAGATTCGCTCCCTGCTACCATAGTGCGTTCTGGCGGACTGTTTTGCAGAGCTTGGGTAGACAACCGCTAAGTTCAATGGCCAGTTCGCAGATACAAACATCCAGTTTGCCGCAGAAGCCGCCGCCCCAAGCGCCGAATCAAGCGCAAGCGATTTGGCGGCTGTTGACACATTTTGACCGCGCCAAGTTGAATCCGGCGCTTGCTTTGCGAAACACCGCCGGGGTCCTGATTCCGCTTGCCGTGGGTTTCGCACTGGGAATGCCGCGTGGCGGACTGGCGATGGCCAGTGGCGCGCTCAACGTTTCATATTCGGACGGACACGATCCTTATCCACAGCGGGCGAAGCGAATGCTTGCGTCGACGATTTGGTGCGCCGTCGCGATTTTCCTGGGCGGCATTACTGGGCATAGAAATATCGAAGCGGTGTTTGTGGCCACGGCATGGGCGTTTATTGCAGGCATGCTGGTTGCGATCGGGGCCACGGCGACCGATGTTGGCGTGATCAGCCTCGTGTTGCTCGTTGTCTATGCGGCTCAACCCCTTACCCCGCGACAAGCCGCAGAAGCTGGATTGCTCGCCCTTGGCGGAGGCTTGTTGCAAACGGCGCTTTCCATCGCGTTATGGCCGGTTCGGCGATACGATCCGGAGCGGCGGGCCCTTGGCGATTTGTTTTTTGAACTTGCCGGCTTGGCGTACAAGCCATTGGAAGCCGCCGGCAGTCTCCCCTCGATTGCTGCCGCTACGCGCGCGCAGGACGCGATTGCAGCCCTTGGAAGCGACAACTCCGTGGAAAGCTTGCGATTCCATGCCTTGCTGAGCCAGGCGGAGCGCATTCGGCTGAGCTTCATCTTGCTTGTGCGGTTGCGGGTTCGCATGCAGCGCGAAAACGCGGAGCACCCCGCGATCGATGCCGTCGGACGGTATTTGGAGAATACTTACAAAATTCTGCGTTCCTTGGGCGAAGCACTCTTCAACAACAAAAAAATCGGGCTGGAGGCGGACCGCGTGATTCTCGGTGTCGCGCTTACATATCAGATTCGCGCGCAACACGGGATGGGCTCGCGCAAGGCGTTCGTGGAAGCGGTCCTGCAGGACATGCAATACCAGATGGATGCACTCTCCGGTCAATTGCGGGCCGCCATCGACCTTGCGAACAATGCTTCGCCGGAAGGTTCCGCGGAATTTCAAAAAAGAGAGAAACAGCAGCCGCTTTGGCTGCGATTCAGCAGCAATATCGCCACGCTCCACGCCAACCTCAATTTTCGCTCGAACGTGTTTCGCCACGCCTTGCGATTGACACTGGCGGTGGCCGTGGGAGACATGTTGGGGCGCGATTTCGACTGGCGTCGGTCCTATTGGATTCCCATGACGATTGTGCTGGTACTAAAGCCGGAATTCGCCACGACGTTCAGCCGCGGAGTTCTTCGCATCGGTGGCACGATTATCGGGCTGTTGCTTGCCACCGCGCTCTTTCATTTCCTCCCGATTCATACCGCAATGGAAATTGTCCTCATTGGCCTGTTTACATTCTTGATGCGGTGGATCGGTCCGGCCAACTACGGCGTGTTCGGCGTCATGATCAGCGCATTAGTCGTGTTGCTGCTCGCAATCAACGGCGTTTCGCCGAAAGAAGTGATTCTTGCGCGAGGAATCAACACGGCCGTCGGCGGAGTTCTTGCTTTGATCGCGTATCTTGCGTGGCCAACTTGGGAGCGATCGCGGGTGGGTGATACGATGGCAGCACTTCTCGCCGCTTATCGCGAATACTTTACGGCCGTCGCGCGTGCGTATGACAAAAAAGAGTACGTGGACAGCCTTGCGATTGAAAAGCCGCGGCAAAACTCCCGTACGGCACGGACGAATCTGGAAAGCTCACTGGAGCGCCTTGCGGCGGAGCCATGGGTTACCTCGGAGCAGATCAACCGATTGAACGCGATGCTCGCCAGTTCGCACCGCTTTGCCCACGCAATCATGGCCCTCGAAGCGGGCTTGCCGCGGACTCCGTCCGTTCCCGCGCGACAAGATGTCCGCGTCTTCATGGCAGATGTGGAGAAAACATTGGAACTTCTGGAAGAAGTTCTGACGGGTGGAAAAGTGGCGGAAAAGAAATTTCCAAATCTGCGCGAAGATCACAACCGGATAATTGCGGCGGGCGACCCGGAAAAGCAACGCTATGCGCTTGTGAACATTGAAACCGATCGTATGACAAATTCGTTGAACACGCTCAGGGAGGAAATTCTGGAGTGGGCGCGCATGCGGCGGGGCATAGCCGCCGCGGAATCTCTGGGAACGCCGACGCCGGTTGCGAAGCCGTAACCACGCCAAAGCCTTTTTTGGTTGCAAAGTGCTACCATCGGCGATGTTCGCCCTCTCGTGTTGGCTCGGAGGTTCTATGTTGGATTCCCGTCGATCATTTTTGACTTCCTTTTTTGCCGCCGGCACGCTGGCATTTTTACAACAGCAACCACCGACTCCGGTGCGTCCGCGTGGCAATCCTATGCCGGATCATCCGGAACCAGGACAGAAGCTCCCTTCCGGCCCACAAGGGACAACGAAGGAAAAGGACCAGTCTGCGCTCGTTGCGCACGAGCAGGACTTGCGGGACGCAACCGATCAATTGTTAATCAGAGTCCAGGAGTTCCGTTCGCAATTAAATGGCACTCACACCGCCGATGTTTTTTCCGTAGGCATGTACAAACAGACGCAGGAGATTGAGCGGCTGGCAAAGCTTTTGCGGTCACGCGCGAAGCCCTAAACCAAAAAAAGCGCTCCGATTTCATCAGCGCCTGGCATGCAAGATGCGTTTTGCGTTTCGTTTTATTGCGCTTGTGACGCCACCGGCGCTTCTGTTTGTGTCACCGGTGCTTCGACCGGAACTAGATCCGGTGATTCCTGGATGAGCAGTTGATCAGTGCGCGATTTGCCCCATTCGCGAAGCATCAAGCCGTGAGAAGCGAATTCGCGTCGGATGCGCGCGGAATCCCAACGAAGAACATCTTCCATCACAGGAACGAGGACGCTCATCGCGTTGTCACTGAGTACCGTGCGTTTCGCGACGCGCGTGATGAATTCCGCTTCGCTGACGGCAATAGTAAGGCCATCGTAGGAATTGACGTGCATCATCACGGGCAGATCCGAACTGCCGTCGCCCATGTAGATGATGTGATCATGGCTGATGCCGAGCTGCGCGCGAATCTCTTCGAGCGCGGTGATTTTGCCCCAGCCGGCCGAAGCGCGCACAATGGCTTTCACTTCTCCGTTCGAAGGTTCGTAATAGAAACGCGTGCCGGAGATGTGATCCGGCGGAACGATTCCTTCCAGCGCCGATTCGATGATTTCCTGTGGCGCCGCGGAAATCACGTAGAACGAAAATTTGTATCCTTCCGCAAGATTTTCCAGCGCCTTCGCAAAAAGGCCGACGTTGTGCTTCAGACGGATGCGCTTGCCGGTCTCCACAAGATGTTCGCGGCGAACGCGGCGAAATTCCGGATCGTGCAGAATCAGGTAAGACAGCTCAGCACCCTGTTGCACCAGGTTGATTTGCGAAAGGCCTTTCACCCGGTCGTGGAAATTCGTGATGCCGATCAATTCGGCAAGGACCACGCCTGAATCATTGAAGCTGAGCGTCTGGTCAAAATCGCTGGCCAAAAGATACTGGTTTGACATTCTGCTACCCCTTTCTGAACAACGGCTCATCCTGAGAGCCACAGGCCCTTCTTTAGGCCCAAATCCTCCCCACGAATACACCTTACCCGCGTTCCCAAGAGGAGTCCCAACAAATTATTTTAATCATTTACATGCAGAGAACGTGGTCGACATTAGTCAACACATTAGATGCGGAAAGCACGCAACAGGTTAAAGAGAAAGAAGTTGCGCTCTATAACGTTAAAGCTTTCAGTTTATGGTCTACCCTCTACACTCGAGGACGGGCGAAATATAAGCGAATACGCTTTTTATTTGCCGGTTGAATACTTATTTACCTACCAGATGCCAACGGAAAAGGTGATCTAGCCATGAGGTTTTGGGCGCGGCTTGCGAATCGTCGTCATAGACCACATAAGGCTCATTTGAGCCCCCATGAAGATAGAGCGCGCGCATTTCGTCGCGATTGAGAGGACGCGCACCGCGGCGTCCAAAAACGGCGAGCTGATTGCCCGATTCGTCCACGGCGCGGTCGCGGTCGATTCCTTTCGAAATGGCGAGTGCGGGTCCTCGTGTGTGCGCGGTAGCGATCAATTTTGGAGTTGGCCGAGGGCTGAAGCCGGAGAAGTGGGCAGGATCGTCCCATGGCGAAAGAATTTGCAAAACGCGAAGGCCATTTTTTCCGTCGGCCACGAAAGCGAAGGCGCTGGCGGCGACCATTCCGATTTTCACGTCATTGACGTCATTGAGTTTTCCTTCGGCGTTATAAATTTGATCAAGTCTTGGCGCTTCGGGATTTTCCACATCCACAATCGCAATGCCGTTTTTTCCAGCGGAGACGTAAGCATAGGTCCGGGCGACGTAAATGCTGCGAGCGTCGTCGATGGGCAGCTTCGAAGATTCGACAGGCTTTGGTCGCGCAAGGTCGGTCACGTTGAGCGTCTTGAGGCCGCCGCGATCCACCACAAAGGCGTAGCGAAATTGGATGGCGACAGCGCGCGGCTCGTTAAGGAATGGCGCGCCGATCGTGGCCGTGATTTTCGGAGCGAGAGGATTGTCGAGATCCACAACGACGAGATTTTTGTCGGTGATGATGTATGCGAATGTTCCGGCAATGGCAATTCTGCGAGCGCCGGTGAGAATTCCGTCGGGATTGAAGGCCAGCGCCCGCTTCAGAAAATTATTCTTGGGGTTGCCGTCCAGCAAAGTGCCAACGCCGGGCAGCTTTGTTTTGCGATCGGGAGCTTTGAGATTCGGATCGCCGATGACGACAAGGCCTTCTTCCGCGTCAGCGACGTAGAGAAATCCGTACATTAGATGAATTGGTTGCTCTTCGTTTTCCGGAAGCTGCTTACGCAATGGATCCACGCCGAGCGTGGTAGGCGATGCGACAGATTGTGCGTTTTTGGTTGGGACATAGAAACGTTGGCCAAGCGGAGAGACAGGAGCGGTGGTGATGCGTTCGGAGAAGCCTTTGTTGTCCACATTGGCGATGTCAAAGACGCGCAAACCGCCCTTGCCCATTGCGGCATAGGCATATTCGCCTCGCGCTTGAATATCCAGAATGTTGCCGTCGTGTTCGTAGGAAGTACCAAGCTCGCGTTCGCGCTTCACGAATTTCTTGTAGTTGTCCGGATAGGCGATTCGTTGCAGGTCGCTGCCATAAATCGCTTCCGGCTCATCGTGCTCTGCAACGGCAATCGCTTCGAATCCCTTTTTGCCGGTCGCGACGTACACGTAGCGGCCCATGAAATTCATGAAATTTGTGCCTTGCAGGAGAAGTTGCGCCATCCACGCATTGTTGTCGTTCTGCCCGGAGACGTGGCAGTCGCTGCACTGTTTGGTTTCTTTGGCGCGAACCGTGTGCGGAACGAAAGTCGAATACGCCTGGCCGGAAAACCCCGGAGCGGAAATTGTTTGCTGCGTGTAGTAGAGCCATTCGCGGTTCGCGTTCTGCGAACTTACAAGAATCGCGCAACTCGAGCGCGCCGGCGCAATGCGATGACCGGTCACAGTGCCGTCTACCCCAAGCATATAAATGTCGTCGCGCAGCACCTGGAAGTTGTAGCTCGTGTAGTTCCGCGTCATCAGCCCTTCGTTGTGGAGCATCGGGCGGCGGACGTTGGCCGTCATTTGCAGGTGGCAGCCGAAACAGGTTGGCGTCCAGGACGTGTGGCACGCATAGCAAGTCATGCTGGAGTTGCCGTGCGCCAAATGCGTTTCGTTTTGTGGGGCTTGCGAAAGAACAGATCCGTCTTTGCCCATCAGCTTTGCGCGAAGGGATTTTGGATTGAAGTGAACATTCCCAGGAGTGATCGTATCCGCGGTCTGCACGATTTCCCATTCCTTGTCGGGCTCGGTCATGGAGCGCTGAAAAATCTTCCCCTCGCGGTTTTCAAAGCGGCGAAGCCCCCAGGGAGTGCGGAGTGCGTCGAGTCGATGGCCGCGCGGCCACGTCGGCAGCGCAGGGTCTGGTGCAGCGGGTCCGGAAGTAATCAAGGTCGCTTTTTTGTTGATCGTGCCATGGCAGTCCACGCAATCGATTTCCACCGCTGCGCGTGGTTCGCCGTAGATTTTCCCGTTGCCGTGATTGTCCTGATTGAAATGGCAATCCGTGCACTGCATCCCTTTTTCCAGATGAATATCGGCCAGGTGTACTGCTTTGCCAAAGCGCTCGGGATCGTCGTAAGGAATGATCTTGTCGTCTTTGTCCAGCCAGTTCCCTTTTCGATCATGTTTGTACACGCTACGGAACACCCATCCGTGGCCGTGGAAATCGGCGAATTGTGTGGTCTTCAGTTGTTTGTTGAAATCAGCCGTACCGACTTCCGCCAGAAATTTCTGGTCCCGCCAAAGGCCTCGCGTTGCGGCGGCTTCGGGATTGCGTAGCGCAACTTCGTAGCGCTCTTCCTCGTCGGGATTGTGCTGCTCTTTCGGATACATCCTCTCGCCGTCAATTTCGTTGTCCCACCAGGTAAGGCCGAAATACGTGGTAAGCATGTTCGTGCCCGGGTGAAGGTGGCAGACCATGCATTGGCTGGACGGAATCGACCGTGTAAACACGTGCTTGATGGGACGGCCGGATTCGTTTTTCGGAATTGTCGGATCATTTGTCGCGGAGTGGCCAAGGTTTCCATATTCCGCATAGTGCGCTGAGTGCGCGGGATCGCGATCGTTTGCATAGATCACGTGGCACGCGGTACATCCGCTTGCACGGTAATCTCCGGGGTGATCGTTCGTTCCAGGCAAGGACATCACCGGATCAACGAGGCGCGTCTTTTGCAAGCCGAGAAAAACGGGATCGGTGCGCAGTTCCGTGCCAAAGCCACGGTCGCTTAATTTGTCGTCGGGCTTGCCGGGTTGCTCGTCTTTTTTAGGATTGCCGATTTCACCTTTTTTCTCGCCGCCGCGTTCGAACACGCGAAGTACGTTGCCCGGTTGCGATGTTTCCCACCGCAAGAGTGGCTCGAGTTGCGGTAGAACCCCTTTCGTGCGCGTTTCCTCCGGCGTGGGAGCGGGAATTGTCTTGAGTGAGCGTGGTTTGCCATCGCGATCGTAGCTCTCGCCAAAGCGCGTGTTTTTTGTGGGATAGCCGCCATTGTTGTACAGCGCGGCGCCCCAGAGCATTCCCGTGTGCGTCATCATGCTGTTCGAAACGGCGCGAGTTTCGGAAGCATGGCAGCCTACCGCTCCGCAGGTTTCAGCAGCGACGCGCAAATCGCCCGGGTTTATGAATTTGACGTACTCGGCTGACTCCGCAAGCCATCGGGAGAAAACAATTTCGGGAACGGCGCTGCGATTCTTGAAGATAGGATCGTGTGGCTGAACGTGCGCCTTTTCCTTGATGGATTTGTAATCGGCGGAGTTTGGGTCGGCGCCGCTTGCGGCAGATAGCGTAGAGTTGCCGCCGTGACAATCCGTGCACCCAAGGCGCACCGTCTTCGTCGGATGCATCGTGGGTTCGTCCGTTTGGCCGTGGCAGGAGACGCAACCGGCGGATTTTGCCGCGGCTTCTTGTTCGGTTTGACCGCGAAGTGGAGAGATTTGTTCAGCGGGTTGCTGCGCTCGCGATCGCGTCCAGGGAATCGCGGAGATGCCGATGAGCGTAAGTCCGCTAAAAAGGACAATGCCTTTCCGGCGCCGCGTGAGTTTTGAAAAGAAGAGCGCTGTGAATTGTGAAGTCACACCCATGCGCACCCGGATTCGTCAGATACCACAAGATTCTCTATCGAACCCGGGTTAATGCAAAGGGGCTTTCGCACCGGATGTTCTGCGTTTGTGAACGCAGCAAGGTTGTACTTCGTGCGCAATACAGTGAACTATTTCAACTTCGCGTCGCTGATTCGCTTCGAAAGTTTGTCAGCAAAGGGATGAGCGAGTTGCCCAACCGATCCCTGAACCGACCCGGAATAAAACTCTGCGCGAATCGTGTCTTTATGTTCGAATTTCTTTTCGCCGGTTTCGTCGGTTACCCAGTAATGAATGTCGGCTGCTTCTCTTCCTGAGCCCATTCCAACGATGGCGCGCTTCGCTGCATTCCCCGGGCGCCAGCCTGTCACTTCCCCCGTCAATGTATACACCTTGCCGTGTGCGCCGGCCGGCATTTCTGCCACTATTTCGAATTGCTTTCCAAGCTTTGCTTTCATTTCCGCCACCGTCTGGTTTTGCATGAGTTTCATGTCGTACGGCCAGGAAGCATCGGAAGTGGTGGTGAACGGCTGTATGACGATCGTTGATCTTTCCTGT
>Ga0126369_10002743_pt1 | contig 12630 bp, 9 predicted proteins | sample PanSoiMetaPlot_1_FD_109646 | JGI IMG/M metagenome (GOLD analysis project Ga0126369, IMG submission 109646) | Tropical forest soil microbial communities from Panama - MetaG Plot_1 | ecosystem: Environmental > Terrestrial > Soil > Tropical forest > Bulk soil | place: Panama | collected 2016-02-17 | reverse complement strand
TAACGGTAGGGTTTCCGTCCTGACCACAGTGTTCCAAAGCGCTGAGACAAGACCGAGGGGAACCAGCAGGCCTCCCATGACCGGAACAGCTACCAGATTTGCAAATAGACCAAGCCAAGGCACCTGGTTGAAGTAGAAGGCCACGAGCGGAGCCGTGGTCAGCGTCACCACTGCGCTCATGACGAAGGCATCGCGTGCCCACTGTATGACCCGTGAAATTCGTGAAGGCATATCTTCTGCGGCCTCGTCCCCGGGAAGGGCGGGTCTAGACAACCACCAAGCGATGGCGCAAACGGACATGAAGGACAGCTGAAATGAAATATCATAAATAACCTGCGGATCGTGCAACAGCATGGCGACAGCGGCAACCGAGAGCGCGTGAAACACGTGTTGTTCCTGACCAAGCCATTTGGTTATCAAGGCGACCAAGACCATGACGAGCGAGCGAACAGTCGCTAGTTCCGCTCCAGCCAGACACGCATAGGCTGTCACGGGGAATACGGTTGCGACGGCGGCCACACGAGTCGGCGTGATTCTGCGGGAAAGTGCCAGAAGCCAAGCGGTCGGCAACAGCATAACCAATGCTCGTCTCACCAAGATGAACATCAGCACGGCAACCAAGCCGAGATGACTGCCTGAAATGGAAAGCAGATGTACGGTGCCGGTCACCATAAAATGATCGCGCAACTCCTGATCCAGATAGCCTCGCTCTCCGATGATGATGCCCAAATACAGACCCAGGGCCGGTTGCGACAGACTCCGGATAGCGGCAAGTCGTATACTTCCCCGCCATCGATCGAATTGATTCCAGACTCTCCATCGGAGGTCGTCTTGTCCGGATTGCAGCAACTGAACGGCATCGATGCCGCTCACCGTCGCCGTCGCATCTATGCCTTGTCGTTCAAGATAGGTCGCATAGTCAAAACCACCAGGATTCAATGTCCCGCTCGGCGCCCGGAGTTTCGCGCGAACTGCGATCCGATCGCCCTCGTAACACAGTCGTTCAGGCGCTCGCCACGTTAATCGAATCACTCGCGGTCGATCAGAGTTCTCCGCCGGCTGGTCAAGTCTGACGAACATCACCATTCGATCCGGGGCGAGCTGCACCGGCGCGATAATCCGACCGCGCAACTCTTGAGGCACCTCAAGCGCATCAACAGGTGGCCTTGATGGCCATTCAACCACAAGTGACCAATACACGATTCCACTGAGCAGGCAGCAGAATCCGGCAGTCGCCCGGCTGGCGCTCACGCGTTGGCGTGCTTCAAGTACCGCTGATCCAATAAGCGCCATGAACAGGACAATAGAGACGGAGAGGGGAAAGTAGAAGACGAAAGAGCCCAGCACTAGACCGATGACGAACGCAAGAGTCAGAGGCGGCAGCATACGCTTCCGTCGATACGGGCTCGCAACGGATTATGTCAGAGGGAACGGAAACTCAACTGAGGTGGGCCGTGACGATTCGTGCCAACCGATCGGCCTCTTCGCGAATAACGTTATCGCGTTCGCCTTCGATCATGATGCGCAGTACGGATTCAGTTCCAGAATAGCGGACGAGAACGCGCCCGCTGCCGTTGAAACGCTGTTCACTTTCGGTGATCGCTTGATGCAGATCCGGGATCGTTTCCAGATTCGGCTTCTTTGAGACTTTGACGTTCAGCAACACCTGAGGCACCGACGTCATGGCCTTGGCCAGTTCCGAAAGCGGCTTCTCCGTTCGTTTCATGAGCGACAGCACTTGGAGCGCCGAGATGAGTCCATCCCCGGTGGTATTGTGATCGAGGAAGATGAGATGGCCGGACTGTTCCCCACCGAAGTTGTACCCATCGACCATCATCCGTTCCAACAAGTACCGGTCACCGACAGCGGTCCGAACCAACTTGATGCCGGCGCGGGTCAGTGCCAGCTCCAGGCCGAAGTTGCTCATGACGGTTCCGACCACCGTCTCTTTGGCCAGCAGACCCTGCCGATGCAGGTCGAGCGCAAGCGCTGCCATGATGTGATCGCCGTTAATGACATTCCCCTGCTCGCAGACAAAAATGGCGCGGTCGGCGTCGCCGTCGAGTGCAATCCCCAGATCAGCGCCATGTTCTTTGACCGTCTGTTGAAGCAATGCAGGATGGACCGCGCCGCACCCGGCATTGATATTCATGCCGTCCGGCTTGTTGCCGATGACCTCAACCTTGGCTCCCAACTCACGCAACACCGTCGGCGCCACCTTGTACGCTGCGCCATTGGCACAATCGACAACCAGCTTGATCCCTTGAAAATCGAGGTCTCTAGGCAACGAACGTTTTACGAATTCAATGTACCGTCCTTCGGCATCGTCGATACGAAAGGCCTTGCCGATGGCATCCGCCGTAGGGCGGAGATGGGCAATTTCATCTGAGACGATGAGCTGCTCGATTCTGGCTTCGATGTCATCCGGCAGTTTGAATCCGTCGTTCGAGAAGAATTTAATCCCATTGTCTTGATAGGGATTGTGCGAGGCTGAAATCATGACCCCGGCATCGGCTCGCAAACTTCTGGCCAAAAACGCGATGGCCGGTGTCGGCATAGGACCGACTAACAGGACATCCACGCCCATCGAACAGATTCCTGATAGCAACGCCGCCTCCAGCATATAACCCGAGACCCGCGTGTCCTTCCCGATGACAATCTGGTGCCGCCCGGCCCGCCGCATGAAGATATGAGCCGCAGCCCGTCCCAGCTGCATGGCGGTCTCACTGGTCATGGGCTCCAGGTTCGCGGTCCCACGAACGCCGTCTGTTCCAAAAAGTTTACGCATGTTGCTCCCGTAACAGAGAAGGGATTCGGCGCGAGATGGCCGCGGCGACCTTGATGACATCCTTCATGACCGCAACATCATGCATCCGAAGCACGTCGGCTCCTTGCTCGACAGCCAGCGCCACCACACCTGCTGTACCCCACGCGCGATCCTGTTCAGACTGCTCGACGAGGTGACCGATGAAGGCTTTTCGCGAGGGACCGACCAACAACGGGAAACCCAACTTGGTGAAGGTCCGCAGCTGCGCCAAGAGATCCAGATTGTGCGAAAGAGTCTTCCCAAAGCCGATCCCCGGATCCAGCATGATCTGGTGTTGTGTCACTCCCCGTTCCATGGCAAATCGGACCCGCTCGGCGAGGAAGTCCTCGACTTCCCCGACGACGTCGTCGTAGCGCGGCGCATTCTGCATCGTCTGAGGAGTCCCCTGCATGTGCATGAGCACCACCCCGGCTCCGGACCGCGCGATCAGATCAACCATTCCCGGATCACCCCGTAAGGCGGTAACATCGTTCACAATGATTGCACCCGCGTCGATCGCGGCCTTTGCCACAGCGGCTTTTGACGTATCGACTGAGATAGGGACAGTCACGGCCTTTGCAACCGCCGTCACGACGGGAATGAGCCGGTGGCGCTCTTCGGTTTCATCGACCGGAACCGCTCCCGGTCTGGTCGATTCGGCCCCGATATCCAGCAGATCCGCCCCTTCTTCGACCAATCGCACTGCGTGGGCCACAGCGGCCTGGGGATCGAAATAGCGGCCACCATCGAAGAAGGAGTCCGGCGTGACATTTACGATGCCCATCAGCAATGGGCGATCATAGAATGCAATCGTCTGTCCCCTGGCGTGAAGGTCCATCGTGGTGATCAATTAGAGCTAAATAACTGTATCCCCGTTGGAGACAAGATACAATCACCTAATTTTATACACCAACTTATCTTGTTGATATATCTATAAACGAATGCGGAGCGACTGTTATCTTCGATGTTGCACATGACCCTTTGCAACTCCAGTGCCCTTGGAGTTGCAAAGCGAATATGCGCTGCGGGATTTAGGCAGGGACGGTCTGCGATGAGGTTTGCATCAAGATCTGATCGATCTCCGGTGCATCCAGCACCTCTTTTTCTAAGAGTGCTTCGGCCAGAGCCTTCAGACTCCTCATGTGTTCGGTAAGGAGCCGCTTCGCGCGCTCGTAATTCTCTGTCACGAGCCGTTTGATCTCCAGATCGATCTCGAGCGCCACTTGATCACTGAAATCACGCTTCGTCGTGAGTTCACGGCCCAGGAAGATCTCTTCTTCCTTGCGGCCAAAGGTCAGCGGTCCGAGTTTTTCGCTCATACCCCACTCGCACACCATTTTTCTGGCCAGGTCGGTTGCGCGCTCGATGTCGTTCCCCGCCCCTGTCGTAATGTGTTTGAGGATCAACTCTTCGGCAACGCGCCCACCCATGAGAATGGCCAGATTGTTGTACAAGAACTCCTTCGAATAATTGTGCCTGTCATCAGTGGGCAGTTGCATGGTGACGCCCAATGCCCGCCCACGCGGAATAATCGTCACTTTGTGCACCGGATCCGTACCCGGCAGCAGTTTGGCCATCAATGCGTGGCCCGCTTCATGATACGCGGTAGTCCGCTTCTCCTCTTCGCTGAGGATCATGCTCTTGCGCTCGGCGCCCATCAACACTTTGTCTTTGGCCATCTCAAAATCAATGACTTCGACTTCCTTCTTATTCTGGCGCGCAGCCCACAATGCCGCTTCGTTCACGAGGTTTTCCAAATCCGCGCCGGAAAAGCCCGGCGTGCCGCGGGCGATCTTCTCCAGTTCGACATTGGCCGCAATCGGGACTTTCTTCGTGTGCACCTTGAGAATTTCGGAACGGCCGCGCAAATCCGGCCGATTGACGACGACTTGACGATCGAACCGTCCCGGCCTGAGCAACGCAGGGTCCAGCACGTCCGGCCTGTTCGTGGCCGCAATCAAGATCACGCCTTCCGTCGTATCGAACCCGTCCATCTCAACGAGCAATTGATTGAGTGTCTGTTCACGTTCGTCATGCCCGCCGCCCAAGCCGGCTCCACGCAGGCGTCCGACGGCGTCAATCTCGTCGATGAAAATGATGCAGGGCGCATGCTTTTTGCCCTGCTCGAAAAGATCGCGGACGCGGGACGCGCCGACACCCACGAACATTTCGACGAAATCCGAACCGCTAATGCTGAAGAACGGGACGCCGGCTTCTCCGGCAATGGCTTTCGCGAGGAGTGTCTTGCCGGTCCCGGGCGGTCCCACAATCAGGACACCTTTCGGAATGCGGCCACCCAGCTTCTGAAACTTGCGTGGATCCTTTAAAAATTCGATGATCTCCAACACTTCTTCTTTGGCTTCGTCGATGCCCGCCACATCGGAAAATGTTACTTTCTTGCGTTCTTCCGTCAGCATGCGCGCCCGACTCTTTCCGAACGAGAGGGCTTTGTTCCCTCCGATCTGCATCTGGCGCATCAAGAAGAACCAGAGCCCCAGGAACAGAACAAAGGGCCCCCAGGTCACGAGAAAGGTGATGTACCATGGGCTTTCATCCGGCGGCTTCGCCTCGATCTGCACGCCCTTTTCACGCAACACTTTGACGAAGTCTGGATACTCTGCGGTGTAGGTTCTGATGCGGGTCTTGTCTTTCAGCACGGCACTGACATGGCTGGATTTGATGATGACTTTCTCGATATCTCCCTTGTCCAACTTGGCCATGAAGTCGCTGAAAATGACTTCCTCTTCCGGCGCATGCGTCGGAACGCTGAACAGATTGAAAAGCAAGATCATGAACAGGCCGACAACGACCCAGAAAAGCAGATTCTTGGCCCTGGAATTCATCCAGTTCTCCTTGTGGGTGGTACCTTCAACTCACGAGGAAATCCGCGAGCTTGAGAGATGTTAACATAGCCGGTCCAGAGCTGACAACCGCCCGGAAATTTTTCACTCCTGCTCCCCTTCCAAATCCAGCACGGCCAGGTAGGGCAGGTTTCGGTATTTCTGTTGATAATCAAGCCCGTACCCGACCACATATTTGTTCGGGATCTTGAAGCCGACGTAATCGAGTGGTACGTCGATCTTTCTTCGGTCCGGTTTGCTCAAGAGCGTACAGACTCGAATCGACCTCGGCTTGTACTTGGCGAGGGTCTTGATCAGGTACTGTACCGTCAAGCCGGAATCGACGATGTCTTCAACCAACAACAAATCCTTCCCCTTGGCGTCTTCAGTGAGCTCCGTAATGATTTTGACTCTTCCGGATGACCTGGCCTGGCTCCCATAACTGGCCACGACCAGAAAATCGACCCGCATCGGGATTCGAATCGCTCGCGCAAGATCCGCATAGAAGGCGTACGCTCCTTTCAGCACACCGACCAACACGAGATCTTTTCCGGCATAGTCTGTCGCGATCTGCTTGCCGAGTTCCTTGATCCGGGCACGCATCTCCTCCTGGGTCACCATCGGTCGTCCGAAAATTCGCTCCATAACTACTGTGCTCCTTCAACGACCGGCTTGGATGTCGCGCTCGCCACCAGACATCGAACCGTGCGCTCGTCGGCGAGAAACCGCTCATCCATTCGTCGCCCCACCACCCACAGAATGCCTTCAGGCGCCACGAGCAAAGGAATCATGCTCCGTTCCACCCGATTCACCTTCATGTCCGTAAACAGATCTTGAAGTTTTTTGCTCTTTCCCTTCATTCCCCGAGGGTAAATTCGATCCCCGGCCCGCCAACCTCTGATCACCAACGGTTCCGATACTCGATCGGCATCGAACAAGGCGCGATCGCGTGTCTGCAGCTTCAATAGCGGCTCTGCCGCTGATCTGGCCATCACTTGTACATGAATTTCCTGTTGGGTTCCAGGCCAATATAGGGTCGAAGGAATCGATACCGATACCGCCTGCGCATGCCGGGAGCTCGACCGCACCTTCCTCGCTGCTTCCTGCTCCTTCCGCCGAATGACAAACCTTCCACCGCGCTCCCTTGTCACATCAGCCATTCGCAACGACAACCGGTTGCTCCTCGTCCCGGACCGCGCAAAACGCAGGACCTCTTCGACCATCCGGAAAGCGGGAGCCCGTCCTTCCGAATGAGTCACCTTGAGCATCTTTCGAACCAGACGCCGCTGGAGCGCAGCCGGAAGTGCAGCGAAGGCTTTGCCATCGAATTGTTGTCCCCCACTGGCATCCACCGTGATACACGACTCGTACAGCTGATCGACAACCTGTTCCAGGTAGAGCTCGTCCGCGCGAAGCAAATCGGCCTGGCGTTCCAATAGACGGACAATCGAAGGGGTGATATGGGCCATCACGGGGAGCAACTCTTGCCTGATCCGATTTCTGCGGTACAAATCCTTCATGTTGCTGCTGTCCTGCCGCCAAGGCAATTTTTCCTGCCTGAGATAATCCAGCACTTCTTCACGCGTCGTCCTCAACAGCGGACGAACGATGATCTCCTCTCTGATGAAGGGCATTCCCGCAAGACCCGTTAACCCGGCTCCCCGTAACATCCACAGCACGATCGTTTCAGCCTGATCGTCGGCGGTGTGACCGGTGGCAATTCGATCTGCGTGAATCTCATGGGCCAGCGATTTCATGGCTTCGTAGCGGGCCCATCGTGCGAGAGCCTGCAGCGAAGACGCTCTTCGGCGTTTCACCAGAACAGGCTTTCGGACCACGAGAGGAATATCCCGTGTTTGACAGAACAACGCGACAAACTTTTCATCACCGTCGGACTCACTACCACGCAATCCATAATTGAAATGAATCGCCGTCAGTTTGAGTTGCCACGACGAGGCAAGCCTTGCCAGCAGCGAGAGCAGGGCCGTTGAATCAGGGCCTCCGGATACTGCCACCAGCACATGCTGCCCCGGATCCAACAAGTGATGTTCCCGGATGGTTTGAACCATCCGGTTGAGCAAAGGCGGCTTGCTCCTCTTTGCCACACCTGTCACCACGCTATTGCACTCCTCCTGCATGCCGGCGAAGACTGTCCTTCGCCCGCTGAACATCCTTGGCGATCTGCGCCGCGAGTTCGTCCGCGGAGGCAAACGTGTGGTCTCCACGCAACCGATCGACGAACTCCACCAGCATCTCCTTGCCGTAGAGATCTTGTTGTTGGTCCAGCAGATTCACCTCGATCAGGCGTTCGCCCGATCCGAAGGTGGGTCTGGTCCCGATATAGGCGATGGCATCATAGGTTTTCCCTTCACAATGAGCCCGCGCTGCGTACACGCCATCGGCAGGAATCACTCGCTGCGGTGGAATTTGCAGATTCGCCGTTGGCCATCCGAGCGATTGTCCCTGCTGTCGTCCCGCAATAACAGTTCCACTGATGCCATACGTGCGGCCCAGGAAGGTTGCCGCTTCTTCCACGTGACCTCCGTGGATCAGGTTCCTGATTCTCGTGGAACTGACGACGTCACCATTGATGGTGACAGGTCGAACCGGATGAACCGTAAATCCATACATCGTTCCGAATCGCGCCAGGTCCGCAATCCGTCCCGCCCGTCCTTTTCCGAAGGCAAAGTGTTCCCCGACAAAGATCTCTGCGATCTTGAGCCGATCATGAAGCACCGTTTTGGCGAATTGATCGCCCGTCATAGCTGCCAATTCCGGCGTGAATTCCAGAAACACGACTTCGTCAATGCCTGCCGCCTCGAATCGCGCCAATTTTTCTTCAGGACTGGTCAGGAATCGAAGATCGACGTGAGGAGCCAACACCTTGACCGGATGGGGATGAAACGTCAAAACAAGCGCGGTTCCTTGCGACTTTCGCGCCGTTTCGACCACGGTTTGCAGCAGTGTGCGATGACCACGATGGTGCCCATCGAAGTTCCCGATCGTAGCCACGGGATGAGGTCTGGGCCGGACATCTGAGAGATTCCGGGTGACCGTAAAGGACATCGTCAGTGGAGCAGACGCGCCGCGTCTTTCGCAAAGTAAGTGAGGATGAGATCAGCGCCCGCACGCTTAATGGCCAGGAGAGATTCCAGCATGGCTCGCGGCTCATCGAGCCAGCCGGCCTTCCCGGCCGCTTTGACCATGCTGTATTCGCCGCTGACCTGGTAGGCTGCAACCGGAAGCGTGGTCTTGGCTCTTGCTGCCGCGATGACGTCGAGATAGGGCAAGGCCGGCTTGACCATCACGATATCGGCACCTTCTTCGATATCCAGTGCAATCTCGCGCATGGCTTCACGGAGATTCGCGGGATCCATTTGATAGGACTGCCGATCGCCAAACTGCGGCGCAGAACCGGCCGCGTCCCGAAACGGAGCGTAAAAACACGAGGCGAACTTGGCCGCATAGGCCATGATCGGCAATTCCGGATAGCCGGTTTGATCGAGCTCGGCTCTGATCGCCGCGACGCGGCCATCCATCATATCCGAGGGTGCAACCATGTCGGCCCCGGCCTGTGCATGGGTGCGTGCCATCGCACGAAGACACTCCAAGGTCTCATCATTCAAAATGCGGCCATCCTTGACGATCCCGCAATGGCCGTGGCTCGTGTACTCATCGATACAGACATCCGTGATCACCATCAGGCCCGGCACATGGTCCTTCACCGCTCTGATTGCCCGTTGCACTATCCCGTTGGGGTCGAACCCTGATGTACCCCGTTCATCTTTCCGATCGGGAATGCCGAACAGAATGATCGCGGGAATGCCGAGGCCCGCCACTTCACCCGCTTCTTTGACCAACAGATCGATCGACAATCTGTATTGCCCCGGCATCGAGGCGATCTCCGTGCGCCGATCCTTTCCTTCCGTCACAAAGATGGGGTAGATCAAGTCCGAAGGCGAGAGACTCGTCTCCCGCACCATGCGGCGAAGCGTCTCGTGCTGTCGAAGCCGCCTGAGCCGTTGAATCGGAAAGGCCATCGCTACTTCCTTGGCAGGTTCGTGAGAAACACCACCAGATCCCGGACCGAGATCATCCCCACCAATTTTCCATCACGCGAGACACCCAGATGCCGCACATGGGCCTGGGCCATCAGATCGTTGGCATCCAGAAGCGTCTTGTTCTCCTCAATAGACAAAATCGGTGCCGACATGATTTGCTCGACTGTGGTCTTGTTCGGATCGCTGCCCGAGGCGACGATGCGGCGCATCATATCCGTATCGGTCAAGATCCCGATGATTTCCTTCTGGTTGGTCACAAACAGGCTGCCGATGCCGCGGTCGCGCATAATTCGCGCGGCGGTCTGCGCATTCGTATCGCGCTCGACGGTCACAAATTTCTCTCTCGGGACCATGAACGATTTCACTGGAACCATGAAAACCTCCCTTTTCCGAATAGATGCTCAGGTCTAGGACTTCCTACCGCGACGCCGACACTTCGACTCGCGCTCCTTCGCTGAAATACCGGACGATAGCTTGCGCCAACGCCGGCACTGTATTCTCCATCGGCATGATCGTCACAGGCAATCCGGCCTCTTCCGCCGAGTGTGCTGTAATCGGTCCGATGCACGCCACCGTGGTTTTTGTACCGAGCCGCTTCGCCTGTTCCATTCCTCCCACCATGTCGACGAAGTTTCTGACGGTCGACGAACTGGTGAAGGTTACCGCATCGATGCCACCTGACTCGATCTGTTCGCGGAGGCGACTCAGATCGGCTTCCGGTGCGATCGTCCGGTACACGACCACCACATCAACAGTGGCGCCCTTCTCTCGCAACTGTTGAGGCAGAATTTCCCGCGCAACTTCAGCCCGCGGAATCAGGACCTTTTTCCCGCGCATATCATAGGTTCCAAGTGCTGCGACCATGCCTTCGGCTTGATACTCCGACGGCACCAGATCCGCGGCAAGCCCGAAGCGAGTCAATTCTTCTGCAGTCCGCGGCCCGATGGCACAGATCCGAAGATGCGCCAACGCCCGTACATCCTTGCGTGCCACCTTGAGCCGCTCCATGAACGGCGCGATGCCATTCACGCTGGTGAAAATCAGCCAGGAATAGTCCGCAAGGGCCGCAATGGCCTGATCGATTGCCTTCCAGCTCGCAGGCGGCACGATCTGAATCGTCGGCGCCTCGATCGTTTCCGCTCCATAGGCCGTCAACAATTGGGCAAATTCTCGAGCCTGTTCTCGGGCACGCGTGAGCACGATCCGCTTGCCAAACAACGGTCTCTTCTCAAACCAATTCAATTGTTCCCGCAACCGGACGACTTCTCCGACCACGATCACGGTCGGCGGCTCCAGCTTCGCCTGTTCGGCCTTCACCACAATGTCCTGCAAGGTCCCTATGATTGTTCGTTGATCGGCTCGCGTGCCCCATCGCACCGCCGCGACCGGGGTCTCCGGAGAGCGTCCGTCCTTGAGCAACCGCGCCACGATCATCGGCAGTGTCTTCATACCCATCATGAAGACCAGCGTGCCGGATGAAACGGCCAGTTTCGGCCAATCAATGACTGTGGTCCCCTTGGTTGGGTCTTCATGTCCCGTCACAATCGTCATGGTCGACGCCAATGTGCGATGTGTCACTGGAATGCCGGCATAGGCCGGCACGGCCACGGCGGCCGTCACGCCGGGCACAATCTCAAACGGCACTCCTGCTGCAGCCACAGCTTCCGCTTCCTCCCCGCCTCGTCCGAACACAAAGGGATCTCCACCCTTCAACCGCACCACCACTCGCCCAGCTTTCGCCCGTTCAATCAATAATCGGTTGATTTCTGTCTGCTCTTGATATTGTCCGCGCCCTCGACGTCCCACGTAAATTCGTTCGGCCTGTGTCGGTGCATGACGCAGTAACTCTGGATTCGCGAGATAATCGTACAGGACGACATCCGCCTGCTCAAGGCATTCCTTGCCTTTCATCGTCAACAGACCGGGATCACCAGGCCCGGCGCCGACGAGATACACGATCCCCTGACGCCTCGAACTCATGACGCCATCCCGTAAATTGCCTGCAGAATCCTGTCTGCTCCACCCGCGAGCAATCGTTCCGCCAGTTGAATCCCCATCGACTCCGGATCGGTCACGGTCCCATGAACCCGATCGCGAACGATTTCTTTGCCGTCCACACTCGCCACGAGCCCTTCGAGCATGACGTCCGAACCGGATACGGTCGCGTAGGCCGCAATCGGCACCTGACAGCCTCCCTGTAACCGATGAAGCAAGGCCCGCTCGGCCCGCACCATTGTTCTCGTCGGTGCATGGTCGAGCCCACTCAGAAGCGACTGCACGAATTGATCATCTCGTCTTCCTTCAATCCCCAATGCCCCCTGACCGATCGCCGGCAAACTGATTTCGGGGGCTAGATACTCAGTGATTTCATGTTCCCAGCCCAAACGGCGAAGTCCGGCCGCAGCGAGCACGATGGCATCAAATTGACCTTCGCGGAGTTTCCTCAGCCTCGTATCCAGATTCCCCCGCAACATCACAATGGACAAATCCGGCCTGGCCTGTAGCAGCTGGGCCTGACGTCTCAGGCTGCTCGTGCCGACCTTCGCCCCCTTATGGAGATCTTTGAACCGCTTTCCATCGCGACTGATCAACGCATCCCGCGCGTCTTCGCGACATGGGATGCACAGTAAGTCCAACCCAGCAGGCAGCTCCGTCGGCACATCCTTCATGCTGTGCACAGCCAAATCGATCTCGCCCGACAGCAATGCCTCTTCGATTTCCTTGACGAAGAGCCCCTTGCCACCGATTTTCGCCAGCGGCACGTCCAGAATCATATCGCCGGAAGTGCGGATCCGGCGCAATGTCACCGCCACCTGCGGCGCGACTTCCTTCAGACGGGCCTGGACCCACTCGCTCTGATGCACGGCCAGCTTACTGCCCCGCGTCCCCAGCACCAACGTCGATCGTGGTTTGGCTAGTCCCG
>Ga0126369_10002742_pt1 | contig 12632 bp, 11 predicted proteins | sample PanSoiMetaPlot_1_FD_109646 | JGI IMG/M metagenome (GOLD analysis project Ga0126369, IMG submission 109646) | Tropical forest soil microbial communities from Panama - MetaG Plot_1 | ecosystem: Environmental > Terrestrial > Soil > Tropical forest > Bulk soil | place: Panama | collected 2016-02-17 | reverse complement strand
GTCCCGTGCACCTGATCCGGGGTGGCGGCACAGTGCAAAAAACAGCGTGAAAGTCAGGCGGGTGAGGCGAGCTGGGCGGTCGCGCCTGGAGTGGGCTTTGGGGTGGTATGCGCTGGTGGTGGGGCTGCGGCTGATCGTAGCGGGGCTATTGCAGCGGTGTTGAGCGGCGATCGCGCGCTAACTAAACGGGCGTTTACCACGATCGTGGTTGAAGTACTCAGTCCGGTCTCCGGCATGTACCATGCCAACACACGCCGAAAAGAACAATGCGACATGAATCCGCGGCTTTCGCCTGGTGAACTGTTTCTGCTTTGTGCTGTTAGATCGCGGCCTGGATCGCTGCGGTTCTCGCCCCGAGGATTCTCACAAGGATCACCGTGCTGGCGGTGCGCGTCATGTGGGTCCGCAAGCGGAAAAGCTGAGATGGAGAGGGGCAAGCTCTACTAGGCATGCCACTCGCTAGTGCTGGCGATCCCAGCGCGGCTGCGCTCCAAGCTCGGCTGGCGCCCTGGCACCAAAGTGTCGCTGGATACCCAGACTGAAGCTCTGGTCCTAAAGACGCTCAAGCGGCCAGCGCCGTCGAGTCGATCCGTGGAGCCTCGGCCCAGCGCGGCCAAAAGCGCGGATCGCGGCTAGCTGAGCCCCACGAGTTCATCCTCCTGTCGTCGTCGTGCTCGTTGTAGTCGTCGTGGCAGCGCCGGCTTGGCTCGACTTCTTAGCGGACTTCGCCGCCACGGCCGCCTGCTGCGCCGCCAGGGTTTCGAAAAGAATCTCGACGTCGGCGGCATCGTAACCGAGATCCGCCACCCGCTGGCGCCATTCATACTCGCTCATGACCCCTTGCTTGAACGCCGCGGTGTCTTCCGCCAGGTTCAGACCTTTGGCGGCGGCGCGGGCCGCGGCCTGGTTCACCAGCGTTTGAATGGCCTGCTGGTTCGCGATCTGGTCTTTTAGCAGGGCCACGACGTCCATCACCTGGGCTGCCGGCACGCCGTAGCCCGCCAGCAGTCCCTCGAACTGTTCGAGCAAGAGCACACCTCGCAGCACGTCCCTTTCGAGCGTCCCTAGGCTGACGCCCGCGGCAGCGACCTGCTTCGCTACCGTTTTGGTGGTGGATTGCTGCGCGCGCGTGGCCTTGATTTCGGCGGCCAGATTCTTCACCAGCGTTTGCTGGTCCGCCGCCGCTACGCCGGCCCGTTGTAGCGCGTCCTGGTAGCCGTCAATGGGAATTACACCCAGCTTGACCGCGCGCGCCAGGTCCGCTAACGATGGCCCGAGCTGCCCCACCAGGCCCGCGGCGTTTCCATGCACGATCAGGTCTTGCTGGTCCTGCTGCATTTGCAAATCGAGAAATTGCATCAGCGCCGCCTGGTCCGCTGCATCCACGCCCGCCGCGGCCAGCGCCGCCTGATAATCGGCCGGCTGCTTGATGCCCGCCCGTACCAGCCGTTCCAGCTGGGCCAGCGGTATTCCCTTCTGAGAGGCCTTGGCGGCCGCCGCCTGCTTTTGCGCCGCGGTCTGCTGGTCCGCCGCCAGCTGGGCGCCCAGCACTGCTACCAGCACGTCACGGTCATGCGGTTCAAATCCCTGTGCGTCCAGAAACGCCGCGTACTGTTGGATGGTCTGAAGGCCTAGCCGCACGGCCCGCTCCTCTTGTCCCAGATCCACGCGTTTCACCGCCGCCGCGGCTTTGGCGGCCGCCGCCGCTTTCTCTTTCACCGCCGCGGAGTCGATCTGCCCTTGAAGCTCCTGCCCCAGAAGTTGCGCGTCGGTGGCCGACATTCCTATTTGCTCCATGCGTGCGATAAACTCGGGCAAAGAAATTAGCCCTTGCTTTACGGCGCTTTCCAGTTGCGACACATCGAGTGCTCTCGCCTTGGCTTTGCCGGCCGCCGCGGCTTTTAATGCCGCCGCGGCTTTCTTAGAAGCGAGTTTGTTACCCAGCACTGTGACCAGCGCGTCCGCGTTGTCTATCGCGATCCCCTTCGAGGTCAGATAAGCGTGATACTGCTGGAAGCTGCGTAGGCCCTCTTCCACCAGCGTTTCATACTGCGCCTGGCTCACCCCCTTGGATTCGATTTCCGTCTTGACCTGTAAAGCCTTGGCCGCGGCCGCGGCGGCGTGCGCCTTCGCCGCATCCTTCCGCGCCTGCTCCGCCGCGGCTCTCTTCGATGCCGCGTCCGCGGCGTCCTTGATTTCGACCAGCAGCAGTAACTCCAGGTCGCGTTCGTCCTCCGGCGAATAGCCGTGATAGGTGGCCAGGTCGCGGAACTCGTTTAGGTTCCAGAGTCCCTTCTTGACCAGCAGCTCCCCTTCCCCCATGGTGAAGCGTGTGCGGTTGGCGGCCGCCTTGAATTGAATGGTCTGGACCATGATGTCTTTCTGCCAGGCCGGCAGCTGCGATTGATCTACGAAGTTGCGCCACTCGCCCGCTGGCAGTTTGCGCTCTATGTAGAGCTGCCCCAGGACTTCCAGCTGGTGCCGCCATTCCGCGGTGATTTTGCCCTGTTGGATGGCCTGTAGCAGAGTCACAGCGTCCGTATTATCGTAGCCCTGGTGGTTGAGTCTCTGTACCGCCTGCTCCTGGGTCAGTTGTTTGGTGTCTACCAGCATCTGAATATCGGCCGGCGGTAACTTGGCTTTGTTGTCCCAAATCAGCTCATCCACCAGCGTGCTCGCATAGCCGTGGAGATCCATGATCTTTTGCAGCCCGGCCCGGTCGATGCCGCCGCGAAGATAGAAACGCACCGCTTCACCCGCCGTTAGCAAGGTGGGGTGATAGGTCTGATTCAGCTCCCAGGTGTAGGGATCTTCGACTAACACCTTCATGGGCGGCGCCAGCGCCCGCCGCGACAGGCGGCCCAGCCCTAACGACGATTCGATAATGTCCTTCAGCTCCGCGAAGGTTTCGAGCTGCCCCCCGTCGGCCAGCTCCACCACCCACCCCAGCAGCCAGCCTTCAATCGCCATGTGGGTCACCGCTTTTAGAAACGCGTCGGCGCCCGCATGGCCGGGTTTGAGTTCGCCAGACGCGCCCTGACCGCTCCCCAGCGCGTTGCGGAACACGCTGGTTATGCCCTCTGCCGAAGCATGGCGCGAGGTGGCATCTTTCAGGTTGGCCCACGAACCTGTGGCGGATTCCAACCCGAACATGCCGGAAAGAACCACTTGTGCCAGCCGGTCCATAGCCCCATGCGAACCGTCCAACACGTCCAGGATTCCTGAGAGCACCAGCGTGAACAGGTCCACGATGGAGGAGAGCACGGCCTTCACGGCCTTGACCAGCTGCCGCCACAGCCAGTCAAAGTTGGAATCATCCTTGGCGGCCTCTTTGCGCGCCGCGGTCCCGGCCGCTGCAAACGTCTGCCCGATGGTCTTAAAATCGGGCGCCGGCGTTTCGGGAGTGGGAATGTCTACGGGTGTATAGGGGATCTGGCCGTCAGATCCGCCTGGTAGAAACGGATTCATGCTGTGTTGTAACCCGAGCGAAGCGGATTGTGCAAGTGATTTCCGCCTTCGAAGCGTGCTTGAGAAACAGAAAAAGGGAGCACTGGGCTGGAAGGCGAAATAAGCGAAAGAAGGGTATACAGATAAAGAGAGAGTCTCTCTTCTTCTCTATACCCCCGGTATTTGCTGCTTTGTCTGTGTATCCATCCACTTGCCGCGTCCGCTCCCTTCTTTCGCCCTGCGCGCGAAAGAAGGCGAAAGAAGCGAAAAAAGGTACTCCTTAGCGGACCCTTATTTCGCTTTTTTCGCCTAGTTAGAGAGCGGAGGGCGAGTGGCGCGGGTCAGATCGGGAACCAGCGTTCAGCGGGCCGTCCGTCGGTGGTCTCCTCGGTCCGGCGAGCCTGACCGAGATCGGCCAGGCGCTTCAGTGCGAGGTCGAGCTCCGCGGCTGTCTTCTTGCGGCTAAACTCGGCGCTCAGTTCGCTGCGTGTCTTACCCTCGTCGCGATGGGCCCGCAAAATCTCCAGGATGTTATCCGCCAGCGGATCCCCTGTGGCCGTGCCGAAGATGTAGCGGGCCGAATCTTCGCAGTATTTCCAAATTGCGAGGGCGGCTCGGAGGTGATCGACGCGGATGGTGGAAGACAAATCGAGGACCGCCTCTAAAAGCGATAGCCGCAGTACATGCGCTTCCGCTCGTGCAGTGACTGAGCCAAACAAGCCGGGCTGGCCCTCCGAGAGCGCGCGATAGCGAGCACTATAGATTTCGAACGCTTCGTCATCGAACCATACCTGTCGCTCGCATCGAGCGGACTGGTACGCGCGTTGCAGTTTTGTCAGGAATGGCTGGAGGTCGATAGTATGAAGCTTGCCTCCGTCTGGCAAGTATTGGACGCGCTGAGCGCAGACAAACAAGAACCGGTTGGCGAAGCCGTTGGAGATCGCCTCTTCGGTAAGCCGCCGGCGCAATTCATGGATGGTGACGTGGCCGAGAATGCTGATGTGGGCGCCCGTGGCTTGAAGGGCATCTCGTTTGACCATTATGCGAAGAGGTCGCCCGTCCCATGCATCACGAATGTTGGCGCTGAGAGTGCTGTTTTCCCGCTCCGACACCTTGAGCACCTTGGAAAACTCGGATTCGACGACCAATAGACGCTTGTCTGTTACCCCCGGGTCGCCTTTATCTTCTGGATCGCTTTTGCGGCGCTGGCTTCTGCCAGATGACGCAGGCGCTGGGCGCGGATCACGCACCGAATGAATCAACCCTTCACCCGTGGATAGCCCGCTGGATTCGCATTTCTCCAGCCAGTGCTCATCGAGCGAGTTCAGGACGAACCGATCCTGGCCCCACGAGGTGCCCTTGCGGCTTTTGCCTGTAGCACCCACAAGCACCGCAAAGAGGTTGCATCGATGCTCCGTGGCAGCGATACGAAGGTAGGCAGACCTGCCGATGGCATTGCCGAAGCCGAGTAAGAACTGGACGAGGTGAGCCGGCGTATCTGCTTCGCTGTGCGGTTCGACAATTCTGCACCATTCGCCGGCCAACCCATAAAAAGCATCTTGGCTGAGGGCCGCGGGCCAGGGAACGCTCTTGGTAGCGGGGCGATCGGTTACGGCAGGCGCGACTTCGGCCCGATGTGGCGCCGTAAACAAGTCTTCGGGCGGAACCGTCACCGAAGACGATCGCAAGTCGAGCAGCTCTTGCAATGTGTGACCGGCATCCCGCCAATCACTGAAGTCTCCTTTCGGGGGCAGATCCGGCAGCTTCACGATGCTCACTTCGCGCGCAATGCCGGTCAGCCGGCGCGCAACGTCGCGTACGTGATCTTCGCCCGGACCGTCATTGTCCGGGATTATGCGGACGGCTTTGCCCCTAAACCACTCGTTGTATTCGTCCCGCCACTTGCCCACGCCCATCGGATTGGTGGTGGCGGTCAGTTTCCAGCGCTTGAGGTTATCGGCATCCTTTTCGCCTTCGACAATCCACACCTCAGCGGCCAACTTCACCTCGGGCAGGTTGTAGGGAACTCGCGGCACGCCGTCGAGGTTCCAGATCCAATCGTCATGCTGCCCGCGGCGGCGATACTTGAACGCCTTCGGTTCATAGCGCACCACATGGTAAAGCTCGCGGCCCTCTTCGTCGGTGTACTCGTAAGTGCGGGTTGCCTGCGGCTGCACGCTCGCACTATCCGGCAGGTAGCCGCGTTCGCGCAGCCAGGCCTTAACGGATTCCTTGTTGTTTGGATCGATGCCGGCGATGAAAGCGGCTAAGCTCCAGGCGCCGCCGCCCACGTTGCACACGCGGCAAATCCACTTGTTCTTGTCTGGGTTTACATCCAGCGATGGATTCTCATCCTTGCCGTGGATAGGACAGCGGAAGCCAAGCTCCTTGCCCTTGCGCCTGGGTTCACCCAATTCCCTACGCGCGATCACTTCACACTTCAGAACCACATGCCGAACCGGGGCCGCGCTACTTGCCATCGCTGCTCCCCTCGAGCGTGTACGCCGCCGGCCGCCGCGGCAGCGGCCGCTCGGGCTTGCGCGCTGCATTACAGCATGGGCAATGCTCGGGACAGTAGAAGCCGTGCTGGTTCAGCGGTAGGTGAATCTCATCGGCCCAGGCGCCGCACTCGTCACAAAGTGCAGCAATATTGTGGGACCACCAGCATTTGCGGCTCACTTGGCGGCTCCCATGGGAGGCCGGAGCGGACTTGTCCCAGCCGCCATCTGCTTGAGAAACACACGATTAGGCTCTTGCGGCTTTGGTTTCTCAATCGCCACGGCCGCCGCGCCGTCCGTGACGCCCGGCGCATTGCGAGGATTCGTTATAGTGGCCATAAGTAGACGTATTCAGCGGCCCCGTCGTGCGGCGAACACTGAAACGGGGCCGCATGTCTCCTGATTTCCGTCCGGCCGCTCCGGCCGGTCACAATTTCTTTCCCGGCTGCGGCGCATCTCCATCTCTCGTTGGCGCCGCAGATCGGGCCGCAACGCCGCGGAGTGCTGTTCCCTCAATCGGCGGACCTCTGCAAGGAACAAAAGCCTTAATTCGTCCGCGCTACAATCTGTTTTGTTTACAGAGGGCATACCCCCCTCCTTACTCTGGCTGTGGACGCTGTCGCCAACAGCGCCCACAGCGCTCTCAAACCCCTACTGCCTGAGCGCAGCCGGGCGACTTACGGCGATGCTGCACAGGGTCGCCCACAGGCGCAGCAATGGCGCGTTGCGAGTGCCTCTCGGGAACGCCCGCGCCGCGAATTGAGGGCCGGCCGCTACACGGCATCAAGCGTCTCCGTCGCCGCGGATCTTGCCTGCTGGAGGGCGGGCAGAAAGCGCGCGTCGTGGTTCCTCGCCGGCGGCTGAAGCGGTTTCGGCTTCAGCCAAGCTTCGACGGACTCGAGTGAGATCACGAGCAAGCGGCCAACCCGATACGCCTGGACCTGGCCGTAGTCGGCCATGCGTCGGACGGTTCTTGGATGCCGGTGCAAGTGCTCGCCGGCCTGTTCCAAAGTCAGGAATCCGGTGGGGATGAGTGGCTCATCCTGGGCCTGGCTCCAGGGCTTGCTGGCGGCGATGGAGCCGCGGTGGGCGGCTGCAGGGCGCCGGCTTCGCGGGATGGTTCGGGATTTTGCCATTCCGTTGTTCCTCCTTTCGCACGCGCGTTTCGGGCGCGCCTTAAGGCAGCATACAGCCTATTGTGGACCATAGCAAGTCAATTCACATGTCATTGTACAGGCATCCGTTATGAGTACAACTATTGACAGCGAGTGACATGCCGTGATAACGTGGACTGCGGACTTAAGGAGGACGATGCCGGTTTCCGTGCTTGCCCCTACTGGTGCCCGCCGCAAGGCGGCGTTGAGCTTCGCGCAGGAACTGTTGGATTGGGTCTACGCCGACTTCCCTGACCCACGCGAATCCCGTCTAGAGTTCTGGTTGCTGTTCACAGGGCTAACTCGCCGGCAGGCCAGGACGGGTGGCCGAGAGGCGTTTGACCGGATGGAGGAGCATAGCCGGAGTTGGGATTGGCCGAAGATACAGCTGTGGATGCGGGAAGCCGTCGAAGCGCAATTGGGGAATCTGGGCAAAGACGTCGGTCCTGCTCTGCCGTTGGCGCCGCGCCGCCTCATGACGGTGCTGCCGGACAAGGGTCGGCCGTTCGTGGTTTGGTATCCGACCCTGAGCGCGGATATCAATCCCGAGGCGACGACGGCCTTTTTGTTGGATGAGGTCTTCACGGAAATAAGTGGAAGCTCTGTGGATGCCTTCGGACGGTGTGAATCGTGCAAACGCTATCTAATTAGGCAAAGGCATGGCCGCCAGCGCTATTGCTCGAACCGCTGCTCCGTACGTGCGCGCAGGGCGCGAGACAAAGAACCCGCGAGGTCTAGACGGATCCGCCGAGGGCGCGGAGCCGCCAAGCGGAAGAAGCGATGAGAGACGTACCTCTGCCGGGAAAGGCGGCCACCAAATGAAGCGTGCCGCGATCTATACGCGCGTTTCTACGGCGCGCAGCGGCCGCTACGGCGAACGCCTGGCGCACGATCAGAACCCGGCGGTTCAAGAGCGGCCCTTGCACGATCTGATTGCGGCGCGGAGCTGGACGCTCGCGCGCGTGTATACCGACCGCGACAGCGGGGCGAAAGAAGATCGTCCGGCACTGAAGGAGCTGATGGCGGACGCTCGCCGCGGAGGATTTGATGTGGTGGTGGTGTGGCGTTTCGACCGGCTGAGCCGCAGCGTGAGGCATTTCCTGGATCTGGTGGAAGAGCTGCGATCGATGAATGTGGATCTGGTGTCCTATGGCCAGGCTTTCGATTCCACCACGCCGATGGGCAAATTCACGCTCACCATGTTTGCGGCGCTGGCCGAGCTTGAGCGTGAGGTGATCCGGGAGCGCGTGTTCGCCGGGTTGGAATACGCGCGCGAGCACGGAACCAAAAGCGGCCGCGCCATCGGGAGGCCGAAGCGGATCTTCCGGCGTGATCAGGTTGTTGAGCTTCGCCAGGCGGGCCTGTCATGGCGTGCGATCGCGGCCGAGTTGGGCGTCGGCTACGGGACGGTACGGCAAGCCTGGAGATCGTTCAGCAGCGCACCAGAAGTGAGCGAAAACCCTATGTCGTGCAACTTACGGAACGAGTCCGGCCGGAAAGGACTTTCTGGCGGTGAATAAGGCGAGCGAAAAGCGGATGGTTTTGGACGCAGGAAAGTTTACGCTACAGGCGGATTACCCGTACGTGATTGTTCGAACCTACAGCGCCGGCGTATTCGCTGGTGAGCTTGTTCGGCGTGAAGGCAAGGAAGTGGAAATGCGCAACGCGCGCAGATTGTGGCGATGGAGTGGGGCCGCTTCCTTGTCGCAGCTCGCGATGGAGGGCGTTACGCGGCCGCGTGAGTGCTTGTTCCCCGTGCCTGTGCTGCGCGTGATTCTGACGGAGGCGGTTGAGATTCTCGATGTCACGCCCGAAGCTCGCAACAGCATTGAGGGCGTGCCAGTCTGGAGAGCTCACGGCCAAAAGCCTTACAAAGACCAGCGCGGCGGGCCCGACGACGATTATGTCTCGTGACGGCCATGATGAGGTTTGGTGACGGCCAAGGATTCGCGACCTGCGAAGGGGAGGGCTATGGCTCCGCTGACGGCGGGCTCGATGGTTACCCCGGTTTCCACGGTTCCGGGAGCGGCGGCAACTTCGATAATGGCGCCGGCATGGAGTACTGCGTCGGGTACGGCTACGGGTACGCCGATGGCGCCGGTGATATGAGTCATAAAGGCAACGGATTCGGCAAAGCGGATGGCTCCGGCCGCCGCTTCATCTCGACCGGCGGCCATGGCATTGGCTAACGACGGGAAACCCGCGCCAGGCGGCAAGGCGTTGGGGAGGTGAGCAGAGATGATAACCAGCATCGCGCTGTATCCGGCGCCAGTCGGTCATTGGACCTCGTTCGGGTGCGAGATGTCCGCGGACCTGCTGGCCGCGGCGGGCCTGGCGGACGGGAGCAAAGTGACCGCTCGCGCCGGCGGCTGGCATATCCTGCTGGCCGACGATGCGGGCTGGGCGAAGCTCCACGACCTTGCGCCCGGGTTGCTGGACGCGCTCGCGCCGCGCGGTCGCTTCGCCGCCCAAGCATCGCCAGCGGCGCGGCCGCAAGGGTCGCAGGTGGACGAAGTGGTCTTGGTTGGCGTCCGCCCCGATCGGTTCAAGCGGCTTGGCTGCGAAGTCCCGGAGGACGTGCTGGCCGCGGGCGGCTGGCCGGCCGGCGCGGCGGTTATGGCGGGCGCTGCCAACGGGTACATTGTGCTCGCGGACAAAGTCCCGTGGAAGAGACTGTCACAGAGCGCTCCCGCGCTAATGGCCGCGCTGTCCCATCCTGGGGGAACGCACTGAACGTGACGCCGAAACGACGTACATATTCGACTGAGGCGGCCGGAAGCTCCAGCTGGCTGGTGGAGCAGAATGAATGACTTTTTGGATGTGAGGTGAGGAAATGGACAAGGCGAACGAAACTGGGACGCCGAAGAAGCCGCCCGCCAAAGATGCGAACTACGTGCAATCACGCTTGCTGATGGACGTGGACATCATAGAGCGGCAACTCGTGGATATTACGAATGTGGTGGTGGAGCGGGCCGTGCCGATCGTCGTGGGGCGCGTCAAAGCCGAACGCGAACCGTCGCGTTTGCTCTCCATCAATGATGCGGCCGTCAGGTTGGGGCGTACGCCCAACGCGGTGCGCAGGATGATTTCTCGCGGCCAAATCCGTGGCTCGCGGCCGCCGGGCGGCAGCAAATGGGGAATCGAGGAACGGGAGCTTGAACGGTTTATCAAGCAGGGACGCGGAGGTACGCAATGAAACGTGGGCGGGCTGCTAGGCGGCATCGGAAGGGCAGCGGGTACATTCGACGCCGCGGCAGAATTTATTACTTTGTCTATTGGGTTGGCGGAACCCGGCACGAAGAATCCAGCCATTCCGACAAACTCGAAGATGCCCAGCAACTACTGCGCACCCGTCTGGCGGCCGCCAGCGTGGGACCGGTACGCCGTGACAAAGAAATCCGGGTGAATGAAATACTGGACGATCTGGAGCGCGACTACCGCGTCAACCATCGCCGGAGCGTCGATACCATGCTCCACGCCGGCCTGAAGCGGCTTAGGCCGTACTGGGGCGCGTTGGCGGTGAGCGGAGTGACCACGGATCGAATACAGGACTACCGCCTCGATCGGGAACGCGAACACGCCGCGGTTGCGACCATCAATAACGAGCTAGCCCTGTTGCGGCGCGCGTTCAAGCTGGCGCGCAGCGCCACGCCCCCTAAGACCATGCTCGCGCCTCATTTCCCGATGGTGAAGCCCAACAACGCGCGCCAGGGATTTCTGGAGCCGTCCGGTTACAAACGCCTCCTGGCAGAGTTGCCCTCTTACCTGAAGCCGGTTTTGGTGGTGGGCTACCATACGGGCTGCCGCGTCGGGGAGTTGCTGGGACGCCGTGGGCGCCGCGGGGGTCTGAAGTGGAACCAGGTGGATCTCTTTCAGCATGAGATCGTGCTGTGGCCTGGAACCACCAAGAACGACGAAGGCCGGGTTCTGCCGATCTACGGCGAGATGAAACCCTGGCTGACAATGCTGCGCACCGAGGCTCAGCAGTCCCGGCCGGACTGTCCGTGGGTCTTTCAGCGCGATGGGGAGCCCATCCGCGATTTCCGCGGGGCCTGGGCGTCCGCGACGAAACGCGCCGGCTGCGAGGGCTTACGGTTTCACGATCTAAGACGCAGTGCCGTGCGCAACATGATGCGGGCCGGATTCGACCGCAAGCGCGCCATGGCGATTTCCGGACACAAGACCGAGGCGACCTTCGAGCGCTACAACATCGTCGGCGGCCGAGACCTTCGCGAAGATCTTCCCAAGCTGGAAAAGTATCTGGAGCGCCAGTTGGCGGAAGCTTCAGCGCCGGCTACGCCGGCGGTGGTCAAGCCGGAATCCGTGAACTGAGTGGTGCGGATGAGAGGACTTGAACCTCCACGACCTTGCGATCACATGGACCTGAACCATGCGCGTCTGCCAGTTCCGCCACATCCGCACAATCTGTAATGGGCAGATAATGGGCAAAATCACCCATAACCTGCTCAAACCACGCCCCCACGCGGACGGACCTGAATCTAACGCTATACCGCGCAAACCTGCCCAACGTGACCCTGGTGGCAGTGTAACTCATTGAATTTCTGTTCCAGCGTGGCTCTGACGCGCCGTCTCACTCGGACAAACACACCCGATTTGTTCGTGGTGTAATGGGCAAGTAATGGGCAGTCTCAACTAAAGCCTTAGTTGGTGGCGGCGTGCGGCGCTACATAATTTGGGCTCTGGAAAGGGGCCATCCCCAAGGCGAGGCTGAGAACAGAACGAACATCCAACCCCGTAGGAGAAGATCTGTGGCGATCGCACATCGAAGCGGGTTGGCGAACGGCGAGAACGCTCGACTCACTTCAGATACGTACGCATTCCGCATGGTCGAGGAATCCAGCCGTGGCGGCGATCGCAGTGGCCCTTGCTTAAGTGCCGGCGAAATCTCGGAGTCGCGGGACGCAAGGGGCGTCACGATGCCATAGCCGCTGCTGTGGGTGCATGCTCGGTGACCGTCCCCGGAGAGACCTTACACCGCCATTTCCAGTTATCATGACGGGAAATGCCTCTCAACGTGCGCGCGGGAGCGGAAGGAGCCGAGCGCTACATGGCCGGCGTGGATCGCTGGGCCCGCCAAGCCATCTCGCAAGGCCAAACGTCCAAAGAGGTCAAGCAGGCTCTCACACAGTGGGGCGGCCGAGTGCGCACCGTCTATCGCCTTCGCGGGAACATCACCGGAGTCAGTATGTCACGCGCTGCGCGCCTGCAGCTAGGCGTGGAAAACGGAGGCCTGGTAGAAGAGGTGCTCAACCAGGATGGCTCCGTCAGCTACCTCCCTGTGGATCGATCGAAGCTCGGTGAATGGGACCGCAAAGGCGTCGATCATCTGGAGGCGCTTACTGGGACCGCGCCATCGAATCCTCGAATGGCGCCTTATGGGTTCATCTGCCAGCAATGTCGGCGGCCTTCGTGGGAGGCCACTCCGGGCCGCTCGTTTTGCCGAAAGTGCGCGTACCGCCGCGCCGCGCGGTGCAAAGCCCTTTGGCGGCGGCGTCGGAAGCGTGCGACCGCC
>Ga0126369_10002741_pt1 | contig 12634 bp, 12 predicted proteins | sample PanSoiMetaPlot_1_FD_109646 | JGI IMG/M metagenome (GOLD analysis project Ga0126369, IMG submission 109646) | Tropical forest soil microbial communities from Panama - MetaG Plot_1 | ecosystem: Environmental > Terrestrial > Soil > Tropical forest > Bulk soil | place: Panama | collected 2016-02-17 | reverse complement strand
TTATACGTATGCAGCCATTCTCCGCCAAATTTGAAGGTGTGCTTGCCATGTGAGATCGAAATACTGTCGCGGAAGTCATGTCTATCAATCAACTCGTCGATTGTAGGTTCGAGGAAGAACGGCTGTCCGAAACGGAAATTGGGTGAGAAGCCCATGGCGGTGTCGGGAACGGAGTTAGGATCGACTGCAGCGCGCGGACGGGTCTCGCGCGAGTAAGTAAAATGTGCGTCGTTCACGATGCTGTTTGAAATCGTGCTGGTGCCGTTCAGGTTGAAGGTTTGAATGTGCGAGGCACCCTCAATTCCATTAGCCGTAGTTCCGTACGTCGGCACGTCGAAAGTTTGGTTCGGATTGTTCGATCGATCGAACGTATATGAAAAGAAGAATTGGTTTCGCGCGCTGATGTTGTAGTCCACGCGCCCGAACACGGAAGCGTTGCGAACGCGATGATCGATCGGCAACCCATCATTCTCGTTAAAATTGGTCCGCATGAAATTGAGCACTGCCTGCCGCTGGCAATCAGGGCTGGACTTAATCAGGGCATCCGTCGCCGCCGTGCCGTCAAACACCGGGCTGGAAGCGCAAGGCGTGCCCAGCGGTACGCTGAGGTTCTTGCGGGTCAGGTCTTCCATAATTCCTTCGCTCGCGGCAAAGAAGAACAGTTTGTCCTTCTTTAACGCGCCGCCTACCGAACCACCGAACTGATGACGTTGAAAGTCCGTTAACGGCGTGCCGTCGGAAGCCGCGGCGGTCAGCCCTTCCGTCCGGAAGTACTCAAAAAGGCTGCCGTGGAAATTGTTAGTTCCAGATTTAGTGATGACGTTAACCACGCCGCCGGCCGTTCTTCCGAATTCGGCGTTGGCGCCGCTCGCAACGATTTGAAACTGCTTCACGGCTTCGAGCGTGATGTCCACCGCGGCACGCTGTCCGCCTGCCTGCTCGCCGAAGAACCCGTTGTTGTAGTCGCCCCCGTCCAGGCTGATGTTGTTGAAAATGCCGCGCTGGCCATTGATGTTGATTTCATCGCCGTCCGGCCCCTGCGAAATGCTTACGCCGGGCGTTAGGGTAAGCAGGTCTTCAAACTTGCGGCCAAGGACCGGTGTTTGCGCGATCGCCGCTTCCGAGAGCGTCGACGATGACTCGGTCTTGGTCACTTCGATGACGGGAACGTCGCTGACCACGATCTGCTGTGTGACCGTAGAAACCTTGACGGTTACTGGAATGGTCAGAACCTGCCCGACCGTCAGATTTACGTTCTCCTGAAGGATGGTGGCAAAGCCGGTTTTGGTGATGGTAATGGTGTAACGACCCGGCGCTAGGTTGAGGAATTGGTAGTGCCCGTCAGCGTTTGTGGTTTCCGTGCGGCTGAAGTTTGTATCGAGATTCTTGATCTCCACAGATGCGCCCGCGACACTGCCACCCCTTTCGTCGATCACATCGCCCTGCACGCCGGCCGTAGTAAACTGCGCCTGTCCCCATGTGGTTATTGCAAACAGAAACTGCAACGCCATAGAAATGGCGCACGTCGCTAGTCTTCTCACTTTTCCCCCGTGACCTACCCCGTTCGTTCTGCGGACTGAAAGCTCCAGAGGTTGGAGAATCCGCAGAATCGACTGTATCGAGTTTACTGGGGAGAAAGAAAGTAACGCAAGCCTGAAACTGTGGATAGCCGGAGCGTGGTCAAAGCCGCCGGCGGCGCGATACTGACGTTCTGTAAAGCTAAATACCGAAATAACGCGTGGGAATGTCGTCGTCGCGATCGAACTCGAGGTCCTCAAAAGAAGCAGCGATACCAAACCAGCCGGGCATCGCCGCTGGCTCGGTTCGCTTCACGCGAGCTTTGCTGACGATGACCACGTTGCCGCGGCCCATGGGACGGCTTACCAGGACCACCTCCAGCTCAATCGACGTCTGCAGGGGAAGATTCCGGGGGCACAGGAAAAATACACCCGATGAGCTGATATCCCGCGTAACCAGGGTTATCGGGAAATCTTCGGCACGGCCGTCTACACTTCGTAGCCGCAGCGGTAAGCGCAGCGTGGCGCGCGGATATTCGCGCTGTTCCGGAAAGACACCGACGGCATGGGTCGGCACCCGTGCGAAGCGCCGCACCGGACCTACCGGTCGGAGCGGCCGAACTTGAATGGAAGGGACAGGCGGAACGCCAATCAGGCGGGGCGCCGAAGGCTTTCCCACAAGTCGCGGACCGAGCACGGCGGAGAGGCTTGGTAGCTCTTCGTCTTGCCGTGCAGCTTGACTTGATGCGTTCATCTTGCCCTCAACGCGGTTAAAGGCTACGGACGCAACGTTCAGCAACCCTGGGTGGTGAAGCTCCATTCATCCCAGAGCGGGACAATACCAAAAACTATACCGTAACGGGAGGTTGAGGATGTCACCAGCGCTCCCTGGCGTCAACCTGCGGAAATCGGACTAAGTGTCTTATCGTCCAACACTCAGTTTTAGTACGAGGTTCGCCGAAGCTTGTCCCAGATTGGCCTCCATTTTGGAGCTCGACCTTTTTTTGCAGAACCCTTACATTTCGCTATGGCAACTTCTGTCGAAACGTCCCCAGTTCGCACTGCCGTGTTGCAGCTAGAAGGGCCCCCTGGCCATTCTCGAACCTCGGTCCGCCTCATTGCCAGCTTCCTTGCCGTCTATCTAATCTGGGGCAGCACGTTTTTCGCGATTCGAATCGGGCTGGAGTCCTTTCCCCCGCTCTTTCTCGCCGGCACGCGGCATATCGGAGCCGGCATTTTGCTTTGCCTTCTGTTCGGGAAGCAGGGTACGCGGCCGACAAAGCAGCAGTGGATCACGGCCGCGATTACCGGGGGGTTGTTGCTCTTTGCAGGAAACGGCGGAGTCTGCTGGGCGGAACAGTCCGTGCCGTCAGGGATTACTGCGCTTCTGGTCGCTACCGTAACGCTCTGGATGGTGCTGGTAGATTGGCTGCGGCCGGGCGGTCATCGGCCTTCGGTGCGGGTGCTCGCAGGAATCGTTATTGGGTTTGCCGGGCTGTTCATTCTAATTGGCCCGGCGCATCTCGGAAACTCAGAGCGCGTCAATCCGGCCGGTGCCGCCATCCTGGTGCTGGCGTCGCTCGCCTGGGCTTGCGGTTCGCTTTATTCCAAGCACGGGTCGCTTCCGAGTTCGCCGCTGCTCGGTGCGGGAATGCAGGCGTTGTGTGGCGGCGCCGTGCTCTGGATCGTCGGCCTGTTGGCTGGCGAAGGCGCACACTTTCACCCAACCGGCGTCACGCTACGCTCCTGGCTGGCCGCCCTGTACCTGCTCGTTTTCGGCTCGTGTTTCGGTTTTAGCGCGTATCTCTACATTCTGAAGAAGAGCACCGCGGCCCGTGTAGCGACTTACGCTTTTGTCAATCCCATCGTTGCGCTGCTTATCGGTTGGGGTCTCGGTGGTGAAAGCTTATCAACCCGCACGGTGCTGGCAGGCGCCGTTATCCTGACCGCGGTGGTTCTTGTCATTACGGCCCCACACCGCGAAAGCGAGGTCAGAGATGTCTTGCCCGCCCCTGGCGAAGCTTGATGCGCGCAAATCTAGTTTGCGCGCGCTTTCCGGATAGCAACTCCTGTTTCGTTGCGGTAAATTTCCCGACATGAAGACCGAAAACAATGGACCAGGCGTGGTGCTAGCGGGCGGCCGGGAAGCTCGCTACTGGCGTGCGGTCGTGGCTCGTGATGGCCGCGCCGATGGAACATTTTTCTTCGGCGTGCGCTCGACCAGTGTTTACTGCCGCCCAAGCTGCCCGGCGCGCCGGCCGTTGCGGGCCAATACGTTATTTTTTCAAACTCGCCAAGACGCCGAGAGGGAGGGTTATCGCCCGTGCCGGCGTTGCAAGCCCAACGAAATTCCCGCGAGCACCTTGATCGTGAAACGCGCGGCGCAGGTCCTCGAGCGTGAGCTGGACGAACCCCTAGGCGTTACTATCCTGGCGCGCAAGCTGGGTGTCCGAACCGACACTTTGCGGCGCGCCTTTCGCCAGCAGACTGGACTCAATCCGAAAGAGCTAGCGGCAGCGTTGCGCTTGAAGAGATTTAAGAAGCTTTTGCGGGCCGGCCACGCTATAGCCGACGCGCTCTATGCAACCGGTTATGGCTCTACGAGCCGCGTTTACGAGCGCAGTAACGCGCAACTCGGCATGACGCCCGCCACATACCAGAAGGGAGGGAAAGGGATGCGGATCAAATACACGATAGCAAAATCGACTTTAGGCGATGTGCTGGTCGCGGCTACCGAGCGCGGCGTCTCCGCAGTCTACCTCGGCGATGCCGGGACAAGGCTCGCTACCGAACTACGCGATGAATATCCGCGCGCCGAAATCGTTGCCGAAAAAGGTGCATTTTCCGATTGGGTCGAAGAAATCGTCTCGCGCGTCGAAGGCGGGGCTCCACGGCGTGAATTGCCGCTCGACCTGCAAGCCACCGCGTTTCAGCGGCGCGTCTGGCAGGAGCTGCAGAAGATTCCGCGCGGTCGGACGCGCACATACGCGCAAGTGGCAAAGGCCGTCGGCAAGCCGGGCGCTATTCGCGCGGTCGCGCGTGCATGTGCGACAAATCCGGTCTCGGTCGTCGTGCCGTGCCATCGAGTTGTTCGTAGCGATGGGAACTTGGCGGGGTATCGTTGGGGAATTTCGCGAAAACAAACGTTGCTGAACCGAGAAAGAAACGCCGGCGGTGCGAAGGTCAGCCGCGTGGCTTGATCTTGGTGGCGTTTTTCGGCCAATCCGGCTTGAATCGGGAATCTTCGATCTTCAAATTTTTCTTAATGTCGCTGTAGTGAAAGATGAAGTAGTCGCCGGAGCCTGCCTCAAAAAACTTCTGCTGTATGGGAAGCCAAGCCGATTCATCCACCCACATTTCAATTTTGCTGATTTGCGCGCGAACCTGCTCGGTCTTGGGTACCAGTTCCAGCAGCAGCGTTTTCTTTCCGTCCAAATCGCGCTCGCCGGTTAAGGCCAGGTTGAAACTTTTCTGCAAATCCTCGCTGCGCGTCCCGAAACCAAGGCGGACGTATTGGTCTACCAGCGCGCGGTCCTTGCCGAGGTCGTACTCTTCTACGCGATTTATCTTCGGATTGTAGATCGCCAGCGAATTCCCGCTTCGTAGGATGGTTCTGGGATCAGGCTTGCTGAACTCAATCCGCATCTTTTCGTCTTTTTTCTGAAGCCACAGTTGGCCCGATTCAGTTGACGTGTCTTTCACCACGTCGGTGTACTTGATGTGTTCGACGCTTGCGGTCAGAGTCCGAAAATCGCGCGCGCCCGCATCCATCTTGCCCAGAGCCGATTCCAGCGTCCATTTTTGTGCGGATTGCGGGTTCGACAGCAACGGAAAAAGAATCAGAATCGGAAGCGAAGCGATACGCAGGAGCCTGGTTTTGCGCGCGGGTTTCGGTGGCATATCACTCAGAAAACCAACAATTTCCCCAGAAATTATCGTAGCACACTGGCTGCGACGCGCCACCGATTCGCGTCGTTACCTTGGCTGGCCTGTGAAGTCGTTCGATGCCGATCTGCTTACTTCTTTTTTAGCGTAACCTGGTACGCCGTCACTCCGCCATGCTCATCCCGTATCGCTTCTACACTGGTGATTTCGAAGCGGCCGTTTTGCAGCGAAGCTTGCGCCCGCTGCAGCGCCCGGTGCAGTTCGTTCTGCAACTGCGGCATCTGCTCGGGCGGCGTGAGAATTCGCGCGTCCACCTTGTAGGACTGCACGTTGTCCGACTCGCTTAAAAGTTCGACTTGAGCCGACGCGGATGGCATTCCGCGCGTAGGCTGGTCGCGGAACCACCGCTCCGGTGTCAGCAGAACAAACACCAGAATCGCGATGACGGCAAGGTCGTATTGCCAGGAGCCGCGCTCGTAGGACCAGTAAAAAATCCGCGAAACTATCTGACTGGGGCCAGCCATATCAGTCCGCCGGCACCCCGTCCACGATCACCCCGTCTCGCATGTGCACCACGCGATCGAAATACGTAACCGCCTCGGGATTGTGGGTGATCATGACGATAGTTTGGCCGAGATCCTTGTTTAACCGCCGTAGCATCTGCAGCACAACCTCAGAATTCTTGGTATCGAGATTCCCCGTGGGTTCGTCTGCTAGCAGAATCTTCGGCTCGTTGATGATCGCACGCGCAATGGCCACGCGCTGCTGCTCCCCACCGGACATCTCCGAGGGCTTGTGGCCCAATCGGCCTTCTAAGCCAAGCATCTTGGTCACAACGTCAAAGCGGTGCGGATCGAAACCATCTCCGTGAATGTATTGCGCGATGGCGATGTTGCCTTTCGCCGTTAAAGTCGGCAGCAAATTAAAACGCTGAAAAACGAATCCGATCTTGCTCCGGCGCAGTTTTGTCCGTGCGGCATCGCTGAGTTCGGCCAAGTCATTGCCATCCACCAGAACTCTTCCGCGCGAAGCCTTCGCCAACCCGCCGATCACATACAGTAATGACGACTTACCGCATCCCGACGGCCCCATAACCGCAACCGATTCGCCCGGCTGCACCTCAAAATTCACGCCGCGCAGCGCCGGAACCTCTACCTTGCCCGCACGATAGAGCTTCCAAAGATTTTCAGTCTTGAGTATCGGCTCCACGCTTCGTTTTCCTGAAATTCCTTCCGTCAGCGCGCCGCGATGCCTCCTGCGGCGCTGGTATTGTAGCCGCGATTGTCATCAGTGCCTAGCAAACCGCCCTTTTACAAGGCGCTCCTCATTCCAATGTCAGCGCTTCGACCGCATCTTTTTTGCTGGCCACCCAAGCCGGGTAACTCGCGCCCACAACCGTTCCAATCAGCGCAATCATCGCGGCACGCACAATCCACTCCGGTGTGATTCGAATTGAGAGCGTCGGGAAAATCTCCAGAAAAACACCTCGCGCGGCGTAGCTAAGCCCCACACCGGCGGCAATACCAAAAACGCAAAGTAAAGTGGACTCCATGAGCAGCGTGCGAACGATGAACGGCGAATTCGCGCCCAATGACTTCAGCACACCGATATCGCGCGTCCGCTCGATTACGGTCGTGTACATGGTCAAGAAAATCACCAGCAAGCCGATGGAAACGGCGAGCGCAATCATCGCATCGATAAAAATCTGCAAACCGGGAATGTTCGTGGAGGTGTAGATCGACAGCATCTCCTTGATCGGTCGAACCGTATATCCCGGCAGTTCGCGGCCGATGTCCGCCATGACGTCGTCGGTGTGCTCGGGACGCGTACATTTGATCCAGAAGATGGAGGCCTTGTCGCGAGCGCCAATCAACTCCTGCAGCGTCGTGACGGGTACAAAAACGCGAGCGCCTTTGCCGTGCTCCACCACTCCGGCCACGTGCCAGTCGTTGTTGAAAAGATTGTAGGTATCGCCGACCTTCAGCTTCTTTGCCCGGGCCGCCCAGTCATCCACCAGAATGTCGTTGGGTCCCTCGAAATCGTGCCCGGCGAGAAAAACAAATCCGCCTGACACCGCGCGGAAGCTCTCGGGATCGATGCCGTATATGACTTCGACACCACCAGCTGAGTTGGATTGCAACAGCGTAGGCGCCACATCTTGCACGTACTTCAGCTCTTTCAGCTTGTCGGCGATTTTGATGGGCATGGGAGCGCCGCTAAAGCCCAACAAAATCGAAGCTGCCGGTGGCTGCACTACGATGTCCGCGCCTACGCCCTCAATGCGCTTTGCGGTTTCGGCAAGCAAGCCGGTGACCAGGCCAACGACCAGAACTACCAGAGCAACTTCGACAGCAATCGCCAGCACGCCAATCAGAGTGCGCACCGGCCGGTGAAACAGGTTCCGAACGAGGAGTTCGCCCATCATGGATTGGAACTCCGCGATTTTTCTTTGGAACCAGCATCGGCCGTTACGCGAACGAGCTCGACTCCAGGCGGCGGTGACAGTTGAAAGCGCGCAGCTTCCAGTTCGCTGTTGAGCACAATTTTAGTGATCTGAATGTCCAGCTTGTAATCGTCGTGCGGGCGGTCAATGCGCACGCTACGGGGAAATTGCGTCGGTCCGCTCGCCGCTATGGGAGCATCGGTAAGGGCCTGCCAATTCGCATAGCGAACATCTGAGAGCAACACGCCGCGCGGCCCGAAAAACTGTAACCGGGCGATGCTCAAATCCGCCCGATCAAACCAGATCTTGCGGTAAATTTCGGTGGAGCGTCCGCCGCGCAGTTGCGTCAGGATGTAATAGCGCCCATTCTCGTCGTTGAATTCTTCTAACAGCACTGTCTCTTCTTTGCGGATCTCCTGCCATAACAGCGCGTCCAGCAGGTGCTGCGGCCGCAAATTCTCAAGCGGCTTTTCACTGCTGCGCTCCAGCGCCACCTCACCGAGGAGAAATTTGTTCTTGGTCGGCAACCATACCCGGAATTGATTGCCGTCGCTGGCCATATCAAAAATCGTTTTCCCGATAACCGGTGCCTGGCCGACCATGCGCACGTTCGCCGGCCGCGCCGCCAGCAAGAACGCCTTCACTTCGTGATACTCCTGAATTAAACCCGTATATTTAGAACCGGCGGTCGTTTTCAGCTCGACAGTCGAATTCACGGTGTTCACGCCGGAGGCGATCGCGTTGTACTTTTCCAGCAATTCCTCGCGTGTCGCATCCTTCGCGACCGGCCGTTCCGCTTGCGGCACCGCGGTCCGCCTGGGCGCTGGCGCGCCGCAACCGCAGGAAATGCCCGCCAGTGTCAGGGCAGCCATCCACACGCTGCATCGTTTTTTCAGCAATTTCGGCACATTTCAGACCAAACATAGCAATCTAGCAACCACTCGGAGACCCGTCAATTCAGTTGATTACCCGCCCTTGATCAGCGCGGATCAATTCGGCCGGGCAATATGCACGTCGAAAGATTGCGCGGCCGGTCGCAGCCGTCGCACTACTTCGCTCGGCCATACGGTTTCGCTGAGCAGCGTCGCCCAACCATCATCCAGTTCGCACACCGCGCAAAAGGAATAGCGCTTGTAAGCCGATTGATAACCGTCTACGCCGTGACCGGAAAGTCCGCCCGCCAGTGCCGCATCGTGTTCCTTGGTGACTTGGCCGGCGCGCAGACCGAACGTCTCTGCGGCGAAGCGCTCGAATAGCTGCCGCAATTGTTCCTGCGAAGGCTGCGGGACCTCCAGGCTGCGCGAACCGGTTTCGCGAAACTCGATTTTGTAAGTCGCGCAAAACTCACGAACGCGATCCAGGTGGCTGAAAAAATCCAGCACGTAGGGTTCGTCGCTCGCCAGTAGGGGGAATGCCTCCGCCCAGAATTCCGCCGCTTCCTTGCCCCGCACCGGTTCGCGGCTTTCTGTCTGGAGCAGCTCCAAACCCACAGCCTTGACATCCGGACCGAGGTCCAGTGCCTGTACATCCAGCGAGAATGCCGGCAGATCCAGCGATTCGCCGCCAGTCGGGGAGCCGTTTGCGGGCAAGCTCATTCCTCGTTTTCCGCTCCGGGGAATTTTGCGCGGAATTCCGGAGATTGCTTCCGGACTTCGACCCAGTCAAAGAAAGCGTCGGGGTTTTCCAGCCAGATGCGAAACCAGTTGGCGATTTCTTCTTTCTCTTCGCGCTTGTGCGGCTCCACTTTGTGGTTGCGGGCGATCATCTCGGCTCGGCGCTTGCCTAGGCGCGCGATCTGCAGCACCCGCTCTCCGGCCGCCTTTTCTTCGTGTGCGCGAAAACGCCGCAGCAGTTCGTCAAGCCTCATCAGGCTGACTTCCGCATCGCCAAGGGTTTTGAAGTGCAGCAAGTCTTCAAACTCTTCCTCGAACTGATCTTCCGCTTCTTCTTGCTGCGTCAGTACCACCTTCCAGCCCGCCCCTTCCAGCACTTCTGCGATGTAGTCGTTTCCCGTTTTTCCTTCGGCACCATGGTCAGACAGAAGCTTCCTGCGTAACTGCTCGATTTCCGCGGGCGTCCACTTCTCCGCGCCGATGGCGGCCGCGGCTCGCAAAATCATGGCTTTTTTGGTTTGCAGGATCTCGCTCATCTCCCTGAGCCTTTGCGTTTCTTGCCTTGCGCGTTTTTGCGCGAAGTTTGTGCAGGCGGCGCGGGTGGAGGATCCGCAGGCTGGCCCGCCAGCAGGCGATGATAGCGATTCACGTTTTGGTTGTGCTCGGCCAGTGTCGAGCTGAAAAAATGCCCGCGTTCGGTATTGGCCACGAAATAAAGAAATGGCGTGTCTGCTGGCGCCAGCGCCGCGCGCAAGGATATGACTCCGGGATTGCCGATCGGGCCGGGAGGAAGTCCGCCATGCATGTAGGTATTGTACGGGGAATCGACGTGCAGGTCTTTACTGGTCAAGGTCCCCTTGTACCGGCCTTCCTGCTCGAGTGCATAGATCACGGTAGGATCGCACTGCAGGAGCATGCCTTTTTTCAGGCGATTTTCGAAGACCCCCGCGACCAGCAAACGCTCCTCCGGTTTGGGCGTTTCGCGCTCCACCAGCGATGCCAGTGTCACGGTCGAGATCAGCGGATTCCCGTGCGGCAGCACTCCGCCCGCCAGGTCCGGGTTGGCTACGGTGGATCGAACCTGCGCCCATTGCTCGCGAAATTTTTGCGTCATTTCGATGACTAGCGCCTGAGCCGATGGATGGCGCGGCAGATTGTAGGTCGCCGGAAATAGGAATCCCTCGAGCGTCTTCGCTTCCGGAGCAAGGTCGTGGATAAGTTCAGGCTTTTTCGCCGCGTTCAGAAAATCTTCCGCAGCCATGAATTTGCCCGCTTCCAGCTCCAGCGCGATATCGAACATGGTCTCGCCTTCGCGCACTGTAAATGGCCGCTGGTATACGTTGCCGTTGGCGATCGTCCAGAAAACATCCTTCCCGCTCGCCGGATGGTCGAAAAAATATTCACCGGCTTGCAAAGTGCGCTTCGGATGCCGACGCGCGTAAATTTCAAACGCGATGGCGCTGCGAACTACGCCTTCTCTCTCCAGTTGTCGTGCCACGCTGCGCCGTGACGCTCCGCGTGGAATATCCACAAAACTGCCTCCGGCCGGGTAGTGGCCGAAAGGCTTTTCCACGCAGTACCAGAAATAACCCGCGGCCGCGGCTGCGATCAGCAGGAGCAGCAAAAAAAGCTTTGCGACAAATCTCATTTTTCGCCGCCTTCTGTTTTGTCGCGCCGATGCGCCAGATAATCGCGCAAGATAATAGCCGCCGCCATCGAATCTACGGAAACTTTTTCGCTGGTCTTTTTCTTAGATGTAATCCCGCTCGCTTTCGATTTGCGGCCAAATTGTTCTTCCATCTCGCGTTCGGCCTGCCAGCTGGTCAGCCGCTCATCCAGCATTCCCACCGGAACGCCTATCTGTTTACGCGCTCGCTGCGCGAAACGCTCGGCCTCTTCGGCCATTTCTCCGCGCGTTCCGTCCAGTCGCAAGGGCAGACCCACGACCACGTATTTCACGCCGTGATCGCGCACCAATTCGCGCAGCCGGCGCATATCTTCATTTCGATTGACGCGCTCGAGTGTGGTCAGCGGCTGCGCAACGCCGTGCGGCAATTGCGCGATCGCCAGGCCGATTCGCGCGCGCCCATAATCGATCGAGAGGATTTTCCCAGCGGGTGGGGCGGATAGGGCCGCGCGCGCCGTGAATGGGGGCGTCCGGTTCATACATCAATTATATCGTTCTAAGGCTTGCGGCCTCGTGCGCCGCTCTGCCATTGCTCCCAATAACCCAAGAGCTTCATCTGCTCATCAAGGCCGGTCCGCTTGATGAGCGCCTCGAGTTCGGCGCGGGTCAGGCGTTTGCCAATCGGCTCGGTGCGATCGGCGATGCCCCACGCCGTTAGCGCGGCGATTACCGTGTTCAGTTTCAGCTCGCGTTGATCTATTTTGTCGAAAGTGTCCGAAGCGGCGTGATAGTTGGCAAGATAATTGGAAATTTCCTGGTTCGCGACAAACGTCGGTATTCCCTCCAGCAGGAAGTCGAAATTATCTGTGTCAAACGAGGCGTCGGAAGTGTGTTGGGTCGCGCCCCATGCATCGAGCGGTTTGAGAATTTGGCGCAACGGCACGTCGGTGTCGGAGCGTCCGCCCAGCGAAAATCCGGTCACGCGTCCGCTGCCCGAATCGAAAATCACTACGCCGCGGATCTGTTCCAGTTCCCCGGCGTGCGCCTTAACGTATTCATGTGAGCCGATAGTTCCCTGCTCTTCTCCGCTGAACAGAACGAAGCGGATGGTCCGTTTCGGCAGCACGCCCATGGTCTTGATCGCTCGCGCCGCCTCGATCACAAGCGCAGCGTTGCAACCGTTGTCCAGCGCCCCTGTTCCCAATTCCCATGAATCCAGATGCGCTCCCAAGATCACAACCTCGTCCGGCTTTTCGTATCCGCGAATCTGGCCAACCACATTTTCCTGCTCCGCTGGACCGCCGATTTGATTCCCTATTTCCAGGCGCACACGAACTTTGCCCGCGTTCGCTGCAACCAGGCGAGCAAGCCACATCGCATCCTCGCGCGCCACAACCGCTTGCGGAATCCTGTCGATCTCTCCGTTGAGTGAATTCGTGTGGCGATAAAGCAGCAGCCGTTCTCGCGCTCCGGTCCACAAAATCGCAGCCGCGCCTTCCTTCAGCGCGCGAACAATGATTGCCGGCGGGCGCATATACTCAAGGAAAAG
>Ga0126369_10002740_pt1 | contig 12634 bp, 13 predicted proteins | sample PanSoiMetaPlot_1_FD_109646 | JGI IMG/M metagenome (GOLD analysis project Ga0126369, IMG submission 109646) | Tropical forest soil microbial communities from Panama - MetaG Plot_1 | ecosystem: Environmental > Terrestrial > Soil > Tropical forest > Bulk soil | place: Panama | collected 2016-02-17 | reverse complement strand
GCCCGTAATAGAAGGCGATGCTGATCCCGAGCGCGAGCACGGAGTCGTCGAGCACGTTGCTCGAGATCATAGTGAGCACGACATACCAGACGATCGAGACCGCGCCCATCACCAGCGTGGCAAAGCTTGGGCTCAGGTGACGCGGGTGGATGTGTCCGAAACGCTTGGGCACCGCGCCCGCGCCCGCCATCGAGAGGGCGGTGCGCGCTGTTGGCAGGATCGTCGTCAATGTTGAAGCACACGCCGAGGTGAGAACGGCAAAGATGAGCAGCTTACTGAGGCTCGGACCGAGCACGCTTTCCCCGATCGGCGCGAAAATGTCCTTGCTGTTCTTCGCGAGCATATCGGGGCCAGCGAAAGCGACTGCCGCGGCTCCGACCAGCACGTAAATTCCGAGGAGCACGAAGGTCGACAGCACGGCCGCCCGTCCCGGAGCAGTTCCGGGGTTTTTCGTCTCTTCATTGACAGCGACGCCGCAATCCCATCCCCAATAGATGAACACCGCGACCAGCACCGCTTCAGTAAAGTGATCGACACCCAACGGGTTGAACCAATTGAGTGCGACATGCATCGATTCCGCAGGTGGGCTCGAGGAGTAGACCTTGAACAGCGCCACGACTGCGAAGATCACCAGAATCCCCATCTCGGCGGCAAGCAAGACTTGCTGGACCCGAGCAGAAAATCCGATCCCGAGATAGCAGGCCCCGGTCATGGCAACGATCCACACGACACCAACGAGGGTGACTGCGAGTGCGGAGGGATCATCGATACCGAACAGTTGGAACGAATATTGCCCGGCGATGGCTGCAAGGCTCGGCATGACAATGATGTTGGTGACAATGGTCGACCATCCGACCAGCCACCCCGCATGCGGACCCATGGCGCGCGTGACCCAGGGGAAAGTAGTGCCGCAATCGGGCTCGGAGCGGTTGAGGTAGTAATAGGCGACGGCGATGCAGAGCATCGGAACGAAGGCGACGATCAGGACCGCCGGCGTGCCGAACGCGGCAAAACCTGCGACGGACCCAAGGGCAGACGCCAGGCTGTAGGCCGGGGCCGTCGACGCAATCCCGATGCAGATGTTGGAGAAAAAAGAAATCGCGTCCTTTTTCAAGCCTTTGCCGTTGACCACGATGACGTGGGCTGAACCCGCAGACGAAGCGTTCTCCACCCCCCTCTCCTTTCAGACATATGCATGCAAAAGAAGACCCCCGGCCCGCCGGCACGGGCCACCCGACGCGCGATTGTTGAATACGAGGCGGCGCCTCGTCTAGTCCTCCGGCTGAGACCTCTGAATACCTGCTTACCCGAGATCGGCATTGAATGATACGCAAGTCGGCAGCAGCCGAGTGTGTGGCGCAGCCGGATCGCGATGCAAAGTTTGGCCTCTGGATTCCAGGTCGGCACGCAGGCAAGTGTACCCAGCCTGCGTAAGCTAGGCCGCGGGCGCCGTCCCGAAATGACCCCGAAGTCTCTTCAGCTGCGCGCTAATGCTCGGCGTGCGCCGGGTCGTATTCTTCGGTCTTGGTGTTGGCGATCTTAATCAGATCCTCAGCGGCTTTGCGGTCTTCTCTAAGAAACGCGGCGAAACCTTCGGGCGTCGTCGGCGCCGCCACGACGAAATTCTTTTCCAGAAATGCCACGAAGCTCGGTTCGTTGAATAATTTCACGAACTCGGTATTCAGCTTGGCGGTGATCTGCGGCGGCGTTCCCTTCGGCGCCGCCAGCCCCCACCAGCCGCGGGCGGGAAAATCCCCGAACCCGGCTTCCTTGTCGGTCGGAACGTTCGGCAGCAGTCGCGAGCGCTCGGCGGAATTCACCGTGAGCGCCTTCACTTTTCCCGCGTCCACCAATCCTTTGAAGTTGCCGACACCGAAGCGCGTGACCTGGATTTCGTTGGCGGCGAGTGCCTGCGCGGCGGGACCGCCACCCTTGTAGGGAACGCCGACGATTTGGCTGTGCCATTGATTGTTCATCCAGCGCAGAAACAGATCCGGAGAAGATCCCTCACCCAACGTGCCGAAATTGAGTTTCGCCGAGTCTGCCTGCGCCGCCTTTTTCAACTCGGCCACCGAACTGATGTTCGAGTCGACCGAGACAAAGACGCCCTCGACCAGAAAGAACAGCCGCGTGATCGGCACGAAGTCGGTGTCGGCATTGTAAGGAAGCTTGCTGAAGAGCAGCGGATTGTACGAGAGCGTGTTGTGATAGATCACACAGATCGTATAGCCGTCGGGCGCGGCCTGTGCGCAGGCTTGGCCTCCGAGAATGCCGGCGGCACCGCCGCGGTTCTCGATGATGATGGGCTGTCCGAGACGCGGCTGCAGTTCTTGCACTGCCCCGCGCATGATGACGTCGGTCACGCTGCCGGCGGCGATCGAAACGATCATGCGGATCGGCCGCTCCGGATAGTTCTGCGCACTGGCCGCGCTCGAGCAGGCGGCTGCGAAAATGGACAGGGCAATCCGCATGAGCGCGTTCATAGCGTTTTCCTTTCCCGTAGGCGGCGGCGACGATGCGCCGGCCCGCTCCATCTTTCTTTCACCAGCAGTCGGCCGAGACTTTCGAACAGATATTTTGCTGCAGGGGTTGCGCATTGTCGCGACCGCATCAGCGAATCTGTCCCACGATGTGGTTCAGCCGGAATTGCATTGCGGGTCAGAGTTGCGCAATCGGGCATAGCTGTCAAACGGCGGCAGCCCTGAGCCGGCGCGCGCCCGGCATCTGGAGCGCATCCCGTTTCGATGGAATCGAGATGCGCGTCGGCGCATATCCTTTTCGGAAAGCCACGCAAATCGGACGTTCCCGATTTGCGCACTTTCAATGAGCCGATATCGGGTTACCCGATATCGGTGTCGAATTTTCGGGGATATGCGCTAGCGTCAGCGCGAAATCGCTTTGCTCTGATTTTGCGTCGCCACCGCCACCCAGAAATCGACGACGAAATCGATGCCCATGACGCCCAAGGTGCTCTTCGCGTATCGCAACTGTTCAAGCGGCAGCCGTTCCAAATTGCTCCAATGCAGCATCAGGACATAGAGCACCACGAGGAACGGCAGCAACGACGTAAACGTATCGAGCCACACTTGGCCGGTGCCTCCCTCCGCGCTCGTCGGAATGAGCACGATCAGTTGAACCGCGAGATATCCCAGCAGGGCCCAGTGGATATAGGTCGAATAGTCAACCTCCCCGCCGGTGGGCGGTGTCCAGCCCCGCATCTGCATGAAGAAATACCAAATCGCTATTGCGGCAAAGATCGACAACACCATGCTGAAGCCGCGACCAGAGAGAATGACTCTCAAAATCCCCATGTAAGCCCTCCGGTCTGACCGACGCTCGCCGAGTTCTACCAAAATTTTCCCCCTCGCCGAATGAGAGCCATTCAATGCGCCGAAATCAGGGTGTGAATTGCGGGTATAGCTTACACCATTCCGGGCAAAGCTGGCGAAGGACACACCGCAATGGCCTGATTTCCCACAAAATCCCGCACCTCACCCCTTGGGGCCTGCCGTAACATTGTTTCGCGACGAACTAACGTCGGAAATGGCATCCTGCGAAAAATTCAGGTCCAGGACTTTCCATTCCTTATACTTCGCCGCCGGCAGGCTGTTGTAGGGCTGGCACTGCGTCAGGGCGCGCATAACACTCTGGACCAGGGCCGGACCGTCGACCGACGACGCGCTCGAAACCGCAAGTATTTCTGGTCTTCCGCGCAACCGGCCGTCCGGCCCGAGCGCGATGCGCACGGCGACATTGGGCTTGCTATCGGAAGCGATGCTGGGTTTGGCCCAGCACGTACCAACGTGGGCCTTGAAGGCGGCAACTTCGCTGGCGGAAAGCCTCGCCGCATTGTCACTTGGGGGTGCCGCATCGTCGGACTTGGTTGGAGCAGAAAGGGCCAGCAATTCCGCAATCCGAGCAGGATCCGGTAGCGCCTCTGGCGGTTGCGCGGCTGTCTCCGCGGGACGCGCTTCTTCTGCTGGAGCGCTGCGTGGCGGCGGTGGCGCAGCCGCGAATGGTGGGGGTGGTGGTGGTGCGAGCCGAGTGTTCGGTGGCTGTCTTGCCTGCTGTTGCGTATTGACCTCGGGGATTGGTCTTTCCTGTGGCTGCGGTAGTGTCGCCTCCGACGCGGACTGGTCTGTTCCACCTTTCGAAGCCTGGGCAAATTCCGTCGGCGTGACGATGTCGACCGTGATCGACTTTTCAGGAACCGTCGCGAACAATCGCGGGCTGCCGAACAACACGACGCCGCCGAGCGTCAGATGCGCAACAACCGATGCGATCAAGCCGCCGCCCATCAGCAGCTTACCCGACCGCTCCAGGAGCTTGGGGGGTGCCCGATCCGCCTCAGTCGGCTCGCCGTCCATGTCGGCCATCGCGTCAGGCATGCGCTCTCGATCTTGAATACCAGGATTTAGGATCTATCCCGCTTACGACTTATCCCATTTTGCGTGGCCGCTGGAAACGGCTTTGATACCGAGATGCGTGATCCTCAGTCGAGAAAGCCCTTGTTTTTGATGCAGCGTTGTATCTCAGCGTTGCGCATGGCGTTCGACAAAGTTCCGGGTCCTCTGCGCGCGAAGGACGCCGTCTTGCACTTCGCCGCATAGGGTTGCATGTCGGTGTTGAAGTCGGCATTCGCCGGCAAAACGCTGCCTATGACCAGTGCAGCAACGAGACATGCTAGCCATAACCGCATCGGGCGCTCCCTCGAATCGGTGATGCAGGCCGCATTTTAGCCTGTCTTTCGTTGCACTGGCTGCGCGCGATTGCCAAAACGAGCTGAGGCGAGAGAACTTTTCGTCGCCGCAGACGTTGTAGTTAAATTGACAGTGTTCAGAGAACCGGCGGGAGCGACCATGGACAGCTCGCAATTGTTCTCAACGATCTCTGACGCCTTTTTGCGCATCAAAGACTATTTGAATTGGGCGTTGAGTTGGGCGCCGGATTGGGCTCTTGGCCCCGCGCTCATTCTAGTGGCGCTGATTGCCGCCTTCGTTGTCCATTCGCTGGTGGTAGCGATCACACGCCGCGTGATCAGCAAGCGGCAGGTCTTTCTCAGTCTGCTCCTCTCTCGGACAAAGGGGCCGATCAGGCTTGGTTTGATCATTTTTGCGGTGGCCGCTGCGGTGCAGACAGGGCCATTCTCGCCGCCGGTCAGGGATACTTTGCATCAGGTGCTACTCATCGCGTTCGTCCTCTTGCTCGGGTGGATCTCCCTCATTGCGATCGATCTCGCCGCGAGCCTCTACCTCGGGCGCTTCCGGCTCGACGCTGAAGACAATCTCCTGGCGCGCAAGCACGTCACTCAGGTCCGTATTCTCAAGCGCTTGATGGACACGCTGGCGGTCATTATCACCATCTCCATCGCGTTGATGACGGTCGAGCAGGTTCGTGAGTACGGCCTCAGCCTATTCGCCTCGGCAGGCGTCGCCGGCGTCATCGCCGGCTTGGCCGCGCGCCCCGTGCTCAGCAACCTCATTGCTGGCGTGCAGCTTGCGATGACGCAGCCGATCCGTCTCGAAGACGCGGTCATCGTCGAAGGCGAATTCGGGTGGGTTGAAGAGATTACATCGACCTATGTCGTGCTGAGACTATGGGATCACCGTCGTCTGATCGTGCCGCTCTCCTATTTCATGGAAAAACCGTTCCAGAATTGGACGCGGCAGACGTCCGCGCTGATCGGCAGCGTTTATCTCTATGTGGACTATACTGCTCCCGTCGAACGCATCCGCGAGAAGCTGAGCGAGCTCGCATCGAGCAGCAAATTCTGGGACGGACAAGTCGCCGCACTGCATGTTACCGATGCCAAGACGTCGACGATCGAGTTGCGCGCAATCGTGAGCGCGCGGCATGCAGGTGCCGTTTGGGATCTGCGCTGCGAAGTGCGCGAGAAACTGATCGCGTTCCTGCAAAAGGACTACCCGTCGGCGCTGCCGCGACAACGTGCGGAGGTAGAATTGAACGCCGATGCGCCAACCAGAGCCCACGTCATCAGCCAAGGGCCTGCGCAATCACAATCCGCCACCGCGGCGCCGCCGCGTGACAAAGTCCTGCAGGACTGAACGCCCCGCCGCGTTAGCACAACTTTAGACAAATTGTGATCACGCTGTCGCCTGCGTACCATCGCAATCGAACCGTACGAGATGCGAGCTACGCGATTCGACGGATGGTATGATGGCATCGGGTTCTTGGGGGAACGCCGTGCTGCTGTTCGCAGCGATCGGCATGACGGGTTGTTCGACGACGCAGGTCGAATCCGGCCACACCGGAACGACGCAATTGATCGCCGACAAATGGCCGACATGGGCGGGCGGCGAGCCTGCAGACACGCCGGCACGGCCAGCCCATTCGGCTTACCCGAACGTGTTCGACAGCCCGCCTCCGCGAAGCATGCCGACGCTGAGCGCCGAACAGCAAAACAAGGCCGCCGCCGATCTCGACAGCCTGCGCAAGCGGGTTTCGGATCAAGTGAAAGCCGCCAAGGCTTTCGACGAACGGAATACCGCCGCGGCACTCTCCAACGTGACCAAGGGCCAGATGGCCGGCGACACGTCGGGCGGGCCGCACTAACAACGTTGGCGCGTCCACTTTTCCGGGATCTGCGCTGAGCGCGTGCTACTTGAGCTGACGTGCTACTTGAGCTGATCGGCGACCTTGTCGATTCCCGCCTGGGAGCAGACATCGTCCTTTCCTGGCGTTCCGGAAACGCCGACGGCGCCGACGATATCATCGCCCGCTTTGATCGGGAGTCCGCCGGGGATGGCAATCACGCCGGACAGATTGGTTTGCGCCGAGCGCTCGGGGTTTTCCGCCAACAACTTGCGGAATTCGGTGGTCGAGACGCGAAAAGTCCTGGCTGTGTACGCCTTGCGCTGGCTGTTCTCCAAGGTGTGAAGGCCGGCGCCGTCGTCACGCAGCGATGCACGCACGAGGCCCGCGCGATCGACCACAGTCACGGAAATCTGGTAGCCCATTTTTCGGCAGGTCTCGACCGCCGCTTCGGCAATCGCCTTGGCCATGTTCAACGAGATATTGCGCTCGGTCACCAGCCCGTTCTGCTGCGCATTGGCAGGTGCCGCCAGAGCGAGCGACGTCGCGCCGGCGAGCGAAAGCACAAAGTATTTCCAGTTCGGCATTACCACACTCCTTCTTGCTGCCGCCCCGCGCTCACGCCATGCGGTTGGCCAATTCGCCGATCCTCTCGATCGTGATGCGCACGTCATCACCAGCTTTGAGGAATTCTCCCCGCGGAGTTCCGACACCGGCCGGTGTTCCCGTCAGGATCACGTCACCCGGCTGCAGCGTGAGCTTTTCCGAAAGATTCGAGACCTGCTCGGCGACGCTGAAGATCATGACATTGGTGTTTGAATTCTGTTTCACCACGCCGTTGACGCGGAGCGTGATCGCGAGCGCCTGTGGATCCCCGATGTCCTCGGCAGGGATCATCCACGGACCGAGCGGGCAGGATTTATCGAAACACTTGTGCGCGACCCAGTCGAACTTGAAGGGCGACAGATCCGGCACTTGCGCGCGCCGGGTGAAGTCGCGCGCGGAGAGATCGTTGGCGATGGTATAGCCGGCGACGTAATCAAGCGCGCGCTCGACCGGCACGTCCTTGGCGGTGCGTCCGATAATTGCGGCGAGCTCTGCCTCCCAGTCGACTTTGCTCGAACGGCGCGGCAGTTCGACGACCTCGTCCGGGCCGGCGACGCAGCCGATGGTCTTGATGAAATGCCATGACTTCAAGCCGAGGCTATGGGGATCGGGCTCCGGCGCCATGTTCTGTGCCTTGGCCATCTCCACCACGTGATCGGCATAGTTTGCGCCGGCGCAGAATATGGCGCCGGGATTGGGGATCGGCGCGAACAATCTCACGGTCTTGAAATCCATACCGGTCGATGACGGCGTGCCGGCAAGCTTGGCCAGACGAGCCTTGGCCGACGGCCAGTCCGCAAGCAGCCCCAGTACCGAAGCATCCTCTTGGCGGCCGGTTGCCTCCGCAACGTCGAACACGCGCTCATCGACGATGATCCCGGCACGCGCGCCGCGGCCGGCATCGTAAGTCACCACCTTGTAGGTCATTGCCTCTCCCTCATGCGCAAGTCGCCCGCGACGGCGCTTGCGTGCACGCACGAACGGCCCGTACAAAACTCTCGTCAGGTCTGGCTGCGCGCGGCAAGCGCAACCGCGATCAGCGAGCTTCCGCCGAACACCATGTCGATGCGGACCAGCAGACCGAGCGCCCACGCGGCGGTGCTGGGAAGTCCGGCGAGGATCATGACGCCGAGCGCGAGGGTGATGATGCCGCTCACGAGCATCCACACCCAACCGCCGGTCAACTCGCGCCGATGTTCGATCGCGTACATAATCGAGACAACGCCCTCGACGAAGAAGAAAGCGATCAGAAGATAGGTCAGCGAAAAGACCCCGACGACCGGCCTGGCCAGCAGCAAGCCACCGACGACGATCGAGAGCACCGCCGAGAGCAGCGACCACCAGAAGCCCGGCGCCTGCCGCGCCCAGAAGCTCGCGATCAGGCCGAATATGCCGCTGATGGCAAACAGCCAGCCCAATAGCAGCGTCACGGCCAGCGACGCGACCTGTGGGACCAGAATTGCCAGCAGGCCAAGGACAACCAGCAGGATGCCCTCGAACAGAAACAAGCCCCAGTGATCGTGGATCGATTTGCGGATTGCGGCGACGGCATCACTCGCTGTGATGGTGGGATCAGACATGGTTTCCTCCTGCACTGGCGTGCCGATCGTTCAAACGCACACGATCATGCTTAGTTTCCACCAAAGGAGCATGACACGCCAGGGGCTTGCTGGCCCGTCCAAGCGTGGCCAATCACACCGTCGTCGGTTCGAGCGCCTCCTGGTGCCAGAGCAGCATGCGCCGCCGCAGCAGCGCCATGCCCTTCACCATAAAGAATCCGATCACGGCAATCTCGACGATCCCGGCGAAAACGCCGCGCGAATCCGCGAGACGCGAGGCGTTGATCATGGCGCCGCCGACACCATAACCGCCCATCAGCATTTCGGTCACGATGGCGACGATGAGGGCGATCGGCAGCGCCACTTGCAGGCCGGTCATGATCTGGGGGAACGCGGCCGGCACCACAACGTGGAACACCACATCGCGTCCATTGGCGCCCATGTTGCGCGCTGACCAAATGAGCTCGCGCTCGACGCCCTGGATGCCGATCATCGTTGCGGTGACGACCGGAAAGACCGCCTCGATCGCAACCATGGAAATCTTGGGCACGTCGTAGAAGCCCAGCCAGAGGATCACGATTGGCAAAAAAGCGATCTTCGGCATGGGAAAGCCGACGGAAATGATCGGATCAAAGAACCATCGAATGACGCCCAGGCGCGACATCAATGTGCCGAGCGCGATACCGAGAACGGCGGCGATGGCGAAGCCTGCGACCGCGCGATAGAGGGTGACGCCAAGATTGCCGAGGAGTTCGCCCGAGAGCGCGTCGTTCCAGATCCGCTCCAGCGTGGCGCTGAACGCCGGCAACAGGAATGCGGTGAACATGCCGCTGCGCGCCAAAGTCTCCCAGACCACGAGGAGGATGATGATTCCCAAGCCCCGGGTAAAGACGAAACCAGCAGCACGCAAAGCTCCGCCGATCGGGCGGTCGAGCAGCACAGCCGCGCCCGGTCGCGCGGAGGGTTGGTCGCTCAATCGCGCCATGCAAGCGCCCGCTGCATCAGGATCTGATAAAGGCGGTCGGCGGCGAAGCCGAGGAAGGCGACAGTCATGACCACCGCGAACATGGCGTCGTAGGAACCGTTGGCGCCGAGATAGCCGATCAGATAGCCAAGGCCCTGCCGCGACACGATCTGCTCAGAAGTCACGAGCAGGATGAACGAGAGCGCGAGCGCGGTCCGAATGCCGTTGAGGAGCTCCGGCATGGCGCTCGGAATGACCACGTCCAACAGGACACGCAGGCGGCTCGCGCCCATGCTGCGCGAGGACCAGACCAAGGTGCGATCGCTCGAGCGCGCGCCGTTGAAGGCGCCGAGCGTCACCGGCAGCATGCAACCGAGAAAAATCAGCAAGATCTTCGACCCGTCTCCGAACCCGAGCCACAGCGCGGTCACTGGAATGAGCGCCGATTTCGGCATCGGGTAGAACATCTCGACAATCGACCCGAGCAGAATGTTCAGCGGCCGCCACCATGCCATCGCAATCCCCAAGATCGCGCCGATCACGATCGCGAGGAGCAAGCCGGCACTCGCCCGATAGAGCGAGGCACCGGCGTTGAGCCAGAAGTCCTTGTCTTGCAGCAGTTCCAGCCACGCCCCGGCAACCGCGCTTAGCGCCGGCAACGCCAACGAGGAGACGAGACCGAGACGCGCGGTCGCCTCCCAGGCGATCGCCAGCAGCAACAGCGGCAGGTAGCGGACAAAGGTCTTCATCCCGGCTTTTTTCCCTGCGCCTTGACGGCTTCCTCCCGTACGAGATGCCAGAGCTCGTCGACCTTCTCGACGAACGGCTTCGATTTGAGAATATCGAGATCATTCTTGTCGAACTTGGTATCGACGATCGATTTTATCCGACCGGGCCGTGCCGACATCACGGCGACGCGGTCCGCGAGATAGACCGCTTCCTGCACATCGTGCGTGACGAAGATCACTGTCTTCGGAGAGCGTTGCCAGATGTTGAGCAACTCGGTCTGCATCAAGCTGCGCGTCTGCGAGTCAAGCGCGCCGAACGGCTCGTCCATCAGCAGGATTTTCGGATCAAGAGCGAGCGTGCGGGCGATAGCGGCGCGCTGCTTCATCCCGCCCGACAACTGCGCAGGGTAGCTATCCTCGAAGCCGGTCAGCCCGACGAGATCGATGAAGGCCTTGGCGCGTTCCTCGCGTTCCTTGCGCCGCAGCCGCATGCGCTCGAGGCCGTAGAGCACGTTGCCGCGCACGGTTTTCCATGGAAACAACGCGAAGTGTTGGAAGACGATGCCACGGTCGGGTCCCGGTGACGCGACCGGCTTTTGATCGACCGTGATCCCCCCCTTTTCGATCGGCAGAAAGCCGCCGATCAGATAGAGCAAGGTCGACTTGCCGCAGCCGGACGGGCCGAGCAGCGCGATGAACTCGCGACCGCGGATCTCGAGCGATATGTCGTCGAGGGCGAGAACCGGTCTGCCGTTCGGCGGACGGTAGAGGTGGCTCACGCCGCTGACGACAATTTGCGAGTGATCGGTCATCGCGTTCCAGTGCCCCGCCTCCGAAGGTCGTTATACATTGCAGCACCCTCTGATACGAACTTCGGAACCCAAGTAGCACCAGCCCCTCATCGAACCGGGGTCAGCAACGGCCTATTCTCCAATTGCGCAGTGATGTTGTCGATCATGAGTTGGCCCATCGCTGTCCGCGTCTCCACCGTGCCGCTCCCATGATGGGGCTGTACGATGACGTTGGGCAACGCCAAAAGATCCGCCGGAACGTGCGGCTCGTTCTCGAACACATCCAGCGCGGCATGACCGAGCTGCCCATCGCGGAGCGTTTTGATGAGCGAGGCCTCATCGACGACCGAACCACGCGCAACATTGACCAACGTACCCTTTGGGCCGAGCGCATCCAAGACGGCGGCCGAGATCATATGCCGGGTTTCCGGTCCACCCTTGCACGCGACCATCAGGACGTCGCTTTGTCGGGCCAAATCCACGACATCGGCAACGTAGGCGTACGGCACATCGGGTTTCGCGCGCGGTCCGGTATAGAGGACACGCATGCGGAACGCGGCGCCGCGATCCGCAATCGCGCGGCCGATCCCTCCGAGGCCGACAACGCCCATGGTCTTGCCGCCGACCGAACGGCCGAATGAGATCGGCCCCTTCTCCCATCGATGCTCGCGCACGAAGCGATCGGCGTCGATGATCTGCCGCGCGGAGGCCAGCATCAGGCCGATGGCGAGATCGGCGACCTCGTCGGCGAGAATGCCCGGTGTGTTGGCAACCTTCAGCGTGCGCTCGCGTGCCGCCGCGAGGTCGACCGCGTCGAGGCCGACACCGAAGACCGAGATGACTTCGAGCTTGGGCAATCTTGCGATCAACGCGCGATCGGCGCCGTGGTTGGCCTCGGTCGCAATGGCGCGGATGCGGGCCGCGACCTCGGGCGCCAGGCCTTCCCGGGCCTGGGCCATTTTGGCAAACCAGTGAAGGTTGAACCGATTGGCGAGTTCCGCCTGGGTCGCATCAGGAAAGGAACCGATGGCCAGCACGTCAGCTTTCATGGGAGGTCCTTTGGAAAACCGACGGCCGGGCCGTTCGATGTGTTTGGCCCGGCCGCAGGTCGCACGTCAAATTCGCTTCAAGGCTCATTGCAACCGCTTCGCCGCCTCTTCCACGATACCGAGATCCGAGTGCGCCTTGACATCGAATCCGGCCTTTAGAAACCCCAGATCCTTCTGCATCGCGACGTTGGCCTGCAACGCATCAAGGTTGGGCAACATGTTCGGGTCCCGATAGTAGTCCTTGCTGTTAAACAGCCAGCCATCGAACGCTTCGGGCGGCCGCTTGGTCAACTTCGCCGCGATCGCCACTGCCTCGCTGTGATTGGCGGGGTCGGTATACCAACGCACGATCCGCAGCACATCCTCCATGAAGTCGACCATGGCG
>Ga0126369_10002738_pt1 | contig 12637 bp, 10 predicted proteins | sample PanSoiMetaPlot_1_FD_109646 | JGI IMG/M metagenome (GOLD analysis project Ga0126369, IMG submission 109646) | Tropical forest soil microbial communities from Panama - MetaG Plot_1 | ecosystem: Environmental > Terrestrial > Soil > Tropical forest > Bulk soil | place: Panama | collected 2016-02-17 | reverse complement strand
GTGTTCGCGCCGTACGCGCCGCCACGACAGGCGGAAGTGAGCCAGCAGGAATTCGATCGATTCAGCGGCGTCCCTGAGAAATTCTTTCATCAGCTCGACGGCATGATCGGACAGTTTCGGGACGCGGCAGCGGCGAATGGCGCCGTACTGATGATCGCCTCCGATCACGGGTTCCTGTGGGGCGAGGGGCGGCCGGCGCGGCTGTCGAGCGTTGCCACCGCGAGCGCGGCCAAGTGGCACGCGCAGGAAGGCATGTATCTGCTTTGGGGGCCTGGTGTTTCGGCTGCGCCTGGTCACTCGGCTCAAGGCAGTGTCCAGCAGGTCTGCTCGACGCTGCTCGCGCTGCTCGGTCTGCCTGAGGGAAAGGATCTCGCCGACGCGCCGCTCGATGGAGCGGCGGCGGCGAAAGCGCCGTCGGCCGACTACGCGGCCTACTACCGGCCGGCGCTCGCGACTGGAGCCGCGCTCAACGCTGTCGACCCGCAGGCACTCAAGACACTGCGCTCGCTCGGCTACATCAGCGGCGCGGACAGCGCGGCGACGCCGGTGGCCGTCCGCGGCTCCACCCGGACGCCTGCGTCGGTCAACAACGAAGGCGTGATTCTGAAGGAGAGCAAGAGGCTTCCGGAAGCCGTGGCGGCGTTTGAGAAGGCGCTGCAGATGGATCCGAATCTGGCGTCGGCGCAGTGGAATTTGAGCGACATCCTCTATGCGACCGGGCAGGATCTGGACCGGTCCGACCAGCTCCTTGTGCGCGCGCTGGGCGCCGGCATTCCTGACGGGACGAAACTCGTCATCGGCCGCGCGATGGCGTATCAGCGGACGAACCGCGCGTCTCGAAGTCTGACGTTGATGACGAACGCCGTCGGCGTACAGCCCGATGATCCGGAGCTGCGTCTGTTCCGCGGCCGCTATCGCATTGGCTCTGGCGATTGCAAGGGCGCCATCGCCGACTTCGAGCGTGCCGAGGCGCTCGCGCCACGCAACAGCGGCGCGTACGGCGCCTCGGGCGTCGCTCGCCTCTGCACCGGCGATCGCGCGGGCGCGCGTCGGGATTTCGAGCACGCGTTGCAGCTCGATCCCTCGCAGCCGAAGCTCCGCGAATACCTGTCCCAGCTCGGACATTAGGGAGGTCACGCGATGCGAGCGTATCTGTTCTGTCTGCTGCTCGTGGGTTCGACGATGGCCTTCGCGTCCGCGCAGCCCAAGGCGACGGATCATACCGAGGCCATTCGTCACCTGCGGCTGGGGCAGGAAGAGATGCACGCCGAGCATTGGGGTAAAGCCGAGGCGGAGTTCAAGAGCGCGTTAAAGCTCGAGCCTAATCTTGAGATGGCGCACTACGGTCTCGGTCAGGTGTACATGGCGACGAAGCGGTATCCTGCTGCCGTCACGGCCTATCTGGCCTGTCTGCACGCCTGGACCGCGAATACCGCCGTCAGCGCGACGAACGATCTGGCCGCGGAGCGGCAGCTCGACGATCAGATTCAGGCGCTTGAAGACGAAAAGACGCTGATGGCATCAGGACGTGTCAAACCCATGTTGTCCAGCGGTCCCGTCGATCTCGATCGCCGCATCGCGGACCTGAAGACGCGACGCTTCCACGGAAACGGCATCGTTCCGATGACGCCGACATGGATTAACGTGGCGCTTGGCAGCGCGTATTTCCGCTCAGGAGCGATGGCAGACGCCGAACAGCAGTATCGCGAGGCGCTGAAGGTCGAGCCCAAGCTCGGCGAAGCGCACAACAACCTCGCGGTGATCTGCATGCTGACCGGCCGCTACGGCGAAGCCAGCGATCACATGGCTGCGGCGGAGCGCGCAGGCATTCGCGTGAACCCCCAGTTCAAGCGGGATTTGCAGAACGCGCCTGGTTCCGGTAAAGGCGAGGATCGGTGACGGCGGCCATCCGCGCGATGTCCACCCGCCGATCGAGGAAATGCGCGATGCGTCGCGCCTCGCGTTCTGGGTCTGCGATTACGTCGCGATAACCCACCGACAGACGCGTGAAGCAGCGGCGGCTGTCAAGGAAACGATCGACCTGCTGCAGATGCTGCGCGTAGATCGCACGCGTGGCGTCATGCTTTCCCGTGATCGCGGACTCTTCACGTCGCACGAGCATGGAGTCCTGTGAGGCCATTACCTCATCGAGATCTCGCCGCATGAAGAGAACTTGATAGTTGTAGGTCTCAGGCAGCCACGTGAGCAGGAACGAGATGATCTTGACTGCGTGGCCGCGAGCGTCGCGCAGCCACGCGTGATCGCCCGCCTTGTCCAGCTGCTTGACCGGCTCGTACTCGAAGTAGCCGTTTGGATTGTCCTGGTCCGCCGCTCGAAGGCCGTCGGTCAGGAGCGGCACGCCACCCGCCTCGAGCATCTTCATCATCATCGACGTACCGGATCGCGGCAGGCCCGAGACGACGACGATCGGCGCTCCAAATCGCCACGTTCGTATCAACGACTGGAGACGAGACACGCGAGTGTCCGAACTTATATCACAGCGCTCTTACGGGATGTGCGATCCTGAGTGTCGCATGACGGCCGCCCGACGCGAATTCCGATGGCGTGTTATCGCGCTGGCGGCAGTCGTCGTGTTAGTTCTCTCCGTTCCGGCCGAAGCCTATATTGGACCTGGCGCGGGCTTCGCAGTCCTCTCCTCGTTCTTCGTCATCTTCACCACGCTGATTATCGTCGTGGCATCGCTGCTTGCGTGGCCGTTCAGGACGCTGTGGCGTTTGGCCCGGGGACCGACGGCGCCGCGCACGCGGACGGCGCGGTTGATTGTGATCGGCTTCGACGGGCAGGATCCCAAGCTCACCGACGAGTACATGCGTAGTGGCGACCTGCCGAATTTCTCGCGTCTGGCGGCCATGGGCAGCTATCGGCGGCTGCGAACGACGTTTCCGTCCGTCTCACCCGTCGCTTGGTCGTCGTTCAGCACCGGCACACATCCGGCCCGTCACAACATCTTCGATTTTCTCGACCGCGACCGCCGGACGTACCTCCCCGTGCTGTCCTCGGCTTACGTCGGCGCGGTCGAGCGTTTCTTCCGCATCGGCCGCTACTTGATCCCCCGCCATAGGCCCGAACTCCGACTGCTTCGCAAATCCAAGCCCTTCTGGACCATTCTGGGGGAACATCGCATCTGGAGCACCGTGCTGCGCGTGCCGGTGACGTTTCCCCCCGATCGTTTCTACGGCGCCGAACTGAGCGCGATGTGCGTCCCCGATCTACTCGGCACGCAGGGGACGTTTCTGCTGTTCACGACCAGGCCGGCCGGTGAAAGCTTCAAAGAAGGCGGTCTTCGTGTGTCGGTCGAGGTTCGCGGGGATCGCGTGGACGCTACTCTCGACGGCCCGCCAAACACGTTCGTAGCTGGACATCCTCCGCTCGCGCTGCCGCTCGAGGTGAGGCTCAATCGCGAGGCGGGTCGTGTCCGGATCTCGGTGAGCGGCTCGGCTCTTGAGCTTCGCGTCGGAGAATTGAGCGACTGGACGACGTTGCGTTTCCCGGCGGCGCCAGGCATTACGATCTCGGGGATTGCGCGATTCCAGGTCACCGAGCTCGGCGAGCATTTCTCGCTGTATGTGTCGCCGATCAACCTCGATCCCGACGCTCCGGCGATGTCGATCTCTCATCCGTCCTACTACGCAACGTATCTGTCGAAGCGGATCGGCCGCTTCGCGACGCTCGGACTCGCCGAGGATACCTGGGCCTTGAACGAAGGCGTGACCAGCCAGGACACTTTTCTCCAGCAGACGTACGATATCGATCACGAGCGCCGCCGGATGTTCGTCGGCGCTCTCGATCGGCTCCGGCGCGGCGCCCTGGTCTGCGTGTTCGACGCGACCGATCGCATTCAGCACATGTTCTGGCGGTCGATCGATCCGGATCATCCGGCGGGCCGTACAACGGAGTCGTCGACGCACAAGGACGCGATTCGCAACCTGTATAAGCACAATGACGCGCTCGTCGGCGAAGTGCTCGATCGTCTCAGGTCCGACGACGTTCTGATGGTGTTGTCGGACCATGGCTTCAGCTCTTTCCGTCGCGGCGTCAACCTCAACGCGTGGCTGGCGCGCGAAGGGTACCTGACGCTGAGGCCAGGCGCCGACGGCACGTCGGAGTGGCTGCGGGATGTCGATTGGTCCAGGACCCGGGCGTACTGTTTGGGCCTGACCGGTATGTTTCTGAACGTCCGCGGACGCGAAGCGTCCGGCATTGTCGCTCCGGGTGACGAGGCGGAAGCACTCCGCGTGGAGATTGCGCAGAAACTCGCGGGTATGACGGACGACGAAAAGGCGATGGTCGCCATTCGCGAGGCCTTCGATCCGGCGAAGCTGTACGCAGGACCGTATCTCGAGAACGGGCCGGATCTGATCATCGGGTACAACGCCGGCTATCGCGTGTCGTGGGACTGCGCAACGGGTATCGTGGCTGGACGGGTCTTCGAAGACAACGTGAAGGCGTGGAGCGGTGACCACTGCATCGACCCGCGTTTGGTACCCGGCGTCCTGTTCTGCAACCGCGGTGTCCAGACCGACGACCCTGCGCTCATCGACATCGCACCAACCGCTCTGACCCTCTTCGGAATTCAGCCGCCCGCGTACATGGACGGCAGCGCGTTCGGAGTCACGGGCACATGAGGCACTGGATCAGGCTCTGCGCCTGTCTCATTGCCGGCTTGCTGCTCGCCAACGCCTGCGGCCGCCACAACAAAACGGGCCGCCGCGTCATCGTCCTCGGTGTCGACGGCCTCGACTACGGCCTGGTGCGCGATCTGATCGATCGCGGACGCATGCCGAATTTCGCGCGGCTGGCGAAGGCTGGGCGATTCTCGGCGCTGGAGACGTCCACGCCGCCGCAGAGTCCGGTCGCGTGGTCCACGTTCATCACGGGTCTCGACCCGGGCCGGCACGGCATCTTCGACTTCATTCATCGCAATCCGAAGACGATGACGCCGTTTCTGTCGACGACTCGAACGGAAGACGGATCGTGGACGATTGGCGTCGGCCACTGGCAGTTTCCGTTGCGAGCGGGCCACGTCGAGCTGCTGCGCCGAGGCGAAGCGTTCTGGGACGTTCTCGAGCGTCACGGCATCGAGACGACGATCGTGCGGATGCCGGCAAACTTCCCGCCATCCGGCGCTGCTACGCGCGAACTCAGCGGCATGGGCACGCCGGACATGCTGGGCACCTACGGATCCTTCTCGTTCTTCACCTCTGACACGCAAGCGTTCTCAGGAAGGTCGATCTCCGGCGGAGTGGTCGTTCCCGTGGCCGTCATCGACAACACCGTGCATGCGCAGATCGACGGACCCGATCATCCGTACCTGGTACCGGCGAAGAAGACGCATGTCGAATTTGCCGTGTACCTCGATCGTGTGCACGGCTACGCGAAGCTGGTCGTCGGCGAGGAAGAACGCATCCTTCACGTCGGAGAGTGGAGCGACTGGGTGCCGGTTTCGTTGCCACTGATGCCGCTTGATGCGCTGTCGGGCGAATGTCGCTTTTACCTCAAGCAGGTCGACCCGCAGTTCGAGCTCTACGTCAGTCCGATTAACATCGATCCCCTCCGTCCGGCGCTGCCAATCTCTTCACCCGGCAGCTATGCCGCCGAGTTGGCGCGTGGAACCGGACGCTTCTACACGCAAGGGATGCCTGAGGACACCAAGGGCTTGAAGGCCGGCGTCCTGTCACCGGAGGAGTTTCTGACTCAGGCCGGCCTCACTGAGGCCGAGAGCAAGGCGCAGTACAGCTATACGCTCGACCACTTCACGGACGGGTTTCTCTTCTACTACTTCGGCCATGTCGATCAGGTGTCCCACATGATGTGGCGCGCCATGGATCCCGGTCATCCTGCCTACACAGACGCCGACGCGAAGTACCGGGATGTCGTCCCAGATCTCTACGCCGACATCGACACGATGGTCGGGGAAACGCTCAGGCGTCTGGGGCCGAACGATCTGCTGGTTGTGATGTCGGATCACGGCTTCATGTCGTGGCGCCGATCATTCAGCGTGAACAGCTGGCTTCGCGATCACGGTTACCTCGCCGTGCGGGATCCGGATCTGGCCACGGATCCGGGTCTGTTCGCCAACGTCGACTGGGCGCGGACGCGCGCGTACGCGCTGGGGCTGAACGGCGTGTACATCAATGTGCGGGGCCGCGAGGCGCACGGAATCGTTGACCCGTCCGATCGTCTGGCGCTTGCGACGGAAATTGCCACGGCGTTGCAGCGGGCAGTCGATCCGGCGACCGGGACGGCACCGATTCGTCGCATGTTCCGGCGCGAGGACGTCTACCAAATGCGCGACATCGCGGACTTGGCGCCGGATCTCATCGTCGGCTATGCGAAGGGAACGCGAGCGTCGGATGAGTCGTCGCTCGGTGCGGTCCCGCGCGCGGAGTTCGCCGACAATACGGACGCCTGGAGCGGCGATCACTGCGTCGACCCGGCCGTGGTTCCGGGCATCCTTTTGACCAGCCGGCCGCTGCGCCGGCCGGCGGCCAGCGGTCAGGCGCTTGCGGGCGCCATTGTCGCCGAGTTCGGCATTGAGGGCTTTCCCGAGGGCAAGGAGAAATGATGTTTGGATCGCGAATCAAGCTCGATAAAGCACTCCTGATCAGGATCAAACGCTACTCGGACCTGGCCGGTTATTCGTCTGTCGAGGAGTTCATCACGCACGCGCTCGAAAAGGAACTCGCGAAATTCGAGGGCGCCGAGTCCGAAGAAGAGATCAAGAAGAAGCTGCGAGGGCTCGGCTACATCTCCTGATGACGGCGTTCAACGTAGTCGTCGATCGCGCCTTCGACTTCCTCTTTGCGCCACTGGTCGGATTGCCGATTGTCGTCAGCCTCCTGCTTATTTCGCTGGTAACAGCCGTTGCGGTATTGCTGGTCGTGCGGCATGCGTCCGATCAGTCGGCGCTCGACGAAATCAAGCGGCAGATCCAGGCAGACCTGCTCGAGATCCGTCTGTTCAACGACGACATGGTGGCGATGCTGCGGGCGCAGACCGCCATCCTGCGTCACAACGCGACGTACTTGCGCCTCTCGCTCGCCTCGATGCTCTGGATGTTGGTGCCGCTCGTTTTGCTGCTCGCGCAGCTCGATGCGTACTTCGGCTACGCAGGCGTCCCTCTCCGGCGTCCTGTTGCCGTCACCGCGCAGCTGAATGCGGGCGGTGGCGATCCTGCGGCATCTCTGGACGTTCCGAACGGCGTACGCGTACACACGCCGCCTATCTGGCTTCCGGGGCTCAGGCAGGTCGTCTGGCTAGTGAGTGTCGACGCCCCTGGCAGCTACCTGCTGACAGTGCGGGTTGGCGGGGAGGCGTACACGAAAACCTTGGAGGCATCCGATCGTCCGGCGCGACGCTCGCTCGCGCGGACGACGGGGTTTGTCGATCAGCTGTTGTATCCGTCTGAGGCCCCGCTGCCCTCAACGTCTCCAGTGACATCGATTTCAGTGGCGTACGACGCGCGGGTCGTAAAGATCTTCGGGTTGCAGTCGGGCTGGCTGATCGTTTATTTGCTGGCTTCGGCGATTTTCGCGCTGCTGCTGCGTGCGCCGCTGCGTGTCACGCTCTAGCAGCGTGCTGAAAGGTTAGTGCGGGAGGATCAGGGACAGAGAGCTGAAGGAGCGACAGCGAGCCTCGCCGCGAGCTTGTACGCCTCCGGAGACGGCGTGATCCGTACGAGATCGGCGGCCACCCGCGCCGCATCGTCCGTCTGACCCATCGACTGATGATACAGCGTAGCAAGCTTCGCGCGAGCGTTCAGGTTGTGCGGGAAATCGCGCAGCTCGTCGAGTAGAAACGTCTCCGGTTTGCCCGCCGGGGCATTCAGGCTCGCGTGCTGAAGATCGAGCCGTCCGTCATCTTGCGGCTGGATGTCGAAGATCTGAACGTCGTGGTCGAACAGTTGGTGAACCGCAAATTCGATCTGGTGGTCGCGACCAACGTGTTCGTCCACAACGACGTCTTCGACCAGGCACTCGCGTTGTCCAACGTCGGCTCGATGCTCCGCCCGTGTGGGTTTCTCCTTAGCAACAACGCGATCATCGAGCCTGCGAGCTAGTTAAGCTAGTTGAGAAAATCCATCGTCGGTGAGTGTCTGACGACTCGCAATCGACAGAAGATTGCACTCAGTGTTGAAAGTTTTGATTTCAGGCGGCGCGACGTCCACGCGAGTTCTGATAGAGTCTGTTGCCGCACGATAAGGAGTCGTGCGCCACATGCCGTTGGTTCGTGGTCGTGCCCTCGTGGTAGACGACAGATTGGAGAACCGCGAGTCGACATGTGCTGTGCTCGTCGCCGCGGGGTACGCAACCGAACACGTCAGCTCGCTAAACGATGCGCTCGACCGACTACATAGCGAGAACGATCTCGATCTCATCTTTACCAGAGCCAATGAAGACGGATTCACACTGGTTCGGCACGTCAAGCGCGTGTGTCCGGAGCTGCTAATCGTTGTGTACACGAGTCGGTCGGCCGTCGACGGCGACACACTCGCGCTGAAGCTCTGGCCTCGAGACACGAATGAAATCCTGGTAGATCGGAATCTGATTGTCGGCGAACCCCACGCGAATGTTCGATTGTCTGCCGGCGAACGATGGGCTCGGTTCGTGATTCGAGCGACGAACTCCTCGGAAGATCTTAGAACTCTCGCGGCATGGGCGAAGTACGTCGGTGTGAGTTACTCGTCGCTTAGAGAAGCCTGCTATCTCCTTGAGATTGTTCCTCGCCAGGCGTGTGATTTCATGCGGGCCCTACGCGCCGTACTATGGCTGTCACGACGTGGCGGCCGGTTTGCGGCAACACTTGAAGTCTCCGATCGCCGAAGTATTGATAGATTCGTTCGACGTATTGGTGTGGCGATCACCGACTTGTCGGACATGACGGTAGAGCACTTTCTCTCCGCTCAGAGACTCATTCCCGCAGACAACGAGGCACTCCTGGCGATTAGACGAGCGCTGCAGTGTGGCGCGCGTGTAAATCCAAACTGACGTTCCGGCAGTTTTTCCGACAAATCTCTCGACAACACCTTCGGTGGATGGCGCTGTACGCTCTTCGACGTCAAAGACGCCGGAGGGCCAGTCATGTCGAGGCGATTAGAGACGGCGACCAATCTTGGAGTGCTGCTCGTTGCTGTGTTCGTCGCAACGCTGTTGATCGTCGAACGCGTGCCGTACTGGCGAAGCTCGTCGAATACGCCACCCGAGCGCAGTCCGTCTACCACAGCGACCCCGCCTATTACGTCGCCGGCTGCCCAAGGACGAGAAGCCAATCCCCTCGATCCCGGACCAAGTGTGGCGGTCGTCGAACGATCGTCGGTAGCAACGGATGACCTGGCCGCAACGATCAACGACGAGGCAATCACGGTCGCGGCACTGCGCAGAATCGTCGAGGCCCAGGAGTTTGCCTTCGAATCGCAACGGTACAATGCTCGGCTCTTGGCGCTGGGGCAGGCGATCGATCGTGCGCTCCTTGACAAGGAAGCGGCGAGGCGCGGGCTGACGGTACGCGAACTTCTGAATCGTGAAATCGAACAGAAAGTCGCCGCGCCCTCGCCGAAGGAACTTGCGGCGCTCATCAAGACCGGTCAACAGGAAACCGAAGCGGCGAAGCTCGCCGTCGAGGTCAAGCAAGCGCGGCTGCGAGCGCGTCGATTCACCTACATGCAACAACTTCGGAAGGCGAACGAAGTTCACGTACTTCTCGACCCTCCACGTGTAACGGTTGTCGAAGGCGACTCGGCGGCAAAGGGCCCGGCCACGGCGCTTGTGACGATTGTCGAGTTTTCAGATTTTCAGTGTCCCTTCTGCAAGAAAAGTCAGGACTTGCTTCGGCGCCTGGAGAAAGACAACGAAGGGCGCGTACGCGTGATCTTCAAACATTTCCCCCTGCCGGGCCATCAGAACGCGGCGAAGGCCGCCGAGGCGGCCGAGTGTGCCGGTGAACAGGGTCGGTTTTGGGAAATGCACGACAGCCTCTTTGGTTCGTCGACATTGGCCGACGCGGATTTGACCCGCTTCGCATCGGAACTTCGTCTGAATGGCGAGCAGTTCAGACGATGCGTCGATTCAAGCAAGTACGCCTGGAAGTGGCAACGCGACAAGGCAGACGGCGAGCAATTCGGTGTCGGCGCTACTCCGACATTTTTTGTGAATGGACGCTTGATGGTGGGTGCACCCGTCGAGGGCCTGACGGCGCTCGTCCGTGAAGAGATTGAACGTAGGCCGAACTCTTCCCCCGCGAATTGACGACGGTCGCGAGAGAAACGGAGACAGCAATGAAGAGGCTGAGATTGTTCGCGTTCTTGATGACCATCCTTGGAGCCAGCGTGCTCTTCAAGACGGTGCCCGTCGGCGCATACCCGCCGCAGTGTGATGAAGTGTGTGACGGATCGAATTGCGGCGCGACATGTTACATAGGCTTCGATCAGACGACGTGCGGGGATCAGGGTTACTGCGGCGGCGGATGCGGTCAAAACTATCAGGTCGTTAATCAATACCAGAGTGGCGGATGGGAAGTGGACTATCTGACCGACGGTTATTGCCAATACTTCGCCTCGTATCAGCAGACGTGGCACGACGTTAACAATTGCCCCGGTAGCCAGGATTACTACACCTGTACCGAGGGCCCTGAAAACGGGTTTAGTTCGGATCTCTACACGTGCTGCTTCTATAGGTACTGCTTCGGCGGTCCGTGCTAAGCGGAGGGCGTCCCTTGACGCTCCATTAGTGGGCGTTGCGGCGAGCAGGAAACAGGCGTTTGGCGTCCGCCCGGACTGCGGCGGCCTGTTTCTTGTCGCCGAACGACGTCCACAGCTTCGCCGCGAGGTTGTACGCCTCCGGAGACGGCGTGATCCGCACGAGATCGGCGGCCACCCGCGCCGCATCTTCTGCCTGACCCATCGACTGATACAGCGTGGAAAGCGTCGCGCGGGCGTTCAGGTTGTGCGGGAAATCGCGCAGCTCGTCGAGTAGAAGCATCTCCGCTTCCGCGCCTCGATCCGATTTCATCAACACGTCGGCGGTCAGGTATTTCAGACCCTGCAGCGGCGTGCCCTGCGCGTTCGCTGTGTTCGCTTTCTCGAGCAGAGGAAGCGCCTCGGCAACCTCCCCGTCATTCGCGAGCAGCTGCGCGTCGACGTACAGCGGGAGGACACTCCTGGCGTCGGCCTGGCGAGCCGCTTTTGCTTCGCTGCGCGCGGTGTCGCGATCGTCTTTCGCCAGCGCAACGAGCGCCAGAGCGGCGTGCGCGTCGGCGTTGACGCCTGCGTTCTTCGATCCCAGATCGAGTGCGGCAGTCGCGTTGGTCTGCGCGTCGTCGAGTTTGCGCGCCGCGATGCCGATGCGAGCCGCGCGGACGAGCGGCGCAGGATCGTCCGGCGCCAGGTCGATCAGGTGCTGCGCGGCTGTTTGCGCCAGGTCGTAGCGTTCGCTCATCGTCGCGACGTCCGCCAGCGTGCGCCAGGCGGCGACCGCGCCTGGTTCGACGCGCGTGATCGCTTGCAGCAGCTCGATCGCCTGAGGCCACTTGCGATCGGCAACGAGCGTGACGGCCGTCCGGAAGTCTTCGACCGTCGCGGCCTTGTCCTTCGGATCCGCCACCGGCTCGCCCGGCGTTTCGGGCTTGGCCGCGAGGATCTCAGCCAGCGACGCGCGCAGCTCGTCACGCGTCTTTTCGCTGACGTCGCTGTCGAACAGATTCTCCCGTTCGCGCGGATCGCGTCGGAGGTCGTAGATCTCTTCATGCGGCGCGTGGATGTACTGGTACTGCGCATCGGTGACCGACAGCAGCTCGCTCCAGCCAAACCGGTCGTGCGCGTACCGCGATTCGCTGTACACGCGGACCGGCGCCGGCTCCGCGCTGCCCTCCGTCAGGGGCTTGATGGAACGTCCGCGGAGATTTCCGGGTTGCGGCGCTTTGACCAGGTCGAGCACGGTCGGCGTGATGTCCGCCAGCTGCACGACGTCCGCGACGCGCCGTCCCGCACCTCCGCCGGCAGGCTTGATGATGAGCGGCACATGGATGGCTTCGTTGTAGATGAACAGGCCATGTTCCTGCTCGCCATGGTCGCCCAGACCCTCGCCGTGATCCGATACGAGCAGAATCGTCGACTGGTCGTAGAGCTGATGCGACTTCAGGTAGCGGACGAATCGGCCGACGACCGCGTCGGCTTCGGTGATGTCGTCGTCGTACGACGGCGTGTGAGGCGCTCGAGGCTCGTCGATGTGCAGGAACAGAAACAACCGCGTGGTTCCCAGTCCGCTCAGCCAGCGCTCCGCGATGTCTTCGGAAGTGGCGCCGCCGCGGCGGCGGAATGCCGGAGGCAGATCGCCATCGCCGGCGGGGACATCGTCATCGAAGAAATCGAAGCCCCGCGCGAGGCCCGTCGCGCGCCGCAGCAATCCAGAGGAGACAATGCCACCTGTCGCATATCCGCGATCGCGGAGCATCTCGGCGAGCAGGCGCTCGTCCCCGCGAAGCGCGGGGCCCTCGTCATCCCGCAGGCGGTTTTCAAAGGGCAGTCGTCCGGTCAGCATCGACGCATGTGAGGGCAGGCTTTGCGTGCTGTTGGCGTAGGCACGCTCGAAGACGACGCCGTCAGTCGCGAGTGAGTCGATAG